>Ga0114129_10014022_pt1 | contig 11415 bp, 13 predicted proteins | sample RhiMetdeltSRZDD1_FD_80071 | JGI IMG/M metagenome (GOLD analysis project Ga0114129, IMG submission 80071) | Populus rhizosphere microbial communities from Tennessee, USA - Rhizosphere MetaG P. deltoides SRZDD1 (version 2) (version 2) | ecosystem: Host-associated > Plants > Roots > Rhizosphere >... | reverse complement strand
TTGGGGAGCAATGCCGTCATACGCGTCACAAGTCGTTGTTCAGGACCGCTGGGCCATCATCGCCTACATTCGCGCCTTGGAATTGAGTCAACAGCCTCAAACTCCTGCCATGCCTCCGGGCACGGCTCCGGCACGTCCAGTCGCATCGCCAACGCCGGCTACTGGAGGTCATCAGTAATGAGTACCTCCTTTAACCCTCCGGATTTACGAAGCCTTCAGCAGCGCTCGCTGATTGTTGGCGTTGTATTCCTTGTGATCCTTCTGATTGGAGTGTTTGGAAACCCCGCTCAGTTCTTCCAGGCGTACTTGTTTGCATTCACTTTTTGGACCGGACTTAGCATTGGCTCCCTCGCATTATTGATGCTGCAACACTTAACGGGTGGTGGGTGGGGTCTTGTCATCCGGCGTGTTTTGGAAGCGGCTACGAGAGTCCTTCCACTGATCGCAATTCTATTTATACCGAATCTGTTTGGCGCTTCTTATCTATATCCGTGGATGCACGAAGAGGAGGCCGCAAAGCTCGGTGAGAAGACTAAGTATTTGAATCTGCCGTTCTTCTCAGTCCGCGCTGTTATTTACATTTTGATTTGGCTGGCAATCGCGTTTTTTCTGAATCGCTGGTCGCTTGCTCAGGATCGCACTGCCGACCGTCGATACACGAAACTGCTTAGGCTATTGAGCGGGCCCGGTATGGTACTGCTGATATTCACAGTCACTTTCGCCGCAATCGATTGGTATATGTCGCTGGAACCGCACTGGTCTTCGACAATCTACGGATTTATTTACGTCGCGGCGTGGACGGTCAGCGCGTTGGCCTTCGTGATTGCAACAATGGCCATACTGTCTAAGAGGGAGCCGCTTAATCGCATCGTCGCGCCGTTACACTTTCATGATCTCGGCAAATTGTTGCTCGCGCTCGTTATGCTGTGGGCCTATTTCGCCTTTTCTCAGTTTTTAATTATCTGGTCAGGAAATCTTCCGGAAGAAATCGGTTGGTACACTGTGCGTACGCACGGCACTTGGGGCGCGCTAATCCTCGCCGTCGTCATACTGCACTTCGCAACCCCATTCTTGCTCCTGCTGTCACGCGGCTTAAAACGTGATCCGCAGAAGCTGGTAATCGTCGCAGTGATCATCCTGGTGATGCGCATTATCGATCTCCTATGGATGCTTGAACCGGCATTCTCGCGCGAACATTTCCACGTGAGCTGGATGCATCCAGTTGCACTTGTTGCGCTTGGCGGCCTCTGGCTCGCAATGTTTGCGAGAGAACTGAGTAGACGATCATTGATTCCCATTAATGACCCGCAATATGAGTCAGTAATCGAGCAGGCTCACGCGGGCCATTGATGTTTTTATTTCCGATACGCTTTAGCTTGTCGTCGAGTTACGGAAGACTCAAGCTGCGCTGAAACTCGACTGTTCCGCAAGTCGACGACAAACTAAGCGTATCGAACAGAAAAAGTTATGAGTAAGAACCACGAGGACCATATTCACCGCACTGAAACTCCCGACGTTTCGCACATTCGCAACGTCGAAGTCACTCATGAGAGAAGCGACGTAAACGTCGCGGCAGTTGTTAGGTTTGTCTTGTACCTGACTCTGTTGATGATCGCAGTGTATGTACTGATGTGGGGAATGTTCCGCCTCTTCTATGCCCAAGCGCAAAAGGAACCTGTGCCTGGTCCGATGGCGATGTCTGAGAAGGAGCGATTACCTCCGGAACCGCGATTACAATCCGCGCCGGCATTTGGTTCTGAGCTTGAGAAAGCAGCCGGTGATAAGAGTTCTGTTGAGCCAAGTGACCCCAAGCGAGCATCTCCGAAAGATCCCAAGTGGGAAATCCGCGTTCTGCAACAACTTTGGGAAGATAATCTTGACAACGGTCTGCGAGATGCCAATGGACAAGTCGTGGGCCTGCCGATCAACGAAGCCATCAAGCGTGTAAGCCAAGGCGGCTTGCCCTCTCGCGCAAATGGACCGATGAAATCCGAGGACTTCGCGATAAGCATTCCAACTGCTGCAAGTTCCGGACGTATGACTGAGAAAAGATTGCAGTAATGAATATTAGAAAGACAGCCACATGCCGGCAGCAACAGGCCAGACAGGTATCGATTGCGATTTCCTGCATTTGTCTCTTGCTTGTTTCTTGCGGCGTTGCCACCGCGCAAATGGGTGTGCCTCGGGGTGGTTCACCGCTTTACAGCTCGAAACCTTATGAGCCGTCGGCTCCGAACGGCTTGCCTGCGGCACTAAAACAAGTCGGCATCGACCAAAAGTTGAATCAGCAACTGCCTGCTGATGCGACGTTCAAAGATGAAACTGGAGCGGTCGTAAAGCTGGGAAACTATTTCGGCAAACGACCAATCGTGATGTCGCTGGTTTACTACGACTGTCCGATGCTTTGTACACAGATACTGAACGGAATGATCGCGTCATTTAAGACGCTATCGCTAAAGCCGGGTGAGGATTTTGACGTCGTCAGTATCAGTTTTGATTCGCGAGAGACTCCGGCGCTTGCCGCCGCAAAAAAGAATGTGTACGTCAACTACCTGCCGGAGACGAAGCGGGCGGGTGCAAATAACGGCTGGCACTTTCTCACGGGTGACGATGAGAACATCAAACGCATCACTGATGCCGTTGGCTTTCGCTATCGCTTCGATCAAGCAACAAAACAATTCGCGCATGCCAGCGCAATCTATGTCGTTACCCCCGAAGGAAAACTATCGCATTACTTCTATGGCATTGAGTACGCGCCACGCGATCTGCGTCTGGCATTAGTAGAAGCATCGCAGAACAAGATCGGATCGGCTGTCGATCAATTAATGCTGTATTGCTATCACTACGATCCTTCGACTGGAAGGTATGGCGCCGTCGTGCTCAACATAGTCCGCTTAGGCGGATTAGTCACTTTGATCTGCATCGGTTTCATGTTCCTGCTGTTGCGCAGGTGGAACGCGACTCGAATTCACGTACAAGCGGGAGGCGCAACCTAGACCAATGGAAACAGGTTGGATCAGTTGGCTGCCGGAAGCCGCTTCTACCATGGCCAGCAAGGTAGACGCACTTTTCTTTTACCTTTCAGGCGTGACGGCGTTCTTTACTCTCCTGATCTCAGGAGTTCTGATCTTCTTTGTAATCCGGTACAGACGACGGTCACCCTTCGAAATTCCAAGACCCGTTGCGGGCTCCCACAAGCTGGAAACGATCTGGTCTGTTATTCCTTTCGTGATTGCCATGAGCATGTTTGTTTGGGCAACACAGTTGTATTTCCAGCAAGTTCGTAGTCCAAAGCTGGCTACGGAAGTTTATGTCGTCGGTAAACAGTGGATGTGGAAAGTGCAACACTCCACCGGACAACGTGAGATTAACGAATTGCACGTTCCTAAGGGTCGGAAGATCCGGTTGATTATGACGTCGGAAGACACAATCCACTCCTTCTTCATTCCGGCGTTTCGAATTAAGGCGGACGTGCTGCCAGGACGTTATACAGACCAGTGGTTCGAAGCAACAAAGACGGGAACGTTTCATTTGTTCTGCGCCGAATACTGCGGAATGAATCACTCGGGCATGATTGGCTCAGTCGTCGTCATGGAACCCAGAGAGTTTGATAACTGGCTTACGGGAAACGGAGGAAACCAGTCCCCGGCGGTCGCCGGCCAGCAGTTGTTCCAATCACTTGGCTGTGCGTCGTGTCACGGAGTCAACGGTGAGGGCGGTCGCGGCCCCACACTCGCAGGCTTGTTTGGCAAACAAACGCTGCTGACCAATGGCCAGTCAGTCATAGCAGACGAGGGATATATTCGAGAATCAATCGTGAATCCACAGGCGAAGATCGTCGCGGGCTTCACACCAATAATGCCGACTTTCCAGGGACAGGTGAGCGAAGACCAGGTGCTGCAGCTACTGGCATTCATCAAGTCATTACATATCGTGAACCCGCAGCAACCGGTTCCGGCGGCAAGCCCTGTGAACACTCGGTCTCAAACCGCAGCGACACCTCCGCCGAACTTGAAATAGCGGGAAAAGTTTTTATGAGAGCAATCGAAGCATTCGAGCCACCACTACCATCAAAGGTGAATTACATCAATGCGCAGTACGGCCTGAAGTCCTGGCTGCTGACTAAAGATCACAAGCGCATTGCGTTGTTATATCTTGGGTCCGTAACTTTGTTTTTCTTCTTCGGCGGCATCTACGCGATGCTGATTCGGATTGAACTTCTGACACCTCGCGGTGACTTTCTTTCTTCTGCTACTTACAACAAAGTCTTCACGCAACACGGAATCTTGATGATCTTCTTCTTCCTGATTCCGGCGATACCTGCGACGCTTGGGAACTTTTTGGTGCCGATGATGATCGGCGCAAAGGACCTGGCGTTTCCGCGGATAAATCTACTGAGTTGGTATATCTATCTCGTCGGGGGAACCATAACCATCTATGCATTACTTGCGGGAGGCGTTGATACTGGCTGGACCTTTTACGCGCCCTACAGCACCACGTTTTCGAATTCCTACGTCGTGTTAACTGGCGTTGGAATTTTTATTAGCGGCTTTTCGTCAATTCTTACCGGACTGAATTTCATCGTTACGATTCATACGATGCGCGCTCCGGGTATGACCTGGTTCCGTTTACCGCTTTTCATCTGGTCTCATTACGCAACGTCGCTGATTATGATTCTCGGCACGCCGGTTATTGCCATCACGATTCTTCTGCTTGCCTTTGAACGGTTGGCCCACATCGGAATCTTCGATCCGGCGATTGGTGGGGATCCGGTGTTGTTCCAACATCTCTTCTGGTTTTATTCGCATCCTGCTGTCTACATCATGATTTTGCCGGGGATGGGAGTCGTTAGCGAGTTGATTGCCAACTTCTCGCGAAAGAACATCTTTGGCTATAAGTTCGTCGCCTTTTCGAGTCTGGCAATTGCGATCTTTGGATTTCTCGTTTGGGGCCATCACATGTTCGTGTCTGGGCAATCGGTCTACGCAGGCATGATCTTTTCCTTCCTGAGTTTCGCTGTTGCAATTCCGTCCGCCGTAAAGGTCTTCAACTGGACAGCGACCCTCTATAAAGGATCGATTTCATACGACACGCCGATGCTTTACGCGCTCGGCTTCATCGGTCTGTTTCTGATCGGCGGTATGACCGGTTTGTTCCTGGCATCAATCGCCATCGACGTACACGTTACCGACACCTACTTCGTAGTCGCCCATTTCCACTACATCATGGTTGGCGGAACACTGCTGGCCTATCTCGGAGGACTGCATTACTGGTGGCCCAAAATCAGCGGCCGCATGTATCCGGAAGGATGGGCCAGGTTCGCCGCCTTGGTAGTGTTTGTTGGATTCAATCTCACGTTTCTACCGCAGTTCGTCGCTGGATATCTGGGCATGCCTCGTCGATACCACGCCTACCCACCAGAGTTTCAGGTCTTCAATGTGTTGTCATCTGCGGGCGCCTCAATCCTGGGAACCGGAACGCTTATCCCACTGGTTTATCTCATTTGGTCAATGCGTTATGGCCGGCATGCCGAAGCGAATCCATGGAATTTACCCGGACTTGAATGGCGCACGCAATCGCCGCCACCAACTGAAAACTTCATTGTTTCGCCAGTGGTGACGTGGGAAGCATACGAATTTGCTTCGCCTGATGAAATGGAAGTTGTCGGTACCCGTCACGCGGCCCGTTTTGAAGACGCGGAGGCGCCGGCAGGTGGTGATTGAGGGGAACTGAATTGGCTGAAACTGCAATAGTAGAGCACGAAGTACATCATCCGGCGCTGCAGCATCACTTCGAGAACCTCGAGCAGCAGCGGGAAGCGGGCACGCTCGGGATGTGGGTGTTTCTCGTCACTGAGATGATGTTCTTTGGTGGCATGTTCATGGCCTACACGCTTTACCGCTACAAATATGGGTTAGCGTTCGCATCTGCAAGCAACCACCTCTCGTGGAAATTAGGTGCATTCAACACGGCGGTATTGATCATAAGCAGCTTCACGATGGCGTTTGCTGTATATAACGCGCAGATTGGGAAGCAACGAAGGTTAATTGTAAGTCTCGCAATCACGATCCTTCTGGGGCTGACATTCCTGGGTGTTAAAGCAGTTGAGTATCACGACAAGTACGAAGACCATTTGATACCGGGAAGATTGTTTCCGGGTAATCCCTTTAATCCGTCAACTATTCACCTTCTCCCAGGCGCGTCGGCTCAGAACACCGAAATATTTTATTGGCTTTATTTCGCGATGACGGGTATGCACGCGCTGCACATGGTGATTGGCGTGGGCCTACTTTCAGTAATTCTCTTCTTTTCAGTTCGTGGTCGATATGGACCCGAGTACCACAATCCGGTCGAGGTGTCGGGTCTGTACTGGCACTTTGTTGACTTGATCTGGATCTTCTTGTTTCCGCTGCTCTATTTGCTTGGCAGACACATGGAACACGGGGGATAGCGTTTGCGCTTTTAGAGTGCGGGACGGTTTGACTGCATGAGTGAGCACATAGTTCCAGTCCGAATCTATTTCATTATTCTTTCGGTGCTGATTCTGGGCACTGCATTAACGGTGTGGGCGGGTTTCCGTGACTTTCCGGGACCGTTAAATGTGATTATTGCGCTCACTATTGCGTCGATAAAAGCGACGCTGGTGATTCTTTACTTCATGCACCTACGCTACAGTCAACGTTTGCTTTGGATTATTTTTTTATCAGCGCTGTTTTGGATGGGACTGCTCTTTGCGCTGACCTTCAGTGACTACTGGACCCGTCAGTGGCTTAGCTAATGATTACTCTTCAACCCGCTCAAGTCTCGCGTGCTTCACTGCTACCGTTTGCTTACAATTTGGACATTGAAGTCGCAGCGTTGAATCCGCAGTCGTAATGCTACAGCCGCAATACGGACACTCGCCTCTGATTTCATTGGTCTTAAACAGATCGCGCATCATAATCAGCGGCAGTACTAATCCGGCGACAAGTAAAGGTATACCGAAGATCAAACCGATGGTTGTGCCTTGCCCGAGCGTGAGGCTTATCACGAGGCCGGCAATAAAGAGCGCGAGACCGAGTGCGATGCTGAACGAAAAGTTGTAAGCGCTATCGAATCTACGCTCATGTTTTGTAACCTCTCGTTGATTGGTGTCCATGATTCCTCCGATAAAAGCGGATTAAATATTAGGAAGAACAGTTGATTTGTTTCCCGACTTTTACTCCGGCGGCGAGATGGTTGTCAATTACGCATTGGCCTTGGGTCTCAGGCCTTTGGCTTTTGGCCTTACCCACCAAAGCCGCTGCGGCGTTCCCGCTCCCCAACACGTTTGTGCTTTAATGACCGGTCGCTTTTAACTTCTCATTCACCCCAAGCTTCAGCTTGCGGGTTATCCTGGACCTTAGAATGCCGTAAACCTTTTCAGAAAGCGCACTCTATACACATGACTATTCAATCAATACAAACACCTTTTGAAACTTTTCTTAATGATCACGACGAGGAAGCGTGGTCAGCAACCTTAACAACTCTGCTGCGGTCAATCCATGAAGTCGATCGCAACGCAACTCAGATTTGGTTTGCGTTCTATCCGTTGCCGTTACTTCGTGCGCTACAAAGTGCAGACGATCCGGAGAATCTCGCCGCACGTTTGCTGCTGCGAGGTAAGTATTATTTGCACGATCAGATCAGTTCGTCGCACACATTTTTCTACGGCCACCGCTATTGGCCCGACGTGAAGCAGGCAGTACAGACACACGCTGGCGGTTTCTCTCCTCTTGAAAAGACATCTCTCGCCGATCAGATCGTGGCTGTTGCGCGCGAGGTTGGGGAAAGACTCCATGTCGATCCATCGCTGCTCATCGGCATTACGGCGGTGGCGTTTATGACCGTGCAGCAAGTCGGCATCTCGAGTTTTGAGCAGGCTCCCGCAGACATGCTCATTCCACCAAAGCAGACGCAGAAGTCGCCGGAACAAATTCTGCGCGAGCGCGCCAAGGATGATAGTCAGGGACTACTCGGCTTTCTTAAGACCATCGATAAAAAGTGGACGGTCACTTACGACGAGAACGATCCGACCGCCCGGTACAAGATGAACAATGTGCAAGACCTCGCCTGGGGCGCGGCCGACGATCGTTCGCGAAACTGGCGTGAGATTGATCCAAGACGAGTCGAAGGGCCAATCCCGGTCGAGTGCCGGTCAGCATCCTGTGGTACGTGTTGGGTTGGTGTACTCGGTGGTGCTGAAAAACTTTCTGACGTCGCGGCGCGAGAGGGAAAAAAGATCAAGGAGTTTGGATACATCGACACGGCTGAACCAAAGCCACTCATTCGACTGGCGTGTCAGGCGCAAACGTTTGGTGCCGTGTCAATTGTTATTCCGCCGTGGAATGGAGTTTTTGGTAAATATCTGCGCAACCAGCGAGAGAAAACTGAGCGCAATCTCGATGAACGGGCTATTGAGCCAACTGAAACGGCGACGCGGACGGACGAACGTTACAACTAATTTTGAAAACGCCGGCAAAGCTGTCTCCCCTTCTATTCGTTCTTTTCGCCGCGTTGCTGTGGAGCACTGGCGGACTTTTTATCAAGTGGACCAAACTCTCCGGCCTTGAACTCTCGTTTTACCGCTCTCTATTTGCCACGGTAACCGTCGCGTTCTTCACCAGAAAAGAAGGATTTGGGCTCAATCGGCTGACAGCGGTAGCGTCTTTGCTATACGCGATTCTGCTGGTGCTCTTTGTACTGGCAACAAAGCAAACAACAGCGGCAAATGCCATTTTCCTTCAGTACACGGCGCCAGTTTATCTACTCATACTAGAGCCTTTGATCTACAAGGAGCGATTTCGTTTTCGTGACTTGATAACGGTCGTCGCTTGTCTCGGAGGAATGACCCTCTTCTTTATTGGTCAGCTGCGGCCGCAGGACGTAACGGGAAACATATTAGCGCTCGCTTCAGGCTTGTGCTTCGCTTTGTATTTTCTGCTGTTGCGGCACACGAAGGCACGCGATGTTAACCGTGCATCGTCGGTGATTTATGGAAACTTGTTAGCTGTCGTTCTTCTGGCTCCAATTGGTCTGGCGGCGCTGCCAAAAATCGATGCGCGTGACGCGCTTAGCGTGATCTACTTAGGAGTTGTGCAGCTAGGACTTGCTTACACTCTTTTTACCGTTGCCATGGCGCGCGGAGTCAGATCGCTTGATGCTGGAATCATCTGCTACATCGAACCTGTATTGAATCCGGTGTGGGTGTTTTTGGCGTTGGGAGAGCGGCCGTCGAGATGGGCGTTACTTGGTGGGTCCATCATCATTATCGCTGTCCTTGCTCATATGCTCATGGATGCACGACAAAAGCGGCGAGCAAGCTTCGAAGCCATTCAACATTAAGCTGGAGATTCGAGAGGAAGAGGTTGGGAAGGGCGTCTTACCCCCGCCTCAACTTCGAACTGACGAGCTTCTAGCGCGAATGGAATTCAACTCAGAACGGGAGCGAAGCGACCGATTCCAACTAACCACGCGCTCAACGCATCTTGAGATCGGTCGCTTAGCTCCCGTTCTGTAGTTGAGTAGTAATTGCACGTTTGAAGAGGGGTAAACCACCCTTCCTAACCTGAGATCTTTCTGATCTTGCTTTGTGGGGCTAAAGCTTGAGTGGTTATGAGTCTTGGGCGAGGGTAAACCACTCTTCCCAACCTGAAGTTTTTCTGAGCTTGAATGGTTCAATCGAGTTGCATCAAATCGCTACCACTCACTCGTTAGTTGCTAGCGCTGGATGCAACTTCTCTGGTGCAATCAATTTCCACGCTTCTTGTAGATGAGCAGCCAGTTCTTTATCACTGACGCGCGGTAACTCAATCCCAACCCAGCCACGCACTCCTACATAAGGCGGTCGGTAGAATTTCTTAGGCGACGATTTGATCAGTGCCTCCTGAATGCCGATCGCCGCTGGAACAGTCACTGCAATGTGCCCATCGTTGTGGTGATTAATCGAGCACATCGCAAAGACCTTCTTTTTGACAAAGAAGGTGGGTTCGCCATGCGAAATCTTCTCAGTCACTTCAGGCAGCGACAGACAAATCTCGCGCACTCGCTCGACATGTTTCTCCCCAATGTCCGTAGTTGATTTCATTGGCACCTCAGCTCCCAAGGTCAAAGCTCAGGGGCAGGAGCAGCACGCAGGAGCAGCAATCATTGGTCAATTATCATTTGATATTTATCAGTTGTCATTTTCGTAAAGCTTAGGGCGAGGCTTCAGATTCAACGTGTGTATGCGCCAAATGATAATTGAGAAATGTCAAATGTTAATTGACCAAATGATTGCTGCTCCTGCGTGCTGCTCCTGCCTTGATCTGTATCTGTGGCTCTGCTTAACCCGCGCGTTTTCGTGTTGCTAGCGCAAGCGTATTCCCAGATGGATCACCAAAGAATGCCATCCATTCCTCTTCACCTGCGCTGCCGAACATTCCCGACTCGTCGCGAAAGATCATGTGAGGTCCTTGGAGAAACTCCACGCCCTTTGATTTAAGTTCCTCGTGGGCGGCCTCAATGTCATCAACTCTGAAATACAGCGTTGCCTTTTGACCGGTTTGTTCAAGTAACAATCGTGTCCCGGAAAAATCGAAGAACACGAGGCCAGGTGGATCGAACTTTTGCAGAAACTTCGCTCCAAGCGTGTCGCGATAGAACGAAATCGTTTGGTCCAGGTCTTTTGCATAGACCGAGATTTGATGGATTCGATTCAGATTCATGGTGCCTCCGGTGATTGAGCGAAGAGCTTAACTTCCGTACTCTCATCCGACAACTTAGTCATTCTCTGGAATCGAAACGCGAGCTTCTGAAGAAGGTTAATTGATGCTTCATTATCCGGATCGGTTATGGCGAGGATTTCGCCTAACTCCAGCGCCTGCCGTGCGTATTTCAGAACTGCGCTCGCAGCCTCCAACGCATAGCCCTTCCCCCAAAACTCTGGCAAGAAGGCAAATCCCAAATCGACGTGCTCAAGCGTGTCGCGTTTCAAAACGCCACACATGCCGATAGGTGCATGGCTCGTGTTTAGTTCAACCAGATAAAGTCCGAATCCGTGTTCTAGATAACTTTTAATTGGACCATTGGAGATGTACGCCCGCGCCTCTTCGATGGTTCGTACACCTTTGTCACCAATGAAGCGAAGAAACGAAGGCTGATTGAGTAAAGCAAGTATGAATTCGGCATCGTCAAGTACAAACTCCCTGAGCCTCAACCTGTCTGTTTCGACTTCAAACCGCATCTTAGCTCCAGGAGGTACAAATTTCTTTAATCAACCGATTTTCCTCTGCGACCTCTGCGTTCTCGGCGCCTCTGCGTATTAATTTTGCGTCTTAAAACTGACTCAACGAGGAGAGACACAGAGGCGCAGAGAACGCGGGAGAAATCCGGTTAAGCTTTTTGGTAAAGTTCGCT
>Ga0114129_10014021_pt1 | contig 11416 bp, 9 predicted proteins | sample RhiMetdeltSRZDD1_FD_80071 | JGI IMG/M metagenome (GOLD analysis project Ga0114129, IMG submission 80071) | Populus rhizosphere microbial communities from Tennessee, USA - Rhizosphere MetaG P. deltoides SRZDD1 (version 2) (version 2) | ecosystem: Host-associated > Plants > Roots > Rhizosphere >... | reverse complement strand
TCGGTCGTCTACGTCGTCGCCGAAAAGCGCGGCCGTCCTTATCGTCATGGCAAGCACGGGAGAGACAGGGATCACCACCGTGATTGGGACCGGGACAGGGACGGTGACCGGGACCGGGATCGGGATCGGGACAGGGATCACGGCCGACCGCGCCACCACCGTCCTGACGATCATGACTGAAGGCAGCGCAGCGATCCAGCCGTCCGCCTGAGCACTGGTCGCATTTGCCAGTGCCGCCGCCTGAGAGGCCGCAACGCCCGCCCGGAGACGTCGTCCTCGACGCCCCGGGCGGGCGGTTTTTTTAGAGCGCGTTGACGACTTGAAGAGTTGACGACCTGGAGCCGCTGACGACTTAGAACGCGTTGACGACGAGGTAGAAGAAGGCCGTCGCTAACGCCCCGCCATGAAGCGGAAGAACCCCGGGCCGACGCGCATCCCCATGGTGATGGGGCTGCCCAGGGAGTGCACGATCAGGAACGAGACGACCCCGTGCATGACCCCCAGGACCAGCAGGTTCGGCCTGCGGCGATAGAGCCAGCAGGAGAGGGCCCCCGCCACCAGCGTCGCCAGGGTCAGGAAAGGGTTCGGCAGGTGGAGCAGGGAGAAGACCGCGCTGGCGCCCCAGATCGGGACGGCACGATGCCGGGGGAAGAGCTCGCTGAACCGGCGGTAGAAGATGCACAGCAGACCGTACTGCTGCATCATCCCCCAGACCACCCCGTCGCGCAGGGCGCGTGGCCAGAGCACGAGGGACGGGTAGTCGAGGCTGCCGAACAGGGCGCCGACGCCAGCGAGCGCCAGCCAAATCGCCAGCGTCGCCAGGAGCGCGTTCCGGGCGGCGGGGACGAGATTGTCGGTCCGGATTCCGAGGTCCGCCGCACCCTCCCCGGCCCGCAGGTGGGCCGCCAGACCCAGGCCGAAATACAAAATGACGACCAGCGGGAACGATCCCTCGAAGGCTCCGGCCCAGACCCAGATGTAGGAGATCAGCACCCCGAACATTCCCAGGATCTCCCAGAGCGGCCACCGGACGGCGGACTTCCCGGAGATGCCGGATGTCCTGGAGGCGGCAGGTCGCCCGGAGACGCCGGCCCCCGGGGAGGCGCCGGGGTTCCGCGAAGCGTTCGAGGTTCCGGAAACATCAGGGCCCTGGATCACAGCCGGTCGTTGCATGTCCATCAAGATGTTCCTATCTTGGCTGGGCGGCAAGCGAATCGCCGGTCACAATATTGTTCTCGGGAGGAGCATGGCCCAGCCAACGACACAGTTCTCCATGTCCAACCCTCCGGTCGAGGTCCGGTACGCCCTCTACCTGACATTGATCGTCAGCTTCGGGGCGTTCCTGGTCCTCGCTTCGATCCCGGTCAGCCTGTTCGACCTGTCGTCGACCGTGGTCAGCTTCGGCCTGCTGCTCCTGTCGTACCTGCTGTTCACCTCGCAGCACTACGTCGAGTGGCTGCGCGAGCGCACCGCGAAGAGCCGGCTCCTCTTCCCGGCGATGCTCCTGGCCGTCTACATCCTGTACGCGCTCGGCCCCGGGCGGCTGCGGATACCGGAGTCGCTCCTGATCCCCGCCTATCTCGCGTTCCCGGTCCTGTTCGCCACCCTGGCCGCGCGGAGGGGGGAGCGGCCGAACCGCTTCGACCTGCTCACAATTGCGTTTCTGTACCTGCCGGTCGAGCTGTCGGCGCTCGCACGCGCCTGGCAGCCGTCGCAGCACGGCATCCCGACACCGACGCATGCGTTCAGCCAGATCCTCGGGATGAATCTCGCGCTGTTCTGCTTCCTGGTGGTCCGCCCGATCGACGGGATAGGGTTCACCTTCAGACTGCGGAAGAACGACGTCGTGCAGGCCCTCATTGCCTTCGCGTGGTTCTTCCCGGTCGCCCTGGTGTTCGCGGGGCTGACCGGCCTCGTGTCGTTCATGCCGCATCTTCCCGGCGCGGCCCTCGTCATTCCCATGATCCTGGGGAAGAGCCTGATGGTGGCGCTGCCGGAGGAGGTCCTGTTCCGCGGCCTGCTGCTCAACCTGATGCAGCGCGCCGCCCCGAGCCCGCGGGGGCGCATGGCGGCGCTGATCATCTCGTCGGTGATTTTCGGGCTCACCCACGTCAACAACAACCCGTGGTTCGACTGGCGCTACGTGACCATCGCGACGGTCGCCGGCATCGCCTACGGCATCGTCTACAACCGCACCGGCAAGGTGACCGCCTCCGCGATCACCCACTCACTCATCGACGTCGTCCGCGGACTGTTCTTCTGAAGTGAAGCGCCCGTCGCGGATCCCCCTTGCGCCAGTGCGTCTCGCCGCGGTCCTGGTTGTCGAGGTCCTGGTGGTCGCGGCCCTGCTCCAGCAGGCCTGCGCCGCCGCCGGGCCGCGCCGGCCGGACGGGCGCGAAGGGGTGCGGCAGGACGCCACCCCGCTCGACCTCTACGTCGCCGCGCCGGACCCGGCCTACGCGTGGGAGCCTGTGAAGGAGCTTTCGGGAGAAGACTGCGTCGCGCACGTCCTTAAGATGACCTCGCAGACCTGGCTCACCCCCGAGGATGTCGACCGCACCACCTGGTGGCACTGGCTGACGATCGTCGAGCCGAAGACCATCACCAGCGACATCGCCCTGCTCTACATCGGCGGCGGCAGCAACAGCGACCCCCCGCCCGCGGAAATCCGATCCACCTACGCGAAGATCGCCACGACCACCGGCAGCGTCGTCGCCGAGCTGAGGATGGTCCCCAACGAGCCCCTGCTGTTCGCCGGGGACGAGACCGGCCCTCGCAAGGAGGACAGACTGATCGCCTTCGCCTGGAGCAAGTTCCTGCGTGGCGGGGATCCCGTCTGGCTGCCCCGGCTGCCCATGACCAAGAGCGCGGTGCGCGCCATGGACACCGTGTCGGCCTACTTCGAGGCGCGGGGCAGGAAGGTCGCGCCGGACGGGAGCGTCGGGCGAGGAGGCAAGGCCACGCAAGACGGGAGCGTCCAAGGCGGAAAAACCTTCCAGAGCGGAGAAAACGCCCCGCGCATCAAGCGCTTCGTCGTCGCCGGCTCTTCGAAGCGCGGTTGGACCACCTGGACCACGGCCGCGGCCGACCGGCGGGTCGTCGGGATCGTTCCGATCGTGATCGACCTTTTGAACGTGGAGGCCTCGTTCCAGCATCATCACGACGTCTACGGGTTCTGGGCGCCCGCCATCCAGTCTTACGTCGAGATGGGAGTCCCCGACTGGTTCGGCACGCCCCAGATGCGGCGACTGCGGCAGATCGTCGACCCTTACGAGTACCGCGCCCGCCTGACCATGCCCAAGCTGATCATCAACGCCACCGGCGATCAGTTCTTCGTTCCCGACTCGTCGCGCTTCTACTTCGACGACCTGCAGGGGGAGAAGCACCTGCGCTACGTCCCCAACGCCGATCACTCGATGCGCGGGACCGACGTGGACGAGAGCGTGCTGGCGTTCTACCGGTCGATCGTAAAGGGGGAGACGCGCCCCGAATTCACCTGGACGTTCGATCCGGACGGGTCGATTCGCGTTCGCACCGTCGGTGCCCAGGCCCCGGCCGCGGTCAAGTTGTGGGAGGCCACCAACCCGGCGGCGCGCGACTTCCGGCTCGAGACACTCGGGCCGGTGTGGCGCAGCACCGACGTCCCGCCGCAGCCGGACGGTGGGTACCTCGCGAAAGTCGCCGCGCCGGCGACCGGCTGGACGGCGTTCTTCGTCGAGCTGACATACCCGAGCGTGGACGGCCCGCCCCTCAAGATGACCACCGCGGTCCGCGTCCTGCCGGACGGGCAGGCTCCGTAACGGCCCGAGGCCGATTCCCCGACCGCTGCTTTCGCCATCCCGTAGCTTGGCCATGCCGAGCCCTGGCCATCCCGTGTCTTGGCCATCCCGTGCCCTAGCCATCCCGTGCCTTGGCCAGCCCGTACTTTGGCCATCCCGAGGTGGCCGAATGCCCCGGCGGGGGCCCAAACACCCTTCGGCATGTGTCGTGAATCGCCGTGTATTTTCGTTAGACAAGCCGGAGGTGCCAACATGTCCCACGATTCCATGAAACTCGTCGCCATCGCTGCGCTCTCGATCTCACTGTCCGCCGCGTCGCAGGACGCGTCTGCCGCTCCCTCCAGACCGGGACCGCCCGCGATCGTGGTCCCGACCGACTACCCGACGATCCAGGCCGCCATCGACGCGGCCAGGCCCGGGCGCACCGTGCAGGTGCTGGCGGGGACGTACACCGAGCAGATTTCCATCTCGAAGGACCTGACCATCGTCGGCGCCGGGATGGACACCACGATCATCCGCGCACCCGGGACCCTCGTTCCGAACACCCTCGGGTCTCCCTCGATCGTCGAGGTCTACGGCGGCGCCAACGTCTCGATGTCACGGCTGACGGTCAGCGGGCCGGGCGCCTCTGCGTGCGGCGAGGCCGGTGTCCTGCGATGGGGCCTCCGCGTGCACACCAATGCCCATCTTGATCTGGGCTTCGCGGCCGTCCGGGACATCCAGAACACACCCATGGCGCCCTGCCCGAGGAGCGGCACGGCTATCTCCGTGGGCTCGTCCACGCCGGGAGCTCCGCCGGCCAGCATCAGCATCCACGACTCGGAGGTCACGAACTATCAGGCGACCGGCATCATCGTCCTCGGGGTCGGCTCGAGGGCGGACATCATCCACAACATTGTTGCCGGACCGGGACATGCGGGCGGAGTCCCGACCGACGGGATCGAACTCGTGGCCGGCGCCGCCGGCACCATCGCCCACAACACCGTCAGCGGGAACATCTGCCCCGACGACATGCCGGAGAACTGCGGGCCGGACTTCTTCAACCAGCTCCAGCATGCGGGCATCGGGGCCGCCGGGCCCGGGATCGTCATCTCGCACAATCGCCTCGTCGGCAACCAGATGGGGATGTTCCTCGCAGAAGTCGACGAGATCAGCCAGAACGTGATGGTCGACAACGACTACTTCGGCCTCGGCCTCGCCGGCGAGGACAACGGCCTGTTCACCGTGACCGGCGGGGAGATCACCGGGGGTGGCGGCGGCCTGTGGGTAGCGGCGGTGTTCATGGACGTCACCGTCAACCTGAAGAAAGTCGCCTTCTCCGGACTGTCGGGCCCCGCCGTGGAGATCCTCGAGGACGGAGGCTTCACGGGGACGGTGGTTGGCGGTCCCTAGCCGCGGCTTCTTATGGTCTGGATCTACTTCATGCGCAACATGCACGCCGCTCGGCGGAAAGCGGAAGGGCAGCCGATCGCCTGAGCACCACGGGAGCGGTCGATCGATTGTCAAAGACCCTGAGCTCTCGGGGCGATTCCCGCGGCCGGGGGACCGCGCGGGATCGACAGCTTGCAGAGCCTTACCCAGTCACAGTTCGCAGAGCCTTACTTGGCCGCGACTCCGCACCTGGTCGCAACTTGCGAAGCCGCCATCGGCCGCGACTCTCGAAGCTGCACCTGGTCGTGGCCCCCTGAGCCGTACTCAGCCGCCGGCCGCGATCGCGGATGGGGCGCGCTGGGAGCGGGCGCTCTCGGCGAGGGTGAGCTGAGAGGGGGCGCGCTCGGCGCTCGGAAGCGGGGGGCGGGTGTCAGTCGAGGGAGCGCGCGGCGAAGGGGCGCGCTTGTGCAACCCCGCGGGCACGAACGGCCGGCGTGCGACGAGACGATCACCGAAGTAACGTGCCAGAGGCTCGCGGCCCGGCCGCGCGCCCAGGTCCCACCAGAGGGCGTCCGGGGCGCTGCCGAAGCAGCGGATGCGGGCGGCGTGCAGCCCGTCTTGATGGTGCCCGACGCAGAGGGTCACAAGGTTGGCCGCGTAGTCGGCCCCCTGCTGCGAGCGGAACGTGATGTGATGCTCGTTCAGTCCGCTGCGCGAGGTGCATCCCGGCGCTTTGCAGCGCCAGCCGTCGCGCTCGAAGATGTGATACCGCCGGCGCCAGTGCGGGTCTTCCTGGTTTTCCCAGGTCTCGCGCATCGCCTGGACGAGAAGCAGGAAGCACTCCCAGTCCTCGAGGTTTCGTCCCGCAGCGGCGCGGCAGGATCGGAGGGCGCTGTCCCAGAGGGACGCGACGTCCAGGGGGCACCAGAAAGAGACTCGCCGCCGGGTCATCAGGTTGAGGCTCGGCCCCCTGACGGATGCGAGGTCGAGGGGAGGCGCCGATGTGTGCCGGGGCGTCGGGTCGGGGAGCGCGTCGGCGAGCGCGTCGGGACGCGCGTCGGGGGGCGCGTCGGTCGGGCACGCCTCGGGACGCGCTTCGGCCGGGGGAAGGGGTGACGCGCTGATGTGTGCTGGCGGGAAGGGGGCGGCCGATGCGGTTGGAGATTCCGCGGCGCACACCTCGCACTCAATGATGACGTCCTCGAGGCGGCGCACGGTCACCTGGCGGGCATAGCGGATCCAGCGGGACTGGGTCGGCGGGCGCACGACGCGGATCAGGAGCCGGGCCTGGCACCACGACACGAGGCCGCGCCGGTAGGCGTCGGCCAGGAGCGGGAGGTCGCGTAGTCGGCGGTCGAGCGACACGAGGTACCGCGCGCGGCGGGGGGACATCGCGAGCCGGTCCTCGACCCAGGCATCGAAGGTCTCGAACCCGAGGTCATGATGGAGGTTCAGCCTGGCGACTGCGGCGAGCAGGCGGCCCTGCCGCCACGCGAGCGACTGTCGCAGCCGAACGAGCCGGCGCAGGTGGGCGTCGAGATCCCAGGCGTCGAGCTCGTCGTCGGGATGAGATTCCGCGCCGGACGTCCACCGCGGCCCATCTGCATGGATGGCCTTGGGATCGGCCGACGCACCGATAGAAAGGATGGCCTCGAGATCGGCCGACGCGCCGATGGAGGCGAGCGCCTCGCGCACCACAGACGCCGCTTCGAGCCATGCGGACGTTCCGCGCTCATCCGAGGCGGGTGGCGCGGGGCCGGTGCGCCGGCCGGTCCCGGAGGCGGCAGCGTCCGGGTCGGCGAGATGGGGATCCGCCATGGGCGTGGACGCATCGTGCCCGGCAGGATCGGGTCCCGGAATGGGAGGACGGGCATCCGGCGCCTGGGGTGGGTCGCCGACGGTCTCTGGGGCGCCCGAAAGGAACTCGGCGGCGAGGTACTCGGCGCAGCGCCAGGCGGGCTCCTGCTGGCCGGCCACGCGGCGGACCAGGTCGAGGGTCCAGTGCCAGATAGCGACGACGGGCGCCGGCGCGACAAACGAGATGACGCGGCCCGGGTCGTCCTGCTCGATGAGCGGGGAATCATTGCTGGCCGCGGCGGTCGGGGAGCCGGCGGCTGCTGTGGCGGGGGTTGCGGAGGTCGCTGCTGTCGCGCTCGCCGCGATGCTGGCCGCCGTGCTCGCCGCGCGGGCGGCATCGCGCAGGATCGGCAGTGGGAGGCGCTTCGCGCGGTCGAGCCAGTCGGCCTCGGTCTCGGGCGTGGCAGCGGCGGCGGCGAGCTCGAGCCTCGACACGGACAGCTCGCCCGCCTCGAGCGCGCGGGCGAGGCGGGGGAGGGGCGCGAGGGCGCGCTCGAGCCGCAGGATGGCCTGGCAGCGGCGCAGGCTCATGCCTAGGCGCTCGGTCAGGAAGTCGGCGAGACGGACGTACCCGAGGTGAGTGTAGAGCCGGAGGCGGTGCATCCGCGACAGGCCGGGGACCAGGCGGCGCTCGAGAACGACGCCGGCGCGGCCGAGGCGCAGCAGCGTGGACTCCAGGAGGCGGGCGGCGAGCAGACGCCGCTCGTCGGTGGGCACAGTGATGCCGGTGATCGAGATGTCGGGCGGAGAACAGGACGCGGATGCATCGATACCTGGCCGGGACACAGCACCCTCCTTTCGAGGAGGCCAGAGAGATCGACGCGGGCAGGTGTAAATATACAGAATGAGTGCGCGCGCGTCAACAACTTTTTTTAGGAAACTTTCGGCGGGGGTTGATAGGATCGGCGCAGAGATGCCGCCCGGGCCTGCGGCCAACCGGAAACCGGAAAGATCGGAGTGCGGCCAGCCAGGAACTGGACGAATCGGTGCTGGCCCGCCGGGACCTGGACGAATGACCGAGCCGAATCCGGAGATCGCAAAGGGGATGACTGGGCCTGGTCCGGAGATCGAGATGGGGACGCCAGGGGCGGAGACGTTCGTCCTCTCGCCGGCCTTTTTCCTGAGGCTCAGGCGCACGATGGTGTGGACGGCGGTCGCGATGATACCGGCATCGATTGTCATCGCAGTCCTTTCCGAGCGAAGGGGGGCCGGTGGGTGGGCGGGGACGGTAGTCGCCTGCGCGATCATGGCGGCGGTCCTTCCGCTCGCGATGTTCTGGAGCTGGAAGAAGCAGGTCGTGCGATGGGGAACGTTCCGGGTCACGATATCGGGCGATCAGATCACGCGGACGCAGGAAGGTTTCGATGACGCGAGGGTGGACGCATCGTCGATCTCCCGGATGGTCAGGATTCCCGGACGCGGGCTGATGGTCTATGCGGGGCGTGCTCAGGCGGCGATGGTCATCCCTGATACGCTCGAGCGATTCGAGGAGTTCTGCTCGCTGGCTCAGCGGTTCAGGCCGATCGAGGCGAGAGCTCGAGCACCGTTCCCTCGCTGGCTGGCGATTCCGGCGGGGGTCGCCTTCATGGGGCTCTACTGGGCGTTCGACCGGACGGCTGATCCGCGGGTGAAAGTCGGGCTGGGGGGCCTGATCGCCTGTCTGATTGCGATTGGGGTGTGGAGGATGAAAGGAAGTCCGGAGATTGACCGGCGGACGAAGAAGCACCTCGCCTGGGTCCTCATTGTCGTGATCGTGCCGCTGGGCGCTCGGATGTGGTGGTCCTGGAACGCGCCGCGGCGCATGGAGCGGGAGATCTCGGACAATCGGCTGCTCAGTCTCCTCGTGAAGGCCAGGCCGGAGCTGCGCGATCGGCTGAGAGAGGCGATGGTCGTCGCGGAGAAGAACCAGGCCGATTCGCGTGGGGGCGATTACGTCAACCCCGCGGCACCCATCCTCATGGAGGTGTTCCCGGGCTATCTGCCGATCACTTCAGATGACGCCATCATCCGGTATGCGAAGGAAACTGTCGCTGTTCTCGAAAAGCTGGAGGCGGAGCCCTCCGATGTCTGTTACAGATGGTTGAGGCCGGAGGGACCCACCGTCTCCCTGACGGCCGTCCTTGGAAAGGATGGCATGAATCCCTTGATGGACGCGATGACAGGAGTGGTCGAGAGTGCGCTGACGACGCCTCAGGCGCCACCGGATGCGAGCGAGGCCGAGTCGCTGCTCGAGCGAGCGAGGGAGAGAGTGGCGACGGACACCAGTCTGGGGCCGGTCGAATTGCGCGCGCCGGAGACCCCCGGGTTCGACAAGAAGGGGTTTTGCCATACGGTCGAGAGCACCTTCAAAGTCATCCTGGACCTGCCGCCAGAGCAGAGCAGCCTGGTCTTCCGGCACATGCTCGGGGGGGCGTCCTAGAGCGCGACGAGGCCCAGGCTGACCTGGAGCGCGCGGTTTACCTGCTTCATGGTGTCGGGGCGCAATCGACCGAGGCGCTTCACCAGACGACGCCTGTCGATCGTGCGGATCTGGTTCAGGAGGACGACCGAGGGGACGCTCAGGCTCCCCTCCGGCGGATCGATGCGCACGTCGGCGGGATAAACGGGCGCGTCGGACCGCGAGGTGATGGCCGCGACGATCGTTACCGGGCTCCAGCGGTTGGCGATGTCGTTCTGGATGACGAGAGCGGGTCGGGTCTTCCTGATCTCCGCGCCTACGGTGGGATCGAAAGATACAAGATAGACCTCGCCCCTGCGGGGAGGGGTCAGTCCTGTGTGTCGCGACACGGCGTGTCGTCCAGACTGCACCATTCCTGGGCGAGCTTCAGGTCGCGCCCGGCCTGGCGTAGCGCCCCCTCCTTCAAGAGCCGGCGGAGCCTTGTCTTCCCGACAGAGGTCACGTAGCGCTGCACCGCCTCGGAGATGAGAAAGCTCCGATCGCCCTTCCTGGCGACCCGATCGATCAATCGGATTGTCTCCTCGGGCAGGGTGATGTTGATGCGTCGATAGGCAGCCATGAATCCTCCAGACCGGCGGAAGGATGATACACACCCAAGATGTGTATGTCCAGTTGACGTTCGACGCCGTCAGCGGTTGCGCTCCGGCTCGGCGGCGAGGTCGGGCGTGGCGGTAGCGGGGCCGGTCGTGGAGCCATTCCGCAGGGCGCGGGCTGCGTAGGTCAGCGGGTAATACTCGTAGAGACACTCGTCCGACAGACGGCCGAGCACGGCGGCGCGGGCGCGGTTGAGTAGCGGGAGGTCGGCGGCGGTCAGGGTGAGCAGCAGCTGCTCCCGCTCGATCTCGGGCTCGATGCGTCCATCCCGGACCGCCTTCTCGAGCTGCCGGATCACCTTCGAGCGTTTCGAGGAAGAGGCTCCGGCGCGCCCGACTCTCAATTTGGCCATCTGCTGTTCCAACGCTTGGAGGCCGGCCAGCGCTTTCTTCGCGTCCGAGGCGACTTCGGGATCGGGGTCGGTCGCCAGCGATGCGAGCGGCTGTTTCGCCGCCTGCGAGAACGACGACCCCAGCGCTCTCGCGATGGCCCGGCGCTCGGCCTTCGATGGCTCGGGCGAGCGGTTCAGCTGCTTTGCAGCGCTTCGAGCCAGCAGCGGATCGTCCAGGAGGCCCAGGGCGGTCCAGGCGCCGGCGCGCGCGTCCTCGCACCCGTCTTCGACGGCCATCCTGCGCAAGTCGCCCGGAATCGAGACCGGTTGCAACAGCCCGAGCGCCAGACCTGCGTTCGCCCTGACCACGCAACTGTCGGACGAGAGTTTCGCAATGACCGGACCCACGGAGTCAGTGCCGTATTGTCCGATCGTGAAGACGAGCATCAAGTCCTGATTGATCGGCAGCGCGTGCTGCGCGATCTGCGTATCTGGATCCTTGATCTCTAGAATCCTGAGGACGGCGGGCAGGCAATCGCCACAATGGAGCGCCGCCATCCTGGATGCGGCATGGAAGGTCCCTCCCGGATTTTCCGTCACGTCCGCCTTCAGGAGGGCTCCGGCGGCAGGTTGCAGAGATTGCGGCTCGAGATTCGTCCACAGATGCGCCAGGTCGATGAGCAGGTAGCTGTCCGCCTGCTCGGTCGCCATGACTGCGCGAATGGCTTTCTTGGCAGCGTCGGGATGGTCGAAGAGAGCGTCCCATGCTTTGTCGAGCCTCTCCCCGAGAGCGCTCTTCTGCGCCTCGGACAGCTCCTTGAGACGAACTCCACGCAGCTGCGCGATTGCGGTGGCGACCGCCGCCTCCGGATCATCGGTCGCGGTCGGAGATGTGGCCGGGTGACCGGCGGTCTCTGACGCGGCGGCGACCGAGAGGTCACCGAGCAATCCGTGCCCCGCGAGAAGACACGCCGACAAGGTCAGAAGGGGGATGAGGTTCATGGAGACTCCGATGCCATGTGGGTC
>Ga0114129_10014020_pt1 | contig 11418 bp, 3 predicted proteins | sample RhiMetdeltSRZDD1_FD_80071 | JGI IMG/M metagenome (GOLD analysis project Ga0114129, IMG submission 80071) | Populus rhizosphere microbial communities from Tennessee, USA - Rhizosphere MetaG P. deltoides SRZDD1 (version 2) (version 2) | ecosystem: Host-associated > Plants > Roots > Rhizosphere >... | reverse complement strand
GCCTGTCGCCGGCCGAGGCTTTGGCAGCGATTAACGGTTATGGCGGCCAGGTTGAGGTCGCGGCGATGAATAGCCCGCATCTGGTCACCTTAGCCGGGGAGGTGGCCCCGCTGAACGAGATGATCAAACACCTGGAAGCGGCGGGCAAATTTGTGCGCCGCCTGCCGATTAACTATGCCTTTCATACCCGCCAGATGGATCCGATTGAGGCCGAATTACTGGCCGCGTTGGCCACCATCCGGCCAAACCCCGGCGCGATTCCTTTTGTGTCTACTGTGACTGGCGAGGTTATGGCCGGCCAGACCCTGGATGCCGGCTACTGGTGGCGCAATGTCCGCCAGCCGGTCCGTTTTGCCCAGGCTGTGACCCACCTGATTGAAGCGGGCGAAGACACCTTTTTAGAAATTGGCCCGCATCCGGCCTTGCAAAATTCCACCCACGACTGCCTGGTGGAGCAGCAACAGGCTGGCCATATTTTTCACTCGCTGCGGCGGGAGGCCGACGAATCGCAAGCGCTGCTGGCCAATGTGGCTGCGCTCCACATCTATGGCTTAGAGATCAATTGGGCCAGGCTCAACCAATCGAGCCGCCGCTTTGTGCGATTGCCGGCCTACCCCTGGCAGCGGGAAAACTTCTGGCTGGAATCTGAAGTGAGACGCCGGGATCAGCTTGAAGTGTGGGCGCATCCCTTGCTGGGGAAGCGCCTGCCTGCGCCCCAACCCGCCTGGGAGCTTCAACTCGATCCGCGTATCCTGGCTTATTTGAACGATCACCGCATCTGGAACAGCCTTGTTTTTCCGGGGGCCGGCTACGGCGAAATCGGCCTGGCCGTGGCCCGGCTGCTTTTCCCCGATGAAGCTTATGTGGTCGAAGACCTGCAAATCAAGAAGGTGCTGTTTGTAGCCGAGCATGAGCCGACCCTCATCCGGGTTAGCTTTGATGAAAGCGATAAGACATTTTCCATTTACAGTCTGTCGGGTCAAAAGAAAGCGTGGCAGTTGCATGCTTTGGGCTATTTACGGAAGCTGGCCGGCACTGCCCCGGTCCCCCTCGATGTGAGCGGCCTGCAAAAGGCGCTCTTGTGGGCCGACAAACCCAGCTTCTATCAGGCCTGTTCCGATTTGGGCTTTCAATTTGGGCCAAATTTTCAGCGCATCCAAAATATCTGGAGCGGGCCAGGCCGCGCCCTGGCCGAGGTGAGTCTTGACCCGGCTACCGTAGAGGACATGGCCGATTACCATTTTCACCCGCTGCTGCTCGACGCCTGTTTTCAAACCGTTATCGGGGCCGGCCTGGCGATTGAGGAGCGAGCAACGCGAGAGTTGCTCTATTTGCCCGCGGTCATTGGCCGAATTTACCTTTTTGCCCCGCAGCTTCCGGCCAAAGTTTGGCTGCAAGCCACGTTATTACGCCAGGATGAAGAATCCATCTTGGCTGATATTCACGTTTATGCCGAAAACGGCGACCCGCTGGCGGTGATTTTGAGCAGCCGCTTTGACCGGGTCGGGCAGCCATCAGGCCAGCGGGGCCTGGAAGATATTTTTTACCAATTTCGCTGGCAGGCCAGCCTGCTTCCGGATGCATCGGCTGAAGGCAGGGTGGCCTCTGGAGATGAAGCTACAACTTACCTTCTCTTTGCCGAGGCAGGCGGAGTAGCTCAGGCCCTGGCCGAAGCGTTAGCCCAAACCGGGGCGCGGGTGGTGCAGGTGCAAGCCGGGACAGCCTTTAGCAATTCGGCTGAGAATCTCTATACCGTAAATCCCGCCTCTGAAGCGGATTTGATCCGCCTGCTGGCAGCTATTGAAGGCCCACTGCGGCTGGTGCATGCCTGGAGCCTCGATGGCGTGTCGGGCAGCCGGCTCTCGGTTGAAACCCTGGCAGCAGCCCAACAGAGCGGAGTGCTGCATGCCTTGCGGCTGGCCCGTGCCCTGGCCGCCGCGAAGCCGGCCCAGCCGCCCCGCCTCTTCTTTCTGAGCCGGGATATGCAAGCGGTGAGGCCGGGCGATGGCTGCGCCGGGTTAGCCCATGCGCCCCTGATCGGCTTTCTGCGGGTGGCCAACAATGAGTTTCCGGCCTTTAAATGGACTTTGCTCGATTTGGATGCCGCCCGGCCCGAAACGGAAATCACGGCGGTGTTGAACGAACTGACCCAAGCCGGCGGTGAATTGGAAATCGCCTACCGGGCCGGCTGCCGCTACGTCAACCGCCTCCAGCCGATCAAGCCGGATGATTTACCGCCACTCCAGCGTAACGCTATCTCACCGCAGGGCGACCCTCGCCCGTACCGGCTGCAAATGGGCCAGGCGGGCCGGCTGGCCCATTTGAGCCTCAACGAAACCAGGCGTCGCCCGCCGGAGGCCGGTGAAGTGGTGGTGCGGGTGCGCGCGGGCGGTATCAATTTCCGTGATGTTATGAAGGTGCTGGGCTTGTATCCGGGCAAGCCGATTGACCTGACCTGGCTGGGCGATGATTTTGCCGGCACGGTCGTCGAGGTTGGGGCCGGGGTGAGCGACCTTAAGCCGGGTGACGCAGTGATGGGCATGGCGGCTTACAGCTTCCAGAGCTATATCACGCTGAAGCGCCAAGCCCTCATAAAAATGCCGGCGCATTTGAGCTTTGAAGAAGCCGCCACCTTGCCCACCGCCTTTTTGACGGCGCATTACGCCATCAATGAACTGGCCCGCATGAAAAAGGGCGAGTCGATTCTGATTCACGCTGGGGCGGGCGGGGTGGGTCAGGCCGCCATCCAGATTGCCCAGGCGTTGGGGCTGGAGATTTTTGTCACCGCCGGCACGCCGCAGAAACAGGCCTGGCTTAAGGAGCAGGGCCTGCGCCATATTTTCAATTCGCGTTCGCTCGACTTTGCCGATGAGGTGCTGCGCCTCACCCAGGGGCGAGGCGTTGACGCCATCCTCAACTCGCTGGCCGGCGATTTTATCTCCAAGAATTTTTCGGTGCTGGCCCCTTTTGGCCGCTACCTGGAAATCGGCAAGGTAGATGTTTACAACAATAGCAAGATTGGCTTGGAGGCGCTGCGCCAAAACATCTCGGTCTTTATCATTGACCTGGCCCAACTGGCCGAACAAAAGCCGGCTGAAATAGCCGCCATGCTCGAAACCTTGCGTCTTAAGTTCGAGCGGCGGGTGTATGATCCTTTGCCGCGTACCGTCTTTCCCATTAGCCAGGCCGTCGAAGCCTTTCGCTATATGGCGGCGGGCAAACACATCGGCAAAAATGTGCTGTCGTTTGATGTGGCCGAGTTGATGGTCAATGCGGTCACCCAGGCAGGCCAATTGTTCCGGCCTGATGCCGCCTATCTTATTACGGGCGGCGCGAGCGGCTTTGGCCTGGAAGTGGCCCAATGGCTGGCCGGCCAGGGCGCACGCAACCTGGTCTTAATGAGCCGGAGCGGCCCGCGGGACGATGCAGCCCAGGTCCGGATTGAGCAACTGCGGGCTGCGGGGGTAAATGTGCTCGATGTGCGCGGCGATGTAACGCTTAAGGCCGATGTCGAGCGGGTCATCGCCGATATTCAGACCGGGCCGGCCCCGCTGGCCGGTGTTATTCACGCGGCCATGGTCCTGCACGACGAACTGCTAGCCAATTTGACCGAGGAGGAATTTAACCAGGCACTTCAGCCCAAAATGATGGGCGCCTGGAATCTGCACGAGGCGACGCTGGCCCTGCCGCTGGAGCATTTTATCTGTTTCTCTTCTATTTCAAATATCGTCGGCGCGGTCAAGCAGGCCAACTATAACGCCGGCAATGCCTTTCTGGAAGCCCTGGCCCACCATCGCCGGGCCATGCACCTGCCGGCCTTGACCATCAACTGGGGCGCTGTGGCCGACGCCGGATTTGTGGCTCGCCAGGAAAAGACGGCCCGCTATCTTGACCTGGTCGGCATCAAAGGCTTGACCAGCGCCGAAGCCTTGCAGGCGTTAAGCCGTATCCTGCCCGGCGATGGCGTCCAGCTTGCTATCGCGCCGGTGGCCTGGCCCACCCTGGTCAAGTATCTGCCCAGCCTAGCCAACTCAAAGCTGCTGGACCCCCTGATCCAGCTCGAAACCGAGCCGGGGGCAGGCAGCTCGATCAAGGCCAAAATCATGGCGGCCGAGCCGGGCCAGCGCCTTGGCCTCATCGAAAAGCTGATTGGCCAGGCGGTCGCCGAGATATTAGGCACCTCGCTGGAACAACTCAGCTTCACCACGCTGTTAACCAATTTTGGCCTCGATTCGCTCATGGCGGTGGAGTTATTAAACACCCTCAAGGCGCAGCTTGAGCTGGATTTGCCGATAAGCGACATTTTGAACGGAGCCACTATCCAGGGCGTCGCTATGCTGGTGTTGGAAAAATTGCTGGCGGGCGTAGCTTCTGACCCAAACCAACCTGAATTGGGCCAGAATGGCTCCGCCTCGACCATGTTAAATCTCGTCATAGACCTGAACGCCGAGGCGCAGTTGGATCCAGCCATCTATCCCGAAAAAGCGTTCATTCCTCCGGCCACTCCGGCCCAGGCGATTCTTCTAACCGGAGCGACCGGCTTTTTGGGCGCTTTCCTGCTGGCCGATCTGCTGCGGTATACCCAGGCCGACATCTACTGCCTGATCCGCAGCGCCGATGCCGCCGCAGCGCTCCAACGTTTACAGCGTCACTTAAAACATTATGGTGTCTGGGACGAGGCCCTGAGTGCCAGAATCATCCCGCTAGCCGGCGACTTGGCTCAACCGGGCCTGGGCTTACCGGCTAAGCTGTTTGAGAGCCTGGCCTGGCAGATTGACCTGATTTATCACAATGGGGCCTGGCTTAACCTCATTCAGCCTTATCCGGCGTTAAAGGCCGCCAATGTACTGGGCACGCAGGAGGTGCTGCGCCTGGCCGCTCAGGCAAAGTCAAAGCCGGTTCATTATATCTCAACCATTGCGGTCTTTTTTTCCAGCCATCATCTGCCTACCTCAGCCGTTTATGAAACCGACCTGCCGGAATCACAAGATTTAAGCGGTGGCTATATCCAGAGCAAATGGGTGGCCGAACAACTGATCAAGCAGGCCCAGGCGCGGGGCTTGCCGGCTTCTATTTACCGGCCCGGCCTCATCACCGGCCACAGCCAGACAGGCGCGACCAATACCCTGGATTTGACCAGCCGTTTTATCAAGGGCTGTTATCAATTGGGCATGTGGCCGGATCGGACGATCCGGGTTAATGTGGTGCCGGTGGATTATGTCAGCCGGGCGATTGTTCATTTATCCCAACAGCCGCAGACATTGGGCCAGGTTTTCCACCTGACCAATCCTCAAACGGGCCAGCTTAACGCCATCATCAATCGTGCCGAATCCTTGGAGTACCATCTGGCTGAGGTGCCATACCCGCAGTGGCGCGACGCTTTATTCCGCCAAGCCGAGCAGGGGATAGAAAACGCGTTGCACCCGCTCTTGTCATTATTTCCGCCCCATCAGCCTAATGAGATCCAGCAGCAGATTGACTGCCAAAACACACTGCGTTACCTGGCCGATACCGGCCTGGTCTGCCCGCCTATAGATGCAGCGCTGCTTGAAACCTATGCCAGATATTTGCTCGAATCCGGTTTTATCGAGCCGCCTACTTCGCAAGCTGGTTGATTCGCAGCATAGATCTCCCGCAGAGACGCAGAGTGTTTTTTTCCTTTCTCTGTGCCTCTGCGTCTCTGCGCGACTATTTATTCGCATAAAACAGAGTTGTGCGGAGTTTTTAGGTTAGAAAGTTACCTAGAAAGAACGGAAGAAATGACGGCCTCAGACATCTCCCCATCCCCTAACCGGCTTCAAGCATGGTCGCAGCGACTGGCCCAGATTGGGCGAGCTTACCTACACCTGCCCCGTGCCTTTCAATTGGTTTGGTCGGCCAGCCCCAGAGGAACCCTGGCGATGGCCGGATTAGCTATCATTGGCGGATTGCTCCCACCAGCCCTGGCCTGGACCAAAAAATTGATGATTGATGGGGTGGTGACACTGGCCACTAGCCACACCGACGCCTGGAGCGGCCTCTGGCTCATGGCCCCGTTGTTGGGCCTGATACTGTGCTGGCTGCTGCTCAACACTATCACTCTGCAAGGTCGCTCGCTGGCTGAGAAAAATCTGCGGGCCAAGCTGGGCCTACGAATCAATGAACTCATCATCGGCCAGGCGCTGAAGCTGGATTTGAGCCACTTTGAAAATGCTGAATTTTATGACAAACTTCAAAACGCCCGGCGCGAGTCGGATCAGCGGGCCTTGGATATGGTTGTGCAGAGTTTTAACCTGATCCAAATGGCTATTACCTTTGCCGCCTTTACCCTGCTGATCCTGCGCTTTAGCCCCTGGCTGCTCCTGATCATTTTTGGGGTGACGCTGCCCAGTTTTGCCGTGCAAAACAAATATGGCCAGTTGACCTTTCGTCTGTTGAGCGGCCAGGCCCCCGAACGCCGCCACATGCAATATTTTGAAGAGCTTTTAACCGTGGATCAGTACGCCAAAGAGGTTAAGCTTTTTGGGTTGGGCCGGCCACTTTTGGCCCGTTACCTCACCCTGTTCTGGCAGCTTTTTCGGGCCGATATGCACCTGGCCTGGCGGCGCAGCCTGGTCAGCATAGCCTGGGCGGTGGTTGCTTTGGTTGGCTACCTGGCGGCTATCGCCTGGATTATCTTTCGAGCCATTGATGGCTCGATCACCTTTGGGGATGCCATTTTGTACCTGGAGGTCTTTGAGCAAACCCACTATCTAGCCCAGCTTATTTTGTTGAATTTGATCCAGCTTTACGAAAACAGTTTGTTTATCAGCAATGTCTTTGCCTTTTTGGCCCTTGAGCCACGGATTAGCTCGCCGGCCCAGCCCCGACCTGTCCCAGCGCAGATTCAACAGGGCCTGGAGTTTCGGGGCGTTTCCTTTCGCTATCCGGGACAGGCAGCGTGGAGCTTGCGGGATATAAACTTGACCCTGTGCCCTAACGAGAAATTGGCCCTGGTCGGTTTGAATGGGGCCGGTAAAACTACTTTAATCAAGCTGCTGACCCGGCTGTATGACCCGACCGAAGGCCAGATTTTACTGGATGGCGTGGAGTTGAGGAATTATGATTTGAATGAATGGCGGCAAAAAATCGGGGTTATCTTTCAGGATTTTGTACGCTATCAATTCACGGCGGCGGAAAATGTTGGGGTGGGGCAGGTCGAAGCCTGGGCGGATCAGGTCCAAATTGTGGCGGCGGCACACAAAGGCGGCGCGCACGAATTTCTGGCCGCCTTACCCAACGGTTACCAGACCATGCTCGGCAAATGGTTTGAGGACGGCCAGGAGTTGAGCCTGGGGCAATGGCAGCGCGTGGCCTTGAGCCGGGCTTTTATGCGCCGGGCCGAGATCTTGATTCTGGACGAACCTACCGCCGCTTTAGACGCCGAGCAGGAGTATCACATCTTTCAACGCTTCCGCCAGCTCACCGCGAATAAAACGGCTATTCTTATCTCGCATCGCTTTAGTACCGTGCGCATGGCCGACCGGATCGCTGTGATTGAAGCGGGCCGCCTGACCGAGCTGGGCAGCCACATTGAACTCATGGCCGGCAGGGGCATGTATGCTCATCTGTTCCACCTGCAAGCCCAGGGGTATCAATAGCCGTGAGCCAGGCCGTCATCTGCACCATCATCGCTAAAAATTACCTGGCCCAGGCGCGAACGCTGGCCCAAACCTTTTTAAACCATCACCCGACAGGCCGGGTGTTTGTGCTGCTGGTTGACTCCGGCGAAGGTTATTTGGGCCCGGCGGCTGAACCCTTTACCACCATTCCGGTCCAGGCTCTCAATATTCCGGGCTTTGCGGCGCTGGCCTTTCGCTACAAGGCCAGCGAGTTATGCGCGGCGGTTAAGCCCTACTTTTTGGAATATCTGCTGACCGAACAGGGCTGCCCCAAAGTTTGCTTCTTTGATGCCGATATAACGATTCATCATCCGCTGGACGATATTTTTGACCTCCTCGATTCTCACCTGCTGGCCTTAACGCCCCATATTCTGGATTTTATCGAGCCGGATGATTACATCCCTACTGAAGGAGCTATCCTACAGCGGGGCGTTTACAATTCCGGGTTTATTGGGCTGGCTCAGCACCCGGACTGCTGGCGTTTTCTGGGCTGGTGGCAGCGGCGGTTGGATCAATCGGCCTTGTCTGAAACGGATCAGGCCTGGCTAGATTTAGCCCCGGCCCTTTTTGCCGATGTGGCCATCGTGCGCGACCCTGGCTGCAATGTGGCTTACTGGAATTTGAACAGTCGCCTGCTGAAAGAAAATGGGTTGGGCTATACAGTTAACGGCGCACCGCTCAAGTTTTTTCACTACAGCGGATTAAGCATGGCGAATCTCGAAGGCATAGCCAAAGATCAAAACCGTTATACCTTGGCCGATATGCCGCCCCTGCGCTCTTTGTTCGAGGAATATCGAACTCGATTGCTTGAAAACGGCTATGACACGGCTAAAAACTGGCCCTATGACCACGATTTTTTCGCCAACGGAGTCGCTATCGCCGAGGTTATTCGCCTGGTCTGGCGTGGCGCCAAAGGGTACGATGTCTATTGGCCCCAGCCGCACGCCACCGACCAGCCCAGCGACTTCATCCACTGGTTAAATGAGTCGGCCGACGCGCTCAAATTCCAGCTCGATGAGTCCAACCGCGATCAGGTTGAGGCGACTAACGCCAAAGTTTTGATCACCAACCTGGCCCTGGCCCTGTATCGCTTGCGCCCGGATTGCCAGGCACGCTTCCCCGACCCTTTGCGGGAGGACCGCGAAGCCTTTGCTGGCTGGTTTATCGAGCAGGCTGAGGGTGAACTGGGGCTGGATAGCTGTTTTAGCGAGCCAATGCGGATTTCTTTAGCCCAAATGCGTCAAAGAATTTTCTTTAGACTCTATCGAAGGCTTAAACGGTGGTTTGAGGCGTTTGTTTACGAAACCTATCGCCGGGAAACCTGGGTCTATCGGGTTTATATGAGCGTGAGCAATTCTTTACAGAAAATCGGGCTGCACCAATATTTTGAAGGCGTGGTGACGCAAGAGTTGGCCAACGATAATATCTTGCCCCCGCCGGCGGCTTACAGAGCCAGGCCCAACCTGACAATTTCAGGCGGGATTCCTCTGGGCATCAATATTATCGGTTTTCTGCAAACCGAGACGGGCATTGGCCGGATTGCCCGCGATATGATGGCCGCCCTGGCTCAAAAAGGCATTCCCGTGGCTCAAACCAGCTTGGCTGGCCATCCCAGCCGCGAGCGAACGTATGCAGCAGTGCAGCAACTACCCGATGGTAACCTTTATCCGATCAATTTGTTTTTTCTGGGGGCGGTCAATCTTAATGTTTACCATCTCTTGAGCCGCCAATTTTTTGAAAACAAATACAACATCGGCTTTTTCTGGTGGGAACTGGACCGCTTTCCGTCGGCCTGGTTGGATCACTTCAAAATCTACCACGAACTGTGGGCCGGCAGCCATTTTGTGCGGCAGATCCTGGCCCAAAATTCGCCGGTGTCGGTGCGGCAGATGAATATTCCTATCCCACTGCCGGAGGGGTCAAGCGAAAGCCGGGCCAGCCTGGGCCTGCCGGCCGACAAGCACATTTTCTTGTTTGTGTTCGATCCATTCAGCAACATTGAACGCAAGAATCCCTTAGCTGTGGTTGAAGCCTACCGGCAGGCTTTTGGCCCTGATTTTAACGAGACACTGCTGGTGCTTAAAACAAAAGACCTGGACCATTATCCCCAAACAGCCCAGCGTTTACGCCAGGAGATGGCCCGTGTCTCCGGCCGGCTGATCAATCGTTCGGTCAGCCGGGCCGAGGTGAACGCCCTCTTTCATGCTTGCGACACCTATGTGTCCCTGCACCGCTCGGAGGGCTTCGGAGCCACCCTGGCCGAAGCGATGCTCCTGGGCAAGCCGGTGATTGCTACCGCTTATTCCGGCAACATGGATTTTATGACTCCGGCCAACAGCTACCCGGTGGCTTATAAGCTGGTTGAGATCAAAGAAGATGCCGGCCCCTATCAAAAAGGTAATCGCTGGGCCGAGCCGGACCTGGCTGAAGCCGCCGCCTTAATGCAGCGCGTGGTGGCTCAGCCCGAAGAGGCCGCGCGGAAAGGGCAACTCGCTCAGCATGATATTGAGCGTTGTTACAATGTGGAGACGGTGGCGCAGGCCCTGGTCCAACGCCTTGAAGCGATTTACGCCCATATTCGCTAAATTGGGCTAAACAACTCAATGAGTAGCTTGCAGAAACGGGGTAAATCGGCCAGAAAGAGGACCAGGGCTGGTAAACGCTTGGGTTTAAGCCCTCTTTGAGTGAGCTGCCAGGTTACCGCGGTTCCTTCGACCAGGTGCATGCCGCCGGCCAGTTTGGCATTTTGTTTGGCCTCCTGGCTGGTTACATAAACCTGGCCGCGTCCGCCGGGAACATGGCTATAATCGTGATTTTGATGAATGGCTGTAACCACTTTGGTGGCCTCAATAACCGGGAGGCCCATCCGGCGGGCGGCATAAACCATCCAGTTATCCCAATGGCCCCGGCCGACGGCAAACGGCGGTATTTCAGCAAACAGCGGCTGATGAAAGACAAAGTAATCTTTGCACACCCGCGCCGCCAGCACCCCTTCCTGGGCGGCCCGGTGGCGTAACTTGCTTTCCCAGGCTGGCGTGGCAAAATTCATTGGCTCCGTAACAGCCAGGTCAACCCTGCGCCCCAGTATCAGGAAGCGCTCGAGAAAAGCCAGCCGGACTTGTTCAATGGCCGGCAAAAAATCATTCAGCAGAATAATATCGGCATTAACGTAGGCTAAAATGGGCTGGTTCGCCAGCCGGTGAGCCTGGGCAAATACATTGTGTAGCAGGGGCGTGCCGAATTGATTACATTCAATCTGGGGGATATGCTGCAAGCCGGCATCTTCGGCCATTTGGGCGGTGCCCGGCTCATCGCCAAACAAAATGATCTGGGGTGGGGGATTAAGGCGGGTCCAGCTTTTTATGGCATTGGTTTGAATGATGAGGGTGTGCCCTTGAAAGGCTTTGGGGATACTAAAAATAGTGATCATGCCGGTCTACGTAAAAATTGTGCCAGGGCTTCAACGGCTGTGGTGACGCCGGTTTCGGCCTGGATTTGCCGGCCTATCTCAGCGGCCCGATCCTGCATCGGCTTACCGGTGACGGCAGCGCCTATGGCGGTGGCTAAGCGTGCAACCGATAACTTTTTGAGCGGAATGGGGGTCGGCCCCGCCCCCAATTGAGCCACCCGCTGCCCCCAAAAAAGCTGATCCCCGGCAAAAGGAATAATGATCGAGGGCACGCCGGCTCGCAGACCGGCGGCAGTGGTGCCGGCCCCGCCATGATGGACGACTGCCGCCATACGGGGGAAAAGCCAATCGTGAGGAATATTATCGGTG
>Ga0114129_10014018_pt1 | contig 11419 bp, 8 predicted proteins | sample RhiMetdeltSRZDD1_FD_80071 | JGI IMG/M metagenome (GOLD analysis project Ga0114129, IMG submission 80071) | Populus rhizosphere microbial communities from Tennessee, USA - Rhizosphere MetaG P. deltoides SRZDD1 (version 2) (version 2) | ecosystem: Host-associated > Plants > Roots > Rhizosphere >... | reverse complement strand
TACAGACCGTCGCGCTCCTGGGCCAGCCAATAGGAGTGGTAGTTGAGCGACACCGGCATCGCCTTGAAGGGCGTCAGATCGAACCCGACACGCAGGTCGTGGATATTCCGCCAGCCCACCAGATCGGCCAGCCCTAACTTGTCGTGACCCGTCGGGTAGAGCTGATCGAAGGTGCCGCGCGTGCGATCGCTCGGGTTCTTGTCACCGGACGCATAGTTGTATTCGCCGGTCACGTGGGGCGCCTTAGTGCCAGGCAGCGTGCTGCGCAACTGCCAGTGGCCGGCCCACGCGCGCACATCGTCGGTGCTGAGTGAGCCGGTCTGCACGTCCATCTCGACGTTGTAGTCGAGCGTTGCCGGCATCCGGCCGACGAGGCGCACGCCGGTGGTCACCTGACGGAGTGTGCCGAGGTCGCCGACTTCGAGCCGCTGATTGAGATCGCGGCGCCAGAGCACGTAGGGTTCCACGGTGCCCTTTGGCAACACGTTCCCGCTGCTGACATACGCGCCCGCAAAGCGATTGCCGTTCCCGCTCTTGTCGAACTCGTCGTCGAGAATACGCACGATCGACGCGCCGAAGACGTCCACCTGCGCGGCTTTCGACTTGAAGGTGACGCGCGCCGCATCGAACGTCCTGCCGGCGTTGGTCCAGTTCAAGTGGCCGAGCAGCCGCTGATCGCCGAAGGCCAGTTCCTGGCGTCCCATGCGTACGACGACCGGGCTCCTCAGCGTGCCGACGTCAGCGAAGGCTTGCCGGAGGTCGAAGGCCGCCTTGAACGGCGTCCCGGTCGACCCCACGGTCTTCTTGCCGACGCGCGCGTCCTGCGCCTGAACGGTGACGGCGAACAGCCTGCTCGTTGCCGTCGCGTTGAAGCGGAATCGCGACAGGTAGTACATGTCGTCGCGGCTCTCATTGAACCCTGCATTGTCGAACCCTTCGACGCGCTCGCGGAATTCGCCGCGCACGCGGAGCCACGCCGGCATCAGTTCGTTGGCGCGATTGAGATAGGGAGGCCTGGCCGGAGGCTGCGCCTGTTGCGCAACAGACGCGGGCGTCTGCGCGAGCGGCGTCTCTGATGCTGGTGCGGTCTGCTGGGCGGAGAGCGTGCTGGTGACGGCCAGCAGCCCTGCGCCGACGCAGGCGGATCGCGAGAGGCGTCGGATGAGATCTGTAGAGAGTGTAGAGAGATAGCGCACGGAAACGCTCCACGGTCGAAATCTGTTGGATGTCTGAAGATGCCAGCGTGGGCGTTCTGCGGCGTCTGGGCCGGTTGCCGACCGTCGAGCAAGGCACGTTCCGTCGCGCGTGTGCACGTCGAGTCGGTGGATTCGGCGTGTATTTACGGGCGACTGTGCTCCGTGCGATGGCGCGGCGGCATCGAGCGCCCGGCCATCAACTTTGTCGAGAAATTATCTTCGGCCACACATTCGTTGGATTCAGCGATCGTTTGCGACGCCTGAAACGCCGACGAAAGGGAAGCGGAGCCTGCTTCGGGCAGCACCGCCGCCACAAATGTTTGCACTGACGCGAGTGCCTACATTCGTGTGCGTTGCTCATCGCGGTACTTCTGTGTATCTTCGACTCGCGGCGCGCGCCCGGACGCGCGGGTCGCGTGAAGACGCTCCAGGACGAGCATTCACACGTCGCTTCGACTGCATCGAGGTGGACGGATCGTGTCTTGCCTTCTGGAGAGTCGATGTCCCTTCCGCTGCTCACGCGCACGCAGAACGCCGACGCCAGGTTCATCCTGACGCCTGCGCGCCGAAGCCTTGGCGCAGGCGGTCCGAAGGTGCGCATGCCCGGGCCGTCAGTCAACGCGCCCATGCCCGGGCGCGCGCCCGGTGCGGGAGAGCAGTACCGCTTTCACTTCGACATGGGCCGCTGCATCGGCTGCAAGAGCTGCGTCGTGGCGTGCAACGAGCAGAACGGCAACCCCGCGGCGATCAACTGGCGGCGCGTCGACGAGATCGAGGGCGGGTGGTATCCGAACACCAGCCGCGCCTATCTCTCGATGGGGTGCAATCACTGCGTCAATCCCACCTGCATGAGTGGGTGTCCGGTGGATGCGTACATCAAGGATGCGGACACCGGCATCGTGCGGCACAGCGCCGACACGTGCATCGGTTGTCAGTACTGCACGTGGAACTGCTCGTACGGCGTGCCGCAGTACAACCCGGAGCGCGGCGTCGTCGGCAAGTGCGACATGTGTCATGGCCGCCTCGAGCTTGGACAGGCTCCTGCCTGCGTCTCCGCGTGTCCCGAGGGCGCCATCGCGATCGAGATCGTGAAGACCGCCGAGTGGCGCGAGGCCGTGGCGGCCACCTCGTCCGGCCATGGCTTGCCCCAGTCCGATGGCAGCCTGTCCACGACGCGCGTGACGATGCCGGTGAAATTACCGCCCAGTGCACGCCCAATGCACCTTACGAACGTGAGGCCGGCCGAGCCGCACTGGCCGCTGGTCGTCATGACCGTGCTGACCCAGCTCTCCGTCGGCACGTTTGCTGCGATCTGGCTGCTGCAACTGTTCGGAGGATCCGCGCACCTCGGAGCCGCAGCGCTCACGTCCTTCCTGGTGGCCGGTCTCGCGCTCAACGCGTCCACGCTGCACCTTGGCCGTCCCATCCACGCGTATCGCGCGCTGAAGATGTGGAAGCGGTCGTGGCTGAGCCGTGAGGTGCTCCTGTTCACTGCGTTTTCCGCCGTTGCCGCGTCGTATGCCGCTGCGCTCTGGTTCGCATTGCCGGGTGGTGTGGTCCTCGGCGGCTTGACTTCGCTGCTCGGCGTGGGCGGCATCACGGCCAGCGCGTGCATCTACCGCGTGATCTCACGTCCCGCCTGGAACACGCGCTACACGCTTCTGCAGTTCAACCTCACGGCGGCCGCGCTCGGACCGCTCCTGGCCGCCGCAGTCAGCGCCACCAGTGGCGAGCGCAGCGTGCGATGGCTCGCGCTGGCCGCGGCCGCGATGGCAGGCGCCCAGTTGGGGCTCATCGCGCTCCGCTTCTTCAGGCTCGTTGCTGCCGGGAGCATCGAGCTCCAGGGAAGCGCGCGTCTGCTCTCCACGACGCTGCGGTCGCGTTTCCTCGCGCGAGGTGCGCTGCTGGCGATCGGCGGGATCGTGCTTCCGCTGCTGGCGCAGGGTGCGTTCCTGCTGTGGGTCGCGCTCGTCCTCGCGCTGGCTGGCGAAATCCTCGGCCGCTACCTCTTTTTCGTCAGCGTGGTGCCCAAGCACATGGCCGCGCCGTATCTCGAGCTCGGGAGCGAGGCGGCATGAGCATCCGGACGCTATTGGGCCTCGACACGCGCGAGGAGCGTTACGCCTACGGCGTGGACGCGATTGCCGGCTATATCTCTGCGCAGAAGATTCCCGATCACTGGGTCGCTACCACTTGCGGGTACTGCTCGGTCGGGTGCGGGATGTTCGTCGGAGTCAAGGATGGCCGGGCCGTGAGCGTGCGTGGCAACCCGGACCATCCCGTGAACCGCGGGAACCTGTGCCCGAAAGGGCCTGTCGGAGCACCACACGATCGACGCGTCGAACCGCGCACGGCAGCCGCTCCTCAAACGGAACGGACGGTTCGAACCCGTCGGTTGGGACGCGGGCCTGGCGACCATGGCGGCGGCGTTTCGCCGCGTGCAGGCCGCACACGGACCTGACGCGGTCGGCGTCATCAGCACGGGCCAGCTCGTCACCGAGGAGTTCTACGCGCTCGGCAAGCTCGTCCAGCTCGGGCTCGGCACCCGCAACCTCGATGGCAACACGACGTTGTGTATGTCCACTGCGGTGGCAGGGTACAAACGCTCGTTCGGCAGCGACGGTCCGCCTGGGGCGTACGAAGATCTCGAGCGCGCCGACGTCATCCTGCTCATCGGCGCGAACATCGCGGACAATCACCCGATTCTCTGCCGCCGCCTCCAGGCCAACCCGGGAACCACGCTGATCGTGGTGGATCCCCGCGTCACGAAGACGGCCATGATGGCCGATCTCCACCTCCCGATTCGACCGCGCGCGGACCTTGCGCTTATCAACGGCCTGATCCACATCGTCATCGACCGTGGCGCCGTGGACTACGACTACGTGGATCGCCACACTGTCGGCTTCGAAGCGCTGAAGGCATCGGTGCGTGAGTACTCCCCGACGCGCGTCGCGGAGATTACCGGCCTCGAGACCGGGCTGCTGTACGAAACGGCCGCGCTCTATTCCACCGCGAAGGCCGCGTTCATCGGCTGGACGATGGGCGTGAACCACAGCACGAAGGGGACCGAGACGGTCAACGCGATCAACAACCTGGCGCTCATCACGGGCAACATCGGCAGGGCCGGGGCGTCGCCCTTCTCGATCACGGGGCAGTGCAACGCCATGGGGACGCGCGAAGCGGGGTTCGCCTCGAGCCTCCCGGCGTACCGCAAGTTCGAGAGCGTTGAGGATCGCGAGGCGCTGGCGGGTATCTGGAACGTCCCTGTCGAACGCATCCCGTCGGCCCGGGGCCTGGCTTATCCCGACATCATCGAAGCGGCCCTCGAGCGAAAAATCCGCGCCCTCTGGATCATCGCAACCAATCCAATCGTGTCGTTTCCCAACCGTGGCGCACTCACCCAGGCCCTCGAGGGGCTCGACTTCCTGGTTGTCCAGGACGGCTTTCATCCCACACCCACGTCCGAGTTTGCCGATCTGGTCCTGCCGGCCGCGATCTGGGGCGAGAAGGAGGGGACGTACACCAACTCGGAGCGGCGGGTCAGCAAGGTCAACCGCGCGCTTGCCCCCCCGGGCGAGGCGCGCCCGGACTTCGACATCTTCCTCGGCCTCGCGTCCGCGCTGGGCGTCCGCGACGAGCTGTTTCCCGCCTGGCGAACGCCGGCTGACGCGTTCGAGGAATGGAAGCGCGTCTCCGCTGGCCGGCTCTGCGATTACTCGGGGATGACCTACGAGGCGATCGAGGCGCACGGAGGGATCCAATGGCCGTTTGCGGACGGCGCCAGCGATCCCGCCGCGACGCGTCGCCTGTACACCGACGGCGTCTTCGAAACCGACGACGGCCGTGCCCGGCTGATTCCGGTGACCTGGGAACCATTCCCCGAGCAGCCCACCGGCGAGTTTCCGCTCGTGCTGAACACCGGACGGACGGTGGAGCACTGGCACACGCGCACCAAGACCGCCAACGTGCCGATCCTCGAGCGCCTGTCGCCGCACGCGTGGGCGGAGATGAACCCGCACGATGCGCGGGTGCTGGGCCTCAAGCCTCAGAACCGTGTGGACATCGTGTCGCGCCGGGGCCGCATCCGCGACGTCGAGCTCCGTGTAACCGAGACCGTGGCACCGGGGCAGATCTTTGTCCCGTTTCACTACGCGGAGGCCAACGCCAACCAGGTCACGCAGAGCGCCTTCGACCCGGTGTCGCGCGAACCCAACTACAAGCAGTCGGCGGTGCGAGTGGAAAGGACACAAGCTTGACGCGCCTCGTCGTGGTCGGCAACGGCATGGCCGGCATGGCTTGCGTCGAGGCGATTCTCAAGTACGCGCCCCGCTTCGACATCACCGTGTTCGGCGACGAGACGCACGTCAACTACAACCGCGTGCTGCTCTCGGCGGTGCTCGCAGGCGAGAAGGCCGCCGAAGACATCGTCATCAACCCGCTCGAGTGGTATCAGCGGAACGACATCCGCCTGCACGTGGGCGTGCGGATCGTGGATGCGGATCCGGGGGCGAAGACGGTGACCGGCGATGACGGCAGCGTCACCCCCTACGACGCGCTGCTGCTGGCGACAGGGAGTTCTGCCTGGATGCCGCGCATCGAAGGGCTCGACAAGGACGGCGTCCTCGCGTTCAGGACGCTCGACGACACGCGCGAGCTGATCCGGCGCGCGAACCCTGCGACGAAAGCCGTGGTTATTGGCGGTGGCCTCCTGGGTCTCGAAGCCGCGCGCGGGCTCCAGGTGCAGGGCTGCCATGTGACGGTCGTTCACCTGATGCCGACGCTGATGGAACGTCAGCTCGATCCGGACGGCGGCGCCTATCTCATGGGGAAGATGGAGGAGCTCGGCATCCGCGTGCTGCTCGGACGGACGACTGTGGCGGTGCTGGGCAACGGCCATGTGGAAGGCGTCGCGCTTTCGGACGACAGTTGCCTCGAGGCGGATCTGGTCGTGGTCGCCGCCGGCATCCGTCCCAACGTCGATCTCGCCCACAAGGCAGGCGTGGCGGTGAATCGCGGCATCGTCGTCAACGATCACATGGAGACGTCGTCTCCCGATGTCTTCGCGGTGGGCGAGTGCGCTGAGCACCGCGGCGTGTGCTACGGGCTCGTTGCGCCGTTATTCGAGCAGGGGAAGGTGCTCGCCGCGACGATCACGGGAAACAAGGGACCGACTTACACCGGCACGGTGCAGGCCGCGAAGCTGAAGATCATGGGCGTCAACGTGTTTTCGGCTGGCGATTGGAGCGAGCAGAACGCGGAACCGGTCCGCTACGAGGATCGAGCGCTCGGGATCTACAAGAAGCTGACGCTGCGCGACGGCAAGCTTGCCGGAGCCATCCTGGTTGGCGACATCTCAGACAGTCACCGCTACATGGAGTGGCTGCGCGCTGGCGCCGACCTCACGGATCAGCGACGCCATCTGCTGTTTCCGCCGCCCGCCTCGGATGCGGGGCTCGACGTCGCGGAGATGGCCGACAGCGCCACCGTCTGCGGCTGCGTCGGTGTCACCAAGGGCGCGATCATCAGCGCCATCCACGACCGTGGCGTCAACACGCTCTCGCAGTTGAAGGAAGCCACGCGCGCGAGCACGGGGTGCGGGAGCTGCAGCGGCCTGTGCCAGGACCTCCTGCGCGCGGTGGCGCCGGAGTTCGAGGAAGAGGTGAAGAAGGTGATCTGCGGCTGCCTTCCGTTCGCGGAGGACCGGCTGCGCGACATTCTCAGGAGCCAGCGGCTGAAATCGGTGCAGGAGGTTCTCGAGATCTACGGCAACGGCCACGGCTGCGAGGTCTGCAAGCCGGCGCTCAGCTACATGCTCGACATGCTCTGGTGCGGCGACCACGACGAGGATCGCTCCGCCCGGTTCATCAACGACCGCGTGCACGCGAACATTCAGAAGGACGGGACGTTTTCGGTCGTGCCGCGCATCCACGGCGGCGTGACGAGCCCGGCCCAGCTGCGGCGCATCGCCGACGTGGCGGACAAGTACCACGTGCCGATGGTGAAGATCACCGGCAGCCAGCGAATCGACCTCCTCGGCGTGAAGAAGGAAGACCTGCCGAAGATATGGGCGGACCTCGACATGCCGTCCGGCCAGGCCTACACGAAGGGCGTCCGCATGGTGAAGACCTGCGTGGGCACCGACTTCTGCCGCTTCGGCACCCAGGATTCCACGGCTATCGGCATTGCGCTCGAGCGACGCTTCGAACAGCTCTACACGCCGCACAAGGTAAAGATGGCGGCGGTCGGCTGTCCGCGCAACTGCGCGGAAGCGACCGTGAAGGACATCGGGCTCGTCGGACAGGAGGGCGGCTGGCAGGTGGTGGTCGGCGGCGCCGCGGGCAAGTCCGTGCGCAAGGCGGACCTTTTGACGACGGTCGAAACGTCGGAGGAGGCGCTCGAGGCGTCCGAGCTCTTCTTCCAGTACTACCGCGAGAGCGCAAACTACCTCGAACGGACCTACGACTTCGTCGAGCGACTCGGCATCGAAAAGGTGCGGAAAGAGACCGTCTACGCGCCAGAGGCCGTTCGGCAGGGGCTGCGCGATCGCTTCAGCCGATCGAAGGCGCACGCCGTCGATCCATGGCTGGAAGGGCGCGAGCCGAGGCATCCGACGCAGTTCATCCCGATCCAATCGCTCGAGAAGGTGAGGGCATGAACGGGCATCGCTGGGTTCGGGTGACGCCATGCGACAGCATCCCGCTGCGAGAGGGTCGACTGGTGACCCTGGCGGGGCGCGACATTGCTATCTTCAACCTCGGCGACCGCTTCATGGCGACCGACAATCGATGCCCGCACAACGGCGGGCCTCTCTGCGACGGTATCGTCGCAGGGGACTCTGTGGTCTGTCCGCTGCACGCGTGGAAATTCAAGCTCGAGACCGGAGCCGTCGAGCGTCCTTCGTCGAAGGATGAGTGCCTCGCGACGTATCCCACCCGCATAGAGGACGGGATCGTGCTGCTCGGACTCCCGGAAGAGAGCGTGCCGTGAAAGCGCGAACCGACTCCTTCGACTGGCTCGTCGACGACGCCTCCGCGGTCCGGGGCGAGCGCATCGCGCGGCCTGGCTATCGCGGTCCGTCCGCCAGCTTCGACGGTCGCCGGGTACTTTCGCTCGAGACGCGCCGGGCTCCCGAGCTGGCCCTGCTGGTGATGAACTACGGCGGACGTCCCGTGGTCGCCCCGGCACTGCGCGAAGTCGCGCTCGAGTCGAACACGGCCGCTCTCGCGTTCGGAGATGCGCTGATCCGGGAGACGTTCGACGTGGTGGTGCTGATGACCGGCGTGGGCACGCGCCTGCTCGTGAAGATCATCGAGCCCGTCCACGGACGCGATGCCTTCATCCATGCGCTGGCATCGACGCGCATCGTGGCGCGCGGGCAGAAGCCGGTGGCCGCGCTGCGCGAGCTTGGGCTCACGCCCTGGGCGACTGTGCCGCGGCCAAACACCTGGCGTGAGGTGCTCACGACGTTCGACGCGCATGCCGCCGACGTGCCGTTGCCGGGTTTGCACGTGGCCGTGCAGGCGTATGGCGCGCCGAATACCGATCTGACGCTCGGCATCGAAGCCCGTGGCGCGCGCGTCACCGATGTGCCGGTGTACCTATGGGCGCTGCCGGACGACGTTGCGCCAATTCGTGCCGCGGTCAGCACCCTCGTGGCTGCCGCGATCGACGTCGTCCTGCTGACTGCGCCCGTGCAGCTCGTGCACCTGCTGGCAGTGGCGGCTGACATGGGGCTTGAAGTCGCCGTACGGCGCGCGCTAACCCAGATGATCATCGCGTCCATCGGCCCCATGACCTCGGACGAGATCGTGCGGCAGGGGTTGCAGGTGGACCTGGAGCCCTCGAACGCGAAGATGGGCGTTCTGGTCAAGGAGGCCGCGGAACAGTGCGCGAGTCTCCTTCACGCGAAACGCGGCAGTGTCGCAGCAAGGTAAGGATTCGTTACGGTGAGGGAACAGAAACGCACGTTGGAGCCCGGCGGCGCGACCAGTGAGATTGGTTTTCTGCACGAGATCGGGAGCCGCTTCGCCGCGGCCGATTCGCTGCAGACCGTGCTGGGACGCGTCGTGCACTTCGTGGTCAGCGTCGTGCAATGCGACTCCTGCTTCATCTACGTCCTCGAGGATGAGGATCTCGTGCTGCGGGCCTCGAAGAACCCGCACGCCGACATCGTCGATCGCCTCAAGCTGCGGGTGGGACAGGGGATTACGGGGTGGGTGGCGGAGCATCGCCAGCCTGTCGCCGTGGGTTGCCACGCCTTCGAGGATCCGCGGTTCCAGGTGTTCAACGAGCTCCCCGAAGATCACTACGAAGCGTTCCTGTCGGTGCCCGTGCTCTGCCGCGGCCGGCTCGTCGCCGTCATCAACCTCCAGCATCGACACCCGCACGAGCACAGCTGGAGCGAGATCCAGCTGGTCTCGACGGTGGGATTTCTCGTAGGCGCCGAGATCGCGCTGGCGCGGCTCGAGAGCGAGAACAGTGAGCTGTCCGAGCGGCTCGAGACGCGAAAGGTGCTCGATCGCGCGAAAGGTATCCTCCAGCGTGACCTTGGGATCAGCGAGGAAGAGGCGTATCTCACCATTCAGAGGCAAAGCCGCCAGCGGAGGAAGTCCAAGCGGGAGCTCGCCGAGGCTATCGTGCTCGGCGACGAGCTGCGCCGGACCAAAACCTAGCGAGGCTACGCCTCGGAGGTCAAGTTTTCCAGCAGTCGTGAAGGCGGCGGCCATAGACGTGCGACTCTAATACGTCGCCGGGCCTGAATTACCATGCAGGCAAGAGCGCCATGGACGTCACGACGCACTCGCCAGGATCATTCTGCACTGCCGTGCTCCGCACGCCAGACGTCGAGCGCGCCGCCGCCTTCTACAGCGCGCTCGTCGGCTGGACACCTCAGGAGGTATCGGGCGCTCCCGGCCATCGGTTGCTGCAGTTCGGCGGCAGGACGGTGGCGAGCCTCCACCAGATCTCCAACGGGAGCGATGCCTGGGTCCCGCACGTTTCGGTCGAAAGCGTCGAGCGCACCACGGCAGATGCTCTCGCGCTCGGCGCCACGCTCGTAGACACGGCCGACGTCCCTGGCCTGGCGCGGCTGGCGACACTCCGCGACCCGGAGGGCGCGTCGTACGGGCTTTGGCAACCGGCGCCGCACCAGGGCGCGCAACTTACGGAAGACCTGGGCAGCCTGTGGTGGATCGAGGTGCTCTCGAACAACGTCGCAGGCGCGCGCGAGTTCTACGGACGCCTCTTCGGCTGGACCTCGGTCGACACCTCGTTCGAGCCGTTTGCCTCCTACACGGTGATGAAGCGCGGCGACATCCAGGAGGGCGGCATCCTGCCGATCGGGCGCGACTGGGACGTATCGCCAACGTGGAACTCGATCTTCGCGGTGGACGACTGCGACGCCACGATCGCGCGTGCGAAGGCGCTTGGCGGCTCTTCGATATTCGTGCACACCGTGCCGAAGCACGGGCGGTTCGGCAGCCTGCGCGATCCGGGCGGCGCTGTGTTCGTGATCCGCGGGCCGGTACCCGGATCGCAACCAGCCCGAGATAGTCTTCGCATCGGCTGATGACCGTCATTGCCAGACCTCCGTGCGATGAGGCCGCAATCCTCGCCGGCGTTGCCGATCGGACGGATGTCCGCCATGGCCGCTGGGTGCTGGCGGCCACCATTCTCGGATCGAGCCTGGCGTTCATCGATAGCACGGTCGTGAACGTGGCCCTTCCGGCCTTGCAGTCGGCTCTCGGTGCGACCCTCGCACAGGTGCAATGGGTGGTCGAAGCCTACACGCTCACGCTGGCCGCGCTCCTTCTCACCGGCGGATCACTTGGCGATCTTCGAGGCCGCCGCAAGGTCTTCGCCGGCGGCGTGGCGCTCTTCGCCGCCGCGTCTGCGTGGTGCGGGCTCTCCCGAACAATCGGTGAGCTCATCGCAGCTCGTGCCGTGCAGGGTGTCGGTGCGGCTCTGCTCGTTCCCGGGAGCCTCGCACTGATCAGCGCGTCATTTCCAGCGGCAGAGCGTGGTCGCGCGATAGGCACGTGGTCCGGGTTCACCGCGATCACGGCTGCGTGTGGACCAGTCCTTGGAGGATGGCTCGTCCAGCATTTCTCGTGGCGATGGGTCTTCTTCATCAATCTGCCGCTCGCCGCCAGCGTCCTCGCGATCACGATCTGGCGAGTCCCGGAGACGCGTGCCGCTCACGCATCGGAGCGGCTGGACTGGCC
>Ga0114129_10014017_pt1 | contig 11419 bp, 13 predicted proteins | sample RhiMetdeltSRZDD1_FD_80071 | JGI IMG/M metagenome (GOLD analysis project Ga0114129, IMG submission 80071) | Populus rhizosphere microbial communities from Tennessee, USA - Rhizosphere MetaG P. deltoides SRZDD1 (version 2) (version 2) | ecosystem: Host-associated > Plants > Roots > Rhizosphere >... | reverse complement strand
GATCGCGGCCGCCGGCTTGCGCCGATTCCGCGGCGGGCATCTCGACCCGTATGGAGAGATCAACGCGGAAGCGAGTTTGGCGTTATGAATGATGTGGCGGGTCCGCAAGGACCCGCCCTCCACCCATGAATTTTTTCACCGATTACTTGTGGTTCAACACGAAGAAGCGCCAGGAGTTCATCCGCATCACGGACGACGTGGCGAAGATTGTCGAGAAGAGCGGCGTCACGGACGGGATGGTGCTGGTGTCGGCGATGCACATCACCGCCGGCGTGTACGTGAACGACTGGGAGAACGGCCTCATCCACGACTTCCAGGTCTGGCTCGAGAAGCTGGCACCATCGGGGCTCGACTACCGTCATCATCAGACAGGTGAAGACAACGCGGACGCGCACCTGAAGCGGACGATCATGGGACACCAGGTGATGCTGCCGATCACGTCCGGCAAGCTCGACCTCGGTCCCTGGGAACAGGTGTTCTACGCGGAGTTCGACGGCCAGCGCCGAAAGCGGGTGGTCGTGAAGGTGATGGGCGAGTAGGAATCGAGGAACGGCAGGGCGGTGGACGCGTGAACGATACCAGGCAGTACCCGGAGCGGCCGATCGTCGGTGTCGGCGCCGTCATCGTCGATGACGGAAAAATCCTGCTCATTCGGCGGAAGTACGAGCCGTTGAAGGGCCACTGGAGCCTGCCGGGCGGGATGGTCGAAATCGGCGAGCCGCTCGAAGCCGCGCTGACGCGCGAGATGCAGGAGGAAACCGGTCTCCTCGTCGACGTTGGCCCGGTCATCGAAGTGTTCGACCGCATCATGCGCGACGAGCAGCGGCGCGTGCGCTATCACTTCGTGCTGATCGACTACCTGTGCTGGCCGTCCGGCGGAACGCTGCTCGCCGGCTCCGACGTGGATGCGGCCATCTGGGCGGATCCGGACGCGCTCGCGCAGTATTCGTTGACCGAGAAGGCCACATCGGTCATTGAACGCGGGCTGACGCTGGCGCGCGAGGCGCCCCGGCCGGTGAGGTGACGATGGTGGATGCGCTGTTGACACGCGATGCGGCCTGGGCGCTGCTGACGGAATGGACCAGGAGCGAGAGCCTGCGCAAGCACGCGCTCGCCGTCGAAGCCTCGGTTCGCGGCTATGCGCGCCTGTTCGGCGAAGACGAGGAGGCGTGGGGCATCGTCGCGCTCCTGCACGACTTCGACTACGAACGGTACCAGACGGCCGAGGACCACCCGTTTCGCGGATGCGAGGAGTTGCGCCGGCGCGGGTATCCCGACTGGGTGATGCGGGCCATCCTGTCGCACGCCGATTACTCCGGCGTCGCCCGCGAGAGCCGCCTCGAGAAGACGCTCTATGCGTGCGACGAGATGTCGGGCTTCGTGACCGCCGCATCGCTCGTGCGCCCGTCGAAGAGCGTGCTCGACCTCGAGCCCGCCTCCGTCATCAAGCGGATGAAGGACAAGGCGTTCGCGCGCAACGTCTCCCGGGACGATCTTCGCCGGGGCGCCGAAGAGCTGAGCCTCCCGCTCGAGGAGCACGTCGGCAACGTCATCAGGTTCATGCGGGAGCGCGCCGACGCGCTCGGTCTCCGCGGAACGCTGTGAACGCCCAGCCGGCCGTTTCCCTCGACCGTGTGACCGTCAGGTACGGCCGGCATGAGGCACTGCGCGACGTCAGCGTCGAGTTCCCGTCCGGCGCCATCGGGCTGCTCGGCCCCAACGGCGCCGGCAAGAGCACGCTGATCAAGGCACTGCTCGGCCTGCTTCCACCAGCGAGCGGCCGGATGCGCGTGCTCGGCCACGACGTCAGCGAGTCACCGCTCGCCGTGCGCGCACGCGTCGGCTACATGCCGGAGAGCGACGCCCATATTCCCGGCATGACCGCGGTCTCGTTCGTCGCGTATTGCGGCGAGCTTGCCGGGTTGCCGCGCGCCAGCGCGATGCAGCGCGCGCACGAAGTGCTCTTCTACGTGGGGCTCGGCGAGGCGCGGTATCGCAACATCGAGACCTACTCGACGGGCATGAAGCAACGCATCAAGCTGGCGCAGGCGCTCGTGCACGACCCCGACCTGCTCTTTCTCGACGAACCGACCAACGGCATGGATCCGAAGGGGCGGGACGAGATGCTGGCGCTGGTACGCGACATCGCCACCACGAAGGCCATCTCGCTGATCCTCTCCTCGCACCTGCTGCCCGACGTCGAGTACGCCTGCAGCCACGTCGTCGTGCTGCACAAGGGCGCCGTGGCGACCCAGGGTCCCATCACGGCGCTCAAGGGCTCGGCAGGTCGCGTGTTCGAGCTGCGCGTGAAAGGCGACGAAGCGCGTTTTGCCGACGCGCTGCAGGCCGAAGGTCTCGAGTGTCACGCGGACGGCGGCGGCCTGATGCGTGTGTTCGTCCCTGAAGACCGCCGGCCGCAGCTCCTCTTTCAGGTCGCCGCCCGTCACGGCGTGCAGGTGCGTCACCTGCGCCCGAGCGTTCCGTCGCTCGAGGACGTGTTCGCGCGCGCCCTCGGCGAGGAACCGTAACGCAATGCCGATTCACGATCAGGGTTACCGCCACTACACCGGCGAGCGCACGTTGCACGGGCGCGGCTGGTGGGTCATCGCGCGGGCGGGAATGCTCGACCGGCTCCGCGAACGGCGATTTCTCGGATTGCTGCTCTTCGCGTGGTCGCTCTTCGTCGTGCGCGCGGTGCAGCTCTACATCGGGGAAACGATCGCGCGCGCCGCCTTCTTTGCGCCGAGTGAACGGACGTTCCAGCTGTTCCTGGACCAGCAGCGGCTGTTCGTGTTCTTCATCACCATCTATGCGGGCGCCGGGCTCATTGCCAGCGATCGGCAATCGCACGCACTGCAGATCTATCTCTCCAAGCCGATTACACGGAACGACTACATCGCGGGGAAGCTGCTGACGCTCGCCATCTTCCTCCTGGCGGTGACGTGGCTGCCGGCGATGCTGTTGCTGCTCCTGCAGGTCCTGTTCAGCGGCAGCCTCGAGTTCGTCGCCGGCCATCCGCGCCTCGTTCCAGCCATCACGCTCGCCTCCGCACTGCAGGTCGCGCTGGCCGCCGTGCTGATGGTGACGCTGTCGTCGCTGTCGCGAAGCCGGCGGTTTGCCGCGATGCTCTATGCGGGACTCGTGATCTTCGCGGCCGCCATCGCCCGCCTCCTGCAGGCGTCGACCGGCAGCCCGGCATGGGTGCTGCTCTCTCCGGAAAGCACGCTGCTCGTGGTGAACGACGCGATGTTCGGCGACCTGTCCGATTCGACCGTGCCGGTTGCCGTGGCGATGGTCGCGCTCACCGCGGTGTTGATTGCCTGTATCGCCATCCTCGAGCGGCGCGTCCGCGCCGTGGACGTCGTCGCATGATCGTCGCGACCGAACACCTGTCGAAGTGGTACGGCCACGTGTCGGGTCTCAACGACGTGACGGTGTCGCTGCCGGACGGCATCACGGGACTGCTGGGCCCGAACGGGGCGGGAAAGTCCACGTTCATGAAGGTCGTGACCGGTCAGCTTCGCCCGAGCACCGGCAGCGTGCGCGTGTTCGACGAGCCCATCTGGGGGAATCCCTCGCAGTATCGGCGCCTTGGCTTCTGCCCGGAGCAGGATGCGTTCTACGAGCACATGACCGGCCTCGAGTGGGTGGGAGCGCTCGCGATGCTGCACGGGATGGACCGCGATGCCGCCGAGGCGGCCGCAAGACGGGCGCTGGAAACAGTGGACCTGCTCGACGTCGCCGACCGCAAGATCGGCGCCTACAGCAAGGGGATGCGCCAGCGCGTGAAGCTGGCGCAGGCCATCGTTCACGAACCGCAGCTGCTGATCCTCGACGAGCCGCTGAGCGGGATGGATCCAATCATGCGCCGGCGGACGATCCGCCTGATCAAGGAGTGGGGAAGCGACGGCAGGAGCGTGGTCGTTTCGAGCCATATCCTCCACGAGATCGAGGCGATGACCGCCAACATCCTCCTCATGCACAACGGCCGGGTCGTCGCCGAGGGGAACGTCCACCGGATTCGCGAGCTCATCGACGCGCACCCGCATCGCGTCTCGGTTCGCGCGGAGCAGCCTCGCCTGCTCGCGCAGCAGCTGCTCGCCGGCGACGACGTATCGAGCGTACGGTTGGAGGGCGACGCGCTGATCGTCGAGACGGCGAAGCCGGATTCGTTTTACTCGCGCCTCACCGGGATTGCCGCCTCGGGCGAGGCGGGCTCGATCGAAGAGGTCACCTCGCCGGATGACAACCTGCAGGCCGTCTTCAGCTATCTCGTGAAGCAATGAGGACGCCGCTGTTTGGTCCGACGCGGCGCGTGTTCGAGCTGGCGATCGGCGAGATGCTCTGGGCCCGCCGGACCACGTTCATGGCGCTTGCGGTGGGAGCGCCGCTCCTGCTCGCGGCGGTGATGCGCGTGGCCGTCGCCAGCGGCACCGCGGTGCTGACGGTCAACGGGAGCCGCATCGGCACACAGGCGATGTTCGAAACGGCCGTCTCGGTGCTGTATCTGCGGTTCATCGTGCCGGCGCTCGGCGTGTTCTATGGAACGTCGCTCATCGCCGACGAGGTCGAGGACAAGACCATCACCTATCTGTTCACGCGCCCAATCGCCCGCGGCGCGATCGTCCTCGGCAAGTATCTGGCCTACCTGCTGTGCGTGGTGACCGTCGTGCTTCCATCGGTGGTCCTGGTGTTTGTCATCATGGTCCCGTTCGCGAACATGGCGACGCTCTTCCTCACCGTGCTCGCCGACCTCGGCATCATTGCGCTCGGCCTGGCCGCGTACGGCGCGGTGTTTCTCTGGGCAGGCGTGTCGTTCAAACGGCCGCTCGTCGGCGGCCTCGTGTTCGTGTTCGGCTGGGAGCAGCTGGCGCTCCTCCTGCCGGGGTACCTGCGCTATCTGACCATCGCGCACTACCTTCAGCCCGCCGCCTCGAGTGTGATCTCTGTAATCGTGATTACGATTGCGGCGGTCTTTCTCGCCATGCGCACCATCGAGCGCCGGGAGTATGTGTTGGAGCAGTAGCCCGTTCGCGCCGAAACTCCTTATTGGTGGCGTGCTTCCCACGGTCCAACCGGCCGCTCCGTTGTCGCGGCCGTCAAAACGTGGTCGAAGGATTCTGGTGCGGACGATTGCACCGGTTGAAACTGTCCACCAGGACCCGCTCGTATAATTCACCGGGACGAGGAGCCCTCTCCAGATGACGAAGCGCACTCGCGTATTTCTGTTTGCGTCGGCCGGCGTGCTGGTTGCGGGCCTGACAACCGGCCTCGTGGCATGGGCGGCGGGTGCCGCCGCCGTCGGGTCGAACGGCCCGGATGAGCTTGCCTATGTTCCGGCAAATGCGCGCCTGGTCGCCTACGCCGATGTCCGGCAGGTGATGAACTCGCCGTTTCACGATCGCATCGGCCAGTTCGGTCGCCCGTCGTCCGGCCCTGATGGCCTCGAGGCACGCACGGGCATCGATTTCGAGCGTGACATCGACCGTGTCCTCGTCGCGTCGACCATGCTGGCGGACCGCGCGCCGCGCGCGCCGCGACCCGACGCGCCGGGTGCCGGCGCAGTCGCTGGACAGTTCGGGACTGAGCGGTCTCTCATCGTCGCCCGCGGCCGCTTCGACGCCGTGCGTATAGAGGGCCTGATGCGGCAGCAGGGCGCGCAGGTCGAGCAGTACCGCGGCAAGCGGCTGATCGCCATCAAGGACGACTCACACGACGCCGCGGTTTCCTTTGCCGAGCCCGGGCTGGTGCTCTTCGGCCCTGGCGATGGTGTTCGCGGCGCGCTCGACGCGAAGGCCGGCGCGGCTGACCGGATCACGGCGAACCGCGAGTTCATGGCGCTGGTCGGCGACGTCGACGATGGGACCGCGTGGAGCGTTGCGAAGTTCGACTCGCTGTCCGGCCGCACGGCGATCCCGAACGCCGTCGTCGATCAGCTCCCGCCCATCAACTGGCTCGCGGCGAGCGGCCGGATCGACAGCGGCCTGCATGGGCTCGTGCGCGCCGAGGCGCAGGACGAGCAGTCGGCGCAGAACCTGCGCGATGTCGTGCAGGGCTTCCTGGCGCTCGCGCGGCTGCAGAGCACCCGCGAACCGGCGTACAAGGGAATGCTCGACTCGGTTGCGCTGACCGCCGACGGCAAGTCCGTCTCGCTGTCGTTCGACGTGTCGGCCGCGGCGCTCGACGTGCTCACCTCGTCTGGCAATGCCGCGCGGCGCCCGGTCGCTCCCCGTCGTCCTTGAAGCGGTTCATCTTCTTCTACGGCACGCTGATGACGCCCTTCAACAGGCCGGGGCGGCGTCTGATCGACTCTCAGCTGATCTTCAAGGGGCGCGGCAGCATCGCCGCCGCGCTCTTCGATCTGGGCATCTATCCTGCGGCAGTGCCAGCCGAACATGGGCACGCGCGCGTACGCGGCGAGGCGTACGAGATGACCGATCCCGCGGCCGTTCTCGACGTGCTCGACGAGTTCGAGGGCTACGTTCCGATGGAGCCCGACACGAGCCTCTATACCCGGCAGGTGACACCGGTCACGCTGGACGACGGAAACACGATCGAGGCGTGGGCGTACTTCTACAACGCGCCGCTCGGACGCGCGGAGCGGATTCCGTCGGGCGATTATCTGGAATATTTGAAATCGAGGTGACGCCCTACACCCCGCTGCGATGGGCTTTCAGCGTCACCAGGAATTCCGCAATCACGGCCCGCACACGGTCGGACGCCTCGACGAACTCGATGCCGCTCCGGTACGTGACGATCTCCTGATCGACATCCGAGATGCGCGAGTGCGCCACGCGCCCCTTCAGCACGATCGACTTGCTGCCGAGCGTCAGGCGGAGGTCGTGAAGGGAGTTGAGCGAGAGAGGAAAGCGGGTTTCGACGGAGGCGCCGCCGCGGCTGATCTCTTTGATCTGGAGCGGCTCGAAGATCATGATTTCGCCCTTCAGATCCCCGAGAATCAGGACGCGCTCGGTGTCGCGCTTATCCGACTCGGACCCCATCGGGTTGGAAATATATCAGGTGGCAGGCGGCACGTGGCGGCGGGTGGCGGCGGGCAGTAAGTGAAGGACTGCCCCCTGCCACCTCAATTCATTCGCAACGCGGGACGCTGCGTCGGGAGAAAATCGTCTTCGTCGTCGGCCAGTTGCGAGATGGCCGAATCGAAGTCCTGCCCCTCGTACTCGGTCGTATACGTGAGGATCGGAATGTCCTTCGTCTCCGCGTCGAGCTTCAGCATCGTCAGCAGCTGGAAGCCCTCGAGCTCCTCGATCCGCGTGCAGAGGATGACCAGGTTCGGGACGACCTTCTTGATCTGCGAATACGCGCGGTCACTCGACTCGACGAACACCATGTCATAGCGTCCGGCGTCCAACACGGTCTCGAGCATCCCGAGCACTTCGGTATTGCCGTTGACGACCACCACCTTCTGAACCGGTGTGGCGGCGATGTGGTTCGTGTCAGCCATCTGAGTAACCCGCCCTTCTGGCGAGTCGTATTTCAGGATTCGTGCCACGCCCAAACCGCTGCAATATTTCGCAACTTTGAGCAATTTTCGCCCATCTCTCACAGGTCTGTCCTCCACCCCCACTCATCGGAACGTCCATGGTCGAGCTGTAACCCTTTTGCACAGCGAATGTTGGGTAGACTGCTCCGCCGGTGGGTCGGGTACGTGTCAGATTTGGCAACGGTACGCTCGACCAGGGGTTCCCGCGCCCCGGCTTGCGGGAGCCGATTGCGTTGCGGCACAGTGGCGAATCATGCAGTCTCGTGAAGCGACCGCGCGTTCGATTTTCGAAAACTTCATCGATGGGTCGTGGACCCCGTCAACATCCGGACGGCTCTTCGAAAACCGCAATCCCGCGAACAATGACGACCTAATAGGGGTTTTCCAGGAGTCGACGCCCGACGATGCGGTGCGCGCCATTGCCGCGGCTCGGCGCGCGTACGACGGCTGGCGCCTGGTCCCCGCGCCGCGCCGCGCGGAGATGCTGTTCCGTGCCGCGCAGCTCCTCGCCGAGCGCAAGGAACAGTTCGCGCGGGACATGACGCGCGAGATGGGCAAGGTCCTCGAGGAGACGCGCGGCGACGTCCAGGAAGCGATCGACATGACGTTCTTCATGGCCGGTGAAGGACGGCGCCTGTACGGGCAGACGGTGCCGTCGGAGCTGCGCGACAAGTTCGCGATGTCGGTCCGCCAGTCGATCGGCGTCTGCGGCGTCATCACGCCGTGGAACTTCCCCATGGCGATCCCCTCGTGGAAGATCATCCCGGCGCTGGTCTGCGGCAACACCGTCGTCTTCAAGCCCTCCTCGTTGACGCCGCTCTCCGCGGTGAACTTCGTCAAGGTCCTCGAGGACGCCGGCATCCCGTCAGGGGTCGTGAACATGGTGACGGGTGGCCCCGACGTCGGCACCGTGCTCACGACGCACGACGACGTGAAGGTCGTGTCGTTCACGGGATCGACGGCGGTTGGACGGCTCGTCAACCAGAACGCCGCGCCCGGCTTCAAGAAAGTGCACCTCGAGATGGGCGGCAAGAACATCGTCATGGTGATGGACGATGCGCAGCTGGAGCTCGCCATCGAGGGGTGCGTGTGGGGCGGCTTCGGGACGACGGGGCAGCGGTGTACGGCCGCGAGCCGCGTGGCCGTGCACGAGCGCGTCTACGACGAGTTCCTGTCGGAGTTCTCGCGGCGCGTGAAGGCGCTGCGTGTCGGTGACGGCGCGGCGGACGGCGTGCAGATGGGGCCGTCGATCAGCGAATCGCAGCTCCAGACGGTGATGCGCTACGTCGAGATCGGCAAGCAGGAAGGCGCGCGGCTCGTCGTCGGCGGACACCGGCTGGCGGCCGGCGCGCACGCGCGCGGCTGGTTCCACGAGCCGACGATCTTCGCGGACGTCGAGCCGTCGATGCGGATTGCACGCGAGGAGATCTTCGGACCGGTCGTCTCGGTGATGCGGTGCCGCTCGCTCGACGAAGCCATCGCGATCGGCAACGACGTGGCCTACGGGCTCTCGGCGTCCATCTACACGCGCGACATCAACAAGGCGTTCGCCGCGATGCGCGACCTGTATACCGGCATCTTCTACGTGAATGCGCCGACCATCGGCGCGGAAGTCCATCTCCCGTTCGGCGGCACGAAAGCGACGGGCAACGGCCACCGCGAAGCGGGGATCGCCGCGCTCGACGTGTTCTCGGAGTGGAAGTCGATCTACGTGGACTTCAGCGGCCGGCTGCAGCGGGCGCAGATCGACACGCAGGACCTGTAGGGCGGGGCTTTACGCCCCGCCAGGCTGTTTCTTCGGCAGCGCCTGGATGTCGGACTTGAGCCGCGGGTTCACCTGGTAGCCGGCTTTCTCCGCCTGCTTGACCGAATCCTCCGCCTCCTGCCGTCTGCCCGTCATCGCGTAGAGCGCCGCGAGATTGTTGTGCCCCTCGCCGAGCTTCGAGTTGACGCCGACGGCGGCCTTCCATTCCCGCTCGGCCGACGGCAGGTCGCCGCTTCGGAAGTAGGCGCTTCCGAGTGCCAGTGAGACTTCCGCGGGGGTTTCGAAGGTCGTACTGCCACGTTGTTTCATCCGCTCGAGGTCCAGCATCCTGTGCTCGAGGCGCGCGACGACCACCTCGCGGCCGCTGGCGACCTTCACGCGTCCCGATTGCACCGCGCCGATGGCGTCCTTGAGCTCGCGGATTTCGTCATCGCGGCGCTGGTCGGCGGTGAAGTCGTTGCGGGCGACGAGCGCGGCGACGCTTTGAAACGCCGTGCGGCACCCGACGTAGGCGCGAATCGCTTCGACATAGCGGCGCTGCGCCATGTACGACTGTCCGAGCTCGTAGTGGGCGATGGTGAGCAGCGGATCGAGCTTGACGGACGACTGAAATTCCGCCGAGGCTTTCTCGAATTGCTCGCTGTGCATCAGGTCCTCGCCGAGGCGGTAATGCATCAGCGCGTTCGTGTGGCTGATGTTGTCAACGACCTGCGCGAAGGCGTGGCCGCCGGTGGCGAGCGTCGACGTCAGAACGAGGCCGAGAAGCGCGCGCGTGGACATGAGACACCCCCGGGAAGACAAAAAGCGGGGCCCACGTGCTCGGCCCCGCCAAAGGGTATTACCCGGGGGGCGGGCCTGACAAGCCCGCCCTGCTTGCGTGTCTCGAACTAGAACTCGAACCGCGCGCCGAAGCGGATCTGCTGCGGCGTCTGGAAGCCGACATAGTTGACCGGATCGCCCACCAGGCCGAAGTCCGGGTTCAGGGTGCCAAAGCCCGGATATTCGAATTGGTTGTTGTAGCCGACGACGCGCTGCAGGTTGCCGAGGTTGAACACGTCCATGAGCAGGACGAGTCGGCGGCCGGTGACGGCCGTCGCCCAATCGATGTGCGCATTGACGCTCGCTTCCATCGGTGTCCGCTTCCTGAAGCCGTCCACCGTCTGATAGCCCGCACCGCGAACGGTCATCGGGATCTCACCGACACTGTTGTAATTCGGGTTCGCAGCCATCTGCGTCAGCGGCATACCGGAGCCAAGCTGCGTGCCGATGCCGAAGTTCAGGCCGACCGGCAGGTTGTACGTCCCGTACACCTTGATTTGGTGCGTGCGGTCGTTCGGCAGCGGGCCCGCGCCGGCCGCGCCCAGGAACCGGATGTCGCCCCGATAACCGAAGCGCGGCGTGCCGATCGACGTGTAGGAGATGTCGTCGGTCGGGAAGTCGAACAGCGAGCTGATCGCCGGATCCGACTGGCCGTTGTCGTTGCGGTAGAACCCTTCGAAGTTGCCCCTCAGCCGCGACCAGCGGTAGGACGACTGGAGCGACCAGTTGTTCGACAACCGCTTGTCAGCCGTGAATTCGATCGCGTTGTACTTGTGGATCGGATCCTCGAAGTGCGCGGCCGGCAGGCCCGGGAACACGGTCGTCGGGGTCTTGTGGTCTACGTTGGTGATGAAGTACTCGACGCTGTCGAGGCCCGGAAGACCGAGGTCGTACGCCACCATCTGCGCGGTGCCGACGTCCTCGAGAATCCGCGGCATCGTCCGGTGGATGTACCGGACGCCGACGTTCATCCCCGGCAGCGCTTCGTACTCGAAGCCCGCGAGCGCTTCATCCATGTAGGTGGACTTGGCCTTCGGATCGAAGTCCGACGGCACCGTGCCGGCGAGGATGAAGTGACGCGTGACGCCTGCCGCCGCCGTGCCCTCGGGCACCGGACGCGTCAGGTTCGCGTCGAAGTAGTCCGCGCGGGAGATGCCCGAGTCGGCTGACAGCGCGCGCGCCGCCAGGTCGTTCGGCACCTTCGCGTAGAACCGGCCCCAGTTTCCGTACACCTTCGACTTGCCGTTGCCGGTGACGTCGAAGGTGGCTCCGATTCGCGGCGCGAAGTTGTTCTTCCACGTGAAGTCTGCCAGCGTGCCGACGATCTTCTG
>Ga0114129_10014016_pt1 | contig 11420 bp, 9 predicted proteins | sample RhiMetdeltSRZDD1_FD_80071 | JGI IMG/M metagenome (GOLD analysis project Ga0114129, IMG submission 80071) | Populus rhizosphere microbial communities from Tennessee, USA - Rhizosphere MetaG P. deltoides SRZDD1 (version 2) (version 2) | ecosystem: Host-associated > Plants > Roots > Rhizosphere >... | reverse complement strand
GAGCTCGAGCGCCAGTGAGCGAGCAAACTGTTCGATGGCGCCTTTGCTGCCCAGATAGAGCGACATGTTGGCAAAATGCATTTTCGTTCCGCCGGTCGAAACCACGACGATGCGACCGCCGTCACGCACCCGGCGGCCGGCCTCCTGCAAGGTGAAAAAGACCCCTCTGGTATTGATGTCGAAAATGTAATCGTAATCTGCCTCCGTGTTTTCGATCAGCGGCTTTACAATATGAACGCCGGCGTTGGCGACGACGATGTCGAGACCGCCCACCGCCTTCTCTGCTTCGTTGAATAAGCACCGCACTTCCGTAGGTTTCGAAACGTCGGCCTGAATCGCTATGGCCTTGCCGCCCTTCGTTGAGATGCCCTTAACGATCTGATGTGCTAGGTCTTCGTTGCGCGCGTAGTTGATGACGACCGCAGCGCCATCCGCGGCGAGACGCTCGGCTATCGCCCGCCCGATTCCGCGTGATCCTCCGGTAACCAGCGCGGTTTTTCCTTGGAGTGACAGAGCCATGTTTCCTCCCGGTTAAATTTTTATTTCGGACACCGCCGGCAGAGATCGACGGATGTCGCGGCGTTGTCCCACTGAATTAACAAGCGCCGTGCCAAGGCCCTGCGGTGCTCGAAGAAATCTGCCAAATGCTTCGTACAGACGCACTTAGACGGCCCATGATGAGGCTTTGAAAAGCAACCTGATGAATAAAGCGTGCCGAGTTATCGTCACGCGCCGAAATAGTGGCTTTAGTTGGTGCGGGCGATGCCTAACTTTTTCATTCTCGACTGCAGCGTGGTTCGCTTCATGCCAAGCCTGACCGCGGCACCCGTGGGTCCACCGATGGTCCAATTGGTTTCGGAGAGGGCGCGCATGATGTGATCTCGTTCGGCGTGCTCCAGGGTCGCGAGCCCGTTTAAAGATTCGAGTACAGGGGTTTTCGTTCTTTGTTTTAGCTCCACCAGCGGCAGCTGGAGATCCGTGCCGCGGGACAGGATCACCGCGCGCTCGATGAAGTTTTCGAGCTCGCGCACGTTGCCGGGCCAATGATATTCCGTCAAAGCGCTCATGGCCTTTGTCGGTATAGTATCTATGGACTTTTTCATCCGGCGCGCGTACTTTTGCGCGAAGTAACGGACCAGCAGCGGAATATCTTGCCTACGCTCGCGCAGCGGCGGCAGGACGATCGGAAAAACGTTGAGCCGGTAGTAAAGGTCTCGGCGGAATTGATTCTCGGCCACTCTTTGCGCCAGATCTGCGTTGGTGGCGGCAACTAAACGAACGTCTACGCGTATCGTCCGCGCGCTACCTAGTCGTTCGAATTCCTGCTCTTGCAGGACGCGCAACAGTTTGGGCTGAAGGTCGAGAGAGATGTCGCCGACTTCGTCGAGAAAGAGCGTGCCCCGGTGCGCCAGCTCGAAGCGCCCTTGGCGCTGGGCAATGGCGCCGGTAAAGGCTCCCCTTTCGTGTCCGAATAGCTCGCTTTCGAGCAGCCCCGTCGGAATCGCGGCACAGTTGACCTTGACCAGCGTGCGCTCGCGCCGGGCGCTCAAATGATGTATGGCGCGCGCGATCAGTTCCTTGCCAGTCCCGGTCTCGCCCAGGATCAGAATCGTCGAATCGGTGGGCGCCACAGTCTGCAATTCTTCGAGGATCCCTTTCAAGGCGGAACTTTCACCGATGATCTCTTCGAAATTGTACTCGGTGCGAATCTCATCTTGCAGATAGAGCTTTTCTTCGCTTAATTTATTGGCCCGCTCTACTTCCCGGCGATAGGCCAGCGAGTTTTCGACGGCGATGGCGATTTGATTGGCGACGTTTCGCAGCAGCTCGGCGTCGCGTTCCGGAAAATTCTCCTCCTGCTGACTGGCCACGACCAGCGTGCCCAAAGGTCGGCCGTGGGAAATCAGTGGCAAGACGTAGCCCGACTTCAGCCCTTCGGCGAGGATGCGCTGGGCGATGTCCGAGCCAAATTGTGCGATGTCGCTACGGGTTATGAAAACCGGTTGACGCGTGGTCAACGCCCGGCCCGTCGGTGTCCCATCGATAGGCACCGAAAGACCCTCTTGAATAAGCCCCTTGCTGATTGGGAAGTCCAAGGCGTGAATTTGCAGCCGCTGTGTTTCCGGATCGAAAAGGGACAGGCTCGCGTATTCGTGCGGCACCAAGCGCCGCAGCGAGCCTGACACCGCGTTCAGCAACTCGTGCAAATCGAGCACCGAGACGATGGTATTATTCACTTCGAGCAAGATATTCAGCCGATCGCGTTCTTCCTTGAGTTGCTGCTGCACCGATTGCGCTTCGGCAAAATTGAGCGCGTTATCCAGAGCGACGGCGACTTGCCGAGCGACCTGCTGCAGGAAAATGACATCGATCTCCGAGTAGGCTCCTTCAAGCCGACTGCCGAAAGCCAGGGCTCCGAGCTTTCTGAGCGCCGTGGTGACCGGAACGACGCAGAGCGACAACACCCCGCGAGTGTAGAGCCATTGGGCGACATCCGGAAACCGCGTCTCGCTGTTAAGATTCGTCGCCACCCAGGGTTGTTGGGTATCCCTAACCCAACCACCCGGCGTTTCCATCGGACACTCCCCGGGCGGACAAGCATACTTGGGATCCGGCGTCTCCAGAACATGGGATTTCATCACCCGCCGCGTCGGTTCGTAAAGAATTAGATTCGCAAAGTCGAACTGCACGACATGATGCAGCCGCGGCGCAAGGTCTTTGAAGAGCTGGTCGAGATCGCGTTGCGACGCGATTGTTTCCGAAATTTCGAGCAAAGTTTGGAATTGGCTGTGCAAAAGATCCATCATTTATCGCTCGCGGGAACTGAATATTACGCGTGTTAGTATACGGTGACTGCCGCGTGATTCAAGACATCGACCTGGATGACCGCAGCCGTCTCCGTTTGTCCATCCAAGTTCCATCACTACAAAAATAATTAAGGAAAAAACTGGACATTCGATAGCTCGTTCGAGTATTATTTTGGTGCGACATTTTGCGTTGGTTGAATCACATCTTGGGCAAACACCAGTATTTGATTTCGGCATGCGGGGCCACCTTTGATCCTCCTCAGATTGGGCAGTCAGATTTAAAAGATCTCTCTCCAGCAGCTCGTCTCCGTTTCCTAAAATCTGCAAGCGTCGCAGGCTAGGTGTTATGTTGAGATACCTGCGAATTTTGATCGTTATTGGCAGCCTCTGTCCGGGCCTGGCATGGGCGCAAACGCCGTGGTCAGATGGGTCTACAGACATCTTTCGTCCGACGAGCTTTTCACCGGACAGTAACGATTATATGGAAGGGCTTCGCAAACAATTCGACCCGCCGCTTATCAAACAGGCGTTTGCCCTGGATTTGGGCCCAAAAATCATCGAGCTGAAAGCACTCTATATGGAGAGGCGCGAAGGCAGCAGCGCTCTTACCGACTCTCTAAACGACCCGAGCACATCCAAATGGGGGCGCTACTTCGATGTGCTCGCCACCGGGTCTCACTTCGACGGCAGATTGGTCGGCGAGGGCGAGCTGGCGTATAGCAGCCTCGGCAACCTGACTTTCAATGACCAGCGACCCATGATGTCGCGCCTCACGCTTAGGGGGAATTTTGGCAATACTACTTTAGGCGCGCTGCACCGGACCTTCGGGAGCGGTTTCATCCCGGTGAACGGTCCGGCAATGGACAGTGATCGCGCCGAGAGCCAGATGTGGGGAGAGTATAATTTTGGGATTTTTCGCTTGAAAGCAAGCGCCGGCCAGCTGTGGGAAAGAAATACCGCGACCAATGAATTCACCTTGACGAAAACTGCTGCGACTTTCTTCAACCTGAGCAGGCCGGGCTGGAACACAATCCTGTCATCGAGTTATTCGATCATCGGGCGCGGGGAAGACGTCAATCAGAAAAGCCTTGCCTTCGCTAATGGGGTATCCATTGCCTATCGTCCGGTCGCGATGCTGACGATCGAGCCCAATCTAAATTTTAGTCAAGAGTGGGACCGAGCGACCGGTTTCAAAACCGACACGCCGTCGGGAGGGGTATCGCTGAATTGTAGTCCTTTCCTGAACGTACAGTTGACCGGACGCGCTTCATACGCCAAAGACATGAGCGAGGAGCCGCTACGGGACACTTCGACCCTGAATACGGCGGCGATCGTAAATTGGAAAATCGGCAACTCCCCATTTGGTGAACAGTCTTTGTCATTTCAAGTTGAATACAAAAACACGCTCAACTCCAATCCTGCGACCAAATCGCAGCCTGCTGTCACGGGCCTGGTTCAATTCAGGGTGGCTGGTTTCTGATCACGTACCGGCTCGACTGCCGCACCGTTGCGTCGCCAAACATTCCACTAAAAATACAGAGGCTGATTTGTTTCGCTCTGGCTGTAAAAACTGGGCGAAAAGGCTTACGCCGCGATGAGCTTGGTTGCGGTTCTCACGCAGCTTTGAGAACCGAACCCTTTTTCAGCCGCACACGTCGCGACACGATCAAATCATTTAAAATGTAGGAGACCAAGATGTCGGCGTTGGCCTTGTTATTCGCCAACGGGTACACCGCATCGGATACCGCTACAATTAGATCACCCAAGGTCGTGTTTATTTGTTTTCTCTTATGCATGCTCGCCATCCCCTCATTGACTTGGTTGAGGTCAAGATTTCCAATCCTCGTCGAGGCCTCGGAGCAACGGCCATGCCATGAGATAAAACAACACGTATTTCGTAGAATAAATTTTTGAACCGCGCAATTCGCTGACGGAGGAGACAGACAAAACGTAGGATTTTTCTTACAAGCTGTCGAAGATTTTCCCTGCAGAGAGTATCAATCTAAGGTCAGCAAATAACTCAGGACGATGCTGATCCCACGCGGGAATTAGTGCGAGCTTCTAGTGCGGCGAGCTTCGCCGATTTCGAGCAAATTCACGAGATAGCTTAGCGCTGCGATAGCGCTCAGTTCCCGCCGCTGAGACCTAGCGCGTTTGTCTTAGGTAGTTGCCGTCCCCCAGCGTCTGGTTTTTCCTCATCAGGATGTCGACAAACCCCGACAGATATCTTTAGCAAATCGTCCCTGTGTACTCTAAGTTCTTAAAAGCACGGAATTATCGATCGGCCCTGAATCTTGGCACAGGCTTTGTACCACTTCTCGTGTGCGCAATTTTCGTTGCGGGAACTAAATTAACAACGGGGCAGGAATTCAGTGACACAACCGAAATACATACCGACACCGGCGAAGAATAGAAATAACTCGAATCGGCAGGGCTTGTGTGGCGTCGTCCTAGCTAGTGGAGCGGGACAATATCTACAACCGTTAAAGAGACGGCAGCATACGGATGCACTACCCAAACAGTACGTCCGCTGCACCGGTACCCGGTCCTTGCTCGAGCGTACCTATGACAGAGTCGAGCGCCTCATTCCGCGCGAACGCCTGTTTACCGTGGTCCAAGAGTCGCATTTACGTTTTTCGCGAGTCGCTGATCAGCTTAGCGAAAGATCCGAGGGCACGGTTATCGCACAACCACGGAATGAAACGACCATGCTGGCACTGCTGCTCGCCTTGACGCACGTTCACAAGCGCTTTGGGGATACGATCGTCGCGTCGTTTCCATCCGATCAATTGATCTGGGAAGACGATCGATTGATGAGATATGTACGCCTAGCTCAAACTATTGTCAGTCATCAGCCGTCAAAGCTCGTCTTATTAGGCGTCGAACCCGCCTACGAGGAGTCCGAATATAGTTACATTTTGCCGGTCGACCAGTGGAACAACGACGGCTGGGGCACGCGTGATGTCAAGCATCTCGTCGAAAAGCCCAACAGCGCGCACGCCCATGAACTGATAGTGCGCGGTGCGTTGTGGAACACGATGTTGATGGTTTTTAACGTGGCGACGCTGCTTGGATTCGTGAAGTGCCTAAAACCGAATCTTTTCCGTCATTTTGAACGCCTCCGGGAGACGATCGGAACTCCTCATGAGGCGACGGTCGTTCGAGAAACCTTTGAGCGCGTCGAGGCGGTCGATATTTCAAGGGATTTGCTTCAGCCAGTGGCACGGCTATTTCCCGGGAGTCTATGTGTACTTCCGGTGAACGACGTCCTATGGAGTGATCGGGGCGCGGAAACACGCAACATCGATACCGTGAAAATACTCCGTCGCACCGGTTACTCGGTAGAACCGCAGCAACGGCGCCATACAATTTTTGGGTCCGATCGCGACGAATCATTCGGATTGGATCAGCCCATCAATATCAGCTTGCAGTGATCGAAAGACACTAAACTGAATGGAGGAATGAGCCATGAGAAAATATTTACCGGCAATACTCGTTATAGCGAGTTTGAGCCAATGGGGATGTGAATTTCTCGGTGGCGCCGCCGTCGGCAGTCTGGCCACCGGGGCTGGCTACGAAATTAACGCCAAACGCCAAATGGACCGGCTTGAGGACGATTACAGACAGGAACGGATTTCGCGCGGAGAATATGAAAAGCGAAAGAGTCAGATTGAGAAAGGCTCGATCATTTATTAGCCGGTCTTAAGACCGTTCTAGAACATCAAAGAGAGGAGTATTTATCATGCGACCGACTCTAATGAAACGAATTATCGTGGCAGGGATGCTAAGCCTGTTTTTGTCTGTCACTGGCTGCACATCGATGACCGGGCAGACAGCGGGACAGTATGTCGACGATTCGACGATCACCGCCTCAGTGAAAGCCAAACTGGTCGCCGATAAAGTCGCCAATTTCACGCGAGTTGATGTCGACACTACGAACAAAGTCGTCGCGCTCAACGGCATTGTTGCCTCCCCTGCCCAAAAGGCGCGCGCGGAGGAACTCGCGATGCAAGTAAGCGGTGTTCGCAAGGTCGATAACAATCTGCAGGTCCAGGCGCGCAACTGACTTCTATCGTTTGCTGGCCGAGGGGGGTCCAAAACGACGCGATGATCAGGAGCGCAGAGGGATGATTGAACCATGAAAACTAGTAACGAGCCCGGCAGCATCTTTTACTTTGTGATCGGTGTCGGCTTGGGCCTGATCGCGGGCCTTTTGTGCGCGCCGCGTCCGGGGCGGGAAATGCGAGATGAACTTCGCCGCGGTGCGCTCGATGGCTTGGATTATGTGAGCGAAGAAGCAGAGAAGGCTCGCGCCGGCGCCGATCGGTGGGTCGGGAAAATAAAAAACAACTTGTTTCGCCGGCGGGAATCGGGCGGGGAATCCACTGCCGGACCGTCGGTCCAGTAGACGCGACTATTTTCCGACGGATACGTGTGCGCCGCGCAACGGCTTCCAATTAAGTTAAGTAGCGCCCCCGATAAACGAACCATGCTCTTGACGATCTTTTTTATCGTCATGATTCTGTGGCTGGCTGGAATCGTCACGGCCTACACGCTTGGAGGATTGATTCATCTTCTTTTGCTTTTGGGCGTGATTATTTTGTTCATTGAATATCTCGAGCGACGCAAAGTGCTATAGAATTAGAACCGTCAAGAGACTTTTCTGCTTTTTGCGGCTCCTTGTCCTAAGTCTTACGCTCTTCCGCTGCATCCGATTTTTCCGTCGGAACTCGCTCCTTCTCTTTGTAGGAACCGATGTTTCGGACTTTTAAAATCGCCAACAGTTCCGGGCGCTCGACCACTTCTTTGCTCAAAAGCAATTTCGCCAACTCTTCAAGGGCTTGCCGATGCGACGCCAGGGCGTCGCGCACCTTGTTGTGCGCGTCCACGAGTAATTTTTTGATTTCCTCATCGACGATGCGCGCCGTCTCCTCGCTATATTCCCGCGAGCTTGGAGTCGGGACGGGAAGAAACATCGGCGTGCGCGGGCCTTCCAGAGCGACCAATCCCAAGCGTTCACTCATGCCGAACTGCGTAATCATCGTGCGCGCGATTTCCGTCGCCTTTTGCAAATCGTTTTGCGCGCCGGTGGAGACGTCGCCAAAAACCATCTCTTCAGCGACTCTTCCGCCAAGCAGCACGTAAATGCGCGCGAGCAGTTCAGACCGGGTCATCAAGTAACGATCTTCGGTCGGTAATTGTTGTGTATAGCCAAGCGCGGCGACTCCCCTCGGAATGATCGAGATCTTGCTCACCGGGTCGGCGCCGGGAACGATCTCGGCGACCAGCGCATGGCCCGCTTCATGGTATGCAACGGTCTTTTTCTCGCGCGGATTCATCACCCGGCTTTTCTTTTGTAATCCGGCGATCACCCGCTCGATCGCTTCGTCGAAGTCACTCGACTCCACGGCCGCTTTGCCCTGGCGCGCAGCCAATAGCGCAGCTTCGTTGACGATATTCGCCAAATCGGCACCGACGAAACCCGGTGTCTTAGCTGCAATCACACCGAGATCGACCGACGGGGCAAGCTTTACCTTTTTCGCATGAAGCTGAAGAATCTTTTCACGCCCCTTGACGTCGGGTCGGTCGACCAGCACCTGGCGATCGAAACGGCCGGGACGCATCAAGGCGGCGTCCAGAATTTCCGGGCGATTGGTGGCGGCCATGATAATCACACCTTGGTTCGGATCGAAGCCGTCCATCTCGGCAAGCAATTGGTTCAGCGTCTGCTCGCGTTCGTCGTGGCTCGACAGCATATTCATGCCGCGCGCTTTGCCGAGAGCGTCGAGCTCATCGATAAAAATAATGCTCGGCGCATGTTGCACGGCTTGAGCGAACAGGTCACGCACACGCGCTGCCCCGACGCCGACAAACATTTCGACGAAATCGGAACCGGAAATGCTGAAGAACGGCACTCCGGCTTCACCCGCTACCGCGCGCGCGAGTAAAGTCTTGCCGGTGCCCGGAGGACCGATGAGCAACACGCCTTTGGGAATGCGCCCGCCGAGGCGCTGATATTTCTCCGGGGTTTTGAGGAATTCGACGACTTCGACGAGTTCCTCCTCGGCTTCATCGATGCCCGCGACGTCTTCGAACGTCACGCCGGTCTTCTTCTCGATATAGACTTTAGCCTTGCTCTTGCCGATCTGCATCATGCCGCCACCGGCGCTCATTTTTTTGAACAGAAAGTTCCACAGAACCACGAACAGAGCCACCGGCACCACCCAAGAAAGCACGGTGGGCAACCAGTCATTGACGACCTCACCTTTGAAGGCCACGCCCGCCTTTTCCAGATCAGGGACCAATTCAGAATCGTCGACGCGAACGGTGATGAATGGGATCGCTTTCTTGCCGTCCTTAACCGCATCGCCCAATGCTTTGAGCCGCTCGGCGGGCAGCGCTTCCTTGATCCCTTCCGGTTTGATTTCGCCGTGGATGGTTTTTTCACCGACAACGAGATTGGCGACCAAGCCCTTTTTGGCCAGTGCTTTGAACTGGCTGTAATTGATGGTTTCCACCTGCGGCGATGCGAGATAGGTCTGCAGCAGAAAAAGCAGGAGCAAAGCGACGAAGAAATAGCCGATGGAAAACTGTTGGCGCCATTTATTCATAAAGCCGGCCTCCTGATCAAAGCGTAAACATTGCACAGCCCGGCCACAAGACCGCTTACAAATAATAGCCGAGCCTTTGATCTCGGCTCGACCCGTTGCAATGAATTTGCTCCCACTAAAGCCGTTTTTTGTCTTCAGTAATTTCTGTTCCCTTCGGTTGATTTCACAGATGGCCGCGGCCTTCCCCACTTGACCACAGGGTTGGCACTTTCAATGACAAGTTGCGAGACTCTATGGGGTCCCTGGTTCATGAATTGTTCGATCCCCTTTTGGAGCTGCGCCAGCATTTCGGCTTGGGCTTTCTTGCCGGTTTCTATATCTTTCAGACTTTGTTTTGCATCATCGACGCTTTGCGCGAATTGCTCTTTCAACTCAGGCATCCGATCGATAAGACGTTTGAGCTCCGGATCTTTGGCCAGGTCGCGGGTCGCTTTCGCCTCCTCGATTTGACTTTCGCCTAGCGCTCAAGCGCCGCGAGCACGCTCTCCGGCCCGGTGCACAGCTAACAGTCGAGCTGCACGTTGACCGGCGTAGAAGGACGCCTTTGCTTAAGTTCAAAGCAGCCGTCTGTGCACTGACGCACATTAAACTTACGCGCTGGCCAATTCGCTACCGGGGGAAACTCTAAAAGTTTTAGAAAGTGTGGGCTATCGACCGAATTACATTTCCATGACGCGAGATAAAATTGAGCTGCTGAGACGTTCTAGAACAGCAGCCCACTGCGTAATGATCTTCGTTTTATATTTTTCTTGCGTACAAAATTGTATACGAGTTCAACTGGTCAGACGGGAGCGTTAACAGGTCGCCGTCGATAGCCAATTTGCTGTCGCGCGCGTCACGCGAGTGGGATAGCGAAAATCTGTTGCTACAGTTAAGCTTAACGGCGATAGACCTGTGTCAAATCGCGCGCGGCCAATCACAGGACTCCATTGCTCAAGCTGATCGTGGCGAGACGACCAAATCGCCGCCGGACGCTTGGCGTTATCGATGCGCCCGCCGACGACTATCTTGCGGCGGTTTACCTTAAAATCCTATATCAGCGTAAAACTTGTTCACATTATGCAACTTACGTTGACAGTGTTTCTCTGATTGTGTAATTCAGAAACCATGACCTCAGAAGATGGCAGCCGCGATCACCCGAAAGAAACCCGCGCTGGCCAGGAGCATGTAGAAAAGCTGCGGGCAGTTCTCAACATCTGTCGGCGCATGAGCTCGATGACCGACTTGGCCTCGCTGCAATCCCTGATCACCCGTGAAGCTAAAGAATTGCTGCAAGCGGAACGCGTGAGCATCTTCCTTTTCGACCGCGACAACTGCGAGCTTTGGTCGGCGATCTCCCAAGAAGGCAAGATCATGCGGTTTGACGCCCGGCTGGGAATCGCCGGCGCCGTCGCCATGACCGGCCAAACGATTAATGTCGACGACGCGTACCAGCACCCGCTCTTTTATAAGGAAGTGGACGTCGAGACCGGCTATCAAACAAAAACCCTGCTTGCCGTGCCGTTGCATAGCCTGGCCGGCGCGGTGATCGGGGTCGGCGAGGCGTCGAACAAGCTCGGCGGAGTTTTTACCAACGAAGATGCGGAGATCCTCACCACATTGGCGGCGCGGCTAACCGATGTTTTCGAGAACTCGGCGCTCGCCGCGGAACTAAAGGCGCAAAACACCGAACGAGCTCAATATCCCGCGGCGCAATTTATCAGCGGCTTCTCGACCCAGAATATTGTCGGTATGAGTCACCGAATACGATCGATTATCCGGCTGATCGACCAGATTCGACCCAGTTCAGTGGATGTGCTGATCCAGGGCGAAAGCGGCACGGGCAAGGAGCTCATCGCGAAAGCCCTGCACTTCACCAGCCCCCTGGCCAAACATCCGTTTGTCGCTGTCAATTGCGCCGCGTTGCCCGACAATCTAGTCGAGGCGGAGCTTTTTGGAATTGAAAAGGGCGTGGCCACCGGCGTCGACCGGCGCATCGGCAAGTTCGAGGCTGCCCAAGAGG
>Ga0114129_10014014_pt1 | contig 11420 bp, 13 predicted proteins | sample RhiMetdeltSRZDD1_FD_80071 | JGI IMG/M metagenome (GOLD analysis project Ga0114129, IMG submission 80071) | Populus rhizosphere microbial communities from Tennessee, USA - Rhizosphere MetaG P. deltoides SRZDD1 (version 2) (version 2) | ecosystem: Host-associated > Plants > Roots > Rhizosphere >... | reverse complement strand
TCCGCCAGCGTGATCGTCACCCAGTCCGGGCGGGTTTCGAGCACGCGGCGCATCGATTCGCGGTAGCGCACGAGGTCGCCGGTGTCGAGCGCCGGGCCGATCGACAGGCCCTGCAGTACGGCGATCGAGCGGCTGAGCTCGGCGTCGACCGCGGTGGCGAGCGCGCGCGTCACTTCGAGGCCGGTGCGCGCGGCCTGTTCCCGGTCTTCCGCGATCAGCGCATACAGGCCGATTCCGGCCATCGCGGCGAGCGGCAAGATGCCGGCCGCCGCGAGCAGCAGCAGGCGCCGGCGGAGCGGCTTTGCCTGCACCTAGCGCGCGCGCTGCGCGGCGAACTCCTCGCAGCGGCGCATCGCCGCCGGGGTGAACTCGGCCTGCGGCTGGTTGCCGCCGATGATGAACATGAGCAGGTGCTCGCGGTCCGGCTCGCCGTAGGTCACGTTCATGAAGCGCCGCGCCACGCCGGTGGGGAACGAGATGACGTCGTAGGGATCGAGGTCGACGTGCTCCATGGCGTCGCCTTCGTTCCATTCGCAGCGCCACTTTCCGGTCAGCGCGATGAAGGTCTCGTTGGTGTCGTGGTTGTGCATGAGCGGGCCCTTGCCGGGCTTGGCCTTGCAGTAGCCGAGGTTGAAGCCCTCCGCGATCGAGATCGCCGGCATCGCCGAGGCTCGATCGCCCACCGGAGAAGTGACCGCGGCGCTGTCCGACATCGGCGGCTGAAAGCCGATCACGGCGTACAGTGTGCGGCGGCATTCGGGCAGCTTGCTGTCGGGCAGCCCGCCGTCGGAGCCTTTCAGCGTGCGAAAGCGCGCCACGCGCTTCAGCATCTCCTCGCGCGGCCAGCTGCGGATGGTTTTCCAGTCGTCCATGGGCTCGTCTTTTCCTTGAAAACGCGGTCACTCCAGCTTGATTCCGGCGGCCTTGATGATCGGCCACCACTTTTCGGTCTCGGCCCGATGATAGGCGCCGAGCGCCTCCGGCGTCTGCTGGTCCCGCGGCGGGATTTCCATGCCGAGGTCGCCGATTCGCTGCTGCATCCTGGCGTCGGCGAATGCGTCGGCCACCGCGTGATTGAGCTTCGCGACGGCCTCCTTCGGCGTGCCCTTAGGCGCCCACAGGCCGTTCCAGAAGGTCAGATCCAGGCCGGCGACACCGGCCTCGCTCAGCGTCGGCACCTCAGGCGCCGGCGACCAGCGTCCGTTCCCCGCCACCGCATAGGCCTTGATGCGTCCGGAGCGGTGGTATCCGAGGCCGGCCGACGCGTCCATGCAGGTGAGGTCGATGTTCCCCGCGATCTGGTCCTGGTAGGCAGGCGCGGCGCCGCGGTAAGGGACGAATTGGAACTGCGTGCCGGTGGAGTTCTGCAGGTAGATGCCGCAGATATGCACCGCGCTGCCTGCACCGACCGTGCCGAACGAGGCCTTGTGCGGATTCGCTTTCAGCCATGCCACCAGCTCGGCGGCGTCATTGGCGGGCAGGCCGGTCTTCCCGGTGAGCCACAAGCGCGAGATCGGCAGCCGCGCCACGGGCTCGAAGTCTTTCAGCACGTCCTGCTGGATCGGATAGAGCGCCGGCGTGCCCACGTGGCTCGTCCAGTTGCCGAGGATCACGGTGTACCCATCCGGCGCGGCGCGCGCGGCGCGGCCGAGGCCGATGGTCCCGCCCGCGCCGGTCACGTTCTCCACCAGGATCGTCTGGCCGAGCGATTGCTTCAGCGGCTCGGCGAAAATCCGCGCCAGGGTGTCCGTCGGCCCGCCGGCGGCAAACGGCACGATCAGCGTGACCGGCTTCGCGGGAAAGGTTTGCGCCGCTATCGAGCTCGCGAGCGACAGCAATCCACATGCGAGCGCGCTCCTCAGGAATCGCATCGGCTCCTCCTCCATCCGACGTTTACCTTACGCCGTGCGGGGCGATCCTGTAAACGATGCGCGTTGCCGCGCGGCGACGTTGTGCAACGCCTGTCAAGCAAGCAACCATAGCACGCTGCTGCATTGCGGCGATATCTGCGCACGGATCCGCCCGTTAGACTGGAACGCTCATCCGTTCCAATTTCAATAGAGAGATTTCCATGCAAGCTCAACTAGTTGACCTGTATCGCGCGGGCATTCGCTCCGCCGCCGACATGATGAAGCTTTCGCTCGAGCAGACCGAGCGGTTCCAGCAGCAGCAGCTTCAGTTGATCCGCAAAGCGCTCGACGAGAGCACGCGCTCGACTGCGCAGGCCGGCGAGGTGAAAGGGCTGGACGACATGGTGGCGTTCAACTCCCGCATGGCGGGCGCGCAGCTTGAGCGCGTGGGCGAGTTCTGGGCCAACTGGTGGCGCGCCGCAGCCGACGCGCAGAAGTCCATGATCGACCAGTTCCAGTCGACCATGGGGCAGGCGAACGAGAAGATGCGCGAGGGCTATTCCTTCGCGGCGCGTGCCGCCGAGGACACCACGCGGCTCGCTTCGCAGGTCGCGAACGAGCGCAAGGAGCACCGCAAGAGCGCCTAGCGCGCAGCTTCAGAAAGTAACGAACGCTCCTCGTCTTGGCTAGTGGCGAGGAGCATCCGATAGCTGTCCAGGTCAGCCTCGTCCATTCCGTTCATCGCGGGCGAACCGCGTTCGGCCACCGCGTGCGGCTTGGCGCCCAGCGCAAGCGTGGTGCCGAGGCCGGCGTACAGATAGCGATCGCCGAAGGCTTTTCTCAGCGCGACGAAAGTCGGCTCGCCGGTGCAGTGCCCCGGCGCGACGTAGCCGACCTTGTAGGTGTCGCGCAGGGTCGTGGCGATCTTGTCGATCTCGTCGTCCTTGGCGACCACCAGATGCAGACCGCCGGCGATGAGATGGATACGCGGGTTGATCTTCGAGGCGGCCTCGACGATCCTGTCGACGCCGGGGTGGGAGCAGCCCACCACGATCACCAGCCCGTCGGGTGTATCGATGGCGAGCGACAGCTCGCGTAGTTCCAGCGTGCCCGGCTTGTCCGAGACCAGCGAGATGAGGTGGATGCCGGGTGCGATCTCGGTGTTCCGGTCGACGAGCTGGAAGTTGGCATCTGGCCACGCAGCGCCGAAGCGCATCGTATCGGGCGGCGCGCCGTCGTAGTAGCGCTGCTCCGGCGGCAGCGACGCGTCCTTGCGATAGAACGTGCCCGGCAGGTCGCCGCCATAGACGCCGAAGCCTTCCTTGGGCGCGTAAATCTTCACCTTCGGGTTGACGCTCAGGAGATACGCCAGGCCGCCCATGTGATCGCCGTGCCGGTGCGACATGACGACGAAATCGAGCTTGGCCAGATCAATGCCCTTCGCCTTGGCATTCTGGGCCAGCGTGTCCGGATTGTTGCCGGTGTCGAACAGGATCCGCTTGCCGCCGTACTCGACCAGGGCCGCGTATCCCCAATCCTTCTGCATCGCCGGGGCTTTGCCGAAAGCGTCGTAGAGGACGGTGATCTGCGCCTTGGTCGGCTCGGCACCTGCCGCTGGCGCCGACGGCGCCGTCGAGGTGCACGCGGGAAGAACAGCGACGAGAGATGCAAGGAATATCGAGCGTTGGAACCTCATGATTCCCTCCTTGGAATCATGGTATCCACGACCTCCGTTCGTTGTCGACCAGGCAGATCCGGCTCATGAGTTAGCCGTCGACCAGAGTCAGCATTCTGTAAGGAAAAGTCGGGGCGAATTCTCTATGCTGCGCGCACTCGCCGCGAGGAGGAGGCCCTGATGTGGAACCAGGTCTATAACCCGTTCTCGAACGAAGCGCTCTCGACTCTCGTTGCCGCGATTCCGGTGGTCACGCTGCTCGCGCTGATCGCCTCGGGCAAGGTCAAGGCGCACGTCGCGGCGGTGATCGCGCTCATAGTGGCGATCGTCATCGCCGTCGAGGCCTTCACCATGCCCACCGGCATGGCGATCCGCGCCTCGGTGCTCGGGATCGCGACCGGACTCTTTCCCATCGGCTGGATCGTGCTCAACGTCATCTTCCTGTACCGGCTGACGGTAGAGAAAGGCATCTTCCAGACGCTGCAGCAGACGATCGGCGGCGTGACCGCCGACCGGCGCCTGCAGCTCCTCCTGATCGCGTTCTCCTTCGGCGCCTTCTTCGAGGGCGCTTCCGGGTTCGGCACGCCGGTCGCGGTGACCGGAGCGATCCTCATCGGCCTCGGCTTCTCGCCGCTCGCGGCTTCGGGGCTTTCCTTGATCGCGAACACGGCGCCGGTCGCTTACGGCGCGCTCGGCACCCCGATCGCCGGGCTTGCGTCGGTGACCGGGCTCGACCCGTACGTCCTCGGCGCCATGGTCGGCCGGCAGCTCCCGTTCTTCTCGCTGATCGTGCCGTTCTGGCTGATCTGGGTGTTCGCGGGCTGGAAGGGGATGAAGGAAATCTGGCCTGCAATCCTCGTCACCGGAGTCTCTTTCGCCGTGCCGCAGTTCCTGATCTCGAATTTCGTCAATCCCTGGATCGTCGACATCGGCGCGTCGCTCATCTCGATGGCCTGCCTGATCGGCTTCCTGAAGATCTGGCGGCCGAAGACCATCTGGACTTCGCCCAAGCTGCGCACGCACGACGACTCTGCCGGCACGGCGCCGGTGCCTGCCGTCTCGAACAGCAAGCCCACTCGTGCCGAGGTCTGGAAGGCCCTCACGCCGTGGATCATCGTCTGCGCGATCCTGCTCGTCTGGGGCACCGGCTGGTTCAAGGCCGCGGTCAACCCGATCTTCACCTGGAACTATCCGGTTCCGGGCCTGCACAACATGATCGACAAGGTCCCGCCCGTCGTCGCCAAGCCCACGCCCGAGGCCGCCGTCTTCGCGTTCACCTACCTCTCGTTCACCGGCACCGGCATGCTGATCGCCGCGATCATCTCGGGGATCTTCATGGGCTACTCGCCCCTCGGGCTGATCCGCTCCTACGGCCGCACCATCTGGGTGGTGCGCTACTCGCTGCTCACGATCGCGGCGATGCTAGGGATCGGCACGCTCACGCGCTTCTCCGGGCTCGACGCGACCCTCGGCCTCGCGTTCGCCCACGCCGGCATCCTCTATCCGTTCTTCGGCACGCTGCTCGGCTGGCTGGGTGTCGCGCTCACCGGCTCCGACACCGCGTCGAACGTGCTCTTCGGCGGGCTGCAGAAGATCACTTCCGAGCAGCTCGGCCTCTCGCCCGTCCTGATGGCCGCGGCGAACTCCTCGGGCGGCGTGATGGGCAAGATGATCGACGCGCAGTCGATCGTCGTCGCCTCGACCGCGACCAACTGGTTCGGGCACGAAGGCTCGATCCTGCGCTTCGTCTTCTGGCACTCGATCGCGCTCGCCTGCCTGGTCGGACTGCTGGTGACGCTCCAGGCCTACGTGCTGACCGGGATGATCGTCGGCTAGGCGCCGCTCAGCCGCGCGCCGCCCGACTCAGCGTTGATCTGGCTTCTCGGATTGCTCGCTCGCCGGTGAAGTCGGTTGCGTTTCACTTGTCGGAGATGCGTCCGGTGCACTCGACGCTAGCGTTTGAACCCAGTTTGCCGTGTCCCGACCGAGAGCGCTTGCAATGCGCTCCATGATCGGACACGTGCCGCTCATCCCGCCGAACGCTCCACCGCGTGATCCACGGTTCAGAACCTTTGTGGCGATGGGCTTGCCGTCTTGCAGCAAATCTGCGCGAATGGTGATGGATTTGGAACCGCTCCAACTGCCACCGCCCACGCCCTGTACTGACAGTATGGTCAGTGTCAGGTATTTCTCGCTATCGCCCGTCCCGGGTTTCTGGATTTGTAGCGACTTGGGAAAACGCGCGCTGACTTCCTTGAATACGTGATTCCCAACCATCGACTCAATTCCGCACTCACGTCTTACGACATCCACGACCGGCGCTCCCGAGTCGAATACCGCTGGGACTTGCACAAGGAATCCTTCGCCGGAATGCGAGGCTGTGGTGAGAAACAACGCGACAATGGCCACAACAAAGTTGAGGCAATATCTCAACGAACCCATGTTTGCGCTCCGCTAACGATCGATTCTTACTTGTGCGCTGCCTAACGCCTCTTTTCAGCGGCGGCGGCTGCCGACCCGTTACAGCAAGTTACGCCTTGGACAAGCCGGAATCAATTTCTGAAGGTTCAGAGCACACGGCGAAGGCGCGGATCAGCTCTCCAGCCGGTCGAACAGCGCCCCCAGCGTGGTCCCCGCCCTGGGGGTCCCTATCTTTTAAGGCCAGCCATGGCCTCGAGCACGGCGCAAACGGCGGCGGTGTCCTGCTTGTCGAAGCCCTGTGCCATCGCGGCGGTATAGACCGGCGCCGAGGCGCTGAAGAGCGGCGTGGGGACGCCGAGCTTCGTGGCGTACTCGCCGATGATCTTCATGTCCTTCTGCCACACCTCGACCTTCATGGTCGCGTCGTCGTAGCGGCCGGCCACCATCTGCGGGCCGCGCACCTGGAACATGCGCGAGCCGCCGGCGCCGTCGCCGGCGACCTTGTAAATGGTCTCGGGGTCGAGGCCGGCTTTCATGCCGAGCACGAACGCCTCGGCGGCGGCGACGTTGTGGATCGCGACGAGCAGGTTGGCGACGTACTTCATCTTGCTGCCGTTGCCGAACTCGCCGAGGTAGTAGCGCGCCCTGGAGAAGCCTTCGAGGACGGGCTTGGTGTTCTCGAACGCCGCCTGGTCGCCGCTGCCGTAGACGGTGAGGTCCTTGGTGCGCGCCTGCGCGCCGGTGCCCGAGAGCGGGCAGTCGAGTAGGGTGATGCCTTTCTTGCTCAGGGTATCCCTGGCCCGGAGCTTTTCATCGATCGGAAGCGTGCTGGTCTCGACGACGACGCACTTCGCGGTCATTTCGCCGGCGACCGCATGCAAGGCCTCGGCGCTCGGGAGCGAAGTAATCACCACCGGCGCTTCGATCGCGGTCACGCCGGAGACCGGAGAACCGCCGGCTTTTTTCAGGTCGTCGCGCCGGACGGGGAGGACGTCATAGCCCTGCACTGTGAAGCCGGCCTTGACGAGATTCATGGACATCGCCGAGCCCATGATGCCCAGGCCGATGACGCCGACGGTCCGGGAGCTCACTTTCTCTTCCTCCCGGCCTTCTTCGCGCGCTTCTTCGCCGGCTTTTTCTTGGGTCCACCGACGGGTTTCGCGCTCACCAGCACCGCGGCGACGATGCAGGGCTCGTTGCCGCGCACGCTCCAGGAGTGGTTGGTGCCGCGCTGGACCAGGATGTCGCCGGCGCGCAGGAGTTTCTCGCCGGTCTCCATGACGGCGTAGATCTCGCCCTTGAGGACGATGATGTAATCGACTGTGCTCGTCTTGTGCATCATCGGGTCGCTCGAGCCGCGGTCCTGCGCGTGGCCGGCGCCGATCGACTTGAAGGCGGCCGCTCCGTCGGCGCCGCCGCGCCAGGCCGAGTCGGGCGGGAATTCGACGATCCTCAGGATGGTGCCGTTCTTCGGCGGCTCGAGGCGCACGGGCCTTGCTGCCGCGTCCTTCTCGCCGGCGTTGCTTGCCGGGGCGGCGGCGGTTTCCCAGAGGTCGGTGAGCGCGAGCCCGGGCATCGACGCCATCTCCTTCACGTTCGGCGCCTCGCCGTCGGCGATGAAGGTGGACCTGCCGTCGGCGTCGTGCCCGGTGAGGACGCGCCGGACGCGCCAGATCATGCGATGGCGTCGCTCGGCGCGATCACCTTGCGCGCCTTGACGCCGGCGTCGGCGGCGAGGCGGAAATCCCAGTCGAGCCTGAGGAACGGGTTCGGCATGCCAAGGCGCTTGGCCTCGGCGGGATCGTCCACCTTGCGGTACTTGCCGATCAGCGAATCCTTCACCGCGAACACCGCGTCGCCGTCGAGGTACGGATCGCCCTCGACGAAGACGTGCGTGATCACCGGCTGGTAGCCGCTCGCCGAGACGATGGCGTGCATGTGCGCCGGGCGCATGTGGTGGTTGCCGGTGGCCCGGATGAGGTCGCCCACGGGCCCGTCGATCGGCACGCTGTAGAACTTCGGCTTGTAGCTCTTGAAGGCGTATTCGCCCTTCGCGTTCGCCTTCACGCGGCCGCGCAGCTCGAACTCGCCTTCGGTCTGCACGTCGTAGATGCCGTCGGCCTTCGCCTGCCAGATGTCGAGCAGCGCGTTCGGGACCGGCTTGCCGTCGAGCGACAGCACGCGGCCGGAGACGTACACGTCCTCGCCCTTGAGCGAAGCGCCTTCCCGCAGGTCGGCGCCGTATTCGTACTCCTTCGCGCCGTGGGCGAAGAACGGCCCGAGCACCGTGGCCTCGGTCGCCCCGGGGATGGTCTTGTGGTTGAGCGCGACGATCATCATCGAGAGGCCGAGGATGTCGGAGAGCAGGATGAATTCCTGGCGCTTGTCGTCGCATTTCTGGCCGACCGAGGTGAGGAACTTGATGCCCTCGAACCATTCCTCCTCGGTGAGCTGGACCTCGCGCGCGAAGGCGTGCAGGTGCTGCACCGCGCTAGTCATGATCTGGCGAAAGCGCGGGTCGTCGGCCTTCTTGAGCCGGGCCACGACGGCGTCGGTGAGGGTGTCTTCGGTGAACTGGCGCATGGGTTCCTCCTGGAAGGGCCAAGTGTATTATCAAAATCCCCATGCGACTCGTCACGTTTCAGGTTGGGAATCGCCCCGCCGGCCCGGGTGCGCTCGTCGAGGGCGGGCGCACCGTGGTCCAGCTTCCCGCGCCGAGCGTCCTCGCCATCGTCGAAGGCGGGCAGAACGCCCTGGACCGCGCCGCCGAGACGCTCAGGCGCCCGCCGCGCGAGGCGCTGTTTCCGCTCGCCGACGTGACGCTGCTCGCGCCGATCCCGCAGCCGCCGCAGATGCGCGACTTCCTGTGCTTCGAAAAGCACCTGCAGCAGGCCTTCGCGGCGGTCGCCAGGCTGCGCGGGACTGAGGCGCGGATTCCGAAGATCTGGTACGAGCGGCCGATCTTCTACCATCCCAACCGCTTCAACGTCTGCGGCACGGGCGCGGACGTCCCCTGGCCCGGCTACAGCGAGCGCATGGACTTCGAGCTCGAGTTCGGCTGCTACATCGGAAGACCCGGCAAGGACATCCCGAAGGAGCGCGCCCGCGAGCACATCTTCGGCTACACCATCTTCAACGATTTCTCCGCGCGCGACGAGCAGACGCTCGAGATGATGGGGCAGCTCGGGCCGGGCAAGGGCAAGGACTTCGACCGCTCGAACGTCATGGGGCCGTGCCTGGTGACGGCCGATGAACTCGTCGACCCCTACAACCTCGACATGAAGGTGCGTGTGAACGGCGAGGAGTGGGGCCGCGGAAATTCGCGCGACATGCACTGGAAGTTCGAGGACTGCATCGCGCACGTGTCGCGCTCGGAAACGCTGCACCCGGGCGAGTTCCTCGGCTCCGGCACGGTCGGCAACGGCTGCGGCCTCGAGCAGATGAGGTTCCTCGAGCCCGGCGACGTGGTCGAGCTCGAGGTCGAGAACATCGGAATCCTGCGAAACCGCATCGTCCGCTAGGACAAGCGGGCGATGCAGTGAGGGGTCAGCTCTCCCGAGGGCCGGCCTGGTTAGCCCACAGGCTGCTCCAGAAGTCGACCGCCCGCTCGAACTGTGCGCTGGCAAGCCGCGTCTGCATGGCGAAAAGATCGAGCTGCTGCTGCTGGAGCTGGCGTGCGCCGTCGAACGCGGCGCTCATCATGTCGGCGGTGTTCTTGAGGCCTGCGCCATAGAGCTCCAGGAACTGGGTGGTCATGGATTCTCCTTCCTCGGAAGCGCCGGACTATAGGCCCGCGCCCGCGAGGCGCGGGTTCGCATAGCGGGATTCGCGGGAACTGCGACAGCGTTTTCGGCGTTGCCACTAAAAGCGGTAGGCGAGTCCCGCGCTGGCGTAGTGATTCGTGGGGCGCTCCGTGACGGCGCTGTCCGCGGCCGCGTCGTAGAGCTTGCGCAACTCGAAGCTGCCGACGATCAGCCAATGGCGCGTCACGTCGTAGCCGGCGAGGAGGCCGACGCTCGCGAAAATGAGCCCGGAATTGGGCGCGCCGTAGCGCGATTGCATCGTGTTCCCGGTTCCCCACGTCGCCTGTGTGAAGACCGCTCCCTCGAGGCCCCAGCGCTGGAATACGCCGAAGTTCACGCGCAGGTCGGCCTGCCCGCCGAGATCGGTGTCGAAGTTCTGGCGCGCGCGGATGAGGAAGCTGACCGGCATCTGGCCGAACTGGCGGTCCCACTCGAGGTGCAGGCCGACCGAGGCGCTGGTCTTGATGTCGGGCGCGCCAACCGTCTCGAGGAAGGGCGCTTCGCTCCTTTTGCGGCCGGCCTCGTAGGCGATCTGCGCGCCGGCCCAGAACTCCGGCGCGAGCTCGTTGCGGATGCCGCCTTCGAGGATTCCCTGGGTGGTGCGCGCGAACCAGAGCTTGCCGTAGTAGCGCAGCTGCGGAATGAGGTCGGTGACCTGCGAGCTCGAGCCGTCGTACGCCGGCCGCGACCGGACCGCGGCCCCGATGATGGTCGGGCGGTCCTGCGCCGCGCAGACCTGCGAAAGGGCCAAGCCCAAAAGGAGGAGATGCGGTGCGAGAATCGTCTTCATCCCGGCTTGTGGCACACCGCCTCGATGTTGTGCCCGTCCGGATCGAACACGAACGCGCCGTAGTAATCCGGATGGTACCTGGCGCGGACGCCGGGAGCGCCGTTGTCGCGGCCGCCCGCCGCGAGCGCGGCGCGGTGGAATTCGCGCACCTGCTCGCGGTTCTCGGCGGCGAAGGCGATGTGGATCGGCCCGGGCGGGATGCCGTGGACGCCGATCCAGAATTCGGGCCGGCCCTCCTTGCCGAGCATCGCCCAGCCTTCGCCCTCCAGCACGGTCTGGATGCCGAGCGGCGCGAGCGCGCGCCGGAAGAAGGTTGCGCTCTTGTTGAAGTCGCGCACCGCGAGCCCGATGTGGTCTAGGATCATGCCGTTCTCCCCGAGCCGCGATTCTGCAGTGATGCCAAGGCTATTTCCACCTCTCATGCTGCTCGCACTCTATTGGGGCCTCGCCCAGGCGCAGCCTGGCGCGCCGCTCGTGCGCTACGAGCCCTCGCCGGACGCGGTGGTGGAGGCAATGACCCAGCTCGCGGCGGTGAAGCCCGGCGACGTGGTCTACGACCTGGGCTGCGGCGACGGGCGCATCGTGATCGCCGCGGCCAGGCTCGGCGCGCGCGCGGTGTGCGTCGACATCGACCCGGTGCGCATCGCCGACGCGGAGGAGAACGCGCGCAGCGCGGGCGTGGCCGAGCGCATCGGCTTCCGCACCGAGGACCTCTTCGGCGTGGACCTCGGCGACGCCACCGTGGTGATGCTGTTCCTTTCGCCCGATTTCAACCGCAAGCTGCGGCCGCGCCTGCAGGCGCTGAGCCCGGGCACGCGCATCGTCTCTCATTGGCACGACATGGGAGACTGGCAGCCGCGCAAGGCCATGCACGTGAGCGC
>Ga0114129_10014013_pt1 | contig 11421 bp, 16 predicted proteins | sample RhiMetdeltSRZDD1_FD_80071 | JGI IMG/M metagenome (GOLD analysis project Ga0114129, IMG submission 80071) | Populus rhizosphere microbial communities from Tennessee, USA - Rhizosphere MetaG P. deltoides SRZDD1 (version 2) (version 2) | ecosystem: Host-associated > Plants > Roots > Rhizosphere >... | reverse complement strand
TGGCGCATGGTCCCGCGCGCGTTTCTGCCGCGCTGACTCGCCCCTTCCGCGTCGACCGCGTAGAATCCGAGCCGGGAGCCGTTAGCTCAGTTGGTAGAGCGCCTGACTTTTAATCAGGGGGTCGATGGTTCGAGTCCATCACGGCTCACCACTCCCACCGGTTCGACGGGAAAACCGCCGTCGAGCCACGCCTGAAACCCACCCGCCAGCGGCCTGATCCGCGCGACGCCGCGCTTGCGTAGCAGCAGCGCCACCCGGGCGCTCGTGGCTTCGTTCGGTCACGAGCAGTAGAGAACGACTTCGCGGCCTCGGGGAAGCGACGCCTCGCCGCGCTCGAGGGCGGTGGGCGTCATGTGCACCGCGCCGCGGATCATCATGGGCTGAGCCTGCACGTCGAGCTCGTGGCGGAGGTCGACGACGAAGACGCGCTCGCCGGCGGCGAGCTTCGCGGCCAGCTCGCCGGCGCCGATGCGTGCGATGCGAAGGCGGCGGAGGAACAGCTGCCGCCGCGTCACCTTGATCCCGATGTACAGCGTGACGATTGCGACGACGATCACGACGGCCCAGCCCCCGAGGCGCTCGGCAATGCGCGCCGCCTCGGCAAGCTGATCACGGAGCGCATAGCCCAGGCCGACATAGAGCGCCACCCAGAGCACGGCGCCGATCACGTCGAAGATCATGAAGCGCAGTCGCGACATGCCGAGCGCCCCGGCGAGCGGCTGTCCGATGCTGTTGAGGCCCGGCAGGAACTTCGCAATCACGAGCGCGCCGGCGCCCCGACGCGCGAACGTTTCTTCGCCACGTCGCACGCACGTGTCCGGCTCGATGGTGAAGCTGCACAATCGCTTCAAGACGCGCTGGCCACCCTGGCGGCCGACCTCGTACCAGATCAGATCACCCACCACGGTGCCGGCGAGCGCGAGTGCGGCCGCGAACCACACGCTGAAGCGGCCGGTCCCGGCTAGCGCGCCGGCGCCGAGCAGGAGGGGCTCGCCCGCCAGCGGCGGGACGAACTGTTCCACGACCATCGAGGCGAAGAGGGCGGAATAGCCGTACGTGCGGATGAACACGTCGAGGCTTTCCACGGCGGACAGTGTACCCGCGGGCGGCGCGGGTCGTTCGACTACGACGCGCGCTTGTCTTCGCGCCGTCCGAGCTTCAGCGCGTGCCGCGCCGCCGCCTCTTCGACCGAGTGAGAGTTCGTGAGGTCGCCTGTGTCCCGCGCCAGCTTGACGAGGTGGGCATAGTAGCGGTGCAGCAGCCGTACCTCGTCTTCGGTGAGATCCTCGACGTTGATCAAGCGGTTCGACGCGCCCTGCACGGCGGCCACGACCTCGTTGAGCTTCAAGTGGATCGCGCGCGCGTCGTTGTTTTGCGCGCGCTGGATCAGGAAGACCATCAAGAACGTGACAATCGTGGTTCCGGTGTTGATGACGAGTTGCCAGGTATCTGAAAAGTGAAACAAGGGGCCGGTGATGGCCCAGACCACGATGACGACGAGGGCGACCCCAAAGGCCCACGAGGTGCCCACCCAGTCGGTCATGCGCCGCGAGAAGCGCTCGAGCGCGCGGCCGAGCGCCGGTCGCCGGCGCGGACGCGGAAAGCGGAGCCGCGGCAGACGTCCTGTGCGCTTCGCCTCAGGGTCCATTGATGTAAGAGAGTGCAAGCAGAATGCCCGGTAGATGGAGATATGCTGCACATTGCACACACGGGCCGAATTCGAGACTAAGTGGCATCAGCGTTGCTCCTCAGATCCGCATGCGACCGGCGCGCGTGCGAACGACGACCCTCGCCGACGTCCAGGCCGGCACCCGAAACGAGACGTGCACGGTATGCCACCATGAGCTGCGCGCCGGTGAGCCGCTGGCCTGGGGCCTCGCGCACGAGCGACTGCACGAGCGGTGCCTCGACGGGCTGCGTGCGTCACGGCTGCGGCCCAAGGAGCGGCCGCAGCGCGTCGCGCCCGCCATGCGCGGCGTGCTCGCGCGGCACGAGGGCCGACTCTGCATGGCGTGCCTCGCGATGGAGATCAACGTCAGCCTGCAGCAGGCGCGAGAGGTTGTCGGGCGCATCGCGAACAGCGAGGGGTTCGCCGTGCTTCCCGTGACCTGCGGACGCTGCGGCCGCCAGACCGACGCGCTCTGCAGCGTTCCGACCGCCGCCTGAGCGGGTTGCGTCGCCCGCCCCGCTCTGCGACCATCGCGTCGCCCCGCGCGCCGCGCGGGAGTCCCGCCGCCTGGAGGCGTCCGTGATCTACGAATATCGCGCGTACTACGTCATGCCCGGCCGCATGCCCGACATCCAGCGCCGCTTTGCCGACGTGACCATGAAGCTGTTCAAGAAGCACGGCATCAACGTCGTCGGCTTCTGGGAGACGATGTTCGGCGAGTCGAACGAGATGGTCTACATCTGCTCCTACGATGATCTCGCGCACCGCGACCGCGTCTGGAAGGCATTCCAGACGGATCCGGAGTGGCTGGCTGCGCGTAAGGCGAGCGAGGCGAACGGGCCGCTCGTGGAGCGCGTCGTCAACAAGATCTGGCGCCCGACGTCGTTCTCGCCGATGCAGTAGCGCAGTGGTCGAGTCGCGCCAACCGTCAAGCCACGGGCTTGGCGCGTTCCTCGATCAGGCGAACGTCGTACTCCACGAGCAAGCGAGCCGATTTGGCGCGGAGTGCGCGACTGTAACGAGAAAGGCCGGCGCTGGAGCTGCGGAGTTCTCGGGATCGCTCGCAAAGCGCGACGATCGCTTCATCGAGCTCGCGGCGGTAGTCGTACCGCAAGAGCGTAGGCATGTGGGCACCTGGCAGTCAACGGGCTGGCGAAGCCAGATGCCATTCGGAGCAGGCGCCAGACCGCGCCTGACAGATACCCCGGTGGAAGGCGTGCCTATTGTACTCCCTTACAAGAACCGCCGGTTCGCGCGCTCGTCGGGCGGTTCGAGACCCAGCACGACCAGCTTGCCGTCGACGTACGTCTTGTACGCGGCGCGGATCTCCGCGTTGCCGACGGACTTGAGGCCCCAGCGGATGAACTTCGGCGCGTTCGGCGAATCCGAGCGCCCGAACATGTCGAGCGCGGCGGGGTACCACTTGGCGAGCAGCCGCTGCGCGAGCGCCCGCCCGCGCGGCTCGCTGACGATCTCGGCAAGGAACCGATAGCCCATCTCCGAGTGGCCGAGCTCGTCGCGCTCGACCGTGCTCGACATCTCGGCCAGCGGCGCGTAGCTCGAATCGCGCCAGTCGCGCGCGTGGAAGGCGCCGTTCAGATCCACGAGGAAGTGGAAGAGTGCGTCGTCGGCCCACGACTCGCGCGGCAAGTGGAACGTGTAATGCGCGTACGGCGCATCGCGGAGCGCAAAGTCCGGGTCGAGCCCGACCGCAAGACGGTGGAACATGATCGCGTGCTTGAGCTCCTCGGCGAGGTATTCGGCCTTGATGAGCCGCGCTTCGGCCGTCGGATAGTGTGTCTCGGCCACGTCGGCGCACGTCGCCATGAAGCCGAGAAAGGACTTGTTGCCCGCCCGCTCACCCTCGTGCCGCAGCATCTTGATGAGCAGCTCGCGATACTCGGCCGGGAGCGCATCGCCCTCATCGAAGCGCTGCGAGCTCGCGTTCTCACGCGTGAAGCGCGGCAAGGGATCACCAACGGCGTAGACGCTGCGCCAGAAGGGCCACTCCTGTGCCGACGCGCGTGCCGCGCTGGCCGACGTCCCGCTCGCATCTTCGACGCCACGCACGCCGCTCGCCGCGGCAAGCGCTCGCTGATGACCACACGCGCAGCCGAGCAAGCCCGCCGCGTAAAGGTCGGCTTGCGACGCGACGAGGGTCTCGGCCATGCCTCGCAGCAGCCGGTCACCGACGGTGCCGACGCTCGTGCCGCACGCTGCGCAGCGCAGACGGTAATACGTCCCATACGCCGTGGGCTGATCCACGGTGATCCCGGCTGCCGCATAGGCCTTTCGCAGGTCGTCCACCGCGCATACCTTACACTGACCTCGCTGGCATTGCGCTTGTAAGGGGGTTTCGCGCCATGAAAACATTAATTCGGCTGACGCTCGTTTCACTCATCCTCGTTCCGCTCGTCGGTTGTGCCTCTCAGGCACGTACCGCGTCCCCGGTTCCGGCCGACACATTCACCGGCGAAGTCTGGACCTGGGACGAGCGCGAGAACACGGTGACGCTGCGCCGTGGCGCGCAAGACATCCGGATCAAGACCACACCCGATCAGATGCGCGGGCTCGTGCTGCATCAGACCGCGACGATCCGCGGACAGATCGCGCCGCCCGCGGATCTGCCGAGCATGGTCACGGCGCCCACGGCGATGACCGCGGTACCGCGTGGTGCCGCGGACCAGCAGACGATTGCCGGGACTGTGACCGCGGTGGATCCCTCGGGTCGCCTGGCGATCACTACGGAGCGTGGCCCGCTGCACGTCTGGGCCGCCGCCGGCGCCAACCAGCGGTTCGCTCCCGGCGATCGCGTTCAGGTCGTGATGTTCGTTCAGCCGGTCGACATGGTGCCGGCCACGGGTGGAGCGGCGGTAATCGCCGCGCCGACCGATCCCTCGGCGTCGATGTCGAGCCAGCCCGGGGACTCGGCGGTCGTGACGGGCCGCGTGATCGGCGTCGATCGCGGCGTGCTCGTCGTGGAGTCACCCACGGGACCCATTCAGGTCTGGGTCGGCGACTCGCCGCGCTACGCCATCTCGCAGCCGGTTCAGGTCCGTACGAAGGTTTCGAAAGCTCAGTAGCGTAGCGTCGCTGCCGACCGCGCGCCGCGGCGTCACCCGCGGCGCGCGGTATACTGACCGGCGCGACCCCGTCGTCTAGCCTGGCCCAGGACGCGACCCTTTCAAGGTCGAGATCGCGGGTTCGAATCCCGCCGGGGTCACACCCTCCAACGTCGTCGCGTTCCTCAGCACTCCCCTCGATCATCGGCAGTCGCGAGACCAGGAAAACCCTCGGCACCTCGGACCTCGCCGTTGCCCAAGGCCGATGGCAGACCGTTCACGCGGAAGTGGAGCGGATGCTCGCTGAGACGGAGAAGGCCGCTCGCAACCCATCCCTGGCCGCGTACAAGGCGGTCGAGGAGTGGAAACAGTGGGCGGCGTCGCGCCAGCTCGACGACGATCACGAGGAAGCCGTGGACATCGGCATCGTGAACGCCCTGGAGAAGAAGCAGCTTGATCCAGTCCAGCGCACGATCCTTGAGGCGTTGCTGAAGCGACACACCACGGACGCGTCCAAGGACGACCCGCCGCTCTCCCTCGTATTCGACCGCTACAAGAGCGAGCGTCGTCCCTCGGCCAAGACGTGGCGCGAGTTTGATCGTGCTCTGCGGGGCTTCACGGAGACCGTGGGGGACCTCCCGGTGCGCTCGATCCAGAAGGAGCACGTCCGGGCGTACAAACAGGCGTTGCTTGCGGCGGTGTCGAAGCGGGACGGGAAGTCGCCAGTGAAGGCGCAGACCGTCCAGAAGCTCCTGAACGTGCTCCGCGCGGTGCTGGAGTGGGCAATCCGTGAGGGCATCGTGGACGTGAACGCGGCGCATGGCGTGTCTCGCGTGGCGTCTTTGTCGTCGAAGTCCGACACCACAGATGAGCGCAGGATGCCCTTCACAATCGAGCAGGCCAAGGACATCATCGCGAAGCTGCCAACCGAAGGGACGCTCCGCTGGATGTGGCTGCTGTCGCTCTATCAAGGCGCGCGTGTCTCGGAGCTTGCTGGCCTGCGGCGCGAGGACGTGAGGACCGTTGATGGTGTCCTCTGCTTGGACATCAGGCCGCACGCCGGACGGTCACTCAAGACGCGCTCCAGTCGCCGCGTGGTGCCCGTCCATCCAGTGCTGCTGGAGATGGGTTTCACGGCCGACCTCCTGCCGTTCAAGGGCACGGGACACTACTGGAGTAAGCGGGCGAACAAGTGGCTTCGTGAGTCGGCGGGGATCGCAGACGCGCGCCTGACGCTGCACTCCTGCCGGCATTCCATGAAGGACCGGCTCCGTGCTGCGCGCGTCCCTGAAGCCGTTCAACGGGCGCTCCTTGGACACACTCGCGGTGACGTTGCGGACGGCTACGGCCTCGGCTTCCCGGTCGGCGTGTTGGCGGAGGAGTTGGCGAAGGTGACGTACTGAGGAGATTCGCGCATGAAGGAACACCGATTCAATGGACATCACGGCGTTATCCGCCCTGACGGCTCGACAAGTCAGGGGTGGCAAGCATACCGATGTGGCTACTGCGGACGAGACACAGCGGGGGCCGTAGTTGCGTACTGGCACCCGGCCGGTGGCTTTCACGTGTTCTGGCTCGCTTGCACGGCCTGTGGCAACCCGTCGGTCCTTGATCCCGAAGGCATCATCCGGCCAGGGTCCAAGGCTGGACCGGCTCTGGAAGGGTTGCCTGCTGAGATCGCTGCTGCCTACGAGGAAGCGCGGACTTGCCTCGGCGCGTCGGCGAACATCGCCTGCGAGTTGGTTTGTCGGAAGATTTTGATGCATGTCGCTGTGGAGAAGGGGGCGAAAGAGGGAGAGCCGTTCGCCAGCTACATCACGCACCTGGAGCAAGCGGCTATGTTACGCCGCCGATGAAGCCTTGGGTTGAGCAGATTCGGAAAATCGGCAACGCCGCCACGCACAAGCTGGAGACGCCGGACAGAACTCGTGCGGAGAGTGCGTTGATGTTCACAGCGGAGCTTCTACGTCTCGTCTACGAGATGGAGTACCTGACGCGGCGCTATGTTCCGCAATCTAAACCGTAGCGCACTCCCTCCTGCCTCGCGCGGGAACGAGGAGGCCACATGAACACCCGCACTTTCGCGCTGCTCGCCGCCCTCCTCGCCGTGCTCACGCTGGGTGCCTGCGTCGCCGGCTGGGCGTCGTCTGCGTGGGCAGAGTGTGCGTGGGTAATGTGGTCCTCTGCGACCTTATCGAGCGGCGAAGAGGCGTGGAGTGTACTGGGAGCCTTCTCACGCGAATCCGGGGGTGAGGATGCGTGTGAGAAGTCGGTGACGAAGGCGAATGATCGAGCCAAGAACGACGAGCGGAGCAAACGGTTCAGAGCGAGCTACATCTGCCTCCCCGACACCGTGGACCCGCGAGCGCCGAAGGGTAGCGGGCGATGAGCCACAACGCCGGATGATCAGGTACGCTGCCCCGTCTCCTCCCTCCAAATCCTGTGACACCTCTCGTGGAACGCGAAGGTCCCCTCGCTCGCATTGCAGCGCATTTCCGTCTGTGCTCGGTCGCACACGACGCAACGGTCGGTCCAGATGCCGTAGCCGATCCCCGTTAACCGAAGCTCGCGCGGAAGAGTTCCATCGGCGAGACGCGTACGGATGCGTTGCCGCAACGTGTCCTCGTTCATTCTGCCGGGGATCATCCGCCGATGGTGCCCTTACTCGGTCTCAGGATCGCGGCAATCGTCCCCACCAGCTGCTCGAACTGAAGCGGCTTCTGGAAGTACGCCGCCCATCCGCTGAGTTGCGCCGGAGGATACTTCTCGTAGTAAGCCGTGACGGCAATGGCGGGAATGGCGCCGCCCTTCGCTGACGGCCGCGCACGTAACCACTTCAAGAACATCGCGCCGTCCTCGTTGGGTAGAGCGAGGTCGGTGATGATCAAATCGATCTTCAGTGTTTCCACGTATTGCCGCGCGGCCGCGACGTTATCCGCTTCGAGCACTCTGGCGCCACACCGTTCGAGGACCGTGCGGAGAAACTCGCGACTGTCAGCGTCGTCCTCAACGACGAGGAAGAGGAAGCCAGAGAAGTCCGGTAGGCCGGGAGCGGACACGTAGGTCGGGTTACTCGATGGCGCCGCTTGCTCTGCGCGCTGGCCGATCCATCACTGCCCCGGCGCGCTGGTTCGGCAGGCGAGTGGCAACTTCACGGGCGAGTTGTTCCGGAAAACACGGCTTCGTCAGAAAGGAGCAGGCGCCTACGGCGAGAGCGGCCGGCTTCAGATACGCTTTAAAGTCGTGGCCGGTCAAAACAATGATGGGGGTGGGGGAAGTCTCGGGTCGGCTTTGAAGTTCCCTGATCGCACCCCATCCGTCGAGCCTCGGCATCTGCAAGTCCATCACGATTAAGTCCGGCCGCAGGGTGCGCGACTTGATGACCGCTTCGTGACCATCTTCGGCGGTCTCGACTTTGTAGCCGCTCATGCTCAGGAACAGCGCGTACATCTCGCGCGTGTCCGCGTTGTCGTCAGCAATGAGGACGAACGGGCGCCGCACGTCGTTGGGCCGCTCGCGCATAGTTGCGACACCGTAGACCTACGTAGAGACGTGTGTCTAGCTGTGAAACGAATTTCCCAATACTTCCGCCTCTGGAACGGTCGCTCCGCCGATGGCCCGCTGGTACGGTCCTCCCATGTCCCACTGCCGCGACTTCTTCGGCCGTGAGATCCACCCCAGGCCACATCCTCGTGTACGCCGCGCTGGTGGGCGACAGCGCCGTCCTGAAGTCGGGCCATGGTCGTGTCCGTGGAGGGTCAGCGGGGACCCGGCAAGCCGGGCAGGATCACCGTGCAGATCGAGGCAACGAAGCGCGCGAGCGGCGGCTATTGTGGCAGTCAAGCGACGTGTTGTGCTGACGTTCCCGGAGCGGTGCGTGGTGGTCTCAGCGTAGGACAACCGCGCGTGTGACTTGTTGAGGGTGAGGGGCGGGGGATTTTCTGTCCGTCACTCGGGGCGGAACATTGCGAACACGTCAGTGACCTCTCCACACGCTCGGCATCGGTCTACGCTCTGCCTGAGTGTGAGTACGCGCTCGATGCGGCGCAGGTACGCCCGTACCCCATCGGTGGTCAGCCCAGCCTTGTCCGAGAGACAGGGCATACAGAGGGGTCGCTCGGTGATGAGCGACGCTATGACCGCCGCGTTCTCTGGCATCTCGGCGATTTCCGTGAGGCCGGGGATTCTCACAAGCGAGAGCGCCGTTGTAAAGCCAGACCCCAACGGCGGCATCCGACCTCCGACATTCTGTCTGTGCAATACTGCCGCCAGTGGACACGCTGGTAGCGGACCTGTGCGCGTTCGTCAGCGAGCACGAGGACTGCCCCACGGACATGGATGGCGGCGTCGAGGATCAGCCGAACGGACGCGCCGTGGTGTGGTTCTCGTGCGAGCGGTGCGGGGTGAAGATCGTCAGAGAGCGTAACGGATAGCGTCAGCGTGGAAAATACTCTATCTCGATCCGTCCGTACTGGGGCGTGCCGTCCTTATTTGAGCCAGGAAATGTCCCGTCGGTTGGCGACGTTATGTACCAGAGCACATGGAACCGCTCCTCTTTCTTCAACCACCGCACGGAAATAGACTGATACAGCGCACCAGGATGGAAGGCGTAGGGGTACGGCTTGTCCGTCAAATCGAAGTACGTCCTGCCTTCTACTTCGATCTTCTTCGCTTCCGTCAGTAGTTCAATCGGCGCGTCAACCGGGATAAGAGCGTGTGGCTGAAAGCCCGGTGCCGCTTCCTTGGTGCCTTCGTCGTTGGACACGTCGAAGCGAATCCGCTGTTCGCCTGTGCTGCTATTCCATTCGGCGAACACATGACGCATGGAAAGAACCGGGCGCTTCACCTCCATCGCTGCCCGCTTGGTCGCTTCCGGGAGTTCTATCCAGAAGAACCTGTAGATGATGATGACGCCGCCAAAAGCCGAGATTGCCCCGAAGAACAACAGGACGTTGGCGCGGGTGATTAGGCGTGCGAGTTGGCCCCTTGCCCAGCGGCCACACCTCCTGATCGGATCGAGGTTGATCCGCCATCGTCCCGCCATCGGCGAAAACATAACACCCGCACTCGGGTCTTGACCCTGGTGCACACGTTGGGGCACCATCGCTCCAGCCGCCCCGAGACGTACACCGAAAGATCACGCGGTTACGTGGTCGGTGCTGACCGCTGCATCCGGTCCCGCCGGGGTCACACCCTCCAACAACAGGGAGTACATCTACCGTCGTCGCGTCCCTCAGCACTCCGCTCGATCATCGGCAGTCGCGAGACCAGGAAAACCCTCGGCATCTCTGACCTCGCCGTCGCCCAACGTCGCTGGCGAGCCGTCCACACCGAAGTAGATCGGGTGTTCGCGGGGGCGGAGAAGGCAACCGCTACAAGGCGGAGCGTCGTCCCTCCGACAAGACGTGGCCGGAGTTCGACCGCGCGCTCTCCGTGGCTTCGATGAGGTGTCCAAGCGGGGTGACTGCGTGTCGTGGGCAGCGCACCTGATATGCCAGCGACTGGGGGAAGCACGCATAGAGCGGTGTGTAACCCCTGTTGCTTGCCCTGTTCCTAGCGGCATATCCTCTCCAACTGCAGAGGTTGACTATGACGACGGCCGAGACCGTCCGGCGTTTGCTGATGGACGCAACCGACGAGGCGCTCTGCGACTCTTGTCTGGCCTTCGCGTGCTCGGTGAGCCTTGCGGAGATGCGCCAAACGACCGAACAACTGCTGAGCAGTCTCAGCTTCCAACGCCGCGAGACTTGCGCCAGCTGTCGTCGTACTGTCCCCGCCATCACGTACAGTGGGAAGTGCGCGCATTGCAGCCATCCCGTGCGCCGCGGAGAAGACGCCCTGAAGGCCGGCGACGACATCCTCCACGCCGCTTGTTTCAAGATTCTTTGCTCGAAGGAGAACGTCCGTTCTTCGCGGCAACTGAGCGCGGAGTCGCGGCGGCTCATTGAGAATGCGAGGCGTCAGATGCGCGAACCGCGCAGACTTCGGGGGGGGGGAGCAGCTAAGGGCCCAGATGTAAGGGGCGCGTGCGCAAGCTCAGGGACACCAGCGACGAAGGCTGACGTACTACGCGCGGATCGCCGGAAGCACGACCGTGAACGCGGCTCCACGGCCCACACCGTGGCTCTGTGCAACGACGGATCCCTGGTGCAGTTCTACGAGATGCTTCACAATTCCCAGGCCAAGACCCAAACCAACCGCGCCATGCCGCGCCGCCTCGTCCTGTCGGAAACGCTCGAACACGTGCGGGAGCAGCTCGGGGCCGATTCCCTGACCTGAGTCCGTGACGGTGAGGCGGATCGTCGCGCCGTCCCGCGCAAGCGTGACGTCAACGCGTCCACCGCGCGGTGTGAATTTGATGCCGTTCGATACCAGGTTCGTGACGATCTGATGGAGCCGCAGAGGATCGCCGTCCACATGGCCCGTATTCGGGTCGATACGTACCGCCAGGATGACGCCCTTGCCTTCGGCTTCTCTGTGGAACTGCTCGACGCTCTGTTCGACGATCGCGGACAGCTCAACGTCCTGTAGCGACAGTCTCAGTTTGCCTGCGATGATCCGTGATATGTCGAGCACGTCCTCGATGAGGCGTGCTTGCAACGTGCAGTTACGTTCGATCGCTTCGAGCCCATGCTGGATCGTGGCCTTGTCCATGTCCCCTCTGCGCAGCACCTGCGTCCAGCCGTATGC
>Ga0114129_10014011_pt1 | contig 11421 bp, 8 predicted proteins | sample RhiMetdeltSRZDD1_FD_80071 | JGI IMG/M metagenome (GOLD analysis project Ga0114129, IMG submission 80071) | Populus rhizosphere microbial communities from Tennessee, USA - Rhizosphere MetaG P. deltoides SRZDD1 (version 2) (version 2) | ecosystem: Host-associated > Plants > Roots > Rhizosphere >... | reverse complement strand
CCGTCAGCACGTGCGCGGCCGCTACCGACGCCGACAGCACCACCACCGAGCGAGCTTGCGCCGTGTAGCTTACGCCCTCTACCGGAACGGCGGCTCGCCATGCTGGACGCGGCCGACAAGTTCTCGTCGACGCAGTCGAGGAAGTTCGGGCATTCTCTTGGACGTACCGCCAGCTGCCAGTTCGGAAGCGCCCGGTTTGAGTCCGTCGGCGCCGGTGGCGGCGGCGAACCGGAGGCCCTATGATGTCGGGTAGCCGTCGACTGGTCTGCAGCGTCCTCGCCCTCAGCGTTATCGTCGGCTTCTCGGTCTCGCTCGGTGGCTGCGCCAGCATTGGACCGGTCACGCCTGTTGCCGTCCCGGACGTCAAATCGGTGAGTGGCACGTGGGAAGGGACCGTGTACCTGTCGGGCTCAGAGCGCGACGACGTCACTCTGACGATCCGCGATGACGGTTCGTACGACGTCGTCTCCAAGAGGAGCCTTGGGATGTCCAGCGGGAGCGGTCGCATCGTCATCAGCGACGGGGGTCTCGTCATCGAGGGCGAAAGGGGGCGCGGGGTAGGAACGGTGCTCCGAAATCGTGCTGGCGACGTCCTCATGAAGGTCGACATGACACTCTCGGACAACAGAAACTTGTCGGCGGAGCTCTGGCGCACGCGTTAGCGACATAACCGGGTTTGGCAGCGGCGGCATCGATCGGTCGGTGCGATGCTTCACAACAGGTCTCGCTCCCAGTTGAGGATCAGGCGGACCTGCCAGCCGAGCCTGGCTCCCTCTTGATCGAGTACGCCGCCGCGCACGCGGAGCCACCAGCCCTGGACGAACGCGGGCCGGAGCCAGGGTGGACGCGCGTCCACGGTGAGGTTGTATTCCCGCTGGTCCGGCGCGCTCGCCCGCGTCTTGGGTTGGATGGCATCCCAGCCGGCGGCGAAGTTGAACGTGGCGCTGAGGCCCTGGGCGACCAGCCTCGAGAAGTCGTAGGCCACCCCGAACAGCACCGCCTTTTCGTTGGCGCGGTTGAAGTCCCGGTCCATCATCAAGACGTAGTTCGGGGAGTTGCCCCAGGGCGATTGGATGGAGTTCCCCGAGCCGGTGATCGAGAAGGCGGAGGTCAGCGTGAGCTCCCGGTAGAGCGCCTGGACCCGCACGCCTCCCTGCTGCGTGCTCCAGCTCGTCTTGTCCGCGGTGGCCACGAGCTCGTCGCCCACCGCGCGCTGGTCGGTGAGCTGGACGCCGACACGGAGCTTCCAGTACTCGTTGAGGGGCCTGAGGTATTCGCCTTCCAGGTACACTGTGTTGAACGTGTTGATCCCGTACTGCTCAGCGGCGGTGACGCGCAGTCCCACCAGCGGCGTCACCCGAACCGAGCCCAGGATGACGCCATCGTCGCTGCTTGCAGCGCCGGCCTGCTTGGACATGGGGATGAAGCGGTCCTCGTTTCGCGGCTTGATCTTCCAGAGGTAGCCGGCGAAGTACTCGACGACGTCAACCTTGCCGCCGGCCGTGACGCCCTCGAACGTGTTCGGGGTCATCCGGTTGTCAATGGGGTTGATGTACGGCTGGTCGACTATCTGCCGGTATCCCTTCACCAGGACATAATCCTGGTATCGGAGCGCGGCGTAGGCCTCGCCCCGGACGTAATACCCATCTTGGCCTCGCTTGAGAAGCGCCGTCCCGTCCTTGTCCTCCGGCGCGTAGAGCGGCGCCGAGCCGTACAAGGTGGCACCGATTCCGAATATGTCGAAGAGCCAGCCCGACTTGTAGCTGAGCCAGCCCCCGAATGCCCAGGCCTCGTTCTCGCCGCCTTCGGGATTCTTGCGGTTGAGGTAGTAGCTCCTCCAATGAAGCTTCAGGTCGGTGTCCCGCAAGAAGGGCGGAAGGTCCTTCATCGCCTCCCTGGCCGGAGCGAAGAGACGCTCGACCGGAGGCGCAGGCGGCGGCGGCGGCGCATCTTCGGCGGCCGCCGGCGTGATCGATGTGAGCGACACGAACACGAGCAGCGTGGCGCCCACCGCCCCGCGCATACCGGATCGGGCTCGTGCGGTCCGGGTCGCGTCGTCATGCCGGCCGGGTCCTACGATGACCATCGAGTCGCCGATGGTCGTTTCGAAGCGCGGCACGAGGTCGGCCCGAGCGCCCGCGGGCAAGGCGCCCCGCGACACGGTCGCAATCATCCGAGACGGACTCGAGCCACACGCCCCCAGGCCACAAATGCCGCGAGGCCGGCCAGTACGAGCGGGATCGGCAGCGCGCCGAGCTCTCCACGGCTGATGTGGAACATCGTGGCGAGCAGCAGCACGATCGCCAGACCGACGCCGGCCAGTGGCGTGAGCATCGGCAGACCCTGAACGACCCACAACCCGACGTGAAGCGCCTTCGAGGGCCTCACGTCACCGCTGACTCGAACGCTCACCGTCGTCATCGCGTTGCTCCGTCATGGCCATGCTCGCGCGAGCCAGCGCTGCCCGAGGCATGGTGAGCAGCATGGACACCGCCGGCACGCTCGTGGAGAGCCTGGTAGGTGCGCTCTCTGGTGGCGGCTTCCTCGGCGGATAGCTGCTGCGGCTGGGGCGGCTTTTCATAGCGGTCATACTCGTAGCCGAGCTGCGCGGTCCGGTCACCGGCGCTGACCGGCAGGTCCACGCGCTTGCCGCTTCGGTCCCCGTACGCGAACTTGCGATTGAGGTATTTGGAATCGGGTGGATTCTTGTTGCCGAGCCGGTTCCAGCTTTCCCAGATCCGGTCGATGTTGGAGTGATGGAGATAGAAGAGCGGGTCAGCGCCGACCGTCGAGAATTCGGCCATGTCGCCCCCCAGTGCGACATGAGTGAAGAAGTGCGGGTTCTGGTCGAGCCTGGGATTGAATCCCAGGCTGCCGTTCGGCGAGTCGATATAAAACTTTTCGTTGAGAGCGTCCAGAGTGAGCCAGTCCCTGTAGAGTGTGTCGATCCGCTCGCCCCCATTCACCCAGAACCAGCGCGTGCCGTTGTACAACGTCGTGCCCGGGTCCCGGAATACGGCGGGGACGACGAGATCGTCGGGATTGCCGGTTACCGGGTTCCAGTAGGGAAGTGTGAAGTCCTCATCATGGAGGACCTCGCGAATGACCCCCTCGAACTGGTGAAGCATGAGTCGATGCCAGGGCAGGAAGTACCACTGCTGGAATTGCTCAGGGTCGGAGGGATTGTAGGCGTGGGACTGGCAGCCGTTCCACACGGCCTCGGCATCGGCTCGAGACTCCTTCGGGAGAGCCGCGATGACCTCCGTTTTGGTTTTCCTGGAGAGATCCCACAGCGCGGCGGGGAAGCCCTTGATCCAGTGCGTATTCCACCACCATTTCCATGAACGCTGATCGTAGTCCGGCAACTGCCGCATGATCTCGATCGCCTGCGCGTACTTCGCGAGCATCACCTGGCCTTCGGGGCTGTTGACGTTGTAGCGCGTGTAGATCCTCGTCGGACCCGCAGAGGACGTCGTCGCCCCGCTCTTCGCACCCGTCGGAGGACTCGGATTGAACTGCAGCTCCAGCACGTCGTGGTTCCCGGTGTGGGTTTGGAGCCCCGGGTCCTGGAAGGTCAGCGCCCCCGCTGACTGCATCATCCCGCTCACGAGGTAAAAGCGATTGCCGATCACGGCGCCCGCGACGCCATGACGCGGCATCGGCATGGAGGGCAGCGTGGTCCACGAATTCGTCGCCGGCTCGTACGCCTCGATGGCTCGAAACACGCCCACGAGCTCTTTGGTCGTCACCTCGCCGCCCGCGACATAAATCCTGCGGCCGTCCGTGCCCGAGGCGCCGCCGCTGCGCGCGGTCGGCATCCGTTCTTTGGGACCACTCCACGTGTCGCTCACGGGGCTGTACTCCTCCACCACGTCCGTGTTCGTGGCGGAGAGGATGAAGCCCTGGCCGGTGCGGCCGCCGATGACGTAGATCTTGCCGTTGACGGCGCCGGCGAAGGCGTGGTTGCGCGCCACGGTCATTGGCCGGCGGCGCTCCCACTTGTTGGTGGCGGGGTCGTACACCTCGTTGTCGGTGACAACCCGGGACGGTCCGAAGAACGTGAAGAACGGGTCCTTGGAACGTTCCACCGTGGCGACGCCGCCGATGACGTAGATCTTGCCGCCGGCTTCGACCGCCACCGCGGACCCGCGCTTGAGGGGCATCGGGGCCAGCGACTTCCACGAATCGGCCGCCGGATCGTACTCCCACGCGTCGTCGATGGGTTGCCATGCGCCGCCGACTGGGATCTGGGTGTCCTGCGGCGCGATGAATCCGCCCATCACGTAGATCTTGCCGTTGGCAGACGCCAGCGCCGCGTGGTGAGCCAGCCGGGGCATCGGGCTTTTCTTGGTCCATTTGTCGGTCGCCGGGTCGTACTCGTAGTTGGCGCCCCGAGCCTTGCCGCCGTCCCAGCCGCCCATCACGTAGAGCTTGCCGTTGGCGGTAACGCCGTAGAGCTCTTCATCCGGTTCCGGGAACGGCGCGCCCTTCTTCCAGGGAGATTGCGGCATCTGAGCCAGCGCAGCAGTGACGAAGACCAGGCTGGCGATCAAGGCGAGAATCGCGGTTCCGTATTGCCGCACCTTCGACATGGACGTCTCCTTTCGAGATCGACGGTCCCCAAGCATCACTTCCACCACGACGAACGGCGATGACTCATCACGAGCCTCGTGCACGGCCCCGAGTGCACGGGGTGGGCCAAACGCGAACACCGCGGCGGACCTCACGTTTTCAGGCCAATCGCGCGGCTGTAGTGGGGCTTTCCACGTTCGCGTGTGGATTCACACATTGACGTGCGAAGCTGCACCACGCTTCGCTGAGAGTGAGGAAAACGCGCGTGGTGCAGTCTTTGCTCAAGGGGAAGACCCATGAGCCAGCGAGACGTGGAACGCACGCTCGGTCGTTTGTTGACGGACGCCGGTTTCCGGCGAAATTTCTTTCGGAACCCCGCTCGCGCGTGTCTCGAGCTCGGCGTTCAGTTAGTCGCGCACGAGGTCGATGCGCTGCTTCGCCTGCCACCCCAAGAACTCGCGAGCCTGGCGGGGCAGCTCGATGACCGGATCTGCCGACTCCAAATAGACGACTCGAACGATGACACGCCCCCTGCAAGCTCGTCGTCTCGCGATCTTTGAGGGACGTCAGCTGAAACAAGCGGAGCTGGGCGAAACGCGCTCACGTCGACGGCAATCAGAACGGAGTGAAGCAGCAGAATCGGCAGTCGCCGGTGTGGGGGCTAGTATCAGCGTGTAAACAGAGCCCGCCCCGAGCGACCGACCGGCTCAAGCGAGAATCGGCGGGCTGTCGCGGAGCATCAACCCTCTGATCGCCGCTCGAAACCCGGGGCGGGCCGCAGTTCTGGTCACTTGCTTCGACGCATCGAATCGGTTGCGCGCGCTCGAAGCTTCTTCGGGCTCCTTACTCAGCGTCGTCGAATTCTTGCCAAAAGACGGTCGGGGTGCGGCCAACCGGCACGCTCTGCCGTCTCAAAGGGATACTAGTCGCGTGACGGCCCGCCGTCGCCTGGCGGACTTCATACCCGGGAGAAGAGCATGAGCAAGAACGTGATCCGGCATGTCGGATCCACCACCAAACGAGAGCCCATAATCCCACCTGGCCCGCAGCGGTACCGATCCATCTTCACGTCGGCGACCCGGCGAGAGAGGATCGCCAATTTCCAGGAATACTGGGCCTACTCGATAGGCCACGACGGCGAGATCCTTCAGGACCAGAAGGATCTAGTGAAGAAGCGGTACACCCTCGCGACCTTCCGGGCGCACCCCGTTCGATCGCGTCAGCCGCTCGCCGACCCCACGCGCTTCTACCGCAACAACGTGATCATGCACGACGATCCCGCGAGCCTCGACCGGACGACGCTGCTCCTGACCTTCCTTTATAAGTTCGCTCGGCACGAATACGTCGGCATTTCTGCCGCCTGGGACCGCACGGAGCCCATGAGCGAGTCGACCTCGATGATCGCGAAGATTGGGCTCTATCACCTCTGCGAGGAATTCAGTCACATGCGCCTGTTCCAAGAGATCTTCCGGACATTTCATCTCGAGCGGGTGGAATGGGTTCCGCTGGGGAAGTGGCTGAGTCGCATGTACCGTGTCTTCCCCTTGTTCCCCGAAGCGGTGCTGGCCCCGCCGGCCTTCGTAAGCGAGCTGATGGGCCTCACGGTCTACCAGCATATCGACGGCGTCCTGGACGACATTCTGGTCGACGAGCCCGAAGCCCGTGCGCGCGTCCGGGCGCTCCTGCGGGAAGTCATGACCGACGAGCTGGCCCACGTGGGTCAGCGCCGCAACTTCCTCGGTCCCGTCGGGCTGCGCGCGGCGCGGCTCATGGTGCCGTCGATGTATCGGGCGTTCTTCCGCGACATCCCGGAGACGTCATTGCTCTTCGACGTCGATCAAATGGTGCTGGATGGGGAGGCGTTCGATTACAACTCCATCGCGGACGAGATACTGGAGAAGAGCTGGGTGCCCTCGTATTGCAGGGTGCGTCCCGAGCTGGACTGACTCGGCTCAGCACCAGAAGCGTGTGTGAGCCCTGTTCCCGCCCAGGCGATCGGCCGATATGATTGACGCACCCGCAACCCCGCGATTTTCCCGAGACCACAGGTGTCGAATCCCGCCGGGGTTCCGAACCCGCGAATTCGCTAGGGGGACCAGGTAAGACAAGGAGCTGCCAGAGTTCCTCTCGTGTTCGAGTGACACTCCGGACGCCTTGATCTATGCGCGGACAGCCCAACGCGTGGTCGTGCGGCGACGGGCGCGTGACATCGCGAATTTCCCGCGGCGGATCTCGAACGAGACGGCTCGAAGGCTACCGCGACTTGAAGCGCCGCTTGTCGATGTTCAGGGCCCTGATCTTGGACTCCAGCGTCGACGCCGGCACCCCGAGCCGCCCGGCGGCGCCGAAGGGCCCGGCCACGCGCCCCTTGCTGTCCTTGAGCGCCGCCTCGATGGCGTCCTTTTCGTGGGCCGCCAGTGTGGCGGTGGAGAGGCCGGCGAGGGGGACGGTCCCAGGGGACCGACCGGAAAGCCATCGCGGATCAATCGAGAGCGTGTCGGAATCACACACGATGACCGCGCGCTCGATGACGTTCTGCAGCTCGCGGATATTGCCGGGCCAGTCGTACGACTGAAGCAGCTGTGCCGTCTCCTTGGTGAGGCCGCCGATTCGCTTGCTGGCGCGCTTGGCGTAGCGATGGATGAAATATTCGACGAGCAACGGGATATCGAGCCGACGTTCGCGCAGCGCGGGCACGTCTAATGGGAACACGTTGAGCCGATAGAACAGGTCTGCGCGAAAGGTGCCGTCGGTGACCGCGGCTCGCAGATCCCGATTGGTGGCGGCGATCACGCGGACGTTCACGCGGAGGGGCCCGGTGCCACCGACACGCTCGAACTCGCGCTCCTGCAGCACGCGCAGCAGCATGATCTGGGTCTCGGCGGAGAGTTCGCCGACCTCGTCGAGGAAGATGGTTCCGCCGTCGGCCAGCTCGAAGCGACCCTGGCGCCGCTGCAGGGCTCCGGTGAACGCCCCCTTCTCGTGACCGAACAGCTCCGAGGCGATGAGCGACGACGGAATCGCCGCACAATTCACGGCAACGAAGGCCCGCGCCGAGCGGGGGGATCGCTTGTGGATGGCCCGGGCGATGAGCTCCTTGCCCGTGCCGGTCTCGCCGGTGATCAGCACGGTCGAATCCGTCGGCGCCACCTTGGAGACTTGCGACAGAACGGTCCGAAGCGGCGGCGAGGTGCCGACGATCTCCTCGAACATCGAGGAGCGATCGACCTCTTCTCGCAACGCGAGGTTCTCGCTTCGAACATGATCCTCGGCTCGCTTGCGGTCGTCGATGTCGGTTCCGGTGGCATACCAGCGGATGATATGGCCGTCGTCGTCCCGAACCGGGTTGTAGCAGATCAGGAACCAGCGATATTGTCCGTCTTTGCGGCGCGCGCGCAGCTCGACTTCGAACGGTTCACCCCGTTCGAACACTTCCCGGCGTGCTTCGCGGACCCTCGCCACATCATCGGGATGGAAGCGCCGAACGCGAGAGTCATCGGCCCTTACCTCATCGAGACTGAGTCCTGTGAAGTCCAGCACGAACGCATTCGCGCCGAGAGTGCTTCCATCCGGACCCAGGATGGTGATGGCGTGCGGAATGGCGTCGATTGTCCGCCGAAGCTCTTCGTTGGCGGCGGCAAGATCATGAGTCCTCGACACCGGCTTGTGGAGCTCCTCACGGAGGAGGATGTTCTCGCTCCGGATCTGCGCGAAGAGATGCGCGTTCTCCAGCGAGATGGCGGCCTGCGACGCCAGCAGCGTGAGAAGCCCAATCCGGGACGGCGTGAAGATGTGGGAGCCGAGGGGATCCTCGAAATAGAGCGCGCCAACGAGCGTTCCCTCCTTGACGAGGGGCAAGCAGAGCAGTGAGCGGATGCAGTGCTCCGCCAGGTAGGCGTCAGTGGAGAACGGGTTCGGGGCGCTCGCATCGTCCAGCATGACGGTTTCTCGCGTCCGCAGCACGTACTTCACGATCGTGTTGGGCAGACTCGATGGGTCAGGGAGCGTGTCGAGGCGCCGCGCCACAATGGCGCCCCGCTGCGCCGCCGCCTCCGCCTCGACCCGAGCTTCCTCGGCTCGCCCGACGATGAGAAGGCCTCGCTCGACACCCGCGTGTTGAACCGCGGTCACCATCAGCGTCTCGACGAGCTTGTCGATCAGGATTTCGCCGGAGATTGTACGCAAGGCCTGGATCACCGTCGCCGCGTCGAAGCCCGCGGCCGCAGGCCGCTCCCCCCGCGTCGAGGGCCTGTCCCCCCGATGGTTGCGCCGCGAGCGGACGAGATCGGAGTCTTCGCAGAACGCCTCGAGCTCTGGTAGCGCCATCATCGCTCCACCTCTCGACTGGAACCTACGCTCCATACCGGTCGGAATCGTGATCGCTCGGTAGTCTTTTGGTAGACGGCCTCGTGTGCGGGCCCGATGTTGCACGTCGTCACGAGGCGCACGCGGCCAGGGTGTCGACCTCCGTCAGTGCCGTCCGCAGCTCGACCTGGAGGCCGCTGTTCGTGCGCCACTTGACGATTCATCTCCGCCCTCGCCTTCGCTAGTGGAATGTTCGAGTCGATGTGTGGCGAAGACTATCGGGGGAGGCGCGAGCCTTCCACCCGACGTTGGTCGGGTGGAGACCTACCCTACTTTGGTCGGGTCCGTCTCGTTGTCGTCGCCGCCCTGAGCACCACGGCCGCGGCGAGATCGATCGGGGAGGGGGGACGGCTCCGACCCGGATGATTTTGCACAAGAGTCCGCGAGCCGCCGCGTGGCGCGGCGGCGGATCCGCTGGTGGGCTCGCTGCGCTGGGAGGAGTTGGTGCGCGAGATCAGCGCTGGGGGCGATGCGCCCCGTGATCGGCGTCCGAGCCGAGCACTTTCCCACCGCCGGCCGGCGTGATGCCGAGCCGCGACGCGAAGTGCACGAGTTCGGCCACGGACGCCGCCTGCATCTTCGCCATCACGTGCCCGCGCTGCTCCTTGACGGTCGCTTCGGTAGTGCCCAGCTCGCCGGCGATCTGCTTGTTGAGGAGACCGGCGACGATCCGTGCCAGCACATCGCGCTCTCGTGGGGTGAGCGATCCGTACCGGCGCCGAAGCTCCGCGCGCTCCTGACGCTCCACACGGATCGTCCGGTCGCGCTCGATTCCGCTTCGAATGGCGTCGAGCATCTCCTGCTCGCGAAACGGCTTCGTCAAGAACTCAACGGCGCCCGCTTTCATGGCCCGGACCGACATGGGGATGTCGCCGTGACCGGTGATGAAGATGATCGGCAGCTCCGCATCCGTCTCGAGGAGCTCACGCTGCAGGTCGAGGCCGCTCAGCCCGGGCAGGCGGACGTCGAGCACGAGGCATCCAGGCGCGTCCGGACGACGAGCGTCCAGGAACGCCCGCGCGCTCGCAAACACCTCGACCTTGAATCCTACGGACGTGATGAGCCGGCGTAACGAGTCGCGCATGGATGGATCGTCGTCGACCACGAAGACGACGGCGCCCGTCGCCGACGCCTCGGCTGCGGCGCGACGCAATACGTCACGGCGTCGAGTATGTTCCGTGTCGCTCACAGCCAGCTGCTCGGAACGAGTGCTCGCTGCCATCGGCCACCTCGAACGGAAAGTCTCTCCTGCTCTTCACGCCGCGGCGAGGGCGCTCCGTATCGCCTGGAGTAGCGCGGGGCCCCGGACCGGCTTCTCCAGGAACGTGGTCGCGCCCACCTGGAGCGCACGCTGGCGCATGTCGTCATCGGCGTGCGCTGTCAGGATGATCACCGGGATCCGGGTGCCGGAGTCGCCGAGACGCTTCAGGAGGCCGAGCCCACCCATCCCCGGCATCCGCAGATCGAGCACGAGACACGCAGTGTTGTCCAGCGAGCCGGATTCCAGGAACACCTCGGCTGATTCGAAGGTTTCGGCGCGGAGCCCGGCGGACATCAGAAGATTGCGCAGGGACCGACGCAGGGACGCGTCGTCGTCGACGATCGAAACCATCTGCCCGTTCTGCTCGCTCATCCGATTCGCCGGTCGCGGCCCTCCACACTCCCTGGCTGCCATAGTACGGAGCCGAGCGGAGGCGAGTCTACCCTACCTTCGTCGGGGTCGGAGCGGCCCACGGACGAGCCAGACTTGACCTGAGCCAACTCGATGCGTCTTCTAAGATCCCATCCAGGTTAGTATTTTGCCCCAGCAAAGATTCTGGCTGTTCCAGGGTTCATCGAAAGAATAGGAGTGGATCGTGTCCCAGTTCGGATCACTACTCTGCCTTTTCGTCAGCTGCTTTTTGTCAACCTTTGCGTCGGCCGGCTCAGAACGGCTTACTGTGGCCTATCCGCAGTGGCCACCCTACAAGGTCGTCCAAAATGGCGCGATTGGCGGTATCGATGCCTTGGTGCTAAACGAGATTGCCCGTCGCACCGGGCTAGAGTTCGCCTACGTCGAGTGCCCTTGGGCGCGCTGCCTCATCATGTTGCAGAACGGCAGCGTCGATATGATCACTAGTATCGCGCAGACAGAAGAACGCAAAGACAGCATGGACTTTCTTGAGCCGCCGACGCGAGACAAATATGCGATCTCTTTCTATACGAATGTCAAGGCCAAGCACGCCATAAGCCGATACGAGGATCTTTACGGACTCGATATCGGAGTGATTCGTAGCTCGGCCTATTTCGAGCGCTTCGACCAGGATCACAAACTCCAAAAGACCTTTGTCGCGCGGGAGATGCAGCTGGTTGATATGCTGGCTAGCCAGCGCCTCGATGTAATCGTGGGGATCGGCGCTAATTTGGATTATCTCATTCACCAGACGGGGCGCAGCGGCGTCATCAAGAAGTCGTCTTTCGAGATTGAGACGAAGGATCCGGCTT
>Ga0114129_10014010_pt1 | contig 11421 bp, 8 predicted proteins | sample RhiMetdeltSRZDD1_FD_80071 | JGI IMG/M metagenome (GOLD analysis project Ga0114129, IMG submission 80071) | Populus rhizosphere microbial communities from Tennessee, USA - Rhizosphere MetaG P. deltoides SRZDD1 (version 2) (version 2) | ecosystem: Host-associated > Plants > Roots > Rhizosphere >... | reverse complement strand
CACAAAAAAGAATCCGTTAATGCTCAATTCCCAATTCTCAATTCTCATCAGATGGGAATTGAGAATCGGGAATTGAGCATTAACGGATTCTTTTTTGTGGCTAATTCCTAAACGGCCTATTCACTAAGTTCGGGCTCATCGCTCGCCGGCGATTTGGCTTTTCGCCTTTTGGCGCTGTTCGGCCTGATCGGCGAGCATTTTGTAGGCGAGATAGTACTTGTAGATATTGGAAACGTACTGCACGGTCTCACGGCCGATCTTCTCCGATACAACCAGTTCAACATTATTAAACCAGAGATTGGGATTCAATCCGCGCTTGGCTGTTAATTCCCTCATCTGCCGAATCCGTGCCGGCCCGGCGTTATACGAAGCGAACGTGAAGAGTCCCTTGTTGAGGTTATCCATGGGTTCATTGGCATAGTACTGATCCATCATGAAGCGGATATATTTGACCCCCGCGTGAACATTAGGCTCGATCTGCGCGATGTCACCGACCTTCATGTCTTTGCCCGTGCCCGGCATCACTTGCATGACGCCGATGGCCCCCACTGGGCTCTTCACATTTTGGTCCAGGCCGGACTCCTGGTAACCCTGGGCAGCCATCAGCAGATAGTCCACGCTGTACTTACTGCTGTACGTGCGAAAGAACTCAACAACGCGCTGAAACTTGACTCTCTCTTTTTGGGAGGTCGCCTGCTTGGCGAAGTTGGTGTTCTTCAGGTACTTCTGCAACAGGATGTTACGTTCTTTAGAGCCCTCGGGATGGCGCGCGAGGAAGTCATTCAACTCCGCCTTCAGTTTCGGGCTATTTTTGCGAACCATCATCGCAATTTGTCCATCAGTGCGAACCGCGGCGGCCTTGCTCAACACGATGTCGGGGAAAATCTGCTGCCAGAATTCCGCGGTGTAGTCATTTGTCACAGTGGCCTTCACAATTCCGGCATTCACCATTTCGAGAATATCTTCATCGGCCAGCACCTCGGGCGCAGGCAGAATTTTCACGGGCGGCTTGCCCGCTTTGGCGAGCATTTCATTGAATCTCTCAACGGACTTCGGACCTATCTCCGACATTCGTAGATAGATTTCCTTTCCACCTAACTCCTCGACAGAGGTCAACGGCATCGAGCCGGGGCCCGTCACAATGATAGAGGAAACGTTGCTTCGCGTCGGATTCGTGAAATCAACTTGTTCCAGACGCCTTTCCGTAATCAGCTTTCCTGCCGCCACGACGTCACCTCGCCCATCGAGAAGGGCGGGGATTAAATCATCGTGAGCGACTGGTATGAACACGACATCCACACGAAGCTTCTTATTCTTGAGCTTTTTATTGAGTTCATCGTCGAACAATTGAAAGGCTTCATAGGTCAGGCCCCGCTGTGTGCCCTTATCGACGAAGTAATCGGTTTTTGAGTAAGCGGTGAGGACCCGAATTCGCCGTCGTTCTATCATGCCGTCCAGGTCTCCGGTCCACTTTTCGTTGAGAAAACTAGTCTTGTCCTGATCGGTATCCGCGGCCTCACTCGAAGCCGGTGTCGCGCTTGGAGATGCTTCGGGCTGCACAGATTCCGCGGAAGGCTTCTTTGTGCAGGCGACCAGGAGAAAAAGAAGGAATGTGGCGGCTGCCGTCAGCCGTTTGTAGCGTCTTTTGCTCATCGTCAGTGTCCTCTCACTCAAACCGAACGTGCGCACTCATAAGCGGCATCACGAGGAACTGCAGAAATGCCGCGGCACGCTATCGGTTGGGTATTTGTACGGTCCCTATTCTAGATCAAGTGTAGCCGTGAAAAAAGGAATGCGAAAACTGTGAGGGAGAGCAGCTAGCGCAGAACGAGGGGGTCACTAGCTAACATGTTGTCTGTAGGGGCGGTCTATGACCGCCCGTCTTGGAGTCGACGAAATACGCGCGGTCATAGACCGCGCCCACAAAGCAACGAATTACTTGATCGTGATTTTCTCCACATCCCATAGAGAACAGGATCCTTTGTAGATCACGCTGTCGGACTGGGCGTGTATGGCGTGGATCAAACAACCGGTTTGGCCGCGACCCAAACTGGTTTGCGCCCAGCCGAGCAGTTTGCCGCTGCCTTTGTCTAGCTGGTAGAGCTTGCCGTTTCCGTCGCCGCTGTAAATGTATTTCCCGGTGACCTGGACCGACCAGGGAGCGCCTATACCGGTAATCGTTTTCTTGAAGTTCAAATCGGTGTCATACACCTGGATGCGGAAATTTCCCCGATCTGCGACATAAACCAGATTTTCCTTTGTATCCACATCGATGCTGTGCACCGTGTTGAACTGATTCTGGCCCGAGCCTCGAGTTCCTACCGTCTTTACCCAAGTGCCGTCCTTAGCGATCTTAACGACGCGGGAGTTGTTGTAGCCGTCCGCGACGAAGATGTTGTCCTGAGCGTCCCAGGCGACATCGGTTTGCCGGTTGAAGGTACCAGGGCCTCCGGTAGGAAAGCGCTCGGTATCCTTCTCACCGCGTTCGACGTATTTCTCGAGATAGTCGATCGCTTCCGGCTTGCGGCCGAAGACCATTTTGACCATTCCGGTCGGATCGAACTTCACGATCATGTTCGAACCCTCGTCCACCATCCAGACGTTATCGTACTTATCGACGCGGACGGCATGTGCGAACGAGGCTGCGTAGTTGCCGGGACCCCAAATCTTGACGAACTTTAGGTTGTCATCGAACTCAAACAGTTCCGCAGCTGTACCGCCGCGCGAGCTACCGCCGGTACCGGTGCGCGAGTAAACGAACAGATGGCCCTTCGAGTTCCTGGCAACTCCTTCCGTTTCTCCGATCGTGTGTCCGGGAATGGTTAGCGGCAACACTTCCTCCGTGATTTTCAATTTCGGAGTCGCTGCCTCGAGTTCAGCTTGTTGTTTCTGTCTCGCCTGTGCCTCAGGCGAGTTACCGCCGCCTTGGCCCTGCACCCGCAGCGCAGTAGGACTCGCCACGAACACGAAAGCAATCAACGATATCAGCAGTGAAGAACGCTTCATGGATTGATCTCCCTCAGAAATCAAGTTGTTGAACGCCGATTGTACACGAGGCGGGGAAAGGGAACACAAAAAGCACAGAACGCACAAAAGCTTTGTGCATTTTGAGGTTTTTGTGTTCCTGTGATCCTCGAAGATTTAAATCACAATTGACAATTGGCGATGGACCATTAATAAAGTTTCTTAACAATGTCGACTGTAGCTATCCCTAGTATCGTCAAAAAGGACGCAACAGTAATCTCGTTGGTCGGGTTTGCGCACGGTACTTCGCACTTCTTTCATTTGATGCTGCCGCCTCTGTTTCCTTGGTTTATGCGCGAATACGGGTTGTCCTATACGCAGGTGGGCGCGTTGATGACGGTGTTTTTCACAGTTTCCGGGACAGGCCAGGCATTGGCGGGTGTTCTAGTGGATCGGTGGGGAGCGCATCGGATTCTGTGTGTAGGCGTCGGCTTGCTTGCGGCTTCTGGTTTCCTGGTTGCCGCGGCACGCGGCGTGTGGGGACTCTACTTAGCAGCCTTTGTTGCGGGCCTTGGAAACAGCGTGTTTCATCCTGCAGATTTTTCACTTCTAAACCATCGAGTGTCGCAGCCAAGACTGGGGCATGCGTTCTCGGCGCACGGTCTATCCGGAAATCTTGGTTGGGTGGCGGGTCCTCTCGTGATGACGACCGTTGCAACGGCCGCGGGATGGCGCAGGGCGGGTTTGGCCGCGGCGATGATCGGTTGTACTTCTGTGGCGACGCTCATCTGGAGACGCAGAGATTTGTCGGATGTGCTCGATGAGCGGTCGCATGATCACCCGGATCAACAAAAGAAACGTACCAGTGTGAGTTGGTTCAGTCTACTGACTCTGCGCCTCACCTGGGTGGCTTTTGGTTTCTTCTTTTTTTCGACATTGGTTTTGGGCGCGATCGAGAATTTTGGGCCGTCGCTGTTGCGTGATCTATACGGCCTCTCACTCGCCGCCGCGACGTCCGGCCTGACGTCGTATTTGGTCGGCGGAGCTGTCGGACTTTTGCTGGGTGGTTTTCTGGTCAGTTCGGAAAAGGGACAGGAAAAACTCGTCGGTCTCTGTTTCCTCGGTTCTGCCGCACTGGCGCTATTACTCGCATTCGCCGTGGCGCCGAGTTGGTCGGTGATCGGCCTCATGGCCGCGATGGGTTTCGGTGTGGGTATCGCGACGCCTTCGCGAGATATGCTGGTTCGCAAAAGCACCGTTGAGCGAATAGGCAAAGGCTCATTCGGCCGCATCTACGGGCTTGTGTATTCCGGGGCCGACGTTGGACTGGCTACGGCCCCACTGATCTTCGGAATGCTTATGGATGCCCGCAAGCCGCACTTCGTCTTCGGGGGGCTATCGATCACGCTTGTGATCGCCATTATCGCGGCCCAGGCGATTGCGGGTGAAGCGGGCCGCCATTCGGACGCGATCTAAGAAGGCGGTCGTGCGTGTCGCGGCTGGTAGACTCCAAGCTTTCCGCCTCCCGGCAGCGTAACTTCCGTTAGAACGCCCCAGCCCAGGTTGCGCGTAGTGCTGCATTCGACATTGTTGTTTTTCATATCGCTAATGAACGTTTCAATGTCGTCGCACATCAGGTAAAACTCGTGAACATTGTTTTTCTCACCGGGATGTACCGCCACCTCCGATGGAGGCAATCCGAAAATCAACCATCCTTCGCCAACATTGACATTCGGGAACTTCAATACGTCGCGAAGGAAGGCGCGATCGGTTTCAGGCTTCTTACTATAGATGATCGTATGGGCGCCGATGATCATTCAAATTCCTCCTTTGTTCAACATTCATATTGAAGCATTCTCACGGCCATTTCGGCGGATTATTCGCCTGATTCACACACACTTCGTCTTGTGCACAGGTTCATAGTCAAAAAGAAAATATCCCTGCCATGACTTTAGGTAGTGAAAAAGGGCGCGACGCTCAAAGTCTATCCGCCCTGTCGCACGGAATGTGCACAATCAACAAGGATCTGCTGGAATTCACCAAAGCGTAGCGATCAGAATCGGTATGAGACTCTCATACCGGCAATCCAGTACTTAAAGCCGGCAACGGAAGCGGCGTCGAAATTGCCGCCTTCGCCGTTTACTTCAATGGTGAGTGGGCGGACGGGAGTAAACCCGACACTGGCCGATCCGCCGAAGACCCAGTTATTGCTCGGATACGCATTGCGCACAAAATTTTGTTTTCCGCCGAAGACGTCGACGTACGTTGAGATCTTTTTCTTCTCAACCGAAAACGAAGTAAATGCGCGGTGCGATACGTAATTATCGGGATCGAAGAAACCACTTCCGCTCTGTTCGCGGAAATCAAGGAATCTGAAACGATAGCCGATCGCGATGCGCGGAACGAATTTCACGGTCAGCTGCGGTGTGAACTGGACGCCGTTTGCATCGTTTCCATCGGAGAAGATCTGGTGTGTGTAGCCTCCGTACGTCGTAAACCGTCCCGTCCAGGGTTTCGAGATATAGCCCGCGTAAGTCGTCGCTCGGATGCGATTCTCGAGAAGCTGTGTCGTGTCGGTCAGCATGTCCGTATTGACGGACGCGCCGACCGTCGCATTAGACACGCCAGCGTCAATTCGCAGTTGACCCGTCCCGAAATTCTGCGGGACCGTACTACCCAGCCGGCTCATACCAACGCCCGCACCGACTCGTACGCCGTCACTGACATTCGATAGGAAGTTGAACGACGCCGCTTCAGATCGATTTTCTGCTGTTCGGCTCCAATTGTCCTCACGTTTGAGATTGAGCGCGAAATTCTGATTTCCTAATCCGAAACCGTATAGCAGAGAGTACCGATCCGTCTCGTTGTGGTCGGAGTCCTGATATCGATTGTAGCGAACGTCCAGCTTCGGTCTGTGGACGCTGTCGATTTCTTCCGTGAGTTTGCTTAGCTGTCGTTTCTCACGGGCGTTCGCTGCATCTAGATTGTGGATCCTCTGACCGGCCTCGGCCTGATTGCCGGCAGAAAGTAAGGCGTAAGCCAGACCTAGCTGCGCATCGAAACGCCTGTCCCGCTCGAGAACCTCTCTGTAGAGAGGAATGGCGCGCTTGAAACGGCCTTGCCATTCCAGCGCGTCTGCCTTAATCAGCATGGCTTCGGGATTGCCTGGGGACTGCCTTAGAACTTCATCCGCTTCTACGATCGCTTGCCCCAGGTCACCCTTCCACGAATAAACGCGCGCCAGTTGAATCCGTGCCTCCACATGCGACGGGTTCTGCTGGAGCACCCTGTGAAGTTCATCGATTGCGCGGTCCAACCGGTTTTCCCAGGATATATACACGGCCATACGAACTCTTTCGTCGAAGGTAAAAGCATTCCGGTTCCGCGACAACGCGAGTTCATAAGCATCTGCCGCCTCTTTCAACTTGTCTTGAGACGCGTACGAATCTCCAAGTTCGCGGTATTGCTTCGCAGAGGTTTGGGCTTCAACTTTCGGTGCTATAACCAGCAGCCCGAGAATCGACATTAAGAGAAATGTATTTCGGAGTTTCGTAGCGGCTACCATCGTTTCCTCATTCCCAATATTTCCTGGCAATAGCCGACCACGCAGACCGGCGACATGATTGCCTGATACACGAGCATGTAAACCAAGAACCCGAGCCAGTTGCGGCGCATCTTCAGGTTGAGGCCGTCGAAGACTTGCAGCTGTTTCTTGTAGAGGATGACTACGATCAAAAGAGCCAATGGCATCACCAGCAACGTGAGGGGACCGACGATATAGTAGTAACCCATCGCCGCCAGCACCACGCCGGGCAGAAAAGCAAAGGTGTAGAAGAAATCAATCAACGGAATAATGAAGTCGATCGCCACGAAGAACCCGGAGAGCGATCCGCGCCAGACAAGTCCGCCGTGACGCTTCAATCCTTCGATCATTCCTCTCGCCCATCGCTTTCGTTGCTTCACAAAGCCCCAGAGGTCCGTCGGCGCTTCTGTGAACCCGATGGCGGTTGCTTCAAACCCGACCCTCCAGCCCTGCTTCAGCAGTGCCCAGGTCATCACGATGTCTTCACCAATAACCTCGGGCCAACCTTGAATCGCGCGGATTGCTTCGGTACGGAATGCACTGAAGGCGCCTTGTGCTACCAGCGTGCCCTGATAGAGCGATTGCTGTCTCTTTGCAGAAGCAATTCCTGCGAAATAGTCCCATTCCTGAAGGCGAGTTAAGAAAGATGCGCGCGAGTTCTTAACCATGACGCAGCCGGCGACCGCTGCGGTTCCTGGCGGATCCGTGAGCAGCCGAGCCACAATTCGTTTCAGTGCCTCCGGGTGAAGGAATGTATCCGCGTCGATGGAAACCGTGATCCGATGGGTCACGTGTTTGAACCCTTGGTTCAGCGCCGCGGATTTGCCGCCATGATTCGCATGAACGATCTTCAGATTGGACATGCCGGACGATTTAAGAACCTCGAGAGTTCCGTCAGTTGAACCGTCATCGACAACGATGACTTCCAGGTCATTGGGGTAATCCTGAGTGCGGATACTTCGAAGCGTTTCAGGCAAACTCGCCTCTTCGTTATAAGCCGCCAGCAGCAGGCTGATCGGAGGGAAAACAATTTCCGTCCGGAGAGCAGGCGGAGAATCCAGAAGAACACTGGACACGAGATGCGCATTCAGAAATCCCGGAATCAAGGCGATGAACGCGATGATGAGATACGCCGCCGGCCAGCCCATAAGATTCGAGAGATCGGCTGTCCACGCTCGGGCCAGCCAAACCGAAAACAGGAGCCAAAGAATCGCTATCGTGGTTGACAGGAAAAACTTGGTTCGCACCGAAAGATAAAAGGTGCGCGGCGGTGAAATTTGTACGAAGGTATCGTTTAAAGAATGGTGAGATAGCTCTTCCTTGAGTTGCCCAACATCGGCCTTCATGCGTATCGTCCCTGAATTAAATTTGTCCTCGACCTTACCGAGGCTCCGGATCGGAACGGGCAACCGTGCCCGATATCCCGACCAAACTGGCGAACGCAGGATAGAGTGGTGTCATGCTGCTGGCCAATAAATCTAAGGTGCTTAAGTGCCCTGGACTAAGGTGGGGGGAGTGCTGCAGGCGCCGTCATTTTTCTGAAAGCTCGAACACGTGAATATCCCAAAATGGACTCTGCCGGTGGAACGGAAGTAGTATGACTATTCAAAAGAAGGGAGAATTACGATGACACGTCGTTTTCTCGTTATCTTGGCCGCTTTTTTCGTTATGTGGTCTGCATCCTTCGCAGCCGGCCAGAGCCGTGCGAAATCCTCGTTACCACATACTCCCGACGGCCAACCGGATCTCCAAGGCATTTGGAGCTTTGCCACGATCACGCCGCTCGAACGTCCGGCCGATCTTGCGGGCAAAGAGTTCTTCGCTTCAGATAAAGAAGCCGCCGACTACGAGGCTGAAGTGCGAACGCGCAACAACATGGACCGTCGTGACGGTCCCGCAGAAGCCGATGTCGGCCGCGCCTACAATGATTTCTGGTGGGATCGCGGAACGAAAATCGTGAAGACGAAGCGCACCTCGCTTGTCATCGAACCTCGTGATGGAAAGATTCCGCCGCTGAAGCCGGCCGCTACAGAACGACAAGCCGAGCGCCAGGCATCAAATCGCGGACATGAGTTTGATGGCCCCGAGAATCGGCCGCTTGCCGAACGCTGCATCATCTGGGCGTCAACTGGTCCGCCGATGCTTCCCACTGCTTACAACAACAATATTCAAATTGTGCAGGGCGCAGGTTATGTGGCGATTCTCGTGGAAATGATCCATGACGTACGCATCATTCCACTGGATAACCGTCCGCAACTTCCACAGAGCGTCCGCCAATTGAAAGGCGATTCGCGGGGCCACTGGGATGGCGACACGCTCGTCGTCGAGACCACTCATTTGACCAACAGGACCGCATTCCGAGGAGCAAGCGAGAACATGCGGCTCACGGAACGATTTCGCCGCATGGATGCCGACACGCTGCTGTACCAGTTCACCGTCGACGATCCGGAAACATTTACCACGCCCTGGACCGTGGAAATCCCCGTGACCAGGAGCACGGGTCCATTGTTCGAGTATGCATGCCACGAAGGCAATTATGCGATGACCGGCGGTCTGGCAGGAGCTCGAGCGGAGGAAGGCAAAGTCGGCCTGCGTTGAGTCGGGATTAGCCACAAAAAAAGAATCCGTTAATGTTCAATTCCCGATTCCCAAGTCTCACTCGATGGGAATTGAGAATTGGGAATTGAACATTAACGGATTCTTTTTTTGGCTATTTCCTTTTGGGAATTGGGAATTTTTATGCGTTTTGTGCTTTGATAGCGCCGAACAGGGGGCTCCCATGGCAATCCGATTCGTTTTTCTTTTGGTGTGCGGGCTGGCGGCACCGCTTGTAGCGCTCGCGCAAGATGGCGCCACGCTCTTTCAACGGCATTGTGCGTCTTGCCACGAGGGCGTTTCACAAACGCGGGCGCCCTCTCGCGCTCAGTTACGCGAGCTTACGCCCGAGCGAATTTTGTTTGCGCTCGAGTCGATCGCGAGTCCTATGTCATCGCAAGGGCTGGCACGCACACCGGCGGAGCGTCGCGCTCTGGCGTCATATGTTTCGAGCAAACCGTTTGGGACGGAGAAGCCGCCCGATCTCGACCGCATAGGCTGCAAAGAGGCGTCGAATTTCTCCACCCCACTTGCCGGTCCGAGTTGGAACGGCTGGAGCGTTCCGACGAACTCGCGCTTTCAGCAAGCCTCGGCAGCCGGCCTGGATCCGAACCAGGTGTCGCAGCTCAAGCTGAAATGGGCCTTCGCTTATCCCGGAGACATCATGGCGTACAGTCAGCCGACTGTCGTCGGTGGCCGCGTATTTGTAGGGAGTGAAGGCCGCCGAGTGTATTCGCTGAATGCAGAGACCGGTTGCGTGTACTGGAGTTTTGCCGCCGATGCGGGAGTTCGCGCGGCCATTACGATTGGTTCTCTGAACAACGCCACGTCATATGCAGCCTATGTTGCGGACTTATCCGCAAACGTGTACGCGCTGGATGCGACGACGGGGAAGTTGCTATGGAAAGTCAGAGTCGATCAGCACCCTGCCGCCCGCGTCACGGGCGCTCCACGACTCTACAGCGGCACATTGTACGTACCTGTTGCTTCATTGGAGGAAGCCAGCGGATCCCTGGCCGAATATGAATGCTGCACGTTCCGTGGAAGCGTTGTCGCACTCGACGCTGCAACTGGCAAGCAGATCTGGAAGACGTACACAATTCCCGAACAACCGCGCGCCGTGGGCAAGAACAAAAAAGGCGTACGACAGTTGGGACCTTCCGGCGTGGGTGTGTGGTCGTCGCCGACGATTGATGCCGATCACAAAGCTCTCTATATCGCCACCGGGGATAACTATTCCACTCCAACCACCAAAACCAGCGACGCGATCATCGCGTTCGATCTTCAATCGGGAAGGATGCTGTGGGCAAGGCAACTGTTGCAAAGCGATGCGTGGAATATCGCCTGCCTCCAGCCCGACACTACGAATTGTCCGGCCAATGCCGGACCGGATTTCGATTTCGGGTCGTCGCCGATCCTGGTCAACTTGCCCAATGGCCGGCGTGCTCTTCTTGCGGGCCAGAAATCCGGGATGGTCCACGCGGTTGATCCCGATCGCGAAGGCGAAATCCTGTGGCAGGTGCGTGCAGGGCGCGGCGGCGTTGTCGGTGGAATCGAATGGGGCCCTGCTGTCGATGATAAGAACATTTACGTTGCGGTGTCGGATGCTCAACTGCTTCCGGCAGGCGTGAGCCCCAAAGGCGGAGGGGGGCTGTTGGCACTGCAGCTTGCCGATGGAAAACAAGTCTGGCGTATCGAACCTCCGCCGTGTCCGGAAGACCGCAAGGGATGCAGCCCAGGCCAGTCGGCCGCGGTGACAGTGATTCCAGGTGTGGTTTTTTCGGGATCACTCGATGGCCACCTCCGGGCTTACTCCACTGCCGATGGCCAAGTCGTCTGGGATTTCGATACCGCGCGCGAGTTCACAACAGTCAACGGTGTGGCCGGTCGCGGTGGTGCTATCAATGGGCCGGGTGCCACTGTCGTTGGCGGTATGTTGTTTGTGAATTCAGGATACGGTTTTCTAGGGCAAATGCCCGGCAACGTTCTGTTGGCATTCGAAGCACAGTGATATGTAAGCGAACTTAATCAAAGATATTTGTCCGGTGCCTGTGGAACGACTATGTTTTCCGAGGTTGCCACTGAGGGTGTGAATTGGATGGGGTAGGCTGTAGCCTATTCCATCCAATTCCCTCGGACCTCAGCGAGCGCCTGCAGCCCGGCCTCGTCCATTGGTGTTTTTTATGAACAACAGACATCATTTCTGGTTCTTCTCCTTCCTCATCCTCACGACCGCGTTCGCAATGCGGCCGATAACAGCCCAGGAACCCAATACCGCT
>Ga0114129_10014009_pt1 | contig 11423 bp, 8 predicted proteins | sample RhiMetdeltSRZDD1_FD_80071 | JGI IMG/M metagenome (GOLD analysis project Ga0114129, IMG submission 80071) | Populus rhizosphere microbial communities from Tennessee, USA - Rhizosphere MetaG P. deltoides SRZDD1 (version 2) (version 2) | ecosystem: Host-associated > Plants > Roots > Rhizosphere >... | reverse complement strand
GGCGCCGTCGTCGTCTACCGCGAGCTGACGACGCTCGATCCACGCGATGCCGAAGCGTTCTACGATCTCGGGCTCGCCCTGAAGCAGCAGGATCAGTTCGAGGACGCGGAGCGCGCGTTGCGGACCGCAATGGAGCTCGATCGCGAGCTCCCGGAAGCGCCGTTCACACTTGGCGTCGTGCTCTGGCAGGGCGGGCGAGCGGAGGAAGCGATCGCACTTTTCAAGGACGCGATTGCGCGGCGAACAGACTACGCCGAGGCGCACTACATGCTTGGGACGATCTTCAAGCAGCAAGGGCAGCTGGACGCGGCCCTGGTGGAACTCCGCGAGACGATTCGGCTACAACCCTCTGCGGAAGCGCACACCAGCCTCGGTCAGGTGCTCCAGGTCATGCACGATGCGTCCGGTGCGGCCGCGGCGTTTGCCGAAGCAGAACGGTTGAACAAGGTCAAAGCCGATTCACAAGCCGCGACGTTCGCCGTGAACGCCGGCATCGAACGGCTGAAGCGCAGCGAGCTGGGGCCAGCAATCGAGAAGTTCCGGGAAGCAATCAGGCTCGCTCCCGACAATGCTCAGGCACACTTCCAGCTTGCACTCGCGCTCGACAGAGCCGGTGCCCGCGAGGAGGCCCGCACCGAGTTCGCGGCCGCACGTCGTCTCGCGCCGTACCTGAAATTACCGACGCTGGAACGGTAACGTGCGTCTGCACCCGCTCGCTGACGGTGACTGCCTGGAACCTTCTGTGCCAGCTCTGCGTCAATTGCGCACATGAGCGCCCTGATACAGGATCTTCGCTACGGCATCCGCACGCTCGTCAAGACTCCTGGCTTCACTGCCACGGCGGTCCTGGTGCTCGCGCTGGGCATAGGGGCGAACAGCGCGATGTTCACTCTCGTGAACGCACTCCTCCTCCGTCCGCTCGCCGGACGCGCGGACGATCTCGTCGGGCTCTTCAGCCATGACCGCACGAAGCCGGACTCCTATCGAGGCTTCTCGTATCCGAACTACTCGGATATCCGAGCGTCGAACACCGTCTTCGACGGCCTCATGGCCCACATGTTCGCGCTCGTGGGCGTCCCCGCCGGTGACACGACCCGGCGCGCGTTCGCCGAGCTGATCTCGTCGAACTACTTCGCTACGCTCTCGGTGCCCCTTGCGGCGGGACGCGAGTTCAGCGCCGCTGAGGAACGTCCCGGCGCCGCAATCCCCGTCGTCATTACGAGCTATGAGCGGTGGCGGGATACCGGGTTCGATCGCGGATTCATTGGCAGCACGATCAAGATCAACGCGATGGACTTCACGGTGGTCGGCGTCGCGCCGCGCGGATTCAGCGGGACGATGGCTTTGGTTGCGCCAGAGATGTGGCTGCCGCTCGGAATGTTCGATGTCATCGTCAACGACATCTTCAAGACGCGAGGCACGGGAATTGGCGACCGGTCCAACCCTGCGCTCGTCGTTGCCGGCCGGTTGAAGGTTGGCGTCGCGCCGCAGTCGGCGTCGACCGCGCTCGACACACTCGCGCGACAGATGGCAGCCGCGTATCCGGCAGAGAACAAGGATCAGGTGCTGACAATCAATCCCCTGCCTCGCATGTCGACGAGCACCTCGCCGCAGTCGGATTCCGGTCTGGCGGTGGCGACGGCGCTTCTGATGGGCATGTCGGCGGTCGTGCTGATGATTGCGTGCCTGAACATCGCGAACATGCTGCTGGCGCACGGCGCTGCACGGCGGCGCGAGATCGCGGTGCGCCTTGCGGTCGGCGGCCGTCCCGCACGGATCGTGCGGCAGCTGCTGACCGAGAGCTTGTGCCTTGCGCTCGTCGGCGCCGCGGCGGGCATTGTCCTGTCGTTCTGGGCCATGAGGGCGCTCGCAGCTTCGCTCGCCTCGGTGCTCCCCCTCGCACTTCAGTTCGATCCGACGCCGGACACAACCGTCGTGGCTGCGACGATGGGGTTCGCCATCGTGAGCACGCTCGCGTTCGGTCTCGGCCCGGCGCTGAAATCGTCGCGCACCGACGTCGTCGCGGATCTCAAGAGGCTGGACCCGCTTCTGAGCGCGATCGGCGGTCGTTGGTTCAGTGCGCGAAACCTGCTGGTCGTGGGGCAAATCACGTTGTCGCTCGGGTTGCTGATCGGCGCCGGCCTCTTCACGCGGGGAGCTACCAACGCAGCCGCGGCCAACCCGGGTTACCGGTACGAGCGGCTGATCCTCGCGAGCCTGGATCCGAGCCTTGCCGGCTACGGAGCGGCACGCGCGAGGGCGATCTATCGCGAGGTGATGGAGCGGCTTCGCGCGCTCCCTGCTATCGAGTCGGTCACGCTCACATCCATCGTCCCGTTTGGCGAATTCCAGGAAGGGCGGGCGGTAGAGCGCCTGGGAGCCGCGATGGCGACGGAGCGTGGCCGATCACCGAGCTACATGATTATAGGGGCGGACTATTTCAAAACTCTGGGGCTGCGGATGCTTCGCGGTCGAGAGTTCACGCGAGGCGAAGAGGAATCGCCCGATGCCAATCGCGTCGCGATCGTCGATGAGCTGCTCGCGCGTCGATTGTTTCCCGACGAGGATCCCGTCGGACAGATGATCCGGATCGTGCGGCACGAAGAAGAACCGCCCGGCGTGGACTTCGAGCCGATGCAAATCGTCGGCATCGCGCCGGCACTGCGCTCGAGCCTATTCGATCGCGGGCCGGTGCCGCATCTGTACGTTCCGGCGGGCAGCCATTTCCGTTCGGCTTTGCACGTCCACGTGCGGACGGCCTCCGGAGCGAGTGACGCCGACTCGAGGGTGTTGGCCGCTGTCCGGCGGGAACTGCGGGCCGTGGACGATCGTCTGCCGGTGGTGGTTCTCTCGACGATGCAAGCGTTCCACGATCGGGGGCTGGCGCTCTGGGGTGTGCGGACCTTTGGCCGGCTGATCGCCGTGTTTGGAGCGCTTGCACTGCTCCTCGCAGTCGTCGGCCTGTATGGCGTCAAGTCGTACGTGGTCTCCCAGCGCGCGCGTGAGATCGGGATCAGGATGGCCCTCGGGGCACGGCCGGCCAGCATCCTGTGGCTCGTGTTGCGGGAAGGACTGTGGGTGACAGCAATCGGCATCGCAATCGGTCTTCCAATCGGGGCGCTCATCGGCCGTGCTCTGAGCGGGTTGTTGTACGAGGTCAGTCCGCTGGATGCTCCGACTCTGGTCGCAGCGCCGTTGGTGCTCGGGGTGGTGGCGCTCGCCGCCGCGCTGATTCCGGCACGGCGCGCGACGCGCGTCACACCGCTCACAGCGCTCCGCACGGAATGACGCCCGTGGATCCTCCACGGGCGCCATCCCAGCCTCGCGCGGTGTTGATCCCTGATTCAGTGATGTGAAACGCTCTCTGATCCGTTTCCCTATTGGTGTCGGGTAATGGCTGGTTCTTGCACTCCGAAAGCCGGCTGCCGCTTCACCGGTTCCCTCATCCCCGCCAGCAACTCGAGAACCACGGCATTGGTCCACCCGAAGCCGATCTCGTTGGACGAATAGCCGAACGTGATGCCGGCCGAGACGTCTGATTCGCGTCGACGTACGTCGTATTTCTCGACGATCGTGTGGTGTTCCTGAAACTCCTTCGCTACAAGGGACACGAACTTCGCAGAGAGGCGGTCCGCGTCCTCTTCGTATCCGTAGCGTCTCAAGCCGTCGACGGCAATCATCTGCAGCGGCGCCCAGCCGAACGGCGCGTCCCACTGGCTGCCGGTCACCTGGGTGCTGGTGAGCAACCCGCCGGGAGCCTCGAACTTCGGGAGATTCTCGCGAACCCGACGGGCTTGTTCGCCCGTGGCGAGGCCCACCCACAACGGATAGAACGTCGTTGCGAACTCGTACGATCGGCGGCGTCCAATGCGGAAACTGTAGTCGAAGTACAGTCCCGCCGCCTCGTCCCATAGGAGCGTATTCACGCGTTCTTGGCGCGCGCGGGCGCGTCCGCGCCAGACTTCCGAATCCGGATCGCGGCCGAGGATGGCGTTGATCTCGGCTGCGTCGACTTCCATTTGATAGAGCAATGAGTTCAGGCAGACGGGAGCGTAGTGGATGATATCGGCGCTGAACGGACCGAAGCGATTGGACGGGTCGAATCCCGACTCGCGCATCGAGCGATCGCCTTTGTAGAAAAGATCCGTCAGGCGATCGTTGGCGCGATCGTAGTACAGGGTGACGTCGTAGTCGTTGATGTCGTGCGTGCGGTAGAACTCGCGCACGCGATCGTAGTGGGTACGGCCGGCGGAATCGCGCTCGTCGCTGATCACTTCCGGCGCGGGACCTTCGCCGAGATCGAAGTAACGCGAGAGCCCGATCTCGGGAATGAGGTGGGGCGCCGTCGTCCAGAACGCATAGTAACGATCGATTGCCGGAAGCGTCGTTCGCAGCCACTCGCGATCTTTTGTGCGGCCGAACACTCCACGAATCATCCGGGTGAGAAACGGCGGCTGCGATCGCGTGAGGTAGTACGTCCGGTTTGCGTTCAGAATCATCCCGTAGTGCTCGATTTCGTAGAGAAAGTTCCTCACCATATCGAGCGCACGCTCGGTTTCGCCGTCGTGCAGCAGCCCCACCTGAATGAAGTAACTGTCCCAGCCGTACATCTCGTTGAAGCGGCCGCCCGGCACGACGTACGGGTACGGCAAGTACAGCAGCCCGTGGTCGCGCATCGCCCGTGTGTCTGCAGGCAGCGTTCTGATGTCGAGCTGCGCAAGCTCCTGCTTGCTCAGCACGCGGCGCAGGTCCTTCTCGAGCGCTGAGCGGTCTTGTTTCGGCGAGACATAGACTGCCCAGGGCTCACCGCTCTTGTGCGGAAGCTTGGGATCGCGGGCTGCGGCCGGTAAATCCTTCGTCGAGCGGGTCAGTGTCTTCCAGGTCGCTTTGATGTACTGCCGGACGTTCTCGAGCTGCTTCGCGTCCGGATGGTCCTGGACGCTGGCGCTGGCGACGAGCGAGAGGGTCAGGCAGAGGGCGACGAGCGGCCACCCTGCGTGCGCGGCATTCTTCCTCGGTCTGCCAGGCATATCGTCCAGTGTCCCTGATCGACGCATGCGTCGACCGTAAGGCGTTATGCGCGCCCCCGGATCTTTGCGATCCACCATCGAAGACCGACAAACAGGAACCGCCAGTCATGGAAGAACTCCGGCGGTTTCCTCTCGAACGCGTGGCCGACGAACTGAAATATCCAACCGATGAGAAACAGCGTAATCGCCGTCCCCCAGAGGCCGGACACGAACGTCGCCACCACGGTAATCGCAATGGAGATCACGATGAGCGGTATGCCGATCGTGTGACAGAAGCGATTCACCGGATGCTGATGGCTCGTGGCGTATTGCGCGATCCAGTCGTCCCAAGACCGTCCACCGAGCATCACACCCTCCTTGAAACGGACTTGCGCATTGTAGGTCTGAATCCCGGACGGCGAGAATCCTATTCCAATCCCCGGCTTGCACCGGCGGTTCGACACCCGCATAATCCACGACGCGTTTGCAGGAGAGCCGATTATGCGTTCGAATCGACGGACGTTTCTCGCGAGTGCGGTTGGCGTCGGCGGGCTGGCTTTGAATCGCCCGAACACGCGTCTCCCTGCGGTTCAGTCCAACGATGCTGCTGCGCATAACGGTCCGGATGTTCGCGATCTCGATCGTGCCGCTGCAGCGCCTGTCTTGAAGCGCGATCTGTTCGCGTCGCCCGTCGTGATCGACTCGATGCGCCTGTTGAAAAAGGGCGACGAGTATTTCGTGCACGTGCGCTCCAGGGACGGCGCGGAGGGGGTGTCGGTCGTCAATCCGCCGCGCGGGCAATATCTCGACAAGATCGCGAAGCAGCTCGTGCTGCCGTTCTTCATCGGGAAGGACGCGCGCGATCTCGAGAACCTGTTGTGGGAGCTCTATCGCTGGAACGACAACTACAAGCTTCAAGGACTGGCGTTCTGGTCACCGCAGGCGTGGGCCGAATTCGCGATTCTCGACATGCTGGGCCGCATCGCGCACAAGTCGATGGGCGCCCTCCTCGGCGACGTCGTCCGCAACGAGGTCGCGTGTTACGTCGCGAGCGGCCGCCGCGATACGACGCCGGAGGCGGAGGTCGAGTACCTGCAGAAGCTGCTGCAAGAGTCCGGCGCGCGCGCGGTGAAGTTCCGCGTCGGCGGACGCATGAGCCGCAACGCCGACGCGAGCCCAGGACGGACCGAACGACTCATCCCGTTGACGCGCAAAGTCCTGGGCGACGCGATCGATCTCCACGCGGACGCCAACAGCTCGTACGATCCGCCGAAGGCGATCGAGATCGGCCGCATGCTCGAGGACGTCAAGGCGGTGTATTTCGAGGAGCCGTGCCCGTTCGATCACCACGAGGACACGAAAATCGTCGCGGATACGCTCACGATTCCCGTGGCTGGCGGGGAGCAGGAATACAGCGACTGGCGCTTCCGCTGGACCATCGCCAACCGCGGCGTCGACATCGTACAGCCCGATCTCTTCTACTACGGCGGCATGATTCGCTCGGTGCGAGTGGCGAGAATGGCAGCAGTGGCGAGGATGCCGACGACCGTGCACATTTCAGGCGGATTCGGGTTCGTCTACATGCTGCACTTCGCGTCGTGCGTGCCCGACATCGGCCGGTATCAGGAATACAAGCTCGGGCTCGGTGAGTACGGCAGATGGATCGACCCGCCGATTACGGTGAAGAACGGGAAGATGTCCGTACCTGGCGGCCCAGGCGTGGGGATCAAAGATGTGAAGAGTGTGCTCAGCGGCGCAGCGGAAGCATGAGAACCGAACTCTGAACATCGAATCCCGGCGTGCAAGCGAGCTATCGAGCCACCGAGCAACCGAACTACCGAGCTACCGGCTCCGGGCCTCGGCCCCCGGATCTCACACACCAATGTCCTCGTTCCAAAGTTGCGGGTGAGTCGCAATGAATTCGGTCATGAGACGGATGCAGGTGGGGTCCTGGAGGACCTCGACGCGTACGCCGCGCGAGCGGAGTAGATCCTCCTCGCCGCGGAACGTCTGGTTCTCACCAACGATGACGCGCGGAATCCCGTAGAGAAGGATCGCCCCGCTGCACATCGCGCAAGGCGAAAGCGTGGTGTAGAGCACCGACTCGCGGTAGCTAGAGGCAGTCTGACGGCCGGCGTTCTCGAGCGCATCCATCTCGCCGTGGAGAATCGCGCTCCCGCGCTGCACGCGACGATTGTGGCCCCGTCCGATGATTCGCCCGCCCTGGACCAGCACCGACCCGATCGGAATGCCGCCCTCGCGAAGCCCCGCCTCGGCTTCTTCGATCGCCGCGCGCATGAAAGCGTCAGTCATCGAATGGGTGTCTCGAGATCGGCTCTGGGCTCAGGGCTCTGGGCTTTCGACGGGCGCACTTGCCCCATCCGACTCTGTCATTGAACCCGAACGATTTCAACCGTCACGCGTCCACAGCGACAACACGAATTCAGTTTTCCCGAAGCCACCGAATCCCGAACTATAACCTGCCCCATCGAACACGTGGGGCCTCGTCGGGCGTCCGTGTGCCAATGGTCTGCTGCATCGACACCAGTCGTGGCGTCGGTCCGCGGGTCGGCACCCAGGGCATCGATGGTAATATCGTGGTATTACCATGCCGACACTCACGGTGAAGCTGGATAGGAAGCGGGCAGCCCTTCTTGCCCGCTGGGCACGTCGCAGTAAAAGCGCGAAATCGGACGTGATCCGCGCCTTGATCGATCGCGTCAGTCCGATTGAGACGGGCGATGATCTGATCGAGTGGGTCGACGCGTCTCGAGGGAGAGGTCTGGGCCTCGCACAAAAGAAGCGATGAGGCGCCCGGCTCTGTTGGACTCTTCCTTTCTGATCGACCTTGATCGCGAGTCCGCTTCCGGCGAAAAGGGCCCGGCGCGCAGGTTCTTGTCGTCTTTGCGCGGGCGATCGCTCGTGGTTTCGGTCGTCACCGTCGAGGAACTGCTCGAAGGCGCAATCGACCCCGTTGCAACCGCAAGATCTCTGCAACGGTTTGCGATACACGGTCTTCACCTGACACAGGCACGCCGCTGTGCGCTCTTGCAGCGGCGCGCTACGCGTCGGATGGGTGAGAACGACGCATGGCTGGTTGCGACGGCAGACTCGATCGATGCGGACGTCGTTGGAGCGGATCGGGCCGCCTTCGAGCGGCTCGGCGCCCGCTACTTGCGCTTCAGATGACGATCGTCGGCGTGTAGACGACCGACTCCGTTTCGACAGCGGGTAGGTCGTCACCGTGCTCACGAACTTCTGGCTCACGTGAGCGTCGTGCATCCCACAGGAGCGTGACAAGTCGATCAAAGTAGAGGCTTCGTGCCGGCGAGCAGCGCCAGTTCGCGCCACTTCCAGTGGCAGTCGACGTCGACGAATCCAATCGCCCGCAGCCACTCGAGCTGCGTCTCGACGTCGAGGAGCTTGTTCGATGGGTCGTCCTTCTCGGGCGGTACGTCGAGCGTGGCGAGGAATTTCACGTGGAGCGCATCGGTTGGTGACGCGACGTGCTCGAGGTTGCAGAACACACCGCCCGGACGGATCTTCTCGTAGATCTCTTCGTACAGCGCTCGCTTGCGTTCGTGGGTCACGTGATGAATGGCGAAGCTCGAAACGACGGCATCGAACGTGCCCAGTGCCTGCGGCAGCACATCATCCAGGTCGTGGGCGAGAACGGTCACGCGATCGTCCGACGAGAACCTGGCGCGCAGACGATCGAGCATCACCGGTGAGAAGTCGAGCGCGACGGCGTCCGCTTCAGGGTGAGCGATCTTGACGACCGCGAGCAGACGGCCATCGCCGCTCCCGAGGTCGAGGACCCGGCGCAACGGCGTCGGCAACCATTCGAGAAGCGAGCGTTCTCCCTCGGCGCGATGAGGAATCATGTCGACGCGACCGAGGTACTCGAGCGCGTGTTCAGGCGTGTCCCACAAGTTCAGAGACATCGATCGAGACGAAAGACCGCGTGCTGACTGATTAATTCAGTCGAGCGGCTTGATTCGGATGTTCTTGTAGTAGACGGTACTGCCCGGATCGTGCGCCTGCAGCGCGATCGTGCCGCCAGTCGCGCTCAGAACACGACCGGGACCTTCACGCCCGCCATTCCAGTCCGCCGGCTGCGTCCAGTCGACGACCTGCTTGTCGTTCACCTTCACTATCACGTTGTTGCCCTTGACGACGATGTCCATCGTGAACCAGTCGTCGTCCTTGGCCGGCGGTTCGGTGATGTCCTGCACGTGATACAGGCTGCCGGTCCGGACCGAGTCGCGCGCGTACGAGTTGTTCACCTGGACTTCGAACCCTTTCGACGGAAAGTCCCCGGAGGCGCGGGCGTTTCCGCCCTTTTCCTGATACTCCGTCCCGAAGTAGACGCCGCCGTTCGAGTTCGGGCGCGTCATGACGTCGACCTTCAACTCGAAGTTGCGGAACGTGTGGTTGCGAAAGTCACCGTCGTAGTACGCGTGTCCCGCGGTGCCGTTCGCGACGATGGCGCCGTCCTCGATCTTGAATGACTCGGGCTTGCTGACTCTCCAGCCGGTGAAATCCTTCCCGTTGAACAGGCTCGTGAAGCCGGGTTCGACCGGCTTCTGCTGAAGCGCGAAGGCGAGCAGCACGGGCAAAAGACGCAGAGATGTGCTCATCATGCGCTGAGTTTAGCAGCATGCTGAAAAGATGCATCCGGGAACCGTGAACCTCGCCGGCTGCTTAGCGGCCCGTTATCGTCGGAGTGTTGCGATTGGGTCGACGCGTGCGGCGCGCCGGGCTGGGAGGTAGCTCGCCACGAGCGCGACGGCCGACAGCAGCGCGCCGACCGAGGCAAACGTGAGTGGATCTCTTCCGGAGATGCCGATGAGCAGCGAAGACATCAACGGCAGCGTGCCATACGCGATCGCCACGCCGACGACGAGACCGATCACGAGCAACGTCAGGCCTTGACGAACGATCAGTGTGCGCACGTCGGACGGACGCGCGCCGAGCGCCATGCGGATAGCGACCTCGCGCGTGCGCTGGGACACGCTGTACGCGACCACGCTGTTCAGACCCACCGCCGCGAGGATCAGCGCCAGAATCCCGAAGGTGCCGAGTAGCGACGCGGCGACGCGCGGTGTCAGCGTCGCGAAACCCATGTGCGCGTGCAGCGTCTTCACATCGAACAACGGCAGGTTCGGGTCGAGATCCGCGACGACACCCCGGACGGCCCCGGCGATGGAGGACGGATCACCGGCGGTGCGAACGTGAAGCACGGCGTCGGGCCGGTACATCTGCGCGAGCGGCACGAACATGTAGGAGCGGGCCAGCTCGCCGAGTGTCTGATACTTTCCCGTCGGGACGGCGCCGACGATTTCCCACGGCGTTCCCCCCACGCGAATCTGCCGGCCGACGACATCGGTCCGCTTCCAGTACCGGTGCGCCATCGCGGCGTTGACGATGACGACCGGCCGACCGTTCTCGTCGTCTCGAGGCGTGAATTCACGCCCCGCGAGCAACGGCACTTGCATTGTCCGGAAGTAGTCCGGGCTGATCATGTTGTAGCTGATTTGCATGGACTCGGTCGCATCGGGAACGTAGTCGTCGATCGAGATTCTCGTCGACGATGATCCGAAGAACCCGAGCGGGACTCTGCGCGCGAGCGCCGCTGCTGTGACGCCGGGCAATGCAGCAACGCGTTCCGCGAGGCGCCGATGAAACTGCCGACCGGCAGGCGCCTCGTAGCCGTTCGGAAAGAGATCGTAGCTCGCAAGCAGGACCCGTTCCTGATTGAACCCGGGGTCCATGGTCTGTGCATTCTGAAAGCTGCGCACGAACACGCCCGCCGCAACGAGCATCAGTACCGAGAGCGCCACCTGCACAATCACGAGGCTGTTGCGAAGCTGCGCACGAGAGCGCCCGCCGCTCGATCCGGCTTCGTCCTTCAGATCGTCGACGACGTCCGGCCGCGTTCCTTGAAGCGCCGGAACGAGCCCGAAGAGCAGACCGGTGGCGAGCGCAACGCAGCCGGTAAACGCGACGACCATGAAATCGACGGTGAGCGAGAGCTTAATCGGAATGTCGGTCGGCGGCGCGAACGCCATGAGGAGGCTGGCGCCGAACGACGCCACCGCAACCCCAGCGACGCCGCCCAGGATGGCCAGGATGAAGCTCTCGACGAGCAGCTGCCGGGCCAGGCGCGTGCGGCTCGCGCCGATCGCCAGCCTTATTGCGACTTCCCGCCGGCGCGCGAGCGCTTGCGCCAGCAGCAGGTTTGCGACGTTCGTGCACGCCAGGAGCAGCACGGCGCCGACGACGCCCATCAGTACGGTGAGCACGGGACCCAGCACGAACTGCGCGCCCCACGGCGACCGCGAAAGCGGCAGCACGCGAATGCCGAAACCATGGTTGGTGTTCGGATAGGTTGCGGTCAGCTGCCCCGAGATT
>Ga0114129_10014008_pt1 | contig 11424 bp, 9 predicted proteins | sample RhiMetdeltSRZDD1_FD_80071 | JGI IMG/M metagenome (GOLD analysis project Ga0114129, IMG submission 80071) | Populus rhizosphere microbial communities from Tennessee, USA - Rhizosphere MetaG P. deltoides SRZDD1 (version 2) (version 2) | ecosystem: Host-associated > Plants > Roots > Rhizosphere >... | reverse complement strand
GTCCTCGCTGTCGATGATGAAGCCGTCGATCAGCCCCGCATAGTGCCGCGCGATGTCACGGCTGCCCGGCGCCAATCCCAGCTCACCCATGATCTTGGCCGCGGGGCCCTTCACTGCCCTGCCGCCGATGATCGGAGAGACGGCGACGACGGGCGCTTCGCTCGCCTCCAGCGCGTCCCGCAACCCCGGCACCGCCAGGATCGGCTCGATGCTGAGCCAGGGATTGGATGGACCAATGAGAATGCCGGAGAGCGCCGGGGCCGCAAGCGCATCGAGCAGTTGCCGCGTCGGCCGCGCCCTGTCGGTACCCTGGTAGCTGATGGCACGAACGACCGGCCGGCACTGGTCGCGAACAAAATATTCCTGGAAGCTCAGCAGTCCGTCGTCGGTCGCGATCATGGTGCGGACGGGGGCATCCGACATGGGCAGGATGCGCGGAGCAATGCCAAATTGCGCGCCATGGCGTGCGCACACCTCGCTCAGCGTCTCGCCTGCCGCGAGCCGGTCCGTACGATCGACATGCGTGGCAAGGTCGCCGTCGCCGAGCTTGAACCATGTCGGCGCCCCGAGCTCGCCCAACGCGCCCATGAAGGTCCAGGTTTCGCCGCTGCGGCCCCATCCCGTCTCATCGTTGATCCTGCCGGACAGGGAATAGAGCACCGTATCGATGTCGGGCGAGATGCTCAGACCCAGATGCGTGAAGTCGTCGCCGGTGTTCACGAGGATGGCCAGCCGCTCCCCCAGCAGACGGGCAAGGCCGGCTGCAAGCTTGACGCCGCCGCTGCCGCCGGTGAGCACCACACAGGTGGCGTCGGCGGGTAGGGCCCCATCCCCGCTCATCGGAACAGGTCCTCGTGCTTCGGGCGCACGAGGACGGACGCCGGGCGCGCCTTCGCCTTCCAGTCGAGGCCGCGCACGAGCGCTGCGGGACGTCCCTCCGCGGCCTCGCCCATCGCCAGCACCGCAGCACCCGCGACCGAGTCGGCAAAGGCGACCTCCGTCACCTCCAGCGGCCGCCCGGACAGGTCGGGCTCGCCGCGCCGGTCCCACAGCGAGGGCACGCCGGCGGCACCGATGGCCAATCCGACCGTGCCGAGCCGCCAGGCCCGGCCGACACTGTCGGAAATGATAACGCCGATGTCGGCGCGGAAGTGGGCATCGAGGCGCTGCTTGAGGCGCGCGGCACTGTCGTCGGGTCGCTCGGGCAGCAGCAGCACGCGCCGCCCCTGGTCGTCGGCCGCAAGGTTGGACTGGTCGATGCCGGCGTTGGCAAGCGTCAGGCCATGGCGCGTGGCAACGATCAGCACATTGGGCTTGGCGCGCACGACCTCGGTCGCCTCGGACAGAATGGCTTCGACGAGCCGGGGGTCCTTGCGCGTGATCAGCGCGAGCTCGCGCGCCCGCTCGCCGGGCTCGAGCGCGCCCAGGTCCAGGAACCGGTTTTCCGCCTTGGAGACGATCTTGCTCGTTACCACCAGGATGTCACGCGAGCGCGGCTCCACATCCCCACGCTCCAGCGCCGCAATGAGAAGCGCCGCAAGATCATCCCCAGGCGCGACCTGGGGCATGCCGTCGAGCGCTGTGATCGTCAGTCGGGAACCGCTCAAGGACGTGTCCTATTGCGCATGCCAAGCCGAACCCTGCCAGCGCCGCCCGCTACTTCGGGCCGATGCCGGTAATGCGGATGCCGGCGCCGTCGACCTTGTAGTTGCGGTTGATGCCGATAAGCACCGAGGTCAGAGCCTCCGCCGCCACCGAGTTGGCAAGCGGCCCGCCGTGAACGCCGCGGAGGCTTGCGGCAGCGACGAGTGCCATGACCTGCTCGCGGTCCTTGGGATCGTCGCCGAACACCAGAACGTCGCAGTCGATCGCCTCGTCCTTGACGAGCTTGTGTGCGGCGACGCTGTGGAATGCCGAGACGACGCGTACGCCTGCCCCCAGCCGCTTCTGCGCCGTCAGTGCGGCCGAGTGCTCGGGCGGCAGCTGCACACGCGCGACCCGCGGCGGCACCAGCGGCACGGTCGTGTCGACCACCAGCTTCCCCGCCACGTGCGGCGCGATCTCGTCGAGAATCTGGGCCTGACTCGCCCAGGGAACCGTGACGATCACGATCTCCGCGGAGCGAGCTGCATCGGCGTTGGTGGCTCCCCTCGGAGCGGTCATGCCCGGCGCGGCGAGAGCCTTGGCCGCGAGCTCGGCCTTCTCGGCCGAGCGCGAGCCTATCACGATGGCGTAGCCTGCGCGGTGAAGACGGTGGGCGAGGCCGGCGCCCAGCGCACCGGTGCCGCCCACGATGGCCAATGTCGGCTTTGCTGATTGCACGGGCGTCGACCTAGCGGATGTTCATGTCGGTCAGCTTGACCACCGAGATGCCCGCATCCTCCAGGGTCTTGCGGATGCCGCGGGCGACTATGACGCCGGTCGCCTCGTCCCCATGCACGCACAGGGTGTCGACCTTCACCTTGAGCCGCTTGCCGTTGATCGAGATGATCTCGCCGTCCGCCATCCGCAAAGCCTGCTCGCCGGCCTGCTTGGGATCCTTCAGCACCGTGCCTGGAATGGTGCGCGAGGCCAGGTTGCCGTCGTCGGCGTAGCGGCGGTCGGGGAAGGCCTCCAGCGCCATGGGCAGGCCAAGCTTCTCGCCGGCCTTCTGCATCTGAGAGCCGTAAAGCGCGACGTAGATGATGCTCGGGTCGACCGTCTTGATAGCCCGGCCGATGGCCATCGCGTAGCCCTCATCCTCGGCCGCCATGTTGTTGAGCGCGCCGTGGGCCTTGAGGTGGGTCACCTTGAGGCCGGAATAACGCGCCATTCCCTGGAGGGCACCGATCTGGTAGGCCACCATGTACTCGAGGTCCTGGGGCTTCATTTGGATGCGTCGGCGGCCGAAACCCCACAAGTCGTTGAAGCCGGGATGCACACCGATGCTGACGTCCAGCTCCTTGGCCATCGTGCAGAGGCGGTGCATGGTGTTGGGGTCGCCGGCATGGAAGCCGCAGGCGATGCTTGCCGACTTGATGATCTTCATGAGATCGGCATCGTTGCCGATGTCGTAGGCCCCCCAACCCTCGGCTATATCGGCATTGAGGTTGATCATCTTGCTCATCGGGAGACGTCCTTGCGAACCGGGGTGTGGAATTATGCGCCGCGCTTCTGGTCGGCGCAATTCGTACTATCTATAGGAACACCATACAATCCCGTCTGCGCTTGGGCGCGCGCGCCCTGCCACCAGCAATCTCCCGTCAGATGGTCATGACCGCCCCCCAGCCGCGCTTCCTCGCTGCAGGCGACACTGCCCTTGTCGTCGAGTTCGGCGATCGGGTCGACCGCAGCCTGAGCGAGCTTGTCCTGGCGCTCGCCCGCAGGCTCGAGGGCGCACGCATCGAGGGCATCGTGGAGATGGTGCCGACGTTCCGCTCGCTCATGGTGCACTACGATCCTCTGAAGGCGACGCACGCTGCGCTGAAGGCGCGCCTGTCCCCGCTTCTGGACGGCCTGCAGGCGTCCGAGAGCGCCGGCCGGCGCTGGCGCATTCCCGCCTGCTACGACGCCAGCCTCGGCCTCGATCTCGCCGAGGTCGCGGAACGGACGGGAATGAGCCTTACCCAGGTCATCGAGCGTCACAGTGCCACCCCCCAACTCGTCTACATGATGGGCTTCCTGCCGGGCTTGCCCTATCTGGGCGGGCTGCCGCCCGAATTCGGGCTGCCGCGACGGGAGAACCCGCGCGTGAAGGTGCCGCCCGGCTCGATCTCCGTGGCCATGGCGATGACGGTCATCTACCCGCTGGAAAGCCCTGGCGGATGGCACATTCTCGCCCGCACGCCCGCGCCGTTGTGGGACATGCGCCGTCCGCAACCCGCGCTCTTCGCTGCCGGCGACACCGTGACTTTCACACCCATATCGCTCGGCGACTACGAAGCGATGCTGGTACAAGCGGCGTCCGGCGAGCTTGTCGTCGAGCCGGATCTGCCCTCCTCGCGAGAGCTTTCCGCATGACGGCCGCACTGCGGGTGGTGGCACCCGGCCTCCTGACGACACTGCAGGATCTGGGGCGCGTCGGCCATCAGCACCTCGGCGTACCGGTCTCGGGCGCCCTCGATCACGTGAGCCTGCGCGCCGCCAATCTTCTCGTCGGCAATCCGCCGGACATGGCGGCCCTCGAGATCGCCTATCAGGGCCCGACGCTGGTCGTGGAGGCGGACAGCGCGCGCATCGCCCTTGCGGGCGGGCAGGCGCCGGTCGAGGTGCTTCCGCCCGAGGGCGACGGGTCTGCCCCTCGGCGCCTCGCCTGCTTCGAGAGCGCGCGCCTGGTCCGCGGCCAACGTGTACGGGTCGGCGGGCTTGTTGGCAGCGCGATGCTGTATCTCGCCGTGGAGGGCGGCTTCGCGGTCCCCCCGGTGCTCGGCAGTCGCTCGACCCTCATTCGCGGCGCGATCGGTGGATACCACGGCCGCGCCCTGCGCGCGGGCGATGTGCTGCCGCTGACGCTGGGAGCGGCGCCGGAACGGGGGGAGGTGATGTTGCCGCCGATCGACCTGAGCCCCAGGCCGCGGGTGCGCATCGTGCTCGGACCGCAGGACGATCACTTCACGCCGGCCGGGCTCGACGCGCTGCTCGCCAGCACCTACACGATCGCGCAGGCATCCGACCGCATGGGCATGCGCCTCGAGGGGCCGAAGCTCGAGCATTCGGCCAAGGGCTACAACATCGTCTCCGACGGCATCGCCCCCGGATCGGTCCAGGTGCCGGGCAACGGCCTTCCCATCATCCTGCTCGCCGACCGGCAGACGACCGGCGGCTACCCCAAGATCGCCACAGTCATCTCCGCCGACCTCCCAGCGCTCGGCCGCATGGCCCCCGGCGCAAGGATCGCGTTCGAGGCCGTCAGCATCGAGGAAGCCGAGACCGCGGCCCGGCAGCTTGGGCGCGAGATCGCAGCGATGGCGGAGGGACTTGGGCCCGCGCGGCGAGAGCCCTGGCTCGACGAGGCGCGCCTGATGGATGCAAACCTGGTGAGCGGGGTGGTCAGCGCCCGTGACTGACTGACGTCACTCTGACGGCACCCTGCCTTGCCCCGAAGTTGGGCAAATTGCCCGGCCAAGGCTACAGTCATCCCACAGAGGAACCTCCTGCAGCCAAAGAAGCACCCGCATGGCCAACCGCACTCGCATCTCCAACGCCCGCGCCGACGCCGATAGCCGCGTGCCGCGTTATCTGCAGGTGGCGTCCGTGCTGCGGCGACGCATCCGCGACGGTCACTGGGCCGTGGGCGACAGAATTGCCACGCTCGAGGAGCTGGAGCGCGAGTTCGGGGTCGCCCGCGTGACGATTCGCCAGGCGATCGATCTGCTGCACGGCGAGGACCTCGTGAAATCCTACCAGGGCCGCGGCACGTTCGTCACCAAGGCACCCGAGAACGACCGCTGGATCCAGCTCGCCACGGACTGGGAAAGCCTGATCGCGCCGATCCGCGACAACGTCCCCTTTCTGCTGCCCGACGGCGGGGATGTCCCGCCGAGAATCCTGCCCGACGACGGCGTGGCGGCCCCGGGCTACGTTTTCATCCGCAGCATCCAGAAGCGGGAGGGACGCACCTACGCCTTCGCCCGCGTGCACGTCGCCAGCCACATCCATGCGCGCGCGCGCGGGCAGTTCGGCAAACGCGTCGCCCTGGCAGTGCTGTCGGAGATGGACGATCTGGAAATCTCCCGCGCGCACCAGACGCTGGCGATCGGCGCTGCGGACATGGAGACCGCGCGCAATCTCGGCATCGCGCTGAATGCGCCTACGGCCGAGGCGCGCTGCGTCGTCACCGATGCCGGCGGCACGGTCATCTACGTAGGGGAGATCACCTATCCGGGGGACTGTGTGCGGCTCAACATCGAGCTGATCGGTGCAAAGAGCGGTTGATCTCAAATCCGGGACGATTGGTTCTTCGCGGGTCGTCATCCCGGTGTAGGCGGGCATCCATACCACCTGCTCGCGTGCGGCCTCCCGCGCCTCATAACGGCTTCCGATCAGTCGACCGTCGCTGCGCGTTCGCAGCGTCCGTTCGCTGCTGCGAACCAGATCGCTTTCCAACGCTACGAATACGGGTCATCGTTCAGTAAGCGTCGTCTTCATTCTTGCGTAAGGTGACCGCTATGAACAAGCCCATCGGCAGCTTGGCTTTTTTTGTTGCCTCGACTCTCGGTTTCGCATTTGCAGCGTCGGACGTAGCCGCGCAAACACCGAAGTCGGGCGGGACGTTGAATTTCGCTGTCGTTGCCAGTCCGCCTTCCTACGACTGCCACGCGGAGACGACATTCGCCGTCGTTCATCCGGTCACGCCGCATTATTCGCTGCTGCTCAAGATCAACGCTGCCAAATATCCCGACGTCGCCGGAGACCTGGCGGAGAGCTGGACGTCGGCGCCGGACGGCATGAGCTACACGTTCAAGCTGCACAAGGGCGTGAAGTTCCACGACGGCTCGCCGCTGACATCCACCGATGTCAAGGCCAGCTATGAGCGGATCATCCGGCCGGGCCCCGGCGTCGTCTCGGTGCGCAAGTCCTACTACGAGGATTTCGGCGATATCGAAACGCCGGACGAGCAGACCATCGTCTTCAAGATGAAATCACGGGTGGCCGGCGTACTCGAGCTGCTGGCCTCGCCCTTCAACTGCATCTACAGCGCGGCCAAGCTGAAGCAGGGCGGCAATTATCCGGCGCGCGAGATCATGGGATCGGGCGCTTTCGAATTCGTGGAGCACGTTCAGGGTTCGCATTGGACGGCAAAGCGCTTCGAAGGCTACTTCAAGCCCGGCCGGCCGTATCTCGACGGCTTCAAGGCTTATTTCGTGAAGTCGACGGCCGTGGTGCCGGGCATTCTCGGTGGCCAGTTCGACGCGGAGTTCCGCTTCCGCACGCCGCCCGAGCGCGATTCACTCATCGAGAAGCTTGGCGACAAGGTCGTGGTGCACCAGCAGCCGCTGCTTGCCGGAAACATTTTCATCTTCAACACCAAGCGCAAGCCCTTCGACGACATCCGCGTGCGCCAGGCCCTGTCGCTGGCCGTCGACCGATGGACCGGGGGCGAGAACATCGGCAAGATCTCCTCGCTGCGCTATCCCGGCGGCGTCAATCGCCCGGGCTCGAAGATGGCACTGCCCGAGGCCGAGCTGGAGAAGATTCCGGGCTACTGGAGGGACGCCGAGGCCGCGCGCACCGAAGCGCGGCGCCTCCTGAAGGAAGCGGGACATGAGAACCTAGCCTTCAAGTTCCTCAACCGGGCGGGCATCGAGAGCTACACCACGGGTGGCATCTACGCCGTCGACCAGTGGCGGCGCATCGGCGTGAAGGCGACGCACGAATTGCTCGAGACCAAGATCTACCAGGAGAACCTCGCCACGGGGAACTACGAGGTCGGGATGGAATTCATATCGGACTACCTCGACGATCCCACCCAGAACTTCGTCAAGTTCCTGAGCAAGAAGCTCTCCCCGCTCGGCTACTCGGGGCATGAGGACACCAAGATCGATGCCCTCTACGAGAAGCAGCGCAGCACGCTCGACCCCGCCGAGCGCACGAGGATCGTGCGCGAGCTGGACAAGTACGTCCTCACCACCGCCTACTCCGTGCCGTTCCTTTGGAGCCAGCGCATCGTCGCCCTGCCGGTCCGGGTGAAGGGCTGGAACATGACGCCATCGCACTATCTGTCGCAGGATCTCGTCGACGTCTGGCTCGACCAGTGAGAGCCGAAGATCTGCTGCGCGGCAGATTTGATGAAGCCCCCGCACGGAAGCGGCGCAACGGCAGCTTGCGATCAACTTGTGCTAGATATAGTACAAGTTGGCGCTCTTGCCGGACGTCCCGGCAGAAGCGCATTCGATGTCGCCTGTCGAGGGACGGGCAACGCATGGCATTCCGTGCTTCGACTACTCCAGCGCGGGGACAGGCTCGGCACGAGGGAACAGGCTGAGCAGGGACAGGCCCGACATGGGGTCGACAGGGGCTGAACGGGGCGCACGACGAGCGTGACACAGCAAGGGATCGGCGCGCGGCTGCTGCGCAAGGAAGACGACCGCTACATGCGCGGCCGCGGCCAGTACGTCGGCGATATCCGGTTGCCGGGCATGCTGGAGGTGGCATTTCTCCGCAGCCCGCTGGCGCATGCGCGCATCAAGGGCATACGCATCCCGGCGGCAATCCGCGATCGTGTGTTCATCGCCGAGGACCTTGGCGACGTCGCGCCCATTCGCGCCGACACGACATTGCCGGGATTCAAATCCTCGCTGCAGCCCGTCCTCGCGACGGGCAAGGTGCGCTACGTCGGCGAGCTCATCGCCATGTGCGTGGCGCCGACCCGCGCGGAGGCCGAGGACCTTGCCGGGGAGGTCGAGCTCGATCTCGAACCGCTCGCCGTCGTCTCCGACATGCTCGAGGCGCGCACGAGCAGCGCTCCGCTGGTGCACGAGCACTGGGGTGACAACCTCTTCCTGACCAGCTCCATGGAGGTGGACTTCGAGGCGGTGAAGGCGAAGGCCGCCGTCTCGATCACGCGCGAGCTGCGCACGTCGCGTCAGGTCATGAGCCCGCTGGAGGGCCGCGGGGTGGTCGCGAGCTGGCACTCCCGCCTCGGACAGCTGCTGTTTCACACCTCGACGCAGCAACCCCACATCGTGCGCTCGGGCCTCGCCGAATGCCTCGGCATCGACGAGGGCCAGATCCGCGTGGTGGCCCCCGACGTGGGCGGCGGCTTCGGCTACAAGGGCATCCTGTGTCCCGAGGAGGTGGCGCTGGCGTGGGCAACGCGCAAGCTCGGCGCGCCGCTGCGATGGCTGGAGGATCGCCGCGAGAACCTGACCGCCAACGCCAACTGCCGCGAGCACCACTACGTCCTGACGGCCTATGCCGACGCGGACGGGCGCCTGCTGGCGCTCGACTGCGAGGCCACCGTCGACTCCGGCGCCTATTCGGCCTACCCGTTCTCCGCCTGCCTGGAAGCGGGCCAGATCGTGTCGATCCTGCCCGGCCTCTACGACTTTCCGCACTACCGCTGCCGTGCCTACTCGGTGGCCACCAACAAGCCGCCCATTCTGCCCTATCGCGGCGTTGCGCGGACCGGCGTGTGCTTCGCGCTGGAGGTCACGCTGGAGGCGCTGGCGCGCAAGCTCGGCATCGAGCCCAACGAGCTGCGCTTCAAGAGCCTGGTGCGCCCCGAGCAGATGCCGTTCGACAACATCGCCAAGCGCCACTTCGATTCTGGAAACTACCCGGAAGCCCTGTGCCGGGCGGCGGCCGCAATCCGCCTCGACGAGGTGCGCCGGCGTCAGAAGCGGGGAGAGCCGGACGGCCGGCGGATCGGCATCGGCTTCGCGATGTACTCCGAGCAGGCCGGCCACGGCACCAGCGTCTACGCGGCCTGGGGCATCCCCATGGTTCCCGGCCACGAGCAATGCCAGGCCCGCTTCACGGCCGACGGCGCGCTCGAGCTCAGGATCGGCGCCCACAGCCATGGCCAAGGCCTCGAGACCACGCTGTCGCAGGTTGCCCACTCGATCCTCGGCGTGGCCCATGACCGCATCAAGCTCGTGCACGGCGATACCGCCGAGACTCCCTATTCGACGGGCACCTGGGGCTCGCGGTGCATGATCATGTCGGGCGGCGCGGTGGCTGCCGCGTGCGACGATCTCAAGTCGCGCGTGCTCAAGATCGGGGCCGGCCTGCTGCAGGCAAAGGTCGCCGACGTGCGGCTCGTCGCCGGCGAGGTGGTCGGGCCGTCCGGGCGGGTGTCCGTTACCGACGTGGCGCGCACCTGGTATCGCCGGCCGCAGGATTTGCCGCCCGACGTCGACCCCGGCGGCCTCGACGTGACCTCGGGCTACAAGGCCAAGCGCGACACGGGCACGTTCAGCTACGCCGCTCACGCCGCCGTCGTCGCTGTCGACACCGAGACCGGCGAGCTCGAGATCCTGGACTACGTGGTGGTGGAGGATGGCGGCGTGCTGGTCAATCCGATGATCGTCGACGGCCAGATCCTCGGCGGCGCGGCGCAAGGCATCGGCCCGGCGCTCCACGAGGAGATGCGGTTCGACGCTCAGGGTCAGCCGCAGGCTTCCACGCTCTCCGACTACCTGCTGCCGGGCCCCGCCGAGATGCCGGAGATCCGCATCCTGCACATGGAGACACCCTCTCCGTACACGCGCTTCGGGCAGAAGGGGCTCGGCGAGGGCGGAGCAATTGCACCGCCTGCCGCGATCACCAATGCCATCAACGACGCGCTGAAGGGGACCGGCGCGGAGCTGCTCGTGTCCCCGGTCACCCCGCGCCGCATCGTCGAGGCGATCGAACGCGCTCAGGGGAAGGCGGACGCCGCATGAAACCCGTCGCGTTCGACTACGCGCGCCCGACATCGCTGTCCCAGGCGCTGGCGATGCTGGCAGGAAACACCGGGGCCAAGGTGCTGGCCGGGGGACAGACGCTCGGCCCCATGCTCAACCTGAGGCTCGCCCAGCCGCAGCTGCTCGTCGACATCACACGCATCGAGAAGCTTGCCGCCGCCACCGAGGACGCCGACAGCGTGACCATCGGCGCCATCGTCACGCATGCGGCCATCGAGGACGGCCGGGCACCCGATCCCACCGGCGGCTTCATGCGCGCTGTGGCGCGCGGCATCGCCTACCGCGCCGTGCGCACGCGCGGCACCATCGGCGGCAGCCTGGCGCATGCCGATCCGGCCGCCGACTGGCTCGCCTGCCTCTCGGCACTCGGTGCCGACGCGCTGATTGCGGGTGCGAGCGGCACGCGTGCCGTGCCCGTTGCCGGCTTCGTGCGCGGGGCCATGGAGACGGCGCTGGGCGAGCACGAGCTGCTCGCGGCGGTGCGCATTCCCAAATTCTCGAGCGCTGCCCGCTTCGGCTTCCACAAGATCTGCCGCAAGGTGGGCGAGTTCGCCGACGCCATCGGCGTCGCGGTGCATGAGCCGGCGCGGCAGCTCACCCGCATCGTCTCCAGCACGCCGGCTGCCGGCCCGATCGTGATCGACGCGCCCGACCTGCAACCGGGGCGCGGCCAGCTCCCCGACGCAGCGGAGCTGCAGCGGCGCCTCGTGTCCGCAGGCCTTCCCGGCGATGCCTACGAGACGCGGCTCAATGCCGTCGCGGTGCGGCGTGCCCTTCAGGACATCGGTGCCCCATGACGCGCGTTGCTCTTACCGTCAACGGCAAGCCTGTCACGGCGGAGGTGGCGCCGCGCACGCATCTTGCCGACTTCCTGCGCGATCAGCTGCTGCTCACCGGCACGCACATCGGCTGCGAGCACGGCATCTGCGGCGCCTGCACCGTGGAGATCGACAGTGAGATCGCCCGCTCCTGCATCACCTACGCCGTGGCTTGCGACGGCGCCCGCGTCCGCACCATCGAGGGCTTCGACGACGATGCG
>Ga0114129_10014007_pt1 | contig 11425 bp, 7 predicted proteins | sample RhiMetdeltSRZDD1_FD_80071 | JGI IMG/M metagenome (GOLD analysis project Ga0114129, IMG submission 80071) | Populus rhizosphere microbial communities from Tennessee, USA - Rhizosphere MetaG P. deltoides SRZDD1 (version 2) (version 2) | ecosystem: Host-associated > Plants > Roots > Rhizosphere >... | reverse complement strand
GAAATCCGCTCCGTTTCAAGGGAATCGATTCCACGATCCGGATCGTAGCGAGCGACCTTGTGCTCGCCGGAATCGACGACCGCGCTCACACCCGGCACGGTGAGAGACGTCTCCGCGATGTTCGTGGCCAGAATGACGCGGCGTTCCGTCGTGTCCTGAAGCGCGCGATCCTGCTCGTCCGACGACAGCGAACCGTGGAGCGGGAGAACAACAGCAGTAGCTCCGGCCGCGCGCCGCACATCGGGCTCGAGCCGTCGAATTTCCGGCGCTCCCGGCAGAAAGCACAGGATGCTCCCTCTCGCCTCTTCGATCAGTTCGGACACGGCTGCCGGCACCGGCTGGTCCGGCCGATAGTCCACGACGATCGGATGCAGCTGACCGGGCACTCGAACGACCGGACAGTCGTCGAGATAGGCCGCGACGCCTTCCGTGTCGAGCGTGGCGGACATGACGATGACACGCAGATCGTCGCGCGCTCGCCAGGCTTGACGGGCAAACGCAAGGCCGAGGTCCGCGTGAACGCTGCGCTCGTGAAACTCGTCAAGGACGATCGTGCGGAAGTCCGTGAGGAGCGGATCCTGCTGGACGCGCGCGGTGAGGATTCCTTCCGTGGCGAGCAGCACGCGCGTGCGCGGCGAAAAACGCCGCTCGAATCGTACGTGCCACCCGACTTCCTCTCCGATCGTCCAGTTCTGCTCGCGCGCGATGCGTTGCGCGATCGATCGAGCCGCCACACGGCGCGGCTGCAACACGATCGCAGGGCCGTCGCTGGCCACCGCGGGCGGAACCCGCGTCGTTTTTCCAGCGCCGGGCGATGCCGACAAGACGATCGCCCGCCGGCGCCGCAGCAGCTCGAGAATCTCGGGGATGTGCGGGTCGATGGGGAGGGGGGAGGACACTTGTGGGTCGCTGGTCGCCCGTGGCTCGTCGTCAGTCGGCTCGCAGCGCGACGGCGGGATCGATCCGCAGCGCGCGTCTGATGGGCACCCAGTGCGCGACGAGCGAAACCAGCGACAGGAGCACCGCGGCGCCCGCGAAGGTCAATGGATCGTTTCGGCTCACGCCGTAAACGAGCGTTCCGAGGAAGCGGGTCGCGGCCGCGGCCGACGCAAGGCCCAGGGCGAGCCCAACGCCGACGAGCGCGAAGCCGTTCGAGAGCACGAGCCGCAGAATGTGTCCGGGGCGAGCCCCCAGCGCAACGCGTACGCCGACTTCGCGCGTTCGCTGCGCGACGCCGTACGAGACGACCCCGTAAAGACCAACGGCCGCCAGCAGCACGGCGACAATCGCGAAGCCGGCAAGCAGCCGCATCACGAAGAGTCGCTGACCAGCCGACTTTTCAATCAATGACGCGAGCGTCGCCACGTCATAGACGGGAACTGAAGCGTCCATCTCCCGCAGCACCGCACGCACGGATCCGGCAAGCGTCGCGCCATCCGGCGTGGACGATTTGACTACGGCCGTGAGGTACGAGTCGGTAATCTGGGTTTGCGGCGTGTACATCGCCGGGACCGGCGGCTCTGCCAAGTCGTCGTGGTGAACGTCGGCAACAACGCCGATGACGGTTCGCCACGGTCCGCGAGTGGAGTCGCCAATCCGCACCTGGGATCCGATCGGGTTGTCCCGTCCCCAGATGGATCGTGCGGTCGCCTGTGAGATGACGATGACAGGCTGGCCCCCGGTGGTGTCAGCGTCGGTGAACCCGCGCCCGGCCAGGAGCGGAATGCCCATGACGCTCAGATAGTCCTGGGTGATGCCGTAGCGCTCTACGCAGGGATCGTCGACCGGGTTCGGCTTCATTCGCCCGTTGACGTGGAAGCCCCAGCAGTCGGCGTTCCCGCCAAACGGAATCTGACCCGCCAGCGCGGCACCTTCGACGCCTGGAAGAGCCCGCAGCTTCTCCAGCGTGCGGTTCTGAAACACGACGACCGACGCATCCTCGGCGTAAGCCTTTCCAACCAACGAGAACTGCAGCGACAAGACTCGCTCGGCGCTGAACCCGGGGTTGGCGTGCATCAGCGCCACGACCGTCCGCAGCATCAACCCCGCGCCGGCCAGCAGCACGAGCGCGAGCACGAGATCCGCGACGACCAGCAGCGACCGGGCGCGCGAGCGCGCGCCGACACTGCCGCGGGAGTCCAGCGCCATCGTCTGGTGAAGGGTCACCGCCGCGCCACGCCATGCCGGAACGAGTCCGAAGATCAGGCTGGTGAGGATGGATACCGCGGCGGTGAATGTCAGGACGCGCAAATCGATTGCAATGTGCTGGACACGCGGCAGCGAGACGGGCGCGAACGCGGTCAGGCCGTCGAGTGCGACCGTTGCGAGGGCCACGCCCGCAAGGGCGCCGCCAGCCGCAAGGATGGCGCTCTCCGTCAGCAATTGCCGGATGACCCTCGCGCGGCCTGCGCCGAGCGCCGCACGCAGCGCAAGCTCCCGCTGGCGGGTGACGGAACGAGCCAGCAGGAGATTCGCGACATTCGCGCAGGCAATGAGCAGCACGAACCCGACCGCGGCCAGCAGAATGACGAGCGCGGTTCGTACTCTGCCTGTGAGCGCATCGCGCAGCGGAACGACCGCGATCGTTCCCTTGTCGTACTCGTTCGGATACTCGCGGCGCATCTGTTCACGAATCGCGTTCATCTCGGCGCTCGCATCGGCGAGGCTCACGCCATTTCGCAGGCGTCCAAACGCGCGCAGATGCTGACATCCACGGCAGGATGAGTCTCCTTTGAGGTCGTATCCGATCGGGGCCCAGATTTGCGCATCCGCGTTGTAGTACCGCTGCGCATCGAGCGGCTCGAAGGACGCCGGCATTACGCCGATGATCCGATACTCACGGTCGTTCATCGTCACGATCCGGCCAACGACAGATCGGTCCGCTCCGAAACGCCGCCGCCACAGGCCGTCGCTCAGGAGCAGCACTCGCCAGTGATCCGGACGATCGTCGTCGGCGGTGAACAGCCGCCCGAGGGCGGGACGCACGCCCATCATCTCGAAGTAGTTCCAACTCACGCGAACGGCCGGAAGCCGCTCGGCTTCCCCCCCGCTCACGAGCGTGGGCAGCCACGAGCGCATCATGGCAAAGCTCTCGAACGTCCGGCTCCGCTCGCGCCAGTCGAGGACGGTCGCAAAGCCAACGTTGGACGAGAATCCGTCGGGCCTACGGTCCCCCACCGTGACGAGACGATCGGGGTGTGCGTACGGCAGCGGTCGCAGCAGTACCGCGTCAACGATCGTGAAGATAGCCGTGTTGGCGCCGATCCCTAGCGCGAGCGTGATGAGCGCCGAGGCGGTAAAACCCGGCGTGCGACGCAGCATGCGGAAGCCGTAGCGCACATCCTGACCCAGCGACTCGATCCGAGGCAGTCCGAGCGATTCCCTGATGGTCATGGTGACTCCTCCGCACCGGCGAGCAGCCGCGCCATAATCGCGGCGATCCGGTTCCAGTCGTCTGCCTCGCGCTGCAATTGCTTGCGGCCGGCGCGCGTCAGCGAGTAGTACCGCGCGCGCCGATTGTTCTCCGAGACTCCCCACTTGGACGTGATCCAACCCCGCTGCTCGAGCCGGAGCAGGGCTGGATATAGCGTTCCCTGATTCAGGTGCAACAGCTCATCCGACACCTGCTCCAGCCGCTGCGCGATGCCGTAGCCGTGCAGGCTGCCCAACGTGTCGAGCGTCTTGAGCACCATCAGGTCGAGCGTGCCTTGCAGGATGTCGGTCACCCGTGAGAAGCATACCGATGCGTCCTGTTGGGGGTCAACAGAACGAAGGTCACCGGGCGCGTAGCAATTGAGTAAGATGCAGCTTGCTTCGTCGAAAGGAGCGCGTCACATGACTGGCACGCCCGGGTTCGTCGCGGATGTCTCGCTCTCCAGTGCGCGTCTTGGCCAGCGCTATCCTGCCGATCCTCGTCCCCGCGCCGGGACCCGGACCATCGTCCCGCAGCTTCCACGGTCGTCAGGCTTCACCGCGTGCTGGAGTCCGGCAGATCCCGATCTGGGAGTAGCGTGCTGCACCGAGTACTTTCCCTGCGGAAGCAAACTGGGTGGCGGCACGTTGTGGTGCACGCAGACCTGGTGTGTCGACGCGATCAGCAGTGCAGGATAGTCGCCGATGACTGCGCGCATTCTTCTGGCTCTCGGCCTGGCCGTCTCTCTGTCCAGTCCAGCGCGTGCTCAGAACGCTGCGTCGTTTCGTGTGGGCACTGCTACCGCGGCGCGAGGTGAGATCGGCCGCGGCGCGATCGAGGTACCCGCCGGCGTCGACGCCGCGCTCACCATTCCGGTGGCCGTCGTTCACGGCGCGAAGCCGGGTCCCGTGCTGGCGCTCGTCTCCGGCGCGCATGGGACGGAATACGCGTCGATCATCGCGGTCGAGCGGCTGATCCAGCAGCTCGATCCAAAGGTCATCAGCGGCACCGTCATTCTCGTGCCGCTGGTGAACGTGCCGTCGTTCGAACAGAAGATTGCGCACGTCAACCCGACGGACGGCAAGAGCATGAATCGCTTCTATCCGGGGAAGGCGGACGGCACGCAGACCGAGCGCGCGTCGTTTGCGATCACGCGGGAAGTTGTCGACCCGAGCGATCATCTGATCGATCTTCACGGTGGCGATCTGGATGAAAGCCTCCGGCCGTACTCGTACTGGACGAAGACCGGCAACGAGAAACAGGACGCGATCTCTCGCCAGATGGTGCTGGCCTTCGGCCTCGACACGATCATCATCTCGGACGATCGGCCGAAGGATCCGTCGGCCTCGCGATATCTCGAAAACACGGCCTCCACGCGCGGGAAGCCGTCGATCACCGTCGAGGCTGGTCACGCCGGCACGGTCGAGACCGACGATGTCAACGCGCTCGTGGAGGGGTGCTTGTCCGTCATGCGCTATTTGAAGATGATGGCGGGCGCGCCGCGTATGGTCGAGTCGCCAGTCTGGATCGAGCGCATCGCCGGGGTCACGAGCGACGTCAACGGCATCTTCTATCCGCTCGTCAAGCGCGGGACCTACGCGCAAAAGGGGATGAAGATCGGGTACATCACCGACTACCTCGGCAAGACGATCTTGGAGGCGACGGCGCCCGAAGCCGGCGTCGTGCTGTATCTCCGCGGGGTGCCGTCGATGACCAAGGGGGAGACGATTGCCAACATCGGGGTGGTCGCCCGCTGAACCCCGTCCGCCAGCCGAACGTATTGAATGGGGACACGATGAGTGTCCCCTTTTAAAAACGTGACACTCACATTTTAAAACCGTGACACTCACGTTTTTAAAATGTGAGTGTCCCCATTTCAGAGGCGGACCCATGGATCGGCTGCTGCAGGACGTCAGGTTCGGGATCCGGCTGCTCTGGAAGGACCTCGGCTTCACCGCCACGGCCATCCTGACGCTCGGCATCTGCATCGGCGCCAACACAGCCATCTTTGCCGTCGTCAATTCCGTGCTCCTGCAGCCGCTGCCGGTGCCGCACGCCGAGCAGCTGATCTACATGTACAACTCCTATCCGGGCGCGGGCGTGGTCGGCGGGTCGACCGGTGTCCCCGACTACTACGATCGCCTCCGCGAGACGAACGTCTTTCAGGAACAGGCGCTCTACAACACCCGGGGAGTGACGCTCGGCAACCAGGGGGATCCTCAGCGCGTGACCTCCATGATGGCGACGCCGTCCCTGCTGCGCCTGCTCCAGGTCCAACCGCTGCGCGGACGCCTGTTCTCCGACGCGGACGGCGAGATCGGACAGACGAACAAGGCGATCCTCACGTACGCCTCCTGGCAGCAGTGGTTTGGCGGACGTGAAGATGCTGTCGGTCGTGATGTCCGCATCAACGGCGAGCCCTACACGGTCGTGGGCGTACTGCCTCAGGGATTCAGCTTTCTGCAGCCCGACGTCAGGGTCTGGCTGCCCGTGGCGTTCAGTGCGCGCGAGAAGTCCGACGACTCGCGACACAGCAACAACTGGTCGTACGTCGCCCGGCTCAAGCCGACGGCGAGCGTCGAACAGGCGCGACAGCAGGTCGACGCGCTGAACGCGCGCAACCTGGATCGCTTCCCGCAACTGAAGCAGGTCCTGATCAACGCCGGCTTCCACACCGTCGTCGTGCCGCTGCACGCACAGCTGGTGCAGGACATTCGCAGCACGATCTACCTGCTGTGGGGCGGCGTGGTGTTCGTGCTGCTCATCGGCGCGGTCAATGTCACGAACCTGATGTTGATACGGTCGAGCGCGCGGATGAAAGAACTGGCGACGCGGCACGCGCTCGGCGCCGGGCTTGGACGCATTGCGGCGCAAATCCTGAGTGAAAGCGTCATGCTCACGCTGCTCGGCGGCGCATTCGGCCTCGGACTTGGATTCGCAGGGGTCCGCCTGCTCGCACGCTTCGGGCTCGATCGAGCGCCGCAAGGAACCTCCGTGACGGTCGACGTCACGGTCATGGCTTTTACATTCGCGCTCGCGGTGCTGGCGGGCATTGGCGTGAGCCTGATTCCCATCCTCGGCGTGCGCCGGATGAACCTGAGCCAGGCGTTTCGCGAAGAAGGCCGGAGCGGAACGGCCAGCCGCGGCGCAAGGACGGTCCGTCGCCTTCTCGTGACGGCGCAGGTCGCCTTCGCGTTCATGCTGTTGATCGGCGCTGGCCTGCTCCTCGCGAGCTTTCAGAAAATCCTGGCCGTTCGTCCCGGGTTCGATCCTGCTCACGTGATGACGGGAGTCGTGAGTCCTCCGGCATCCCGATACCGCGAAGATGCGCAGCTGATCGCGTTCTGGAACCAGTTGCGCGAGCGCGTTGCGGCGCTCCCCGGCGTGCAGGCCGCCGGGATCACCAGCAACCTGCCGCTCGGCGGCAACTACAGCGACAGCGTGATTCTCGCCGAAGGCTACGTGATGGCGCCCGGCGAATCGCTGATTTCTCCTTATCGGATCTCCGTGTCGCCGGGCTACTTCGAGGCGATGAGCATTCCGTTGAAGCGCGGTCGACTGTTCACGGGCTCCGACAACCAACGCGCTCCGAACGTCGTGGTGATCGATGAGCGCCTCGCGAAGCGCTTCTGGAAGGATTCGGATCCGATCGGACGACGAATGTGGAAGCCGGAATCCCCCGATGAGTTGACGCGCGGTCCGGGCGCGAGCAGCCATTTCTACACCGTGGTGGGCGTTGTGGGGAACGTGCGGATGACGGGGCTGACCGAGAAGGAGCCGGTCGGCACCTACTACCACCCGCACGCGCAGGAAGTAGCCCGTGGCATGACGCTCGTCACGCGAACGACCGGCGATCCTTCGTCGATCGTCGGCGCGATCAGGAAACAGGTGGCGGCGCTGGATCCGGAACTTCCTTTCTTCTCCGTCCGCCCGATGCAGGAACGGCTCGAACAGTCGCTCGTCAGCCGCCGCACACCGATGCTGCTCGCTCTCCTCTTCGGCGCGATCGCGCTGTTTCTCGCGGCTGTCGGCATCTACGGCGTGCTCGCGTACCAGGTGTCGCAGCGCCGCAAGGAACTCGGCATTCGCATCGCGCTCGGAAGCGATGGCCGGCGAATCTTCGGCCTCGTCGTTTCGGAAGGACTCTGGCTACTGTCGATCGGCGTGGCACTCGGGATTGGCGGCGCGTTCGCGATGCGGCGTGCGATGGAGACGCAGCTGTTCGGCATTCAGCCGATGGACCTGCGGGTTCTGGCGCTCGTTGCGGCCGTGCTCGGCGCTGTGGCGTTTTCGGCCTGTGCCGTCCCTGCCAGGCGCGCCTCGCGCATCGATCCGTTGATTGCGCTGACGGATCAGTAGAATGGAGTCGTGGCTCTCGAAACCGTTTTTCTCGACGCCGGCGGCGTCCTGCTCTTTCCGAACTGGCATCGCATCAGCGATGCGCTTGCAAAACAGGGAGTGGAGGTCGCTCCGGACGTCCTCGCCCGCGCCGAGCCGTACGCCCGCCGAATTCTGGACGATCAGCAGGTCATCGGCGCAACAACGGACACAAGCCGTGGCTGGTTGTTCTTCGACCTGATCCTCGAGAAGGCCGGAGTCGCTCCGTCGCCGGCCACGGCCGCCGCGCTCGCAGAGCTCCACACGTATCACACCGCCAAGAACCTCTGGGAGTTCGTTCCCGACGGCGTCTATCCAGCCCTTACCGCGCTGCGCGAGATGGGCCTCAAGCTGACGATAGTGTCGAACGCGAACGGAACGCTTTGCGCGCACCTGTCGCGCATCGGGCTCGACCGGTACGTCGACTGCGTGCTGGACTCCTGCGACGAGAAGGTCGAAAAACCGGATCCGCGGCTCTTCGAAATTGCGCTCGAACGGAGCGGCGCGCAGCGTGAATCCACGATCCACGTCGGCGACCTCTACAACATCGACGTGATCGGCGCGCGAAACGCCGGCCTGCGCGGAGTGCTGCTGGATCAGTCCGATCTGCGGCCGGATGCCGACTGCCCGCGCGTCAAATCGCTAGCGGAGCTCGTCGAGCGGATTGGGCTAGGCGAATTCGATTGATGATTGCCGATTGGCGATTGAAAACCGGCTTCGATCATTCGTTTGATTTCTCGATCTTCGCCCAACTGTCCTTCAGCGTGACGGTGCGGTTGAACACCGGCCGCCCGGGGGTGGTGTCGGGATCCACGCAGAAGTAACCGATCCGCTCGAACTGCACGCGGCTCCCTGACGGTAGATCCGCGGTCGACGGCTCCACCTTGGCGTCCGGGATTACCTCGAGCGAAAGCGGATTGAGATCCGCGTGATAATCGCCGCGCGCGCCCGGCTCTTCGACCTTGAACAGCCGATCGTAGAGGCGCACCTCCGCGCTGACGGCATGCGCGGCTGACACCCAGTGGAGCGTGCCTTTCACGCGGCGGCCGTCCGGGGCATCGCCCCCGCGCGTGGAAGGATCGTACGTGCACCGAAGCTCCACGATCTCACCCGTCGCGGGATCCTTGATGACGCCGGTGCACGTGATGAAGTACGCGCATCGCAGTCGGACCTCGCGCCCCGGCGCGAGCCGGAAGAACTTCTTCGGCGGATCCTCGCGGAAGTCGTCGCGCTCGATGTACAGCTCTCGGGAAAACGGCACCTTTCTCGTACCCGCTGACGCATCTTCCGGATTGTTCACGACGTCGACCAGCTCGGTCTGCCGCTCCGGATAGTTCTCGATCACCACGCGCAGCGGACGCAGAACGCCAAGCACGCGCGGCGCGCGTTTGTTGAGATCCTCGCGCACGGCATGCTCGAGCAGCGCGACGTCGACGATGTTCTCGCGCTTGGCGACGCCGATGCGATCGCAGAACGCGCGGATGGCTTCGGGCGTGTAGCCGCGCCGCCGCATGCCGACGATAGTGGGCATCCGCGGGTCGTCCCACCCGGTGACATACCCCTCCTGCACGAGCTCCAGGAGCCGGCGCTTGCTCATCACCGTGTAGGTGAGATTCAGCCGCGCGAACTCGATCTGCCGCGGACGCGCCGGAACGGGGAGGCTTTCAATCAGCCAGTCGTACAGCGGCCGATGGTCCTCGAACTCGAGGGTGCAGAGCGAGTGCGTGATCTGCTCCAGCGCGTCGGACGGCGGATGCGCGAAGTCGTACATCGGATAGATGCACCAGGCGTCGCCGGTCCGGTGGTGATGCGCGCGACGGATCCGATACAGCACCGGATCTCGCATGTTGAGATTCGGCGACGCCATGTCGATCTTCGCGCGCAAGACGTGGGCGCCGTCCTCGAACTCACCGTTCCGCATGCGTGCAAACAGGTCCAGGTTTTCCTCAATCGACCGATCGCGATACGGGCTGTCACGCCCCGGCTCGGTCAGCGTTCCCCGCAGCTCCCGGATTTCGTCCGCCGTCAGACTGTCGACGTACGCGAGACCGTGGCGGATCAAATGAACGGCATACGCATACAACTGCTCGAAGTAGTCCGACGCGAAGTGGAGGCTCGACCAGTCGAATCCCAGCCACCGCACGTCCTCTTCGATGGCGTCGACGTACTCGACGTCTTCCTTGGTGGGGTTGGTGTCGTCGAATCGCAGATTACAGGTGCCGCCGAACTCCCGCGCGATGCCGAAGTTCAGGCAGATCGATTTCGCGTGGCCGATATGAAGGTAGCCGTTCGGCTCCGGCGGAAACCGGGTCGCAACATGGGTGACCGTTCCCGCCTTCAGCTCCTCGGTCACGATCGCGCGGATGAAGTCCGTCGGAGCAAGGCTCCCTTGTGGCGCGCCGGAGGTCGTCGTTACCGAATCGCTCATTGGTATGAACTTCTGATTATACCTAGCGGAGCAGGCCGGTCTCGAAACAGAACATCCTCAGAGGGTATCTGCGCCCACAACTCTTTTGTCCAGTTGTGGTTACGCCAAACAGACGATGTGTAGCAATTCGGAACATTTCCGCTTTACGGCTTTGCCGGGAATTTCATACGTTTTTGTGAGCGCTGGCGCACTCGTGTTCCATTTCGACTCAAGATAGCTATTCAAAGCTCCCCGAAGAGCGCTGTCGTCCGTGAGTTTCCTCAATGAATACGGGTTCCTTTTGACCTGCTCGCAGCGCGACGATATCGGCTTGTTTCTTGCGCTGCGCCGACTGGCACCAGGAGCCCCAACATACATGAAAGCTGCGCTCGGGCGGGTCGAAGAAGTTAACAAGGAACTGTGGGTCCTGCTCTCGCTGTTCTCCATCTGTCTGCTGCTCAACGTCGTCGTCGACGGTCAGCGGATGGTCCTCAGCTTCTACACCCTTCCCACGCTCGGGTCGGCGTATTACTACGGCCGCCGGCATGCCACGCTGACGGCGTTCGGCAGCGTGCTGCTGGTCGTGCTGATGACCTGGTACAACCCGGTCCTGTTCGCGGCGGTGAATGTGTCGAGCACGTTCGCTGCGACGCGCTGGCTCGATATCACCGTCTGGGGCGGAGTGCTGATCATCACGGGCTACTCGATGGGCACGCTCTACGAGCACAAGAGCGCGCAGATCGACGAGCTGCGCGAGACATACCACGGCGTGCTGTTGATCCTGCGCCACTTCATTGCCAAGGACACCTACACGGAGAATCACTCGTACCGTGTATCGGTGTATGCCGCGACGATCGCGATGAGCGTCGGCTTGCCGCCCGAGCGCGTCGAGGACGTTCGCGCGGCGGCGCTCCTTCACGATATCGGCAAGCTCGACGTCAGCCGTGACTTGTTGTATAAGGCCGCGCGTTTGACAAAAGAAGAGTACGAACAGATGCAGCAGCACGTCCCGAGGGGCATCCGAATGCTGGAGCCCGTCGGCGGATCCCTTCGAAGAGTGATCCCGATCGTGCTCGCGCATCATGACAAGTTCGACGGAACCGGCTACCACCCCAACCGCGGCGAGGCCATTCCACTCGAGGCACGCATCCTCTCCGTCGCGGACGTCTACGACTCGCTGACGAGCGATCGACCGTATCGAAAGGCGATGTCTCCGTTCGACGCGAAGG
>Ga0114129_10014006_pt1 | contig 11425 bp, 6 predicted proteins | sample RhiMetdeltSRZDD1_FD_80071 | JGI IMG/M metagenome (GOLD analysis project Ga0114129, IMG submission 80071) | Populus rhizosphere microbial communities from Tennessee, USA - Rhizosphere MetaG P. deltoides SRZDD1 (version 2) (version 2) | ecosystem: Host-associated > Plants > Roots > Rhizosphere >... | reverse complement strand
GGTCTTGCCATGCCGCCAAACCGCCCAGGAATGACAGCGCCGATGCCGACAGCGCTGTTACCCGCGGGATCAGCTCCTCACGGAGATTCTCTTCGAAGCCGCGCACGGCCGAGGGCAGGGGCACATCGACAGCCAGGACGGCGTCGATCCATTCCTGTTGCGTCACAATGTGGCCGCCTGACGCTATCCGATCGTTGGCCAGCCGCCTGGGCGACGTCGCCAACCGTAGCTTCTCCTCATCGGTGACGTGCATTGCCGCGAACCGTGACCCCATCTCGGCGGAGAACGCGTCGAACAATGACGCCAGCACGAGCGTGGTGTGTGCGGCTGCCACGTAGTCCAGCCGGCTTCGGCCGCATTCGCCGCGCATCTTCGCCGCAGACGCCTCCAGGAGGTCTCCGAGAGATCTACTGATTTCCTGTCTGACGTCCACCAAGGCGACGGCCGGAGGAAAGACAACTGCTCCGAGCAGGATTCCGGTGCCGACTAGGCGGTCCATCAACTTGGCAATTCGGCCGCTACGCCCCTCCAGCAGAGTCAGCGCACCGGCGTACGTGAGCGGAACGGAACGCGTCATAGATAGACGTTAACGTGAGGATGGAGACAGGAACGGCGAGTTCGCGTGCCGCCAAGGGAGATGCCTGTAGGGGCTCTTTACCTCCGTTACGGCGTTGACCAGCGGCAACGTGTGGCATTGAGGGGCCGATGAGCGGGGATGCGCCTGCGGTGTGCTTCGTGTATTCCTGGGCGGCGCCTTGCCGATCAGTTCACGTGAAAGGCCCTCCCGATGTTCTCTTGGCCGAGTTGCTCCGGGAGGGCCACCGGCGATGTCGACGGTGACGCCGGAAGGAGTGTTCGACCTGGCGTGCGCGAGCATCGTATTTCCGATATTGATGGCGGCCCGCACCATCTGCTCGTCCGAGTCGGCTCCCCGTCGGAGTTCGAGCGGCTGCTCGCCGAGATCCGCTCGGCGGCTAACCGCATCACGCGGACGACCGTCGCCCGATCACTTGACGGCGACGGTCGTCGTCACGGATTCCTGATCGGTCTCGGACGTGCGCAGGGTGAGGCGGATTTGCCAATCGCCTGCGGCCGGCACGGTCATCTCGCCGAAGGCGTGGTGGTCCTGGATCGCCATTACCGGGATGTCGATCCGTTCGACACCGGCCTTCGGCAATGCCGCCGTCGCCCTCCACTCGAGGATGCGCTGCGGAAAGCCCTCGGCGGTGTATGCATACAGATGCAGGTAGTTCGAGCCGACCCTGACTGGGTCGATCTGGATCTGCAGTGTGTAGAGCCCGGTGGTGAGCGTGCTGGCGTAAACCTTGCTACTGACCTGGCTATCGACCGCCGCATTGCGTCCGGGCGTGGTCTGGACGAGCACCGACGCCGCGACGAGCACGACCGCGGTAATGCCTAGTTCCACGCTCACACTGCGGCGCAGGGCGCGAGGCCGCCCAGTCGCGACCCTCCGTTGTACGAGCCTCCGCGAGTATGCGGCCACCAGCAGCACAGCACCGAGGAGGCCAATCTTCAGCAGGACCAGCTGACCATATCTCGTATCGATCAGCGCGGTCAGCGTACGGATCTCGATGAACGCCTGGACCGAACCGGCACCGACGAGGACGCCGACGGCGACCGCCGCCCACCGCGACCACCGCGGCAGGATCGCCTGCAGTTCGGTCTCGTCCGCTCTCGGCAGCAGGAAGACGAGCAGCATGACCAGGCCGCCGAGCCAGATCGCCATCGCCGCCAGGTGAGCGAAGTCGGTCAGCACTGATACCGGCGGAAGCGGTGAGGCCACGGGATGCCCGGCGATCGACCATGTCCCGAGGACGATCGCCGCCAGAGCCGCCGACAGCGAGCGGGCACCTGCGCCGAGCCTCTCCCGTCGAGAGATCTGCCGGAGCACCAACACGGCGACCCCGAGCGCGGCCAGCCGGACGACCATGGCCAGGCCGAAGGGACTGATGACCACGTCGCGGATGTCCCTCCCGGTGACGCGGGACACGGGGGAACCGGTGGCGTACGGCGCCTGTAGCGTCAGGGACAACACCGTGCTCAGTCCGATCAGCCCGATCCCCAGCCGAGCAAGGGATATGGGCTGTCGCCGAGACAGCCGAGGGGGCCACAGGACGAGCAGGACGAACACCGGTCCGACGAGGAGCACCAGCCCGGCGTATCCCAGGTATTCGGCGACCGGAAGCAGTACGCCGACCACGGGATCGGTGGTCTGTGCGATCGGCGCCTCGGTGACGGCGGACGGGGCGCCTACGGAGAACGTAAACCCTCCGCTGACCGGGTGGCTGTCCTCCGACAGGACCCGGTAGCTGACGAAGTATGTGCCATTGGGCAATCCGGAAAACAGCGGGATCGTCACCATGCTCCGTGCGAACGTGGGAACATGATCGGCCCGCCGCCCGTACGGCCCGATGATCTGGATCTTTCCGGGTATCGCCCGGACCGGTTCACTGAACGCCAACGTCACGCTGGCCGGTGCGTTACGCAGGATCACCCCGGCCGCCGGGTTCGTGCCGGTGAGCACCGCATGCGCACTGGCGGGCGCCTCGGCGAAGAGCGCTCCGGCGAGTCCGATGAGGACGCCGACCAGGATGGGCGTACCACGTCCGCAGGTCATGGCGGACATGCTGCCACTGTCCGTTCGATATCGCACTCTGTCGATCAGTAAATCTCCGGGATCGATCACCGTGAAACCACAAGGGCGACGCTGTACACTTCGCATGCTCACGACCCGGGAGCACTGTGGACGATGTGGCTTCGGTCGCACGCCGGCGGCGTCCCGGCGAGCGAGGAGGCAATGATGTGCCGTATCGAAACCTCTCGAACCCGCCACAACCGGCCGCCGCGGAGTTCGACGCGATCGGCGGGTTGCAACTGGCATCTGGGCACCGGCATGGGGGTGGTCGCAGCCGCACTGATGGCCATCGATGGTGTGATCGTCGACGACGCTACCCCCCAGATGCAGCCGGCGACCTCATATTCGACGGGGGCTGCGGCGGCCGCCCGCAAGTCGATCCGGCTGGTGATCAAGTCGAGACGGCGGCTGGTGCGTGACGCGCTCTGTGCCTACCTCGCGGGTCGCCCCGAATACACGGTCGTCGGGCAGGTGGGTGCCATCGATGCTCTGGCCGAGCTGTGCTTGCTGCGACGACCGGATGTGGCTCTGGTCGACGCCATCGACCTGAACGAAGACGCCGTCGCGGATCTGCTTCGTGTGCAGGCCGCTGCGCCGTCGGTGGAGTTAGTCGTCGCGTACGCGGCCGCCACGCCGGGAGCGCTGAGGACCGCGATCGATGCCGGCATCACCGCTGCGATGCCCTGTTCGCGGGGGCTCGACGCGGTGCTGCGGAAGGTGCGCGAGCGTGGTCGCTCCGGCGGTCGTCTGCGCCCTGACGGGATCGCGCTCACCGAGTCCGACATCACAGTGCTGTCGCTGATGAGTTCCGGACACAGTGTCCCGGAAATGGCGAGCTTCCTGCGAGTCAGCCCGCGGACAGTGGAGAACCACAAGCGACGGCTCTACGTAAAACTGGATGTGCGTAACTCTGGTCACGCCGTAGCTCGGGCCGCGTCGCTCGGACTCGTCGACCTGCCCGGCGGTGACAGACGACCCGAACGCGTGGACCGGGGGCAGCCGCTACTCGTCGTGATCCGAGGGGAGGCCGGTCCCGGTCTTGACGCCGTGCAGCTGGCGTTGCTGCAGGCGGCGGTGCCGTCGGTGCGCGTGCACATGCTGACGCCGCTGGACCGCGAGCACTGGGCACAGTGGCAGCGTGGCCCGATCGTGACGGTGCTTCTCGATCCCGCGTACGACGACTGGATCGTCCCAGCCTCCATGGGTTCGCCGGCGATGGTCGTGCTTTCCGGCGAACCGGAACTGCCGACGGTCATCGACCTGCTCCTGCGTGGTGCGCACGCGCTGCTTCGGGTCGAGGACGTCGCCGACGACCTTGCGGCCGTGCTGCCCGCTGTCGCACACGGCTATCTGGCTATCGATGCCACGCATCTCGATGACGTGACCGGATGGATGGCCGAACGGCCGGTCGGCGGATCACCGGCAACGCCGGCGCTGACCGCCCGCGAGTGCGACATCCTGGGCGCCATCGCCTCCGGGAGCACGATACGGCAGACGGCGCGTGCGTTCGGCATTGCGGCGAAGACCGTGGAGAACACGCAAGCGCGGCTCTATCGGAAGCTCGGCGCGCGTAACCGCACGGAGGCATTGACCATCGCCCATCGGTTGGGCCTGCTGTAGCGGGGTTCTCCTGATCCCAGCACCAGCACACCGGCCTTGGGCTTCTCTGTCAGGCCGGGTGGGCGAGCACCGGACCCCCAAGGGAAAACCGTTCCCCAAGGGAAGCGCGCCCCTCGCCACCGGCTACGCATCCATGCAAATCTCTTTCAAGGTCGCCGGACGGTGGCGCGGGTGCGGTGGCTGGGCGAGCCCCTTCACCTGGCAGACGCATGGCGGGCCTTGCAACGTAACGCCCGCCGGACCGACCGACGGCCTACCTATGTGCACACCGCGGGATGCGGACTCGCACAAAGTGTGGCGGCACTCCCAGTCGAAAGGCCCAACGAGGGGAGAATTCATGGGAAAACGTGAGGTCACCAGAAGGCAGGTCCTGAGATACACCGGAGGCGGTCTGCTGGGGGCGGGAGTGGCAGGAGCGGTGCCGTGGCTGGTGTCCTCCAGCGCGGGCGCCGAACAGCTGGTCGCCGCCGAGCAGGAGGAACTCGACCCATTGTCCATCCCGAAGTACGTCAACCAACTACCCATCCCTCGCGTCCTCGCACCGACCGTCATCCGGAACTCCAGCGGCAGGGTCATACGCCACGACTACGACATGTCGCAGAACGTGATCCGCGCCCAGATACTGCCGCCGGGCTTTCCCCAGACAACCGTGTGGGCGTTCGGCGGCCGATGCGTCATTCCAGGCTCGAATCAGACCGAGTTCGTCGCCTCCACACCGGGCCCGATCTTCGAAAACGTGCGGGGTATTCCAGCCCGGGTGACCTGGCGCGACAACATCAACCGACCGCACATCCTCCCAGTCGATCCGGTCCTGATGTGGGCGAACCCGAACGCCTTCGAGGCGCCCGGGGTACCGTTCACGCCATTCCCGCCCGGCTACGCTCCGGCACAGTTCCCGGTGCCGGTGGTCACGCACACGCACGGTCTGGTGGTGAAGCCACAGTTCGACGGCACCGCCGAGGAGTGGTTCACGCAGTTTGGCCAGCGCGGCGCCAGTTTCGTGAGCACCACCTACGAGATGCCCAACGAGCAGCCCGGAACGCAGCTCTTCTACCACGACCATGCCATGGGTATCACCCGCCTCAACGTGTATTCGGGGCTCGTCGGGGCGGCCTACTTCATCCGTGATCCCAACAGTCCGCTCGACCAATCGAGTTCCCCGCTGCCGCGAGGAGAGTTCGAGATACCGCTCACCATCGCCGATCGGTTCTTCTTCACCGACGGCGAGCTGAACTTCCCAAGAGTGAGCCCGAACGTGCACCTGCCGTACTGGGACGCTGAGGACGAGTCGGACGTCGTCGTGGTCAACGGAAAGGCGTGGCCGAACCTGAACGTGAAGCGCAGGCAGTACCGCTTCCGGCTGCTAGCCGCGTCGAACATGCGGGTGTGGCAGTTCCAGTTCCAGCTCGGAAGCCTGGACGGCGAGTTCCTGCCGTTCACGGTGGTCGGGTCCGACGGCGGATACCTGCCGCGGCCGGTCGTCGTGGATCGGATAAAGATGGGCATTACTGAACGCAACGACGTACTGGTCGACTTCTCCCGCTTCCCCGCCGGGACGCAGATCTTCATGCGGAACACGCTGGAGGTCGACGACGACGGCGAGATCATCGTGCCCGACCCGGAGACCGTGGGTCAGGTCATGCGTTTCACCGTGGTCGCCAGCACGCCGGTGTCTCCGCCGGTACTCAACCCGGCCTTGTTCCCGCCGCGGGCAACCTTGGTCCCCAACGCGCCGACTCGGACCAAGGTGACGGTGCGGTTCCGGGATGACGCCGAGCACGTAACCCCGTCGGACCGGACGCGCACCATCGACGGGATAGGGTTCGCCTCGCCGGTTACCGAACTTCCACTCATTGGCTCGACCGAGCAGTGGGACATCGTGAACACGAACGATCCCGACGACGATGCGGACGCGGGCGCCCATATGATCCACCTTCACCTGTTGGAGTTCCAGATCAAGAACCGTCAGCGGTTCGACAACGAGCGATTCCTTCAGGACTGGTTCCTCGTCAACGGCCGCCGGCCGGTGACTCGGCCGATCGTGTTGCCGATGGAGGACTACCTGATCGGCGACCCGGTCCCGCCGGAGCCCAACGAAACGGGTTGGAAGGATACGGCTCGCGCCGACCCGCAGTTCGTCACACGGCTGCTCACCCGCTGGGCGCCGCAAGAGATCGCGACCGGGGGCGTGCAGCCGGGCGAGAACCGCTACCCGATGGACGTCGAGTTCCCAGCCTCGACCGATCCGTTCACCGGTCCGGGCTACGTCTGGCACTGCCACATGCTCGGGCACGAAGACCACGACATGATGCGGCCCCTGCCCATGGTCTTCAAGTGGAAGTCCGGCGTGGCCTACCCAGTCGGCAAGATCGTCGCACACAGCAACGTCAACTACCGGGTACGCGTGGCGCACACGTCTCGGTTCGGCGAGTCGCCGACCGCGCGGTTCGACTTGTGGGAGCGAGTGAACAACAACGACGGCAGCTGGCAGCCGCAGATCATCTACGCGGTCGAGGACCGGGTCATGCACAACGGGCAGCTCTATGCGGCCCGCCATGTGCACCAAGCGAGGTCCGGCCAGACCCCAGCCGACCGCACCGATCTTTGGGAGCGGCTGCCGATGACGGCAAAGGACCAACTCGTCAAGTTCTGCGATCCCGACGACCCGGAGACCGCCGAGTTCTACCAGATCGGGCTGACCGGGACCGAGGATGAAGCGCGTGAGGCCATCGGTGCGGCGCTGGCCGTCTGCCAGCCCATCCACGCCATGCCCAGCGCGGGAATCACCGAGAACGCCATCGCCTTCACCGTCCCGGACGGCAGCACATTCCGGCCGACACCGGCCTCCGGCACGGTCTACTACGAGACGATGTCGCAACTGCTCTCGATCGTGCTTCCCACCTCTCTGCAATCTGGACAGTCGGTCACGGTGAACGGGCGGACCATGAAGCCCGGCGCGAATTACCCGCTACCGCCCATGCGCAACGAGGGCTACCTCATCAAGACAACCGGGGGGGTGATCTTTACGGCATTCTGACCCGAATCACACCGATGGCTGATGCCATCACACCTCTCACGAGATGCCCTCCGCGCCGAGCGCCTGTCGAACGCCAGGTCCCAGCCGGGAGGGCATCTCGCCGGCCGGCGGCTGTAGCCGGCGGACCGTTGTCCGAGTCGACCCGATGGCAGCTACCGCTGCGCCGATCCGCATTGTGCTGGCGGCGACGGCGACGAGCCCGACCGGATCACTGCCGCAGAGTCAGATACGTTGCCAGTACGCCGATAAGGGTCAGGTCGTCGAGGACCCAGAGCGTGGCGGTCACCGTGGCGGCGCGCAGCGCGATCCATGCTCACCTCCGTCACGCATGTCAGGCCAGAGCCGAAGGTCCCGGAATCTCTGGAACGGTTGTCAGCCGCCGACGGGGACGTGGCCGAGTTCGTACCACAGGTCGCGGATGGTCGGATAAGGCTTGTCGGGCAGCGATTGCAGGACGGTAATGATCTCGGGGCGGGCGTGGCTGCCGGCGGCGTAGGCGAGCATCCGATCGCGGGTGGTCGGACCGGCGGCGAAGGCCGCTTCCACATGGACGGCCAGTTCGATTCGGGTGACGGTCATCGATGACTCCTCGGCGTGCGTTCAGAACGGCACAGGCTTGACGTTGGCGTGGCCCGCCGGAAGTGAGGGTCGACGGGCCACGCCGGTCGGGGGGATGGGGCTTGGGGGTGGCGTGGCCCGCCGGGAGTGTGAGTGACGGCGGGCCACGCCACGTATCGGGATGGGTTACTGCAGCCGATGCGTGAGGGTGTCCAATTCGGTCCACAGCTGGGCGGGAAGCTTGTCGCCGAACTGGGCGAACCATTGCTGAATCTGCGGCAGTTCGGCCCGCCACTCGTCGGCGTCGAAATGCAGCGCCGCGGCGAGGTCGCCGTCGGCGACGTCGAGGCCGTCGGTGTCGATCGCCGCCGGGTATGGCACCAGGCCGATCGGGGTGTCCGCGGCGTCGGCGGTACCTTCCAGGCGTTCGACGATCCATTTGAGGATCCGGGAGTTCTCGCCGTAGCCGGGCCACAGGAACCGGCCGTCGGCGCCGCGGCGGAACCAGTTCACCTGGAAGATCTTCGGCAGGGTGGCGGCGCTGGCGGCCTGCTTACCGATCGCGAGCCAGTGGTTCATGTAGTCGCCGGCGTGGTAGCCGATAAACGGCAGCATCGCCATCGGATCCCGCCGAACCACGCCGACCGTACCGACCGCCGCCGCGGTGGTTTCGCTGGACAGGGTGGCGCCCATGAACACGCCGTGGTCCCAGTCGCGGGCCTGCGCGACCAGCGGCACGGTAGTTTTGCGTCGCCCGCCGAACAGGATCGCCGAGATCGGTACGCCGCGCGGGTCGTCGTACTCGGGGGCCAGAATCGGGCACTGCTTGATCGGCGTACAGAACCGCGAGTTCGGGTGGGAGGAGGGCCGGTCGGAGTCGGGTGTCCAGTCGCGCCCGTGCCAGTCGGTCAGATGCCCGGGCGGTCTGCCCATGCCCTCCCACCACACGTCGCCGTCGTCGGTCAGGGCGACGTTGGTGAACAGCGAGTTGCCGCGTTGCAGGGTGCGCATGGCGTTGGGGTTGGTGGCGTAGTCGGTGCCCGGTGCGACGCCGAAGAACCCGAACTCGGGATTGATCGCGTAGAGGCGGCCGTCGTCGCCGAAGCGCATCCAGGCGATGTCGTCGCCGAGCGTTTCGACGGTCCAGCCGTCGATGGTGGGTTCGAGCATGGCCAGGTTCGTCTTGCCGCACGCGGACGGGAACGCCGCGGCCACATAGTGCACGGCACCGGCCGGGTTGGTCAGTTTGAGGATGAGCATGTGTTCGGCCAGCCAGCCCTCGTCGCGGGCCATGACACTGGCGATGCGCAGCGAGTAGCACTTCTTGCCCAGCAGCGAGTTGCCGCCATAGCCGGAGCCGTAAGACCAGATCTCGCGGGTTTCCGGGAAGTGGGCGATGTATTTGGTGTCGTTGCACGGCCACATCAGGTCCGCCTGCCCGTCGGCGAGGGGTGCGCCGACCGAGTGCAGGGCAGGTACGAACTCGGCGGCGTCGCCCATCACGTCCAGGACGGGGATGCCGACCCGGGTCATGATCTTCATCGAGGCGGCGACATAGGCGGAGTCGGTGATCTCGACACCGAACTTGGGGTCCTCCGCATCGAGAGGTCCCATGCAGAACGGGATGATGTACATGGTTCGCCCGGCCATGCTGCCGCGATACAGGCCGGTCAGCAGGTGCTTCATTTCGGCCGGGGCCATCCAGTTGTTGGTCGGCCCAGCGTCGTCGGCGTTCTCGGAGCAGATGAACGTCTGCTGCTCCACCCGAGCCACATCCGACGGATCGGTACGCGCCCAGAACGAGTTCGGCTTTAGCTCCTCGTTCAGCCGCACCAGGGTGCCCGCCTCGACCAGTTCGCTGGTAAGGCGCTGCCATTCGTCGTCGGAGCCGTCGCACCAGTGGATGTTCGTCGGGTTGGTCAGCTCGACGACCTGCGCTACCCAGGCCAGGAGCTTGGGGTGGGTGGTCGGGGCTGAAACCGGCGCCGTTGCCGTGTCAGTCATCGGGGGAACCTTTCTCGTGCTGCTGAATGCGGTGCCGTGTGTTACGCCGCCAGCCCAGACTCGTCTGGTTGCCGGGTTCGAAGCGCTTGTCCCAGGCCGGTTTCTGGTTGCGACGGCCGGGGTGGTGTAGCCGGTCGGGTCCGGCCGACAGTGCGAACAGCCGGTGGGCCATCGCGACGCTCAGAGCGGTCAACTCGGCGCGGTCACCGGCACGCAGCAGCCGGACGGCATCTGCGGCCGCGGCGATGAGCATCGGCCCGTCGGCCGGCCACATCGGCGCGTACCGGCGGATGCGGATCACCACTGCGCCCAGCCGCGGATTGATCACCTCGTCGTCCTCTCGGTCGCGCAGCGCGGGCAGCAGCCGTTCGGTCACCGCTTGGTAGGCGTCCCACGCCGCCCGCCTTCCCGCATCACCCGCCATCGTGCTCGCCTCCTACAGGGTGGTCCGGGCCGTGTTGGCGACCAGTCGGTGGCGCGGCGCCGCGACCAGCAGCCCGGTGTGGTGCAGAAGGTCACGGGCAGCGGCGATCGCCTCTTGAGTGTGGGCGAACACCCGGCCCTGCACCCGCAGCCGATCCAGCACCGCCAGGGCGTCGAGGGCCTTGGTGTGCCGGTCCGCAATACCCGACAGGTAGACCGTGATGCCGCGATGTTCCAGGCGTTCGATCGCGTCACGCAACACCAGCGCGCCCGTACCGTCGATGGTGGACACCCGAGACATGCGCAAGATGACCACGCGGACGTCGGCGATGTCGGACAGCTCGAGCAGGAATCGGTGCGCGGCGGCGAAGAACAGCGGCCCGTCGAACCGGTACGCCACGATGTGTTCGGCCAGTAGCGCTGCTTCCTCGGTGTGGTGATCGCTCACATCGAGGGCCACTTGTTCCAGAGTGGACGCGTGGGCGATCTTGCGGATGGCCAGGAAACAGGCCAGGACCAGGCCCACGCCGACGGCGACCACCAGATCGAGGGCGAGCGTGGCGGCCGCGGTCAGCGCCAGGACGGCCGCGTCGGAGCGGGTCGAGCGGGCCAACGCCGTCAGGGAGCTGACTTCGACCATCCGGATCGCGGTCGCCAGGAGGACACCGGCCAGCGCGGCGAGGGGTATGTGGGCGACCAGCGGCGCGGCGGCGAGCATGATCGCCGTGAGGGTGACCGCATGGGTGATCGAAGCCAGCCGCGATGAGGCTCCAGCCCGGACGTTGACTGCGGTACGGGCGATCGCGGCCGTCGCCGGAACCCCGCCGAACAGCGGCGTGACCACGTTGGCAACACCCTGGCCGAACAGCTCCCGGTCCGGGTCATGCGTTTGTCCGACGCTCATACCGTCGGCGACGGTCGCCGACAGCAGGCTTTCCAACGCCGCCAGCGCCGCCACCGCCAGCGCGGCCGCAGTCAACGTCGGGATCGCCGATAGGCGGAGGAAACCGAGCGAGGGTACGGGCAGCGTGGCCGGCAGCGACCCGATCCGGGCCATCTGCAGGCCGGCCACCTGTGCGACGGCGGTGGCCAACCCGACCGCGATCAGCGAGAACGGCCAGGTGCGC
>Ga0114129_10014003_pt1 | contig 11425 bp, 7 predicted proteins | sample RhiMetdeltSRZDD1_FD_80071 | JGI IMG/M metagenome (GOLD analysis project Ga0114129, IMG submission 80071) | Populus rhizosphere microbial communities from Tennessee, USA - Rhizosphere MetaG P. deltoides SRZDD1 (version 2) (version 2) | ecosystem: Host-associated > Plants > Roots > Rhizosphere >... | reverse complement strand
TCGCTCAAGATGAACCCCAGCGGTCCGGTGCCGATCAGCGACATCATCCAGGATGCGGTGGCGCGCGACCAGGCGCTGGACGGCTTCGAGGAGTTCCTGCGCAAGAAGCTCGACACCAAGCGCGAGGAGCTCGAGAAGCAGAGCGCCGACCTGCAGGCCGAGATCGACGAGGTCACCCGCCGCAACCGCGAGAAGATGGAGGCCAACCGCCAGGCGCTCGACGTGGAGAAGGAGCGGCTGACGAACTGGCAGGCCCGCAAGCGGATCGAGGAGCGGAAGCTGTTCGATGCCGTCGCCCCCTTCGTCGAGGAGAACCCCGTCTCCGTGGGCGGGTCCCAGGCTCCGGCCACGGCTCCGCCGGCCAAGCCGCGCGAAGGCGCGTAGCGTTCCACGCGCACGCACTAGAAAGGAAACAGAGCATGTTCGGGCGACTCGGTCGGGTCATCAAGTCGTGGATCGGGTTCTTCATCTCGTTCGCGGAGGACCCGGAGGTCATGCTCCAGGAGTCCATCGAGGAGATGCGGAACACGCTGCCGAGGCTCAACAACATCCTGGTGACGACGCGCGCCACCGTGATCCGCCTCGAGCAGGAGAAGGAGGAGCTCGAGCGCAAGGAGCGCCAGCTCGTGTCCTCGATCCAGGCCGCCCTCAAGGAGGGCAGCCCGGAGGCGCGCCGCATCGCCGAGGACGACGCCTCCACCCTGCAGCAGGTGCGGCAGGAGCTGCAGGCCACAGTCGAGCAGCTCACGTCGGCGTCGAACGCCTTCGAGAACGCGCAGCTCACCGTCGACGACATCAAGCAGAAGCTCAAGATCAAGATCGAGCAGTGCCGCAAGGCGATCCAGGAGTCGAAGAAGGCCGAGGTCATGCGCGGCGCGGCCAGCGCCCTGGCCGAGCTCGACACCTACGGAACCTCCGCCACCGCCGAGAAGTACCTGGACGAGATCAAGCAGCGCTCCGCCACCGCCAAGGCGGCGGTGGAGGTCGCCACCGGCGGCCTCGACGTCGACCGCATCAAGACCGAGCGCAAGGCGCGGCAGATCCAGGCCCAGGGCATCCTGTCGGAGTTCGAGGTGCAGATGGGCCTCAAGAAGCCCGACGCGGTGAAGGAAGCCGCGCCGTTCCCTGAGGGCGGCGGCACACAGCCGGCGGCGAACAAGGTGTCGCAGGGAGGTCAGTGAAAGACGTCCTCAAGCGGGCGATGGTCAATCAGTACCAGATCATCCTGGGGATGTCCGCCGCCGCGCTCTCGATCGCGTGGCTCACTCCGTTTCCGCTCCTCCTCCTCCTGGGCGGCGAGATGTTGGCCATGCCGTTCTTGCTCGAGCGAATCCAGAAGCGCCTGGAGATCGAGAAGAAGTACGCCGCCCGCCAGGTGGAGACGCTCTCGCAGGAGCAGCGGTACGAGCAGCTCGGCCTGGAGGCCAAGGGCCGCTTCGGCCAGATGAAGCGGCTGTGCGAGCAGATCCAGGAGCAGTACAAGGGCCTCTCCTCCGAGAGCCAGGGGATCGTGGCCGAGCAGGCGGCGAAGTTCGACAGCGTGCTCGCCACCGCCCTCCGGCGGCTCTGGCTCGTGCAAAAGTACGACCAGATGGTCCGCGCCTTCGATCCGCTGCGGGTCAAGCAGGACTGCGACAAGCTGCGTCACCAGCTCGCGGGCAAGGAGCTGCAGCCGCGGGTGCGGGAGGCCCTCGAGCAGAACCTCGAGATCAAGGAGAAGCTGGTGGAGACCGTCGAGCGCAACACGCAGAGCCGGACCGCGCTCCTGGCCGAGCTCGACACCGTGGAGTCGCTGCTGCAGCTCCTGCTGCAGAAGTCGATCGCGTCCAGCGACGCGTCGGCATTCTCCGCCGACCTCGACGACATCCTCTCGCAGGCGGAGGCGGACGCGGCCAGCATCCAGGAGATGGAGGCGCTCATGGGCTCGATGCCCGAGCTGTCCGGCAAGCCGACGCTGTCGGAGCGCGTCCGCGGCGCCGCCGTCTCGACGTTGCCGTTCACTCCCAAAGGACGGCAACGTCAATGACTCCGCAAGGAGTCAACGGCAACGAAACCGCAATAACCACAAAGACACAAAGGACACAAAGAACGCACAAAGAACGGACTCGAAGGGGATTGTGATGAGCTCGAGACATCTTTCTGTTCTTTGTGTTCCTTTGTGCTCTTTGTGTCTTTGTGGTTCATGGCGGTGGGGCCGATGACTCGACCATTCGTTGATACTCTGCCGCCCTGGGGAGCGGAGATCGTCCGCGCCATCCGGGCCAAGCAGTGCAACACCTTCCTCATCCACGGCGTGCCGGCGGACCTCGTGCCGGTGCGGGACAGCCAGGGCCTTCGGTTCCTGTCGCTGGACGCGTTCCTCTCGTCGGAGCTGTTCTCGAAGTGGCCGTCGATCGTCTCGTACAACCGGGCGGAGGGCCTGATCTTCGCCGGTCCCGACGCCCGCGGGCACTTCCAGGAAAAGCTCAAGAGCTACGACGCCGTGCACGGCACCTCCTGGTCGGAGTCGCTGCCGCGGGACGCCGCGAACTGCTTCGCCCTGCTCGACTCGTACTTCAAGACCTGCGCCGCCCTCACGCCGTCGCGGCCGGTGGCCGTCGTCCTGCCCTTCGCGGAGACGGTGGTGCCGGCGGGTGATGCCTCCTACCGCACGCCCGAGGACCGCGCCGTCCTCGTGTACCTCCGCAAGTGGTCGCAGGACCCGGCGCTCCTCGCGAAGAACATCGTCATCGTCCTCATCACGGAGAGCCTGGCCGAGATCGACCCCAAGATCGTGCGCTCCACCGGCGCGCAGGAAGTCGAGATCGTCCGGCCGGACACCGCCGAGCGGTTGGAATACCTCGAGGCGGTGCGCCCGCCCGACTGGTACGACAAGATGTCCGAGCTGCCGGCGAAGCGCCTGGCCGAGCTGACGGCGGGGCTCACGCGCGTGCAGCTCGCGCACGTGGTGGACGGGGCGGACGCCGAGGCGGCCAAGATTACCCGCGACGGCTTGCGGCGCATCAAGAAGGAAGTGATCGAGGCGGAAGGCCTCGGCATGCTCGAGTACGTCGAGCCGAAGTTCGACCTCGGCATGGTGGCGGGCATGCCCGCGGTCAAGGAGCGCCTGCGCCGCGCCGCCCGCGCCATCGCCCGTGGCAACCCGGCGGCGGTGCCGATGGGGTATCTCGTTTGCGGGCCCGTCGGCAGCGCGAAGACCTTCCTCGTCGAGTGTTTCGCGAACGAGATCGGCTTCCCGTGCGTGAAGCTCAAGAACTTCCGGTCGATGTGGGTGGGCTCGACGGAGTCGAACCTGGAGCGCATCCTCAAGATCCTGGCCGCCCTCACCCCCGTCGGCGTGATCATCGACGAGGCGGACGCCGCGCTGGGCAACCGCGAGGCCTCGGGTGATTCCGGCACGCAGAACCGTGTTTTCGCCCAGATCGCCGCCTTCATGGGCGACACCCGCAACCGGGGTAAGATCCTCTGGTTCCTGATCACGTGCCGGCCGGACCTGCTCCCCATCGACCTCAAGCGGCAGGGCCGGGCCGAGGAGCACGTGCCTCTCTTCTATCCGGAGACGGTGGGGGAGTACGACGAGATCTACCGCGTGATGCTCAAGAAGCTGGCGATCAAGACGAACGTCGAGTCGGTGGCGGGGGTCGCTCCCGAGGAGGTCTTGCTCGGCATGTCCGGCTCCGATCTCGAGGCCGTGCTCGTCCGCGCCACCCTCGAGGCGGAGGCGGCGGACGCCTCCGAAGTCTCCGCCGAGCATCTCAAGAAGGCCTTCACCGACTTCATCCCGCCCGCCAACAGCATCGAGCGCGAGATGCAGACGCTGTGTGCGGTGATGGAGTGTACGAGCCGCGAGCTGCTACCCGCCAAGTATCGCGACGCGGACCGCGGTGCGATCATGGCCCGCATCAGCGAGATCAAGCTCGCGCTGAGGATCGGCTGATGCTGCAGGGCCTGCGCGACCGTTTCCAGACGCTGACGCGCGGCCGGGCGGCGACGGCGGACATGCTGGAGACTGTCGTCACCGCCTCGGGGCCGCAGGGCGACATCGGGCTGCCGAGCGAAGGCGACGGCGTCTGGAAGCTCTCCCGCGCGGTGGACGGCTCGCCGTGTATCGCTGCCGGGCGTCAGGCCGACGGCGCGCATTTCCTCTACTTCACCATCCCAGACGCCTTCCGGGAACGTGCAACCAATGGGTTGCATGTGACGATCGAATACTTCGGCCAGGGGTACGCCCCGTTCTGGGTGCAGTACGCATCGACGGATCACGGCGCGCCGCACGACGGCCTCTACAAGCCCGCCCTCGAGTTCTGGGTTCCCGAGACGGACGGCGCGCTCCGCTTCCGCCGCGCGCTGTTCCCGATGCGCGACTTCGATCCGTCGCGCCGGCAGAACTGCGGGGCCAGCTTCCGTGTCGAGGCGCGCAAGGGCGCCCTCATCCGCCGCGTGAGCGTCTCCCTGAAACCGCCCGCCGACGAGGCCGCCTTCTCCGGAGTGGCCCCGGTGCCGTGGCTCCCCTCGTGGGAGCGGACGCCCGAGCGCTTCAGCTCGATCCAGTTCCTCTTCGTCGAGCTGACGAACGCCTGCAACTTCAAGTGCACGTGGTGCCCCGACGCCGTCATGACCCGCAAGCGCGGCTTCATGAAGAAGGAGCAGGCGTTCCAGATCTTCGACGAGGTGCTGGGCAAGCGCGAGTGGATGGGGCCGGTGTATCCGGTGAAGCTCCACGAGATGGGGGAGCCGATGCTGCACCCCGACCTGCCCGAGATCATCGCCTACGCGGAGTCGCGCGGCATCGCCATCGAGCTCAACACCAACTGCGCGTTCATCACCGAGGAGAAGGTCGACGCGCTGTACCACGCCGGCCTGACCAACCTCATCCTGTCGTACCAGACGCCCGATCCCGTCTCGTTCAAGACGCGCAAGGCGCCGCGCCTTGCGTTCGACGAGTACCAGGAGAAGGTCCGCCTGGCCATCGAGCGCAAGGTGGTGACGAAGGCCCGCACGAACGTGCAGGTCGACATCATGAACACCAAACACGTCCCGGGCGGCGGCATCGTCAGCGAAGAAGAGGCGGCCATCGCCCACGTCGAGGGCTGGATCGCCGCTTGCCGCGAGATCGAAGCGCGCCACGGCGTGGCGCCCCGCGCCCACGATCCGCAGCAGATCCGTGCCTTCGGCTTCCTCGACAAGTCCGACGCCGAGAGCCGTTACGAGCTGCTGGACGGCGTGCACATCCTCTGGAAGCGGCTGCACAACTGGGGCAACACGGTGGGCGCCAAGCAGGACCACGCGGCGCCGTCCACCTACTGTCCGTTCCCCACGGAGCAGATGGTCATCCAGTGGAACGGCGACGTGGCGACGTGTTGTACGGACTACGAAGGCCTCACCAAGGTCGCCAACGTGTTCGACTCCTCCGTCGAGGAGGTGTGGGGCGGCGAGCTCATGCGCCAGCGCCGCCAGGACATGTGGGACGGGAATCTCCTTCCCGTCTGCGCGCAGTGCCAGGGCCGGGCCTGACGGCGCCCTAGCCGATTTTTTCTTGTGTTCCGCCGCCTACAGGTATAGCGTCGAGGATTAGACGCCTTCCTTTTTCGAGAGCGCCCCTCGCCGTCGTTGCGCCTAGGAGGTTTCCATGAGAGCTCGAGTTGCGACTCCATCGGGGCACCGCGTCATGTGGGTGGGCGCGGTCTCGGCCGTCTCGATCGGGTTCCTCGGCGTGCCGCTGGCCGGTTTCGTGTGGGTGCTGGCGGCACTTCTCCTCGCGCTCTACGCCGCCCCCCTGGTGCGGGCCCGGGCGAGGCGCTCCATCTCGTTCCTTCAGGTGAAGGAAGACGGGCCGCGCTGACGCGGGCTACGGCTTCGGGAGCGGGGCGGGCGGCGCGGCGTCGTTGCGATCACGGGCGTCCCGCAAGAAAGACGGCTTCGGCAGGAGCCATCCGTGATCCGGCGAGAGATGATTCTCGGACGCGTTGTTCCAGCCCAGACGCTGCAGTAGACGGATCCACATGGTTTTGATCGCGCTCATCGGTCCTGCCTTTCCCCTCTTGCCCACCGCAGGCGTAGCGAGGCCAGAGGGAGATCAAGGGTACCCGTGCCGACGGCAGCCGTCTGGCCAATAACGCTCACTTCCCGTCGTAAACCGTCGTAACCGCCCGGCTGACGGAAGCAAGACATAATTGATGACACGCCCTCGCGTGCCCTCATGCCAGGAAAGAAGGCCCCTCCTCCGCCTGACGAAGCCCGACGGGAGCTCCCGATCGTGGGCATCGGCTTGTCCGCGGGGGGGCTGGAGGCGGTGTCGGCCCTGCTCGAGGCCCTCCCGCCCGCGCCGGGCGCGGCCTTCGTCGTCGTGCAGCATCTCGATCCGAACCACGAGAGCCAGCTCGCCCACCTTCTCTCGCGCGTGACGCCCATGCCCGTGCACGAGGTCACCGACGGGATGCGGGTGGCCGCCGATCACGTCTACGTGATCCCGCCGCGGCAGATCATGCAGATCGAGGAGGGCCGGCTGCATCTGGCGCCCGCGGTGGACTCGGGCATCCGGACGACAGTCGATCATTTCTTCACCTCGCTGGCCCGCGACGCCGGCGGTGCCGCGATGGGCGTGGTGTTGTCGGGCACGGCGTCGGACGGGACGCGCGGCCTGGCCGCGATCAAGGCCGAGGCGGGCTTCACTTTCGCGCAGGACGAGGCGTCTTCGCGCTACTTCGGGATGCCGGGCAGTGCCATCGCGTCCGGCTGCGTCGACTACGTGTTGCCTCCCGCGGCCATCGCCACCGAGATCGCGCGTCTGGCCGCGCACCCGTACCTCGAGGTGCCCGCCGCCGTCGCACGCCAGGGGTCGGAGCCGCCCGAAGACCCCGACGGCGGATACCTCCGCATCGTACAAATCCTGAGGGCGGCCACGCGCATCGACTTCGCCCTCTACAAACAGACGACGTTGCGACGCCGGATCGCGCGCCGCATGGCGATGAACGGCGCGGCCACCCCCGCCGACTACGTGAAACGGCTCGAGGAGGACCCGGATGAGGTAGCGCGGCTCCATTCCGACGTGCTGATCAACGTCACCGCCTTCTTCCGCGATCCAGCCGCCTTCGAAGCGCTCGGGCAGTGCGTGGCGGCGGCGCTTCCCGCGGACGGCCGGAAGGGTCCGCTGCGTGTCTGGGTCCCGGGCTGCTCGTCGGGCGAGGAGGCCTATTCCCTCCTGATCGTGCTTCTCGAGTGCCTCGGCGACGCGTCGGGCACGCCGATCCAGCTCTTCGCCACCGACGTCAGCGAGAGCATGGTCGCCCGCGCGCGTGAAGGTATCTACCCGCCGGCCGCGCTCGAGGGTGTGGCGGGCGAGCGGTTGGCGCGCTTCTTCACGAAGACGGACGGAGGCTACCGGGTCTCCAAGGCGCTCCGCCAGATGTGCGTGTTCTCACGTCAGAACGTGGCCCACGATCCTCCCTTCTCGCGTCTCGATCTCGTCTCGTGCCGCAATCTGCTCATCTACCTGGGCGCCTCGCTGCAGCGGAAGGTTCTGAGCGTCTTTCACTACGCCCTCAACCCGGGAGGCATCCTGTTCCTTGGGAGCAACGAGACGACGACGCCAGCCGCCGACCTCTTCGAAGCCGCCGACCGGAAGCACCGGATCTTCACGAAGAAGCCGTTGTCCGGTCGGCCGCAGCCGCTGGCCGCGGGGCCGGCGGCCGCTCCGGGGCCCCTGCCGCTGACGACACCCGTTGACGTTCACCTTCGTTCCCCGAGCGACGTGGCGGTCGAAGCGAGCCGCGTCGCCATGGAGCGCTACGTGCCGCCGGGTGTCGTCGTCGATGCTCGCTATCAGATCCAGACCTTCCGCGGCGACACGCAGCCCTACCTCGAGCACTCTCCGGGGCAGGCCAGCTTGAACCTCCTGACGATGGCGCGGCCCCGGCTCGACATGGAGCTCCGGAAGCTGCTGGTCAAGGCGAGCCGCACGCGAACGGCGGTGCGGCAGGAGGGCATCGCGGTCCGAAGCGGCGGGCGGATCCGCCGCGTCGACGTGGCCGTCGTTCCCCTGGAGCCGAAAGGGGCGAACGAGCGCTATTTCCAGGTCTTTTTCGAGCCGGTACTCGAGCCCAGCCGCCGCGCGGCCAAGCCGCCGGCGCCCGGCCGCCGCGACGATCGTGACCGGCGGATCGCCGAGCTCGAGAGGGAGCTGGCCTCGGCCCGCGAGCTCACCCAGGCCGTCGTCCAGGAGCACGAGGCGGTGAGCGAGGAGCTGCGCGCGGCCCACGAGGAGGCGCTCTCCGCCAACGAGGAGCTGCAGTCGACCAACGAGGAGCTGAACACCGCGTCCGAGGAGATCCAGTCCACCAACGAGGAGCTGACGACCCTCAACGAGGAGATGGAGACGCAGAACCGCGCGCTGTCGGAGCTCAACGACGACCACGCCAACCTGCTGGCGAGCACGCGGCTGCCGATCCTCTTCCTGTCGCGCGACCTCCGCATACGCAAGTTCACGCCCCCCGCGCGGCAGGTCCTGAACATGATCCCCTCCGACGTGGGGCGGCCGGTGACGGACCTGCGCGGTCCCGTCGACATCCCCGCGCTGCGTGATTCGATCCTGGAGGTGATCCAGACCCTGCGGGAGTGCCGCCGCGAGGTGCAGGACGAGGCCGGGCGCTGGTTCGACCTGCGCGTCCTTCCGTATCGCACGGGCGACGACCGCATCGACGGCGCCGTGCTCGTCCTCACCGACATCGACGCCTTCAAGCGCAGCGAAGCGGAGATCCATCGGGCCCGGCTCTACGCCGAGGCGATCGTGGAGACGATCGGGGAGGGGTTGCTCGTCCTCGATGAGCGGCTGGTGATCAGGAGCGCGAACCGGGCGTTCTACGAGATGTTTCGAACGACGGCGTCGGCCACGATCGGCCGACCGTTCGATGCGCAGGGCTCCGACGTGTGGCGAGTCCCGCGCCTGGCCGGTGTCCTCAAGGAGGCGCTCGCGAGCGAGGGGCCTGTGCAAGCGATCGAGCTTTCGGGGGACCTCACCGGGGCGGGCGAGCGGACTCTGATCGTGAGCATCCGTCGGGTGCAACAGCTTTCCCAAGGGGACCTGCTGGTGCTGGTCGCGATTCGGGACGTCACCGAGCGCCTGCGCGCGCAGCAGGAGATCGAGCGGCACAGCGAGGAGCTGGCCCGCCTGAACCGCGACCTGTCCGTGTTCGGGACGCTGCTGTCGCACGACCTGCTGGAGCCGCTGCGCATGGTCACGAGCTACGTGCGCCTGGTCGGCGAGCGGTACGCGGAAGCCCTCGGCGAGGAGGGTCGCAAGTTCATGGCGCATGCGGAGGGCGGGGCGCGAACGATGGAGGAGATGGTCCACGGCCTGCTCCGGCTCTCACAGATCGAGGCAAAGGCTACGGCCGTCCGCCCCGTGGACGCGGGCCAGGCGTTGGCCGCCGCTCTACGGAACCTGCGTGTCGCCGTCGAGGAGGCGCAGGCTCTCGTACAGTCCGACTCCCTTCCCGTCGTGGTCGCCGACGAGCCGCAGCTCGTCGAGGTTTTCCAGAATCTCCTCGCCAACGCGATCCGTTATCGCGGCGCGGAGCCGCCCCGCGTCCATGTCGAGGCGCGGCGCGACCAGGCGATGTGGCGTATCGGCGTTCACGACAACGGTATCGGCGTGGCCCCCGAGCTGCGCGAGCGAGTGTTCGAGATGTTCTATCGGGGGCGCAAGGACGGCCGCGGTGCCGGCGTCGGATTGTCCGTCGTCCGCAGGATCGTGGAGCGCCAGGGCGGCCGCGTCTGGCTGGAGAGCGAGCCCGGCCAGGGCTCGACTGTCTACTTCACCCTGCCCGCGCCGCCCGGCGCCGGCCACGAGCCGGTCGCCCGTCCACAGTAGCCGGCTTGGCCCGGTACATCGCGGCGTCGGCCTTGTCCCACAACGTCTCCAGAGACGCGGGCCGGCGCGGATAGGCGACGGCGGTTCCGACGCTCATGGAGAGATCGTAGGGGCGCTTCGATGTCGCGTTCCACGCGGCGACGTTGCGCTCCAGCCGCTTGACGAGCGTCCGTGCGCTCGAGGGCGCGGCGTCGACGATGAGCGCCACGAACTCGTCGCCTCCGAGCCGGCCGATGACGCTCGTCTCCCGGAATGTCTGCTTGAGCAGGGCCGCGGTGGCGGTGAGGGCGGCGTCCCCTTCCGCGTGTCCGAACTGGTCGTTGATCGTCTTCAGCCGGTCGACGTCCACATAGAGGAGGATCATCGGGCGTCCGTGCCGCTTGGCGATCTTCATCTGCTGTTCGGCGAGCTGGATGAACCCGCGCCGGTTGTGGAGGCCGGTCAGCTCGTCGTGCAAGGAGAGGGCGACGACCTCGGCCTCCAGCTCCTTTCGCCGCGTGACGTCCCAGGCCACGACCGAGGCCCCGACCACGCGCAGCGCGTGATCGCGAATGGGCGAGATCGTGAGGGAGACGTGGATCCGCCGCCCGTCTTTGCGCACGAAGGGCACCTCGAAAGGCGCTGTCCCCGTCCCGCGACCGAGCTTCTCGAAGACGGCCTGGGCGGCGGACCGGTGCTCCTCGGCCACGAGCTCGCTGAACACCTGGCCCAACGCGTCGGCGGAGGCGAAGCCGAAGATGCGCTCGGCGCCACGATTCCAGCTCGCCACCGTGCCGTCCGGGGTGCAGCGGAGCACGGCCTCGTTCGACGACTCCACGATGGCGGCGAGGTGGGCGAGGGCGGTTTCCGCCCGCTGCCGCTCGATGGCGTAGCTCAGGGCATGGGCCAGGGACTTCTCGTTCAGCTCGCCCTTGACGAGGTAGTCCTGGGCGCCCTCCTGGACGGCTTGCAGGCTGACCACCTCGTCGTCGAGGCCGGTGAGCACCACGATGGGGACGTTCGCGAACTCGGTGCCGATCCTGCGCACCGCCTCGACGCCGCGGGCATCCGGCAGGCCGAGGTCGAGGAGGACGGCGTCGACGGCGTTTCCCGACATCGCGGCGAGGGCGGTCGCCATGGCGCCGGTATGGGTGAGGGACCAGGCGGCGGGGTCGAGGGCCATCCGCACGAGGTCGACGTCGCCCGGGTTGTCCTCGACCAGCAGGATGCGAGGGACGTCGCGCAGATCGGCGACCAGCGCCTCGATCCTCCGCAGGTCCGCGGCGGAGAGGGCGTAGAACCGGAGGCCGAAGACGCGCGGCAGGACGTCGAGCTTCCGCGCTGCGTCCGCGTTCGCCCAGGCCACCGTCGTGGATATCGCGATGCCGACCGCGTCCCTGGGCAGCGGGAAGGTCAGCTCCACGGCCTCGCCCGCGCGAAGGGCAGCCCGCGTGGCCACGTAGACGCCGAGGGTGCTGACGTTGCACACGGTCGCGGAGAGGCCGGCCCCCTTTCTCTGCAGCCGGCACCGATGCACGTACGGCACGCGGTACGCCCCTGAGCTCGGCTGCCGCAAAG
>Ga0114129_10014002_pt1 | contig 11425 bp, 9 predicted proteins | sample RhiMetdeltSRZDD1_FD_80071 | JGI IMG/M metagenome (GOLD analysis project Ga0114129, IMG submission 80071) | Populus rhizosphere microbial communities from Tennessee, USA - Rhizosphere MetaG P. deltoides SRZDD1 (version 2) (version 2) | ecosystem: Host-associated > Plants > Roots > Rhizosphere >... | reverse complement strand
TCTTTTCGCAGTCCTCGCGGCGATCGAGTCCTTCGATCTTCCAGACATCCGGCTCAACGCCGGCTTCCTGAAGCTGAAGGATGGTCTGCACCATTAACTTGGGACGAAGCTCGAGATCGTAGGATTTCTTGTCTCCTTTAAAACGATCGAGCTGCGTCTTCTCTGCAGGCACCAGTAGTTCGAACATGAATCGGCTTTGGCTGCTGCGCAGGTAATCCGACAATCGCTTCAGGCGTGACGCCTGCCGTTGGTTCATAGCCTGATCACCTTCGGGGTTGTAGCGTACGAGCACCTTGCAGAAGGTGGGATGGAAAGCTTCGATGTGTGAGGCGAAGTCCTCGCCGTACTCGAAGTCAAACTCCTCCTGCCCGCTCTTTTCGGCGGGACACGCAATCGTGTAGCCCTCCGCTGCCGCCTCGCGAAGGATGCCGGCGCCGAAGTGCTCGTCGACCAGGATGCCTGCCTTCTCCCGAGGCACACCAGCTTCGAGCGCGGCCTTGAAGCCGTCGTAGATCACCTGCTTCGCGGCGGCGATTTCCGCCGTTTGCGCAGCAGTCAGATTGCCGTGCCAACCGAACATCTTCGTCTGGAACGAGCCGCGGTGGTCGTACGGCAGTATGTAAAGCGGTTTGTCATATCCGATGGTCTTCATGATGCCCTCTTCATATTTCGGTAACGCCGAATCAGATTGTTCGTGGAGCTGTCGTGCTTAAGATTGGGCTCTGACGGACTCTCAACCTCTGGGATGATGCGTTGGGCCAGTACTTTGCCGAGTTCGACACCCCACTGGTCGAACGAATCAATATTCCAGACAACGCCCTGCGTGAAAACAGAGTGTTCGTAAAGAGCCACAAGTTTGCCCAACGTCTCCGGGGTGAGCTGTTCAGCCAGAATTGTGTTCGATGGCCGGTTGCCATCAAAAACTCGATGCGGCACAAGCCAATCGGGCGTGCCCTCAGCTTTCACTTGTTCGGGCGTCTTGCCGAAAGCCAGCGCCTCGGTCTGAGCGAACACATTCGACAGGAGCATGTCGTGATGGCGGCCAACCGCTTGAAGTGGTTTTGCGAAAGCGATGAAGTCGCAAGGTATAAGCCGGGTTCCTTGATGAATCAACTGATAGAACGAGTGCTGCCCGTTCGTTCCAGGCTCTCCCCAGTAGACCGGACCGGTTTGGTGAGTAACCTCAGTTCCATCGAGTGTCACATGCTTGCCGTTGCTCTCCATCGTCAACTGCTGCAGATACGCTGGGAACCGCTTCAAATATTGTTCGTAGGGTAAGACGGCGACAGTTTGGGCGCCGAAGAAGTCGTTGTACCAGATGGACAGCAGACCCATCAGCACCGGTAGATTGCTTGCAAAGTGCGTAGTACGGAAATGCTCATCCATCTGATGGAAGCCATCCAGCATGGCGCGGAAATGATCTGGCCCGATGGCGACCATCGTCGACAGGCCGATGGCCGAATCCATCGAGTAACGGCCGCCGACCCAATCCCAGAACTCGAACATATTGGCGGTATCGATGCCGAACTTCGCCACTTCCGCCGCATTCGTCGAGACCGCAACAAAGTGCTTCGCGACGGACTTTTCATCACCGCCCAGTCCAGCGAGCGACCACGCGCGGGCGGTGTGGGCATTGGTCATGGTTTCCAGAGTCGTGAAGGTTTTTGAAGAAACAATGAAGAGCGTCTCGGATTGATCGAGATCACGAACCGCCTCGGCGAAGTCGAGGCCATCGATATTGGAAACGAACCGGAACGTCATGTCCCGGTCGCTGTACGCTTTGAGCGCCTCATAAGCCATAACCGGTCCGAGATCGGAGCCTCCAATCCCGATGTTGACGACGTTGCGAATGCGTTTTCCTGTATGGCCTTTCCACTCGCCGCTCCGCACTCGGTTTGAGAAATCGGCCATCTTGTCGAGCACGGCATGGACTTTCGGCGCCACGTCTTCACCATCGACGACAATGGGCACGCCTTTCGGAGCGCGTAGAGCCACGTGAAGCACCGCTCGCTTCTCGGTGATATTGATCTTCTCCCCGCCAAACATTGCGTCGATTCGTGCTTGCAGGCCGGACTCCTCGGCAAGCTGAAGCAGGAGCTTGAGGGTCTCGTCCGTTACGCGATTCTTGGAGTAGTCCAAATACAGCCCCACAGCTTCGAGCGTCATCCGTTCGCCGCGGTTCGGATCTTCTGCAAAGAGCTGTCGCAGGTGGAGCGCCGAGACCTTCTTATAGTGCGACTCGAGCGCTTTCCAGGCCTGCCTTTTAGCCGGTTGGATGCGTGCTTTCATAATCATGTTCCTTTCATTCGTACCTGTGACCGGAGTCAGTGCCCCTCCTTAGAGGAGGGGCGGCCGCGCCGATCTAAGAACGTAACGCTACCTCAAGAAATCGGCGCGGCAGGGGAGGTCAGACGGTTGTTGCGGTCATGGTCTGACCTCCCCGGCTGCGCCCTATCTAAGGTAGCGTGACATTTTCTTGAAGGGCGCAGCCTCCCCTCCTCGAAGGAGGGGATAATAAGCTTTTCAAGATCTCAGCCCGATCCTGCCACATTCCCAACATGAAAAAGTCCCGCTCTACCCGGCCGCTCTCAACAACGCGCTTTTGGAAGAGATCACGGCCAATAGATCGTTCCAAGACTTCACAAACGACTTGGCTCCTTCATCCTGTAGCTGCGCCGCCAAAGCGTCGACGTCAATGCCGGCCTTCGCAAACTTTGCTATCACTTCTTCGCAATCACCGCCGTCTTCCGGCAGCAACTCGCCTAATTCATCGTGGGCAGCAAGAGCTTTCAATGTGTTCTCAGGCATGGTGTTTACGGTGAAAGGCGCAGCAAGACTCTTGATATAAAGAATGTCGGAGGCTTTCGGGTCCTTCGTTCCCGTGCTTGCCCACAACGGACGCTGCGGACGAGCGCCGAGGTTGTACGCACGCTCCCATCGTGGCGATCCTAAAAGAGCGCGGGCCGCCTTATAGGTCCGTTTGGCCATGGCAATGCCCAATTGGTTGTGCAGCTCGTCAGGCACCTTTGCCTGAACGGCGCCGTCCCATCGGCTAATAAAAACCGAGGCGACGGAGCGGATATTAGGATTGAGCCCCGCATCTATTCGCCGCTCGATGCCGCGCATGAAGGCCTCAGCAGCCGCCAGATAGTGCTCGCGCGAAAACAAGAGGGTGACGTTGATCGGTATACCCGAGAAGATCGCCTCCTCGATTGCGGGAAGGCCCTCTTTCGTTCCGGGGATCTTAATTAACAGGTTGGGTCGAGCGGCTCGTGCAAACAGATCCTTCGCCGCGGCGATCGTACTGGCTGTGTCGTAGGCCAGAAGGGGCGACACTTCTAGGGATACCCATCCGTCTACTCCATTGGTCTCTTCGTAAATGGGTCGAAAGAGGTCCGCTGCCCGCGTGAGATCCTCCAGTGCCAGTTCGAAAAACAGCGCCTCTCCCGATTTGCCTTTTGCAGACTTTTCATTGATCGCCGCGTCGTACGCGCTGCTGTTTTTGATGGCATGGTCGAAGATCGTTGGATTCGAAGTGAGTCCCGTCACCGAGAGCTCGTGGATGTATTGATTGAGCGTACCGCTATCGAGCAGATCGCGCGTGATATTGTCGAGCCAGAGACTCTGGCCCAAATTGTGAAGCAGTCGTGTAGCTTTCATCGAATCACCTCGGTTGATAACAACTTGTTTGCATCAGATTGCCGGCATTCCGATGTGTATAAATGGTGAACGTCGTTCCAGAATCGAATCACCGGCCGATCAATACTGTTTTCATAGCCAAGCGCACTCAGGCTTGAGGTGCTCAGCATGAACACCTTCGCGCTCGAGGTTTCAACCTCGCTCCATCGCGCTGCCAACATGCGGAGAAAATGCCCACTGGAGAAAAGCAGAACGTTTCCCGGCGCCGCTCGCACTCGGTTCACCACGCGGTCAGCCCGCGCTGCGACCTGCTGCGGCGATTCGCCTCCCGGACAACCGTCGCGAAACAGTTGCCAGCCGGGGCGTTTCGCGAGAATTTCCGCCGAACGAAGCCCCTCGTATTCGCCGTAGTTCCATTCGAGGAGGTCGCGATCGATTTCAGCCGCAGCTGCGAAGCCTGCCAGCTCGCAAGTGCGCGTGGCGCGACGTAAGGGGCTGCTCCATACCTGAGCGAACGTCAGTCCACGCAGCCGGTCGCCCAGTCTTCGGGCATTGCTCTCGCCGTTCTCCGTCAGCGGCAAATCGGTTAGTCCCGTATGCTGGCCCGTCAGACTCCATGCCGTCTCACCGTGTCTGGCCAGGTAAATGATTTGAAGTTTTTTGTTCAGGTGGTCCGTCACCGTGATTCCTCCTTAAAACTCTCCAACCCGTGGACTGCCGCTCCAAGCAACGCAGCGCGCGTGAGGATGATGTGGACCGGAATACGTTTCATCAACTCAGTAAAGCGACCCTTGCGCTCAAAGGATTCCATAAAGCGAGGGCCCTTCAGGGCGTTCAACATGTGCAGAGGAATGCCTCCAGCCAGGTAGATGCCGCCCGTCGCCAAGACCCTCAATGCGACATTGCCCGCCTCACTCGCCAGAATCGAAATGAACGTGTCTACCGTGGCCGTGCATAATTTGCTGGGATTCTGTGCGTTCAAAGCCGAATCAACGATAGCGGCAGTTCGATCTTTCGAGGTTGCGATGAACTGAGTAATTTCTGGAGCCTCGGGTATCCGTTCGACGTCACGCAGGTAATCGTAAATGTTCGGAATACCAATTCCTGAACAGACACGCTCGATACCCACGTGATCGAACCGCTCCAGCATGTATCTCAGCAGGCCAATCTGCCTCTCATCTGTCGGGGCAAAATCGGCGTGCCCGCCTTCGGAGCTGTGAGACACATACTTCGAGCCATCCCACGTCAGAAATGATTCCCCCAGGCCAGTGCCTGGCGCGACGACACCGATGGCACCTTTTGGAACTGGTTGCCCAACATTCAATGTGGTCACATCGCTCGGACGCAGAGCGGGGATCGCCCTGGCAACTGCCTCCAGGTCGTTCATCAGACGAACCGATTTGAGCTTGAGATCTTTTGCAAGTGAAGCTTCGTCCATGACCCAGGGCAGATTCGTGATCTTCACGCGACCGTCGATGACTGGTCCGGCGACATCGAAGCATGCCCTCTCAATGGGGATTTTTACCTTCTCCAAAAACTCTGTTACAAGCGCCTGCAGACTGGGATAGGCGGCGCTGTGCACTTCTTCCTGAACAAGAGGAGCGTGCGGCCCCGCTTCGCGCGAAAAGATCGCGAGATCTGTCTTTGTTCCACCAATATCACCGGCGATCAGCATGGCCCATCCTCCTTTAGCTTTCCTGGTACCGTTCACTGTTCGGCATTGAGCCTCGAAGTGCGTAAAACAAGATGTACAAATAGCAGATCACAGGCAGAAAGAACGCGTGGTGAATTCCGACACGGTCGGCAATCGCACCCTGAATCACGGGAACGATCGCCCCGCCAACGATAGCCATATTCATGAGGCCGGACCCACTTCCCGTCAGCCGGCCGAGCTCGGCAACGCCAAGGGTGAAGATGCTCGGGAACATGATGGAGTTGAAGAAACCCACGGCGATCATGCTCCACATTGCCAGATGCCCACTGGCGAGCATGGAAACCGCGACAAGCGTCGCGGTAAAAACCGAACATAGAGCCAGCACACGCCCAGTCTTAAACCGCTGCAAAACGGCGGCGCCGATGAAGCGACCCACCATAGCGCCACCCCAGTAGAACGAGACGTAACCTGCGGCGACCTTCGCGGAGAAGTTCGCAATGTCGGGTTGACCGAGATAGTTCACCAGAAAGCTTCCGATTGAAACCTCGGCGCCGACGTACGCGAAAATTCCAAGGGCCCCGAAAAGCAAATTGGGATGCTTCCAGATGGAATCGTTGATCTTCTCTCCAATGCAGCAGTGTGAGTCGTCGATTTTCGGCAGCTTGAATTTGGCGATCGTCACTGCCAGTAACACCAGCGCAATGCTGATAATGATGTACGGCATCTTGACCGACGCAGCCTGCTGCACACGATACGCGTGCAGAGCTTGAGGCGCGAGCTGGTGCAACTGTTCGATGGCTAACGGCGCGGCGCTCAGGATCAGCAGTCCTCCGAGCGTCGGCGCAAGAGTTGTGCCGAGAGAGTTGAAAGCCTGCGTCAGATTCAAACGGCTTGACGCTGTTTCAGGCTTGCCGAGTACGATCACGTAAGGATTCGCCGCCACCTGGAGACCAGTAATACCCGCCGCAAGAATCATCAGCGCCGTCAGAAATAGTGGGAACGAAGGGACAGATGCGGCGGGTACGAACAGAACGGCGCCAACACCCATGGTTAGTAAACCGACGACCATGGTCTTCTGATATCCGATCGTGTTGACGACCTTCGACCATGGTACCGAGAAGAGGAAATATGCCGAAAAGAATGCAAACTGGACGAGCATGACATGCGTGTAACTCAAATCAAAGATCGACTTGAGGTGTGGGACAAGGATGTCATTCAAACTCGTGAGGAAGCCCCACATGAAGAACAGCGTGGTGACGATGGCCAGAGGGCGTGTGTAGATCCCGGTGGCCGGCGAGCCTGCCGTGGTTCGTGCCGGTTCAAAGCTGGTTATTATCTCTTCTCTAGTTGCCATTTCTTTTCACCTCAAAGTCGATGGGCTAAAACCACGATTCAGCTTGCACGCCGTACGTGAAGCCGCGCGTTCGATCCTGGAACGGAACTCCACCGACGAAGCCACGCAGACTGCTCGACCAGTTTGCGTAGGTTGCAAAGAGACGAACGACGGGCCGGCTGAAAAATTTGCGGCCTGCCCCTATTTGCGGCGCGATTGTGAATTTACGAAGCCAACCGTCGTATTGGCCATTGCCGCTGCGCGTGTGATCGAACCCACTCTCAAACGCCAGCGACAGGTAGTTCGTAAAGAAGACCTGCGGCCTGGCGCCAAACGATACCCACTGGTTCCAACCATCTCGCGGATTGCCGGTCTGGGTGCGCTGGTATATAACGATCGGCATGATGGCGAACTTGTCGTTTGGCTGAAGCAGCAAGTGTTCAACGATTCGGAATTTCTTCGAATCTTTGACAAACGCAGTAGGGTCGTCGATGGACGTGCTGAAGTTGCTTGCCGCTCCCTTTCCGTATTGGATCGAAACCCAGTTGTATCCACCGTGCCATTCGAGTCGCTGATGACCGATACCGAATGCGTATCCGTTTGCGGTGGGAATGACAGCGCCGCTGTCTGTCGTGCCGCCCTTGGCTCTGGCGAAATTGAACCAGGCACCAAACTTCCCACCTGGCGCTTTTACATCGTAAAGACGCACATCGATGTTGCTTTTTGCGTAGTTGCCATTCTGGGTGATAACGTCGGGTCGAGCGCCGGCGAGATATGCCAGAGCCATCCTGCCGACCTTAACGCTCACATCTTCGACTCCGCCGCCATAGCCGCTCATGTCGAGAATGTAGAAGTCATCAAGATGAGCCTGATATCGACGATAATACCGTTCGCCCGCCCAGAACTTGGCGTCCGGCTGGCTCTTCAAGATATTTCCGGCCTGAACGAACGCTTCGCGAAGTCGGAATTGGTCATTGCCGATCCCTCCGGCGAAATTGGCATAACTGGCCGAGTTCGAAGTGTTCGCCTCGACCATAAACTGCGTCCTCATCCAGGCCTTGTCGGAATCGCGTTCCGGGTTCAGCCAGTTGTTTACGAGGATGAGCTCGCCATACGTTTCTGCCTCATTTCCCAGTCGAAATTTCGCATCAGCGCCGGGAGCTTGAAATGCAACCTGCTGCCCACCCCTGCTGTTGAGTCCGTGACCCGCACGAAAATATCCGTGGAACTCAAAGCTTTTCACTTGCTCTTCGAGATGCTGGATCTTCGTCTCCGCGTCTCTCAGTAAGTCATATGTGGGCGCCGAAGGCAGCTTTCCTTGGAGCGTTTGCCCGTCCTGGTTGAAGTCTCCAAGGGCCGCTTTTTTAGCGGCGTCCGCGGCAAGTTCTGCTGCCGAGACTGTTCTTTCTTTTACGGCGTCATTCTGTGTGGTCTGGTTCCTCTTTTGGATTTGCTGCTCCAGCGCAGCGATGCGTTCCTTTAATTCACGAGTTGTCTGCTCGTATTGCTGTTCAAGCTGCAGCAACTGCTCTTGCAAGTCGCTTGTCTGCCGAGCGTGAGCGGGCAGAACGAGGCAAGCGATCAATGCGACGATGCAGACAGCTCGCTTTAGGTTGGACAGGGTAAGCATTCTCGTTTAACTCGACCTTAGGCGTGCGCAACCTTGACGTTTCGTAGATCGAGGACTTCGACATCCGCCTCGAAGCCGGAGGGCAACACACTGACCAGATACAGTTGTCCGTCTTCGAAAAGATCTGCGGCTCCGCTGTTCAATGCTGTGAAGGACCGACTGAATGCATCATATTGGAGTTCAATCACAACCATTGTCTGCTCCTCTCTGTCGTTGCTTTGGTCATCCACATAACGTGGCGCCCACGCTGACATGCTTGGCTCAGTGCACGGCCGACGCCAAAAAGTAAGATGACAAAAACGCTGGATCGAGAGGGGTTTCAGACTAGTCTGACGAAACGTGACGGCAGTGTCGGCCTCCGTTCGACAGTTGTCGAAGAATGCGACAGTTGTCCTCGCTATCGGACGTTTGGACGTTGTTTGACTTCCTTTGAGTCGCATCCGCAAGCGGCCGTTAACGTGCTTGGCAAGCCAAGTGCGGCTTGAACGAACCCGATGCAACCTTGAATATCCATGGACCTCATTGAAGCGACGCTGTTGCTCCTGTTCATAACGACGATAGCCGTTCCGTGGGCGCGGCGGATCAGTCTCCCGACAGAAATCCTCCTCGTTCTTGGTAGCCTGGCCTTAAGCCTGCTGCCGGGTTTGCCACTGCTGACTCTGGATCCGAACATCGTCTTTAAACTCTTTCTTCCGCCAATCCTTTTCGATGCGGCATTTTTCACATCGTGGAGAGACTTCAAAAGAAATCGACGCCCGATTTTTCGCCTCGCATTCGGCCTGATCCTTTTCACTACCACTCTTGTCGCCGTGGCCGTGCACGCACTCGGACTGGGTGTGTCCTGGCCGGTAGCATTTCTGCTCGGAGCGATCGTCTCGCCAACGGACGCTTCCGCTGCCACGGCAATCATCAAGAAACTTGGAGTGCCAAGGCGGATGCTGACCATCATCGAGGGTGAGAGCCTGATAAACGACGCGACTGCATTGGTCGCCTATCGATTCGCGCTTGGCGCTGTCGTGACCGGATCCTTCTCATTTGGCGAAGCTGCAATGAGATTTGTGCTGGTGTCGGTCGGAGGAGCGGCGGTTGGTGTGATTATCGCAATGGCCGGCATTCTCATCGTGCAGCGGCTCAACAACAGTACAGCAGAAACGACGTTAACACTGATCACTTCATTCGCCACCTATCTTTGCGCCGAGCATCTCGGGTTTTCCGGTGTTATTTCGGCCGTAGCAGGCGGTCTTTACCACGGACGCAAGCTGTTGCCGTTGACGGCCGCCCAAACTCATCTTGAAGCGTTCGCCTTCTGGAAGACGGTGCTGTTCATCATTAACGGCCTCGTGTTCACATTGATCGGTTTGCAATTGCCTGCGGTAATGAAAGGTCTTCAAGGGTATTCCTGGCAGCAATTGATGTTGTATGGATCAACAGTCGCTTTCGTTGTAATGGCCGTCCGATTCGTCTGGGTGTTCCCAGCAACATATCTTCCCAGAAAGCTGTTTCCGTGGATCGCTCGAGAAGAGCCGGCGCCAGGTTGGGGTGCCGTGACGGCTGTAAGTTGGACGGGCATGAGAGGGATGGTTTCCCTCGCTGCCGCATTGTCTATTCCGTTCAGCTTGCCATCGGGTGCGGAGTTTCCCTTCAGGAATCTACTCGTCTTCTTAACATATGTGGTTATTCTGGCAACTCTGTTGATCCCCGCAACAACTTTGCCATGGCTGATGCGCCGGCTCGGCATTAAAGACGGCGGCGAGACCGTCCGAGAAGAAGCCGCGGCTCGTCTCGCTCTATCTCAAGCAGTCTTGCGGGAGCTCGATCTACTCAAACAGTCATCCGCCTTTTCTGAGGAACTCCTGGAAAATACGGTGCTTTTGTTCAATCGAAGAATCAAGGCGCTGCAAAACAATCACGGGTCAGGCGCCGTCTCGCCGCTGTTTAATGAAGAAAGCGACATAAGACAGCTGACGCAGAGAGTGTTGGAAGCCGAGCGAAGCGAACTGGAACGTCTGCGGCAACAGGCAACGATCCACGACGAAGTATTCTTCCAAATCAACCGCGAGCTTGACCTTGACGAAACGCGGCTTCGCGCGCAACGGATTTGACGAGCGCAAAGCACAAGAGACCGACTGCGATCCCTATCGAAACCTCAAAGAATCGATGGATGGCGACCAACCGAGCGTCAGCGGATCGCGTCACGAGCGTCACGATCATGAGCGTAATGCCGGCGTATCGGTAAGCACTTCTCTCGACTCGCAACACTACACAAAGTAATCCGATGATGAAAATGGCTACGCCGAACGCCCAGACATTTCCAGAGAAGTAGGTCGCAGTCACTGCCCCCACAGCCGCTCCGATCGCTGTTCCCCCGAAATACTGCACGGAAACTGGGAGGGCAGCTTCGAGCGTCGTCTGCATGACTATCAGCGTCGACATCGAAGCCCAGTAAGCTTCCGGTAAGCGAAACAACCGGGCCATCAGGTAGGACACGACGACGGCAACCGCGGTTTGAGCCGCATAAGACACGGAGGGAGGGTTGTCCTTGGCGATAAACCAATCACTGAGTTGTTTCTTTTGCATTCACCGATCAGAGGTCTTTTGCCATTGTTCTATTGACCCCAGGCCCTAGAAAGAATCATCAGTACAAACAGTGATGGAAGATAAATGATGGACGCAGCAAGGAGCCTGCGTGCCGCCGAGGTGGATCTATGCAGCGCGAACTGTGATCCGTAGTATGCAAACCCAAGAGTCAGAAGCAAGGCTCCGATGCTGTAGAACATGCTCGACTGGCCAGCGAAGGCTGGAAGGAAACTCAACGGTAACAGAACCAAAAGCGGCAAGGCGGTCTGCAAACTCGCTAGACGGGCTCTCGCATCGCCATGAGGAAGCACCAGATAGCCCGCGCGATCGTAGTCGTCACGGTACGTCCATGCGATTGCCATGAAATGCGGAAACTGCCATAGGAAAATCACCGCGAATAGCGTCCATGCTTCGAAGGTCAACTTACCGGACGCAGCGGCCCAGCCGATCAGAGGAGGCATCGCCCCCGGAACGGCGCCAACCAACGTACACAATGGTGTTTTCCTTTTGAGCGGCGTGTAAAAAAACAAATAAGACAACAACGTGAAAATCGCGAGCAAGCCCGCTAGTGCATTAACAGCTACCGCGAGAT
>Ga0114129_10014001_pt1 | contig 11427 bp, 10 predicted proteins | sample RhiMetdeltSRZDD1_FD_80071 | JGI IMG/M metagenome (GOLD analysis project Ga0114129, IMG submission 80071) | Populus rhizosphere microbial communities from Tennessee, USA - Rhizosphere MetaG P. deltoides SRZDD1 (version 2) (version 2) | ecosystem: Host-associated > Plants > Roots > Rhizosphere >... | reverse complement strand
GTCGTCGCCCGCGGCCGACCCCGTCGTCGCGCCATCTGCGCCCCCACACGCCAACTCCCCGACACGGGAGGCCCATGCTACGGTGGAGCACCTGGTTCCGTCAAGCCGAGTTTGCCGTCCTAGGAAAAAAACAGGAGCAAGTTCCTCCAGGAGGCTGCTCGACATGAGGTCGAGCGGCGCCGGCGTGCCCTGCTTGGGCACTCCCTCCGGAGCCCGCATCCGGAGACCGCCGAGCTGGCCGAGGAGGGTCTGCAAGAATGGGTCTCGTCCCTGCCGGAGGAGGACGCTGTCGGGCTCGTCGACCTCCGAGTGGGCAAGGACGTCCGATGGGTGCCTGGCGAGGGGTGGACAGAGGTCAAAGCGTGAGACTCGAGCGCGGCACCGTCGTGCTCCTGGAGCTCGATCCCACCGTCGGCCATGAGCAGCGTGGCGTCCGTCCGTGTATTGTCGCCAGCGATCCGGAGGTGATCGCCGATCAGCGCTTTCCACTGGTCGTCATCGTACCGGTGACCGGGACACCGGGCGAAGGGGCGCTCTACCCCATGCTCCTGCCCGGGGCCAGCGGGCTGGCCAGGACGTCCTACGCGCTCATTGACCATCTGCGCTCCATGGACAAGCGGCGCATTCGGCGCGTCTTCGGCATAGTCTCTGCCGAGGAGAAGGACGCGATAGACGAGGGACTGGCGCTGTTTCTCGGCCTGGGTGCGAAGCTCATGCCGCCTGACGCGTAGCCCCTCGAACAACGCGCCCGGCTCGGGAGTTCTGCGCTGCAGGCGCGTGCCTGGGTTGCCGCCCCCAGCACCCGCGTTAGCGCCAGTCGATGCCGCCGAACCCGCCGCGCCCGACTTTGCGCGCCGGCTGGGAGAGGTCGCGCGGGAGCAGGTACAGCCCGCCACCGCCCATCATCGCCAGCCAGTAGCCGTCTGGCGACCAGGCGAGGGTCGGCTCGTCCTCCTCCACCGAGGTCAGGCGGTGCCACGGTCCACCGTACACGCTCATGACCCAGACGTCGCCGGGCGGTCCGTGGGCCATGACCCCCTTGGCGAACAGATCGGTGGGCTGACCCGGAAGGCGGGCCTCGCCGTACGAGACACTGCCGACGAAGGCGATCTCGAGCCCATCAGGCGAGAATCGTGGCGAGGTGATCTGGACCAGCTCGTCGGCCGGCACCAGCACCCGCTCAGATACCCCGCCGACGTCGGCGAGCACCAGCTCGTTCAGATAGCCGGTCTGGGGAGATGGCCGGACGTACACCAGCAGGCGGCCATCTGGCGAGACGGCCGGCCAGCCGCCGGTCGCCACGATCCGGGCGGATGTGCCGTCGCCGATCGGTGCGAACATCACCTGGCTGCTGGCAGGCGTACCAGAAGGCGGAAGATGATCGTAGTAGATACCGGAGCTGTCAGGGAGCCAGGCTGGCGCCCCCAGCAGCGCCCCGTCCAGGTCATGCTCCGCGACAGGCAGGGCTTCGCCGCCGACGGCCGGGACGACCAGAATGTCTGAGCCGCCGACCCGCTCAGAGGGGCGGCGTCCGAAGCGGCTGATCGCCAGCCGTGTCCGATCGGGCGACCAGGCCGCGTGCCCGGCAACCCCGACCGGTGGCATGACCGCGACGGCCTGTTCCACGCCGTTCGCGACGTTCGTCAGCACGACACCGGCGCCGTGTGGCGCGGCAATCGTACCGATCGGGCCGTACGGCAGGTCGCCGGGCTCCAGAAAGCCGCCCTGACCGTACGCCGGCCGCCCGAACAGGGTGGCGACGACCAGCGCAACGGTCAGCGCGAAAGAGAAGGTAGTCCTCACCCTCGGGGGCGCGATGAATCGCGCCCCTACAGCGGGCGATCCGGTAGGGGCGCGATTCATCGCGCCCGTGCCCATCACGCTCTGCTGCATCGCGCCCGTGTCGATCGGGCACACGGGGGAGGGGGTCATCAGACTATGCCGACCGCCGCAGCCGGGCGAAGCCCAGGAGGCCGAGGCCGCCGACGATGAACACGAGGCCGAGCGCGATCAGGCTCGGGGCAACGCCCAGGACGTTCGCCTGGCCGGAGGACGGCAGGACCGTTGGACTCTGCTGGGCCGCCGGGGCAGGCGCCGGGGCCGCGAGCTGCGCCTGGATCCGGGCCTTGAGCGCGGTCGAGGAGTCCTGAGCCTTCGTCTGGATCTCCTTGAGCGCGGTCTGCTGATCGGCGCCCGTCGCGGTCTTGGCGCGGTTCGCGGCGGCGACCACGGCGTCCATGTCCGTGCCGACCTTCGCCAGGACAGACTTGTCGTCAGCGCCGCTGGCCGGACGCTGGGCCGCCTCGTCGGCCGCGGCCTTCGCCGCCTGCGCCTGGGTGGTGATCTCGTTGAGCTGGGTCGCGATCTCGGCAGGGTTGGTCAGGTTGACGCTGGAGTTCGCCCGCTGAACCAGCGCGTCGAGGCGCTCGTTGGTGGTCGTGAAGTGCATGCGGGCGAAGGCCGGCGCTGGAGCCACCAGCGCAACGCCGAGCGCCAGCCCGGCCAGTGAAAGCATCAGTCGCTTCACCACGATCTCCCTCTCCTAGCTCAGAGGTCCCGACGCGTTGCCGTCGGGCCAGGTACGTGCCCCATTCCCGGGGCTTTGAGGGTGTTTCCCGAAGACTCCAGATGCCGTGTTGGTCGGCGGTCACCTCCTCGTCGCCTGGTCTGCCGAGACGGCGCAGCGGAAGCCGAGGTCCTTCGCTGCTGTGTCGACCGGCTCGGCGAGTCGACGTGTCAACTCGATGGAAGTCGGCAAGCTGAGCCACGACCCGCCTCGCGTGACCCGCGAGGATGCACCCTCCGTGCCGCCCATCGGGTCGGCAATCGGGTACGGTCGCAACGCGCTGTCAGTCCACTCGCGCGCGTTGCCGGTCATGTCCAGCAGGCCGTACGGGCTGGCGCCTTGCGCGAAGCTGCCGACACGCTTCGTGTCCGGCTCGCCTTCGGTGTTGTTCTCGACGTTGGCGAACTCGGGATGCGGCTCGTTGCCCCAGGGCCAGCGCCGAGCGTCCTCGCCGCGCGCCGCCTTCTCCCACTCCGCCTCGATGGGTAGGCGCTTGCCGGCCCAGCGGCAGTACGCCGCCGCGTCGTTCCATGAGACGTTCACGACCGGGTGCTCGGCGCGGTCGGAGTCGTAGAAGCGCGGGTCGAAGTTGGTCGCGTCGAAGTAGCGGCGCCAGTCGCCCTGCGGCTTGTAGCCGGCCTGATCGACGAACCGCGCGAAACGCGCGTTGGTCACCTCGTAGAAATCGACGTAGAAGGGGGGCAGGGTGAGCGTATGCTTCGGAGCGGTGGAGGGATCGCCGTCGTCGCCCATCTCGAAGGCGCCGCCGGCGACCAGCAGCATCTCGATGCCATCCCGCCAGGCGACGCTGGGCGGCAGCGGCGCCGGCGGCACGGTCGGCGTTGGCGCCTCGGGCTTCGGAGCAGGCGTCACGGCCGGTGCCGGAGTGGGAGGCGGCGTGGCGGCCGGCTTCGTGGCCAGGGCACTGGTCGGGGTGGTCGCCGGCTTCGTGGCTGGCGCGCTGGTGGCCGGGGCCGGGGTTGGCTGGGATGCCTGGGTGGGACCTGCCGTCGGGCCGCTGGCGACCGCCGTCGGGGTAGCCGTCGCGGTGCCCGGCCCGATCGAGGGCAGAATGCGGGGCACCAGCATCGCGCCGACCAGGATCCCGACGATCGCCAGGCCGCTCAGCACCCAGACCAGGACCGGCGAGCGCTTCTGGCCGGGGCCGCCGGCCGCGCGCGCCTCCTCAGAGTCCGGATCGATGCCGCGCCTCGCCAGCTCACGACGGTGCCGCTCGAAGGCGCGGGTCTCCACCTCGGCTGGCGGCAGGCCGGCCTCCACGTCGATCTGACGCTCCAGCGCTTCGAGGCGAGCCAGCCGAGCCAGTTCGCGCTGACGCTCCTCCTGCTGTTGACGGGTTGCTGCCGCTGCCTGCTCGCGCTCCCGGCGTTCTCGCTCCTGGCGTTCCTGCTCCTGGCGCTGCCGCTCCGCGAGCTCGCGCGCTTCCTGATCTCGACGCTCGCGCTCGGCCCGTTCGCGGTCAGCGCGCTCCTGGCGCACCTGTTCCTGTCGTTCGGCCTCCTGCCGCTCCCACTCGCGTCGCGCAGTCTCGAGGGCCTCGCGCTCGCGCTGTACTGCCTCCTGGGCCTCCTGTTCGCGGCGGGCGGCTTCGCGTGCTTCCTGCTCACGGCGTGCTGCCTCCTGGGCCTCCCACTCACGCCGGGCCGCCTCGCGCGCCTCGCGCTCGCGCCGCTCGACCTCCAGTGCCTCCAGCCGGCGGCGCTCGGCGGCCAGTGCTTCCTGCCGCTGCCGCTCCTGCTCGGCACGCCGCGCGGCCTCCTGCCGGGCCCGGGCGCTCGCCAGCCCGGCGTCCGCCGCGCGGACCAGCTCGATCATCGCCGGGTCATCGTCGCCGCGCAGTCCCAGCCGCTCGATCTCTTCGAGGGCGCCCTGCCAGTTCTGGGCGTTGACGAAGCCGGCGATCCGCGCGCGCTGGGCGATCCGCGCCCGCCACCGCTGGACCTGGCGCTGGATCTGCGTACCCTGGGGGAAGCTCGGATGATCGCGGATCAACTGCGCGACGATCCCCTCGGCCCGGGTGATGTCACGCGCCCGGAGCGCCTCCTGGGCCTGGTCCGCCAGGATCATCGGCGCCAGCGCCAGCCGAAGCTCCTCGGCGACCTGGCCGGCCGTAGCGTGGCGCTCGTGGGGGCGTTTCGCCATCGCCTTCTGGATGACCTGCTCCACGGCAGCCGGGACCGGCCGCTCCGGTGTGGAGATCGGCGGGACCGGGCTGTGGACGTGCTGGTGCAGAATCGACATCGGCACGCCCTGGTACGGCACGCGCCCGGCGAACACTCTGTAGATCATCACGCCGAGCGCGTAGACGTCGCTGCGAGCATCCAGCGGCGACCCGGTGATCTGCTCCGGCGACATGTAGTCCGGCGTGCCGAGCAGCGTGTTGGTGACCGAGGCCGTCGCGTCCAACAGCTTGGCGATGCCGAAGTCAGACAGGATCGCGGTGCCGTCCGTGTCCAGCAGCACGTTCGACGGCTTGATGTCACGGTGGATCAGGTTGTGACGGTGCGCGAAGTCGAGCGCCGAGGCGACGCCCGTGATGATCCTGTCGATCTCCAGCGCGCCGATCGGCCGGTGCAGGCGCTTCTCCAGCGTCTCGCCGTCCACGAGCTGGAGCACGAGGTACGCCGAACCCTCCTCCTCGCCGTAGTCGTAGACGGTGACGATGTTCGGGTGGCCGGCCAGCCGGGCGGAGGCGCGGGCCTCGATCTGGAACCGATTGCGGGCGCCCTCTGGCTCGACCATCTCCGGCCGCAGCACCTTGATCGCCACGTGACGGTCCAGCGCCGAGTGGTACGCCTTGTAGACGGTGGCGAAGCCGCCCCGTCCGATGACACCGACCACTTTGTAGGCGCCGTTCCGCCCGAACGACTCCGGCAGCGGGGTCGTGCTCATGGCATGCCCCGCCCTCGGACCGCGCGCCGCGCGGCCCGCGTCCTGGATGATCTCGCGTCCCCCGACGCCAGCATCACCATTGCTATCCGAGACGGCTGGAGCACACCACGCCATCCTGTCCAGGATCGATCCTCGGGCTTCGAGGATCGCCGATTGGGCCACGCGCAGGACTCGGCGGGTGACCGAGCGACCCTCTCCGCGTCAGAGCCTGCCCCGGGCGCAGCGACAGAGAGCGCTGCGCTGCCAATGGCAAACCGCGGCTGTGACCGCACGACCTGTTGGTCATGATAGCTGAACGTGGTTTTTACCCCGAATGGATTGTGCCGCCTCTCTATAAGAGCGCATCCGGAGGCTCCCGGCTGTTCCCTCCATGACAGGAACGCTGTTCTTCTTCAAACCTCGCGCTCGCCGGTCTTCCGTCCGGAACCCATGTAGGCTAGTGCGTTCAGGCTAATCCTGAACACGATCCGGCCTGTCCACTGGTTATTCGTCGTTACGAGTAGCGAAGGCCAGGGACTGCGGACAGACAGGAGACCCGGCACTCGGGAGGTCGAAGTGGCCCAGATCGTCACGTCGGCGCGGCTCTGGCCGGTACGGCCGGAAGAGGCCGTGCGCCGGCTTGCAGGCGCGAGCGATGGTCAATCGTTCACGCGCGCGTTCTATCTCGGCGTTTCGTTCATCTTTGCCGTGCTGACGTACCTCGCCGTGCAGGTAATCCAGCTCGTCGGCGCGATGCCTAACGCCACCGCCACGGCGACCGATCCGCTGGCCGGGAGCGTCTTCGTTCACGCCACCAGTCTGGTCGCGTGGGTTGGCGCCTGTATGCTTGTCGGGCTGGTAGCTCACCACTATCTGGCGCGGCTCGGGACTTCGCTCCACGCCGAGCACCGGCGCGGTGAGAAGCTCGCCCTGGTCTCAGACGTCAGCGGCGCCCTGACCGGCCCGCTGCCCCCGGCTGAGATCGCCACCAAGTTCCTGGAGAAGATTGAGGTCGTGGCGAAGCGGCTCGGGCGCCCGGTCGACCTGACGATCCCGTTCCTCTCCTCGTTCGGAGACGCGACGGGCATGCTCAAGCCGCTCGACAAAGGGCACTCCGATCAGGTCGGCGCGATCGTCGCGCGTGACCTGGCGACGCAGGTGATCAGCTTCCCGGCGGCGTAAGCGTCAGGACAAAGGCCGACGTCAATCGACGCGCGAATACATCGACGGAGCCCCGGCCACATCGGCCGGGGCTCCGTCATTTCGTGATAAGCTGTGCCTACATACCAGCGATGAGTTGATGCGCGATGTCGATCCAGAGCCGTACGGAAAAGCCACAGAAGAGTTTCCTCCAATGGCTGGAGGAGCCGGCGCCGCTGTCTGGGGCGATCGTCGGCGGCACTATTGGGGCGTTCACCGGCAACTTGCTCGGTACGCTCGGTGGCATGGTGCTCGGCGTGATAATTGCGTCGTCGATTGAGCGCTACGCCGGGGTTTCCTCCCAGGCCCGTACGAACGAAAAGACGCCGGCCAGCTAGCGCGCTGGCGTGATCGCGCTCGCGTTCCTGGTTCTGGTTGTCGGCCTGTTCGCCTGGGGCTCTGGGCGCGCCGCCGTCATGGCGGCGAGATCACGAGTGCCTATCGCACGACGCTCGCCATCGCGGCTGTGGGTGCAGGGACGGCGATCATCGGGAGTGTGTTGCCGGTATACGTGATCGTTCGACGAGGCATGCTCGGCGGGACGATCGGCGACAACCTCCCGCCGGGCGCGTCGGAGGATCTCTTGCTCCAACTTGTCACCATCGGCGGGATCATATCCGTTGTCGTGGCCATGAATCGTCTCATCGAACACATTCGGGACGAGTGATCTCTCCGAAAGTCAGGTTGTGTCGAACACGGCCGTCGCCAGATGTCATTCACTGGACGCACTGGCGAACGGCCTGCTCTAGTTCTTCAAGGTCGAACGGCTTGTGCACGAACCTATCAGTGCCGGTTCCGCGTGCTACGTATATGCCGACCTCCCTCGTCAGGCCCTCCCGGATACCTTGCGGCCCAGCTCCAGCGCCGCGAACGAGCGCGTCGGGGCCGGCATCAACCAGCGATACCCTTGCTCCAGCAGCCGCTCGACGTTCGACGGGTCCACGTGCGGGTGGCCGCAGACGACGTTGAACCGCTTGCAGGTCTCCAGGACCCGGTTCATCGCCTCCACGACTTTCGGATGGTCGTATTGGCGCGGGAAGCCGAGATCCTGGGAGAGATCGCCCTCGCCGATGATCACAGCGGTGATGCCCGGCACCTGCTCCAGGATGTCCGGCAAGTTCTCGACGGCTCGGACCTCCTCGCACATGATCGCGACGACGACCTCGCCGTGAGGCGCGAGCGGCCAGACGTCCGCCTTGCGGTAGTACTCTTGCTGTGAGAGGCCCCAATAACGGGCGGCGGCGGCGGGCGCGTCGCCGCGCTGCCCGGCCGGCTCGTAGAGCGGCGCGTCCTTCGGGCGCGGGTAGCGGCACGCGACCATCGCGTTGCGGGCCTCTTCAACCGTGCTGACGTGCGGCCAGACGATGCCGTAGACGCCGCTGTCCAGCACTTGCTTGGCGATCCACTGGTTCAGCTCGCCGCCGTTCGGCGGGATTCGGACCAGCGGCGTCACGGCCGGTGCCAGGGTGCCGCGATCGACGATCTGCTTGCGGTTCAGCATGTACTGCAGCGAGTCGCGGAGCGCCCGGATGTCGTACGGATTGTGCTCCATCTCGAAGACGACGCCGTCATAGTTGGCATCGCCGATCGCCTGGGCGTTCTCGGGCGATGCGCCGGAGAACGTCACGAACGCGGGCTTTCCGGACTCCAACGCCGCGATCACGCCGTTCAGCCGCGGTGTCTCGGGCATCGTACAGGCCTCCCCATCGATAGATCGCTGCCGGTCACCCGGCCAGCGTACACCGGACGGTGCGCTGGGCGCCTTAACGCGAAAGCGCGCCCCAGACGGGTCGCGCCATCGTGTCACGAAGGGCCGGTCGGGTCTAGTCCTCCTTGTTGTCGTTCTCCGGGATGTCGGCCGTGTAGCGCGAGCTCACGCTGAGCATCGTCGCCTCGAAGAGCTGCTCGTGGATCTTTTCCCCGTCCGCCTGGATGTAGTCGCCGAGGTGGATGCCGTTCTTCGCGATCTCGTCGGTCTTCAGAACGCGGATGACAGTCTGTCCGTCGACGCTGCCAATGACGAGCTCCGGCGGGTCCTTGAGCGAGTTGATCTCCAGCACCTGGCCGTTCATGACGCGATCTTCGTTCTCGGCTTTCTCCCTCCTCTCCTTATCTTTCTCCTTATTCTTGTCATCGTTCTTGTCGAACGCTACCGTCGCCTCGGCCGTCGCCTGGGGCGAGCCTGGCAGGAGCTGCAGGAGCGCAGGGGCAGTGAACGTGATGATCACGCTCAGCAGAGCGGCCCGCCCGGCGAGCACCAATCGAGCAATCGGCATGCAAGCCTCCAGAAGTGCCGCGGCACTCTCGCATGATCGTGGCATCTGCGTCAATAACGACCAGAGGATCGAGGTGGGGGCGTGTGACGGTGTAGTCGTCTCACTACGGCAGGTAGTATGCGGAGTAAGCAGCGGAGGGGATGATGGAGGTTCGCTGGGGGTTCGTGGGGGCCGGCAACGTCACCGAGGCGAAGGCATCGCCGATCGGCGCATTCACACAAGACCGTTCTCGGGTTGTAGCCGTCATGCGTACCGACATCGCTCGGGCCGAGGAGTACGCGGAGCGGAACGGCATCGAGCGGGCGTATGACACCGTCGAGGAGCTGTGCGCGGACCCCGAGGTCAACGCCGTCTTCGTCTGCTCGCCGCACCACCTGCATAAGGAGCACGCGCTCGACGCCATCAGGAGGGGCAAGCACGTCCTCTGTGAGAAGCCGCTGACCATCACGACAGACGATGGTGCCGAGGTGGTCGAAGCGGCGCGTCGGGCCGGCGTCGTGCTGGCCGTCGCCTACTACCGGCGCTTCTACCCGGTCCTGGAGCGGCTCGCCGAGATCGTCCGCTCCGGCCGCCTTGGAACGATCACCTCAGCGCAGATGGTCTGCCGGTCGTACTCGATCCGGCCCCGACCGCCGGAGGGGGAGCCGCTGCCGACCGGCTGGCGCACTCGACTCGACCAGTCCGGGGGCGGCGCTCTGACCGACGTCGGCTCGCACCGGCTCGACCTGCTGTTCTGGCTGTTCGGCGATGCCAGCGCGGTCTCGGCGAGCATCGGGCGAATCGAGACCTGGCTGGAGACCGAGGACCAGGCGAACGTCATGATCCAGTTCGGCAGCGGGGTCACGGCGACACTCGACCAGAGCTTCTGTAGCCGCTCGCCGCGCGACTCGATCGCCGTCTACGGCACCGAGGGCATCGCTACCGTCCCGGATCTCGAAGGGACCCGGCTCGACCTCGAGATCGGCGTCACCAGCGATACCATCGTCGCGGAGCCGCGCTCGTCCGCGACCCACCGCCCCCTTGTGACTGACTTCGTGCGCGCGGCGACGGAGGGCGGAAGCGTCCGCTGCGCCGGCGCCGACGGCTTGCGAACCACCCAGATTATCGAGCTGGCGTACCAGGCTGCCCGCGAAGGACGGACCTTGAACGTGCCCGCGCTCGGGGGAGGATGAGGCCGCCCCGGCTACCATGTCCCTGAACACCTGACATCCAATATCCAACAGCCTGGAGCGTTCATGAAGATCACCAAGATCACCCCCTTCCTGGTCGAGCGCAGCTTGCTCGTCCGGGTCTACACCGAGGAGGGCATCGTCGGCACCGGCGAGGCCGGCCTCTGGGCCCACCACGACCTGGTGTACGAGGCGATCAAGCAGCTCAGCGAATACTACGTCGGCAAGGACGCCAGCAGGATCGAGCACCATTTCCAGACCGTCTCGCGGGACACCCACTTCCAGGGTGCCGTGCTCAGCGCCGCGATGAGCTCGATCGACGTCGCGCTCTGGGACATCCTCGGGAAGTCGCTCGGCAAGCCGGTCTACCAGCTGCTGGGCGGCAAGCTCCGAGACAAGGTCAAGGTGTTCGGCAACGTCGGCGGCGCCACCCTGGACGAGCGGGCGAGGCAGGCCCAGAACTTTGTCGAGCAGGGGTACACATCGCTCCGGACGGTCCCGTTCTTCGAGGGGTTCGAGCAGCGCCCGCCGTCACAGGCTGTCACGGACGCCGTCGAGATCGTCAGGGTGATCCGCGAGGCTGTCGGCTACAACGTCGATCTCGGCGTGGAGATCCACCGCAACTTCAGCAAGGCCGAGATCGTCGTCTTCGGCAACGCGGTGCTGCCGTACCGGCTGCTCTACATCGAAGACCCGCTGGCGCCCCAGAGCACGGAGTCGCTGAAGTACGTCGCCGCCAACATCAACGTGCCGATCGCCGCCGGCGAACGCTCGTACAACCTGTACCAGTTCAAGGAGATCATCGACACCGGAGCCGTCGCGCTGGTCCGGCCGGACCTGTCGCTGGCCGGCGGCTTCACTCAGGTCAAGAAGATTGCGGCCCTGGCCGAGTCGGCGTTCATCGGGGTCTTCCCGCACCTGATGGGCAGCCCGATCAACATGGCGGCCTATGTCCAGCTCGATGCCGCGATCCCCAACTACTTCCTCCAGGAGGCGTACCCCGCCGCTGATCGCCTGAACGAGATCCTGGAGGAGCCGCTGGTGCGGGACGGCGGGTACGTGGTGGTCCCGGATCGGCCGGGGATCGGCATCGAGATCCGCGAGGAGAGGCTGGCGAAGTTCCCGTTCAAGCCGTACACCACCCGGGGCTGGTTCCGCGAGGATGGCTCGGTGGCGCACTAAGTTCCTTGGACAGGATGAACCTCTAGTTTCCGCTAACTCAGGCGACCTGAGCCGAGGCAGGTGGTTGGTCAGCATTGCCCGAAGAGGCGGAAGTGGGCGTTGAGCGGCGTCGTTGGCCCCAATAGCCTGTCGGCAAGTGGTC
>Ga0114129_10013998_pt1 | contig 11428 bp, 16 predicted proteins | sample RhiMetdeltSRZDD1_FD_80071 | JGI IMG/M metagenome (GOLD analysis project Ga0114129, IMG submission 80071) | Populus rhizosphere microbial communities from Tennessee, USA - Rhizosphere MetaG P. deltoides SRZDD1 (version 2) (version 2) | ecosystem: Host-associated > Plants > Roots > Rhizosphere >... | reverse complement strand
GGGCTTGTGCTCGACTGGTTCGAGACTCGCTTGCGTCAACCATCCTCGTCCGCGGCGGCACGGTAACGACAGGCCGCGATGATGATTACGGTGAAGCTGAAACCGTAAACCAGGCCGAGCGCCTGCTGCCTGGACGGTTTGGGCGACGGACTCATCAGTGCCGCTGCTCAGGACATGTCTTTGCATCACTCCTGACGGAGGAGGCGCTATGGTGTCGAATGCATCAGTTGGTCTGCGTACGCAAAGTCCGTCCTATCAGGCGTATCAGATCCTGCACATCGCGTACATCGTCGCACCGCTCGTGGCAGGCGTGGACAAGTTCTTCCATTTCCTTGTGAACTGGGATCAGTATTTGTCGCCGGCGATCGCCCGCATGCTGCCGGTGCCCGGGCACACATTCATGCTTGGTGTTGGAGTGATTGAGGTCGCGGCAGGCCTGCTCGTGGCGATCATGCCCGCGCTCGGCGGTGCGGTGGTCGGGGCATGGCTCTGCGGCATCATCCTCAACCTGCTGATGATCCCGGGCTACTACGACATCGCGCTCCGCGATCTCGGCCTTGCGCTCGGTGCGTTCGCGCTCGCGCGCCTGGCCACCGAGTTCGATTCGCGCAGCTGACGTCGACCATTTCTCGGTGGAGATGCGGCCCAGTCCGGATCAGGGGATGAACGGCGAGGCGGACGGAGCACCGTCCGAAACGGGCCGATATCGTGGCCCGCACTTCGGACACCTCGCGCCTCGCGCGGTCATCCGACCATCGACGTGTCCGTCGCGTTCGTCGATCTCATGGATCTTTGCCGCCAGCTGCGCGTCGGAGATGCCGCTGGACGGCTGGATCAGCTCGAACAGCGCCCGGCAGATGAGAGCGAGGCGGTTGACCTTTTCGTCGAGCTCGAGGGCGACGCGGTGCGCCGCTTCTTCACGTGCCTGCGTGTCCCGGACGCGATCCAGTTTCGCATCGAGCTGCCTGATTTGCGTCGATTGATAGGCATCCCAGAAAAACGTGTGAAACAGGCGTCGTACCCTTATCGATCAGGCTAGCCGGCGGATTTCAACTTCAGCCACGCGCGTGTGAGCCCATCGAGGTCCGCCTGAATTTCTGCGAGACGTTTGAACTGGATTTCCAAGTCGTGGGCGTGCCGTTCGAGATCGCTGGCGTGCAATTCGAGCTGTCGGAGCACACGCGGTGTCTCGCGCCGCGAGCTGGCATGAGCGCGAGCGAGTCTGCGCACCGCAGCCTCGACGCGAACGAGGCGCTGATTGACGCTGACCCTTCGCCGCCGCCGGCGGCGCTTCACACGCATAGGAACCGACTTGTCCGAAGGAAATGAGTGGCGAAGCGTAAATCCTTACCGAACTCTCGGAACACGTCAACGCCACCAATCAACTTTTTATAAAAGAAGGCGGCGCGGTGAACGCCGGGTTTCGCGAAGCGCAATCGCTTCGCTCTACTTGACGAGGATCGGAAGGCGATGTCGTATGGGCTGGCTCTTGGCCGTGTCCGTCGACGCGGCGACGAGGTCGAACGTGATTTCGTAGGTGCCAGGATTGGAGGTCACGATGCCTGTGACGCTGTGATTCCGAATCGACTCGTCTTTTTTTACCGTGATGTTCGTCTGCATCCGGCGCGACTCGGGTGACCCCTGAAAGTACCCAATCTGAATCGACCCCGTGTAATTCGTTTCGGTGCCGACGCCGTGAAAGTACACGTGAAGGTGAGAGAACACCTGACCGTTGGGACGGCTCGCCGGCACGACGCAGTCGTTCCTGGAATCGGACTGACAGACAAAGTCGTGATCAGGATTGTCCCTGTCGCCGCTCATGATCACCCATGACACGTACGGCGTCCCCGCTGTGATGCCGGCTGGCTTTGGAACGCGCTGGGCACAACCCGAGACGCCGATGAAAGCGACGAGTATGGAGAGAGTCTGCATGCTGGTCGCTCTGAAGTACACATGTTGAGCGCGGAATGACATCTAGCGACCTCTAACACGGCCACTGTTGCCAGTGACAATGCTGTAGTCGTTGCCTTGGCTTCGAACATTCATGTCGCGAGAACGATCGTTTAGTGGCATAAACGTTGCCCTGCCACGGCGGTGCCGAGGAGGAAGCGTATTGGCTCTTGACATCATCGACCCAAACATCCGTTCGTGTGAAATGGATCCGTACGGAATGGAGTGGCGCGCTGCGAAGGATCCGCGGCCGATCAAGGTGCCCTCGCCGGAGGGGGCGATTCTCCGTCGCGCGTTCCATCCGAACGTACTGATAATTGGAAGCCCGAACGTCTCCGGCGCCGCAATCGCAGAGCTATTGCCTCATCTGCGGCACCCTTTGGTGGTTTGGGATACCGGCATCGGCGGAGGATGTCCCTCGATTGCACAGGGAACTCTGGTGCTCTTGAATCTGGAACGGCTCGATCGCTCGGAGCAACGTCAGCTCCTCGATTTCACCGATGCCAGTCGCCGACTGGTCCAAATCGTTTCCGTCGCCACAACCGACCTGTTCGGACGCGTGGAGCGCGGCGAGTTTCTGGATGCGCTCTACTACCGCCTCAACACCGTCCGATTGCCCGTCACGTGATTGAGCGGATCCGCGCGTGAACGTGTGATTGACGATGTTTCAACACGAAAAAAGTGGCTTTACGTCGGAACGCCGCCGATGCAAGCTGGGTGGCCATGTTCGTGATCGAGCTCACCTACAAGGCCGCTCTCGCTGAAATCGACGCATGCATGACCGCGCACGTCAAGTTTCTGAAGAAGTACTATGCCGCCGGTCATTTCATCATGTCGGGCAGAAAGATCCCCCGAGATGGCGGGGTCATTGTCGCGATGGGCGAGAGTCGACAGCAGATCGAAACGATCATCCGCGAGGATCCGTTCTACGAGCGAGGTCTCGCCGACTTTCGAATCATTCAGTTCCGCGCGAGCCAACGCGCCGACGATCTGCCGAAACGACTCACATGATCCTGTCTCAGCCCTTGCGTCCCTCTAGCCGAGCCGCACTGAATCTCCGAAGCCAATCGTCCGAAACCGCGACTGCGGGATGTTCCTCGCGCGGCACGCCTCCTCGAGGGCGCGCAGCGGTTCGTCGATTCCCTCGGTTGTCAGCTGGAAGGTGCCGAAATGCATGCCGATGCTCTCGGACGCCTCGAGATCCAGATGCGCCTGCACCGCCTCCGCGGGATTCATGTGAACGACCCGCATGAACCAGCGCGGCTCATAGGCGCCGATTGGGAGAAGCGCGAGATCGATCGGCCCGAGCCTCTGCCGAATATCGCTGAAGATTGGGGCATACGCCGTGTCGCCGGCGAAATATATGCGCCGGCCGCGCGCCGCCAGCAGGAATCCACTCCACAGAGCTCGATTTCGATCCAGCGGAGTCCGTGCGGAGAAATGATGTGCTGGTGTCAGCGTGATCGGAAATGGCAACGACCTCGTTTCCTCCCACCAATCGAGCTCTTCGATCTTCCGAATACCGGCCGATCGGGCGAGCGTCCCGTTTCCCAGCGGCGTGACCACGATCGGATCGTGGCGTTCCGCGAGCATGCCGAGCGTCCGCAGATCACAGTGGTCGTAATGGTTGTGACTGAGGAGCACGATCGAGATGGGCGGCAAGTCATCGAAGCGCACGGCCGGCCGACGTACGCGCCGCGGTCCGATCACATTCAGCGGACCAGCCCGCTCGGAATACATCGGATCGGTCAGGACATTTCCTGCTTCTGTCTGTATCAGAAACGTCGCGTGACCGATGAACGTGACGATGGCGGCGGCGCCGTCCAGGGCCGGCGGCCGGCGCGGCGGCTCGTCGATTCGCGAGGGCCACTGCGTTCTTCGCGCGAGCAGCATCCGCGGAACTGCCGTGAACGGCTGGCCGGCTGCGCCAGAGAGGTTGACGAATCGCTTGCCATCGAAATGGTCGCTCTTTTCTAGCGGCATCTGAGCGGCGACCCGACGAAGATCCTCACGCCATCGACAGCTTCGACTCGTTCCTCACTGGTGCGGAATTCTTTGGTCATGCCAGATTTCGCGACCGGTCTCAGTGTCTCGTCACCCGCTCGTGCTCGTCGTCCCAGCGCCAGCCGGTCGCGCCTGTCTGCAGGTGCACGCCGCCCAGCCACCGATCCAGTCCGCACGCAACCCTATCTCGCCGGCCGGCCAAGACCTCCCGACCGGCCTCCGTCAGGCTGATCGTTCCACGCAGCAATCTCGTGTCCGCATGCGCGCCCGGAGCGAACGAGATCAGCGGAGGTGACGTGCGGGACAACGCCGCGACAAGATTCGCGAGCGATTCGTCAGTGACGTAATACACGTCCTCATCGTCGTGCATGCGCGGAAATGCGGCCACCACATCGATCGGCCCTTTCTCCGCCAGGCGCAGGAGCCGGCGCTCACTTCGCGACAGTCCGTCAATTGTGGACGGGTATTCCTGAAGAAAGCGTCCGAGGGCCGGCGCAAGGTACGGCAAGGCGGTTGTGTCCGAGCGCCGCAGATTGTCCACCGCCTCCGGGGTGATCTCGCGGAACGCTTGCCACGCATGTTCGGCCAGGACGTACTCGGCGTCGCGGACGGGCCGGCGCGTTTCGAAGAGTGACGCCAACTCGTGCGGCGAGAGCTCTCCGAGACCCTTGAATCTGGGATGTCCGGGAAAGGACCCGATGCACACGAGGCGGACCATTTTCGTGGCGGGAAGGCGCGTTCGAATCCAGCTGAGGATCTGAATGAGATTGAGCTGGTCGAACAGGTCGTGCTCGTACCAGAGCACCAGCTCATCGTATGACTCGTGCGCGTCGATCACCCGTCTCCAGCGGCTCAAGTCGTTCACGGGATCAATGGAAGCGTCTTCCGTCGGCCCGGCGAGGTACCGGCTACGCACGACGCGCAGCTCCTCATCGCTCAAGCCTGCAGGCACCGGCCCTTCGTAGAGCGGATCGGCCCAGATGGATCGGAGGCCGGGAATGGCCGCGGCTTCGATGATGTCGGTTGTGCACGTGCCGTTCGCCACGTGCAGGAAGCGCGCTCTCGACGAATCGCTCACGGTCTGCCCCTGAAAAACTTCTTCGATCTTCTCACGTTGCAACGACACTCGCTTGGCAATCTTACGTGGCTACGCCGCATTGGTTCGACGCGCGCGATCGACGATATCGCGAATCGTCGCGACAACCAGATCAGGCTCGTCGAACTGGATCCAATGCGCGCCCTTCGCGGCGATCATGTGGCGACTCTGCGATGACAGACGCGCGAGCTCTCGATGCTTCACGATGGTGTCCACGGATTGATCGGCGCTCGAGATAATCACGAGGGGCACGTCGGGAAGGGACGTCACGCGAGCAACAAAGGCGGCTGTCTCTTCAAGGGCCGCGAGGTGATCTGCCATCCCCCGAAAGCATTTCGGCTGGCACCAGAGCGCCTGCAGGATCGGGTACACGTCCGGAGGGAGCTTCCGAACCTCGCCCACGAGCCGCTCCAATGTTCGGGACGCCGTTGGTCCGAAAATCCGCACGAACCGTCTCGGAACGCCAGGGGCGCCACCCGTCAGAAGGGCGAGACAGGCCCTGACAACGCCGAGGCGCGCCAGCATCCTGCCGACGTGAGAGAGGTGAATGGCGCCCCAGAGCAGACGGCGTCGCTCTCGTGTGATCTCGTGCCATTCGCTCGGTGGATCGAGCAACACGAGGCCCGCCACTTCCGCTGGATGCTGCGATGCGTACGCACACGCGAGGAACGCACCGAAGGAATGGCCGACGAGGACGTACGGTCCCGTGGTCGCAACACTCGCCAGCACGCTTCGTAATTCATCAAGCATGCGCTCGACCGTGCGTGGCCGTCGCACCGGATCGCTCCAGCCGAGGCCAGCACGATCGTACGCGCAGGCGCGCGTGAACGTCGCGACGTCGTGGAGAACCCTCGTCCAACTCAACGAGGACGCGGCAATGCCTGATTCGAATACGACGGTCGGCCTCCCATTGCCGCTGCAGACGACGTGCAGGCGCTGCCCGTCCGCGTCGACGATCATCCCGGGGGGCGCGTAGGTCCGGCCGAAGCGTCTGGTACCGATGAACTGATACACCGCGCCAGCCGCGAGACAACAGAGAACGATCGCGATCAGGATCCCGCTCACGACCATGGCTGGGCTGCCTGGGATGATGCAGCCAGACACCGCGCTGGCTGAGAGTCATATCTTTGCACGACCGAACCCTGACAGGTCGAAGCGAGGAAACTGATGACGTTTGTTTCGTTGGTCGGCATCCTCGCGGGCGCGGACCGCTTGCGGGTATAGAATGACGGAGTGAGCCGTCACGTTCTGAGCGCCCGCGTCACAATCGCCGCGCTGTTGGGCCTCCTGATCACGGCCGGCGACGTGGCGACCGCTGCCGCATCCCTCACCGCGACGGCGTGCTGCGCGAAATCGCGTGGCGATTGCGCCGGCGTGAAAGCGCCGGACGATTGTTGCCGTGGCATGGGCCATGTGAGTGCCGGTCCTGCCAGGACGGCACCGCCGAGCGGACCAACGCTGGACTCGCCATTCCAGCATTCAGCCTTGCCGCAGACGACGGCGGCCCATTCGGGAATCACATCGTCGGCAACGTTCATCTCCATCGCCTTCAAGCGGCCTCACGATCCACCCCACCTGCACACGTTTGCCCTGCTGATCTAATCCGCCCTCTTCCAGTGTCGTGATCTGTCCACGAAACTCGAGGAGGTGCTATGCGTCCGCGTCTGGTCGCCGCGCTCGGGCTCGCGTCGTCGCTGACGACGCTGGTGTGTTGAACGCTGCCGATCGTATTCGTGAGCCTAGGTCTAGGCTCCGTTGTCGCAGCGTCGATTGAAGCCGCACCCTGGCTGATTCCGATCGGTCGCCACAAAGGGACCGTTTTTGCGGCTGTGGGTGTACTGCTCGGCATCAACTACTGGCTCGCCATCGTGCGTCCACGCCAGATGGATTGCGCGCCAGGCGACGTCTGCCACATCGACAACCCGGCGATGCGCGTCAGTCGCATCGTGTTTTGGACGAGCGTGGTGATCTGGGCTGGCGCAATCACCATCGCATACGCCGCGCCGTGGTGGGTGCGCCCTCAATCATGAACACGAACCTCAGTCGTCTCGCTTCCATCGTCGCGCTATCGGCGTCCACGGCAGCGCCGACATTCGCATCTGGTCATGGACCAGTGTTTGGCGCAGCCACACCGACGCTTGGTCGTGGCGGCTGGAGCGTCGATCAGGCATGGACCCTCCGTGGCGGCGACGAGGAGCAGCGCCAGCAGATGCTGAAGACGATGCTCTCGTTCGGCGCCACGGAAAACTTTCAGCTCTCGGCCTCGTTCCCGCTGGTCATGCAGGATGGCCAACTCGCGCCCGCACGAATGATGAGTGCCATGTCGAGCGACCGCGAAATCGAACTGCTGAGTGCGTACCGATTCCAGCGACGAACCGTCGGCATCGGCGGTCGCCAGGAAAGCACGTTCTATGTCGGCACCACTGCCCCGATTGAGCGCAGACGCAGCGGTGTGGGCGCCGGGCCGTCATTCGAAGCCGGCATGTCGACCGGCTATGCGTCGCGAGCACACTACGTATGGTTCGGCGGTGCCGTACAGCGCTACTTCGCGCACGAAGGCGATCGACTCGGCCGTTCTCATCTTCTGACCGCGGTGTACGGCTATCGGCCGGCGGCACTGCGGACGGAGGCCGGCAAACCAGATCTTCGGTTCTTCGTCGAGGTCACGGCAGAAGACCGCGCCGCATCCCGCCTCGCGGGGATCGATACCGGCACAGGGACACGCACGGTATTCGTCGGCCCGACCAGTCTGCTGCTGCACAAAGCGGTCGGCGTCGAGGCCGGCGTGCTCTTTCCCGCGTATCAGCGCGTCGACACGTCTTCAGTCAAGGAACGGGTGCGCGTCGCGGTCAACGTCGCGTACTTCTTCTGGTTGAAATAGAGGAGCCTTATGAACACGCACAGGATCGCCGTCGGCACGATCGCGCTGGCGCTCACCTTCGCCACAGCGGCGCAGGCCGAACTGCGTCACGTCGAAATCAAGACTCTTGGTATGGATTGAGAGATCTGTGCCCACGCCGTGAGCGTGGCGATGAAGAAGGTGCCGGCGGTCGCACAGGTGCGTGTCAGCCTGAACGATGGTCTGACCGTCCTCGACCTCACACCGGGCAACACCGTGACGTTGGCGCAGCTGCGCCGGATCATCAAGAACAATGGGTTCGCGTCGAAAGACGCAAGCGTCGTCGCGAGAGGAACTGTTTCATCAGATTCGGCGGCATTTACGGTTACCGGCACAAACGAGCAGCTCTCTCTTTCAGCGCCGCCACGTAAGCGCGGCGAGGACTGGGAACTGAACGTCCGTGCACCAGAGAAACGTTGACCCTCCGAGGACGTCAGGTCTCAACCCTGCTTCGCGTACGCAGAGGGATTGGCATCGAACTTCGCTTTGCATCCTGGCGCGCAGAAGTAGTACGTCTTGCCGTTGTACTCGCTCTTGCCCGCGGCCTTGTTCTCATCGATCGTCATCTTGCACACGGGATCCGTGACCATGTCTCCTCCACTAAAGGTTCGCGCGCCGCAATCGCAGCGCGTTCCCGATGACCGACACCGAGCTCAGGGTCATTGCGGCGCTCGCCCAGATCGGGCTGATCAATACTCCGACCATCGGGTACAACACGCCTGCGGCGACGGGCACGCCGACGGCGTTGTAGACGAACGCCAGGAATAAGTTCTGCCGGATGTTCTTCATCGTTGCGCGGCTCAGGCGACGTGCCCTCACGATGCCGCGGAGATCACCTTTCACCAGCGTGATGCTCGCGCTTTCTATCGCAACGTCCGTACCCGTGCCCATCGCGATCCCGACCGCTGCTTCCGCCAGCGCGGGCGCGTCGTTGATGCCGTCACCGGCCATGGCGACGACGCGGCCCTCACGTTGCAGCTGACTGATGACTGCGCGCTTCTCGGTCGGCAACACCTCGGCGCGCACGTCATCGATCCCGAGCTTGGACGCTACCGCCTCGGCCGTCGTTCGGCTGTCGCCGGTCAGCATGACGATGCGCAGACGTTCGCGGTGAAGAGCGTCGATCGCTTCGCGAGCTGTTGACTTTATTGGATCGATGACGCCGATCAGGCCCGCCGGCTTGCCGTCGGCTGCCAGGAACATCACCGTCTGTCCATCGCGTCGCAATTCGTCCGCACGCGGAATCTCTGCGTCAAACGGGACCCCCGCGTCGCTCATCATCGACATGTTCCCGAGCACGACACGCACGCCTCGGACCGATCCTTCGATACCTTTCCCCGGCACCGCCCGAAAGCCGTCGACCGAGACCGTGTCGATGGAACGCGCTCTCGCCGCTGCAAGGATCGCCGCCGCGAGTGGATGCTCGCTGCCCCGTTCGAGCGAGCTCGCGAGCTGCAGTACCTCCTGCTCCGTTCGACCGCCCAACCCTATCGTCGTTTCAAGCTGCGGCTTCCCTTCCGTCAGCGTGCCGGTCTTGTCCACGACGAGCGTATCGACGGTTTCGAGTCGTTCGAGCGCTTCCGCGTTTTTCACAAGGACGCCAGCTGTTGCGCCCCGGCCAGTTCCGACCATGATCGCCATCGGCGTGGCCAGTCCGAGTGCGCACGGACACGCGATGATGAGCACGGACACGGCGCTGACGAGCGCCAGCGCGAGCCGCGGCTGCGGTCCCAACGTGCTCCAGACGATGAATGCGACAATCGCCACGGCGACGACCGCGGGAACGAACCAGGCGGCGATCCGATCGGCGAGCCGTTGGATGGGCGCTCGGCTCCGCTGCGCTTCGCCCACCATGCGCACGATTTGCGCGAGCAGCGTGTCACTGCCGACTCGCTCCGCGCGGAAGAGCAAGGTCCCGTTCACGTTCACGGTGCCGCCGGTGAGGCGGTCATCCGGCCCCTTCTCCACGGGGATCGGTTCACCGGTGACCATCGACTCGTCGACCGAACTGTGTCCTTCGATCACGATGCCGTCAACCGGCACCTTTTCGCCTGGACGCACGCGACAGACGTCACCGACGCGCACGTCGGCGATTGGAACGTCTTGTTCCTGCCCGTCTCTCACCACGCGGGCGGTTCGCGGCGCCAAGCCGAGCAGCTGCTTCAGTGCCGAGCTCGTGCGGCTGCGCGCGCGCAGCTCGAGAACTTGCCCGAGGAGCACGAGTGCGGTGATGACCACGGCTGTGTCGAAGTACGTCGGGACGACGCCGTGGACACGAAACGCTTCGGGAAACCAGTGTGGAGCGATCGTTCCGAGCGTGCTGTAGACGAACGCCGAGCCCACGCCCATGGCGATCAGCGTGAACATGTTCGGGCTGCGATTGACAATTGACGCCCAGCCGCGGACGAAGAAAGGCCAGCCAGCCCAAAAGACGACCGGCCCCCCAAAGGCGAGGCCGATCCAGTTGACCGACCGCATGTCGACATATCGCATCAGCCCGCCCGCAACCACCATGTCGGCCATCGTCATGAGAAACACCGGCGCGCCGAGTGCGACGGCGATCCAGAACCGGCGGGTCATGTCGATCAGCTCGGGATTCGGCTTTTCCTCGAGCCCGACGACGCGTGGTTCGAGCGCCATGCCGCAAATCGGACAGGTACCGGGCTGGTCCCGCACGATCTCCGGATGCATCGGGCAGGTGTACTCGACCTTCATCAGCGCGCTCGGATCCGACAGGTCCGGTTCGAGCGACATTCCGCACTTCGGACAGGCGCCCGGTCCCGGTTGGCGTATCTCGGGGTCCATCGGACACACGTAGGTTTGTGTGCCCATGGCGATCTTCGATTCAGGCGCCTTCGCTTCGCCGCCGGCCGTGACGAACTCGGCCGGTGCGGCCACGAACCGTTCGAGACAGCTCGGGTTGCAGAAGTAGTAGGTCTTGCCGCGGTAATCATGCGAGCCGGCGGCGTGGGCGGGATCGACCGTCATGCCGCAAACGGGATCCACGTGCTCCATCGTTATCGCGGTCGCCTCTGTCATGGTTTTTACCTGTCGAGCGCCTCGATGATGGGGCAGTCGAGCGCGGCCCCTTCATGACACGCATGCACCAGCGTTCTCAGAGCTTTTTTCATGCGCTCGAGCTCGCTGATCTTCTGTTCGATCTGACGGATCTTTTCCTCGGCGACCGCTCGAATCCTGGCCCGATTGCGGCCCGATTGCCGGCGCAGCCGAAGCAGCTCCTCCACTTCGTCGAGCGAAAACCCGAGCTCCTGCGCGCGCTTGATGAATCGCACCACACGCACCGCATCGTCGGGGAATTCACGATAGCCCGACGTCTGGCGCGGCGGTTTCGGCAACAATCCACGTCGCTCGTAATAGCGCAGTGTCTGAACGTTGACGCCAGCCTGTTCGGCGGCTTCACTGATCCACATCGGCAGCTCCCACAGGAACAGTATGAACTGTGTACTTAGATGTAATGT
>Ga0114129_10013997_pt1 | contig 11428 bp, 10 predicted proteins | sample RhiMetdeltSRZDD1_FD_80071 | JGI IMG/M metagenome (GOLD analysis project Ga0114129, IMG submission 80071) | Populus rhizosphere microbial communities from Tennessee, USA - Rhizosphere MetaG P. deltoides SRZDD1 (version 2) (version 2) | ecosystem: Host-associated > Plants > Roots > Rhizosphere >... | reverse complement strand
GAGCTGCCGATGAGCATCATTTCTGCCGCGTTACGACCTTCCTCCACCGCAATATCGGCGAGGCGGATAGCGCTTAGCGCGCCTTGCTGCACGAGGAGCTCGGCGAAATCGAGAACTCTCTGGATTGTGATGCCCGATAGGATCGATTCGAAGGAGGGATGGCGGAACACGTGATCCTTGGTCACGAATGCCACGTTCATGTTGGAGCTTTCCGCCACCATGCCGCGCTGGTCGATGAAAACCCCGTTGTCAGCGCCGCGGTCTTTCGCTTCCAGGACAACGAGCACATTGGGCAGATAATTGGTCGACTTGATCCGGGCGAAGAGCGGCGGCTTGATCGGCACCTCGCTGGTGATCAGCCTGATCCCCTCTTGATAGTAACTCTCAGGGTAAGCTTCTTGCTTAAAGATGATGACGTAAAAACTGCTGCCGACACATTCCGCTGAACCCAGACCGTACCCACCTGGACCCGCGGATAGCCAGTAGCGCACGGACCCTTCGCGCTGGCGGCTCGCCGCCGCGGTTTCCAGAACGATCTGGCGTAATCGCTGCTGCGAAAACGGCAACGGAATGCGTGCTCCCTCGGCCGATTTGATCAACCGATCCAAGTGCGGATCGAGTTGATAGAGCATTCCATGCGTAAGTGTCGCCGTGTCGAAGACGGCGTGGCCGCGGTGCACCATGTGATCGTCAAGCGGCAACACCATGAGCGCGGGGTCAGTGACAATGCCGCCGAGGACGCTGGAGTACATCGCATAAAAGTTCGTTGCCTTGCTGTGGACCGTTCGCCGCAAGCCGGCAAGCGCTTCGTCTGAAGTGAAGACGCGAGTCTTAGCCATGGGTCAACTTCGCTTTCTGGACTAGGTCGGGCAGCCCGGTCCGTAGCCCTGTAAGGATGTCGCAACCGTCCGCTATGCTATCCTGCAGAAAACCGATGCCATGAGGCTTCTCCGCGCGGAGAGATCATGATCCTATTTCGTAGACTTAGCCCGATTCGTTGAAGTCGAATCTAGTGGAAGACTCAAGCGAACTAACTATCAAGTTCGGGTTTTGGCAGGGCGACAAATGGAACGCCTTCTTCGGCGAGCTCTTTGGTCTCTTGCTGTGTCGCAGTACCGTGGATCGGGCGCTCTTCGGCGTTGCCTTTGTGGATCTCGCGCGCCTCCTCGGCGAAACGGGAACCCACGTCTTCATAATTTTCCTTGACGTAGTGATGCACGCGAACCAGCATCTCCTTGAATTCGCTCGGAGAGAGCTCTGCTGGAGGAGTAGGCTCTGGCTTTTTTGCTGGCGGCGCCGGCTGTTTCTTCACGTGGACGGCACAGGCGTGGGGAACCTTCTCAACCTTGGTCGTGCCGCAGGTCGGGCAGGAAATTAGCTTTTTTTCCGCTTGCTTTTGGAAGTCCTCGAAGCTCGGAAACCAGCCCTCAAAACTGTGCTTCTTCTTGCAGACAAGGTTATAGATCACCATAGCAAGTTAACAATGAATAAGATTGCTACGCGGAGTTGTCAAGAGCGGTGAAATGCCTTAATTTGGGTGGGCAAAAAAGCGCATATGTCGTCGCCGAATTGCCTGGATATGTGGGTGAATTTAGGGAGTTTTCTGTGCCTGACGACCATAGAACCGGACGTCATCTCGCAATACTAAAAGTTCTGCGCTTGGCCGCGGCAGCCTTGGTCGCGGCAGCTCTTGCCGGCGCCTACTTCTATCTTTTCGAGCCCCGAACACTATACGCGACTTACCGCTGTGTGACCGCTGCCCGTCCCTGGTATGCATGCTATCTGCGCAGCGGCTTCTCGTTTCGCACCGAGCTTTTCGGGATGATATACGAAGGGCGGACGGGCATCGGCGATGTTGTCGACGAGATGGTTCTCACGCAAGGCTCCTACGAGACGCACGTTTTGTTTTTTCTCCGTGACACCATGGCAAAGCTAAATCCCAATGGCGGCGTTTTCATCGATGTGGGCGCTAACTCCGGTCAACACTCGATGTTTATGTCGCGCTATGCGAAAACCGTCCATGCCTTCGAACCCTTTCCCCCTGTGCTGGCGCGGTTCCGGCGCATGTTGGCGATCAACAAGATTGCCAACGTGACGGTCCATCCCGTGGGTCTCGGCCGCGAAGCCGCACGGCTGCCGTTCAATGATCAGGCGCTTTCCTTTTTGGCAGAGGCGGGCAACAAGGCGCAAGCGAGCATTGAGCTCGAAATCGTGTCCGGTGACGCGGCCCTGAAACAGGCAGGGGTGGCTCATGTTGACCTGATTAAGATGGACATCGAGGGCTTTGAGAAACCGGCGCTTCTCGGTCTCGCCGACACGCTCGCGCGTGACAGGCCGGTAGTTGTCTTCGAGCTCACGATCAACTCACAACGGCGTGGCCTGTTTTCGAGCACGGTTGACATTCGCAATGCATTCCCAAACGATTACGAATTTCTCGTGTTCACGCAATGGGATTTCTACAACGGCTTCTACGAGCTTGCAGAGCTAGCGAGTACAGCCCGCTTCGACACAGTATCGACATATAATGCCGTGGCCTATCCCAGAGAAAAGAAAGGCCAAATTGCATTTAAGGCTGCCTCCCCGAGACCCTAAAAAATTGAATGCCAGGCTACGGCGTCGTAGCGCCGCCTAGTCCCGCTGCGATCAAAACGGAGCGGCCCGGCGGACCCCCGTGTCTGCCCTCTCGCCTAACGACGAGCGGGTTTACGCCAAGTAAATTCAAGTTGCTGTTCCTACCTGAGGCTCTCATCGAAAAGTTTGATGAAGCACTCACTCGTGTTAAGATCCCGAAATGGCTGACGGTGTTACGCTAAGAGTCATTCGCAAGGTCGCCGAGGTCACATGCGAGCAATGGAATGCGTTAGTGGGCGATACGACGCCGTTCATGAAGTGGGATTGGCTCGACAGCTTGGAGCAATCTGGCTGCGTCAACGAGCGAACCGGCTGGTTGCCGCACCATATCGTGGTTGAAAAGGATGGAAGGATCGTCGCTGCATGCCCTATGTATCTGAAGCTCCACAGCATGGGCGAGTTCGTCTTCGACTATGAATGGGCCGACGCGGCGCACCAAGCAGGAATTCAATACTATCCGAAAATGCTCGTCGGCATTCCCTTTACTCCGGTGACGGGCCACCGTTTTCTCACCGCGGTAGACGAGGATCGTGACCAGATGATTTGCTTTATGGGACAGGCGTTGACCAAGATCGCCGCCGACAACAAGATCTCGTCGGCGCACGTTAATTTTTGCTTGCCCGACGAGCGCGAGGCATTGAAACAGGTCGGTTTTTTGCCTCGCACGGGAATTCAGTTTCACTGGCAGAATCGGGGTTTTTCTTCATTTGATGATTATCTGGGCAGCTTTCGCAGTGACCGGCGTAACAAGGTAAAGCGCGAGCGGCGTGAAATGGCGCAACGCGGAATCGCGATCCGCGCCTACGAAGGGGCGGAACTGACGCAGCATCACGTGCGCACTATGTTTCGGCTCTACAAGGGGCATGTCGACAGGCTCTACTATGGCCGCCAGTACCTGACGCGGGAATTTTTCGACGAGTTGCACCGGCGCTTCGCCTCCAATACTTGTCTGATGCTCGCCGAACGTGACGGCAAAATCATCGCAGGCACGTTCAATGTGCGCGACAGTAGCGCCATGTACGGCCGCTACTGGGGCGCGTTTGAAGAGCATCCCTTCCTGCACTTTAATGTCTGTTACTACTCCGCCATCGAGCACTCGATTCGCTTGCGCCTGACACGTTTCGAAGCCGGCGCCGGCGGCAGCTTCAAACAACTCCGCGGTCTCGACCCGGAGCACACCATCAGCATGCACTACTTCGTTGACGGGAAATTCCGCCGGGCGGTGGAGCGTTTTTTGAACCAGGAACGGGAAATGATTCAGCACAAGCGCGAAATGTTGCTCGACCACAGCCAAATCAAGCGCGAGCACCAAGAACCGTGAGCCTGATGAAAAAGGCCCACCTGCTTCGTTCCGCTTGGTCCGCTCGCTCCAACGTACTGTCAAGTACGCCTCCGCTCGCGGACTCTGCCCGCGCCTCGCATCTGGACCTTTTTGATCAGGCTCAAAGAAGGGAGGTTTTCAATTCGACGGAACAGGAATCACTAGTTTCCTTGACACAACCCGCGCTTTCCATTACCGTCGGCGCGGAGTAAGCCGTGAAATTTTCCTGGAAAAACGTCGCCGAGCCAATTTTGTTTTTTTTCGTGCTGCTGGTTTTGTGGGAAATTCTTGTCGAGGTGATCAAGATTCCCGCCTTCATTCTGCCGCCCCCGCGCGATCTTTGGGTGGCGTTCATAAAGAAATTGCCGATTCTCGGCAACCACGCCTTCATCACATTCATCGAAGCCTTCGGCGGTTTCGTCCTATCCTTAGTCCTGGGCGTCGGTTTCGCCATCTCGGTCGTCTACTCGCGTCATATGCAGAATACGATTTATCCCTTGATCGTCATTCTCTACGCCATGCCCAAGAGTGCCTTCGCCCCGCTAATGGTGATCTGGGTCGGCTATGGTTTGTTTTCAAAAATCGCCATCGCGTTTTTAGTCGCGTTTTTCCCCATCGTCGTGAACACCGTGGTTGGCCTGAAGGAGATCGAGCCTGAGCTTTTAGAGTTGGCGCGCATCAACCGTGGCTCTGGGTTCGACGTGTTTAAGAAAATTCGTCTGCCTAACTCCCTGCCTTACATGTTCGCCGGCATCAAAGTCGCCATCGTGTTGTCGGTCACGGGCGCCATCGTCGCCGAGTTCGTCGCCGCCAACGAGGGGTTGGGCTATTTAGTTCTGCAGGCCAACTACAGTTTGGACACCGCTTTCGCTCTGGTGATCCTGCTCATTCTCGCGGTTCTGTCGTTGGGGCTGTTTTGGCTGGCGGAAATTGTACAGAGAAAGCTGGCGCCGTGGAGCGCGGCGGTGCGCGAGGTCGAAGGCTCGTTCTGATTCTTTGTCGGTGGAGGTTGCAGGATGATTTCGTTTAAGCAGACGGTACGAGTTAACGCCGTTGCGATTGCGCTCGGTTTGTTTAACTTGCACGCGCAAGCCGCCGAGCTCACGCCGGCGAATATTCGCATGGACTTTATCATTGGCGGCAAGCATGCCCCGTGGTACGTCGCATTGGAAAAGGGCTTTTATGCCAAGCGCGGTTTGGCGGCGACGATTCAATCGAGCACGGGCTCGGCGGACACGGTGCGAACGATTGGCGCGGGTGGCGCGGATTTCGGTTTTGCCGACATCGGCACTACGATCGTCGCACGCTCGCGGGGAACGCCGGTGCAGACCGTAGCACAGTTCGGGTACGTACCAGCGACCATCATGTGGCGCGAAGATACGGACATAAAAAAGTTGAAGGACCTGGAAGGCAAGTCTTATGCGATCAGTCCGGGGCAGGCCCAATGGTTTTTAATGCCGGCTTACTGTCGCATCAACAAGGTCGACTACAAAGCGATTCGCATTCAGGAAACCGCAGCGCCCCTTCAACCTGCGGCCCTCGTGGCGAAGAAAGCGGATTTTATCGTGATGTACCGGGGCTCGAACGATGAGGTAGCCGAGATGGCGGCAACAAAGCAAGGCATCAAGCTCAAGCGGATTTTCATGAAGGATACCGGCCTCGATATTTACGGCACCGGCTTGATCGTGAAGGACGACGACTTGAAGAAGCGCCCGGGATTCGTGCGCGCCTATGTCGAGGCGACGTTGGAGGGCTTGCGCTATGCGCGCGACAACCAGGAAGAGTCATTGCGGATTTTATTCAAACTCAAGCCGGAGCTGGATCAGTACTTGACGACCGTGCAATTAAAGAACGCACTTACAGAAGTATTCCTCCCGCCGGAATCCATTCAAACGGGTTTGGGTTACATGAGGCCGGAGATCACGGACAAAACTGTAAAGATCGTTAATGAGTTTTTCGATATCGGCCGAAAAGTTACAGCGAAGGAAGTCTTCACCAACCAGTTTATCAAGCAATAAACGGTATTCATTCGCTTGGGTTCCGATGTGCCGCTGCTGATCGCTGTCGAAGAAGTCTCGCGAGTTTTTACCAGCGACGTCAGGATCATCACAGCGCTTGAACAGGTCTCATTCGAGATTCAAGCGGGAAATTTCGTTTCCATCGTCGGTCCGAGCGGCTGCGGCAAGAGTACGCTACTGAAAATCATTTCCGGACTGTTGCCGGCCTCCTCAGGTTCGGTTTCGGTCAGCGGCAAGCGAGTCCAAAGCCCGCTAGAAAACGTAGGCATGGTGTTCCAGGCGCCGGTGCTGCTCAAATGGCGCTCGGTGCTCGGCAATATTCTCCTGCCGGTGGAGTTTGCCAAATTGGATGTCGCGGGCCACGTGGATCGGGCCCGGGCGCTGATCAAACTCGTAGGATTGGAAGGATTCGAAGATATGTACCCGCATGAGCTCTCCGGCGGTATGCAGCAGCGAACCTCGCTTTGCCGCGCTTTAATCACCGATCCGCAACTTTTGCTCATGGATGAGCCCTTCGGCGCGCTCGATGCGATGACGCGCGACGAGTTGGACATGGAACTCCTGCGGATCTGGGAAGAGCGCAAGAAAACCGTACTGTTCGTCACCCACAGTATTCAAGAGGCGGTGTTTCTTTCCGATATCGTCATCGTCATGTCGGCTCGGCCGGGCAGATTGTTAGAACAAATCGTCATCGACTTGCCGCGGCCGCGCGCCATGGAGGTGATGAGCGCGGCGAAGTTCGGCGAATATACCTTGAAGATTCGCGCGCTGCTCGCCGCGGCCGGCGGTACTCTCGCCTCGTCGGTCGGCGCGACCGTGTGAAATTGCTCTCACACTGCGCTATGATGCGAAAAGAGGCGTATGGCCATACGCCTCTGCTCATCCAAGATAGTCAGAAAACCAGCTCAAATGCCAATCAAGCAGGGATTAACGTATGCAAAGGCTGGTGTCAGCGTCGAAGCCGGCGATGCGCTTGTGCGCCGTATCCGACCCGTCGCAAAGAGAACGAATATTCCCGGCGTGCTGGCGGGGGTCGGCGGGTTCAGCGCGCTTTTCGATCTCAAAAGTCGCGGCTATCGTCATCCGATATTAGTCTCCTCTACAGACGGTGTCGGAACCAAGCTCAAGGTTGCCTCCATGGCAGGAATTCACGACACTGTTGGCATCGATCTCGTCGCGATGAGCGTAAACGATATCTTGACCCAAGGGGCGGAACCGCTGTTCTTCTTGGACTACTTTGTTTGCGGTAAACTCGATGTCAAAATCGCCGCCGCCGTGGTGCGCGGCATCGCCGCAGGTTGCCGCGAGGCGGGATGCGCGTTGATCGGCGGTGAAACCGCGGAGCACCCGGGTGATTTTCCCAACGGCGAGTACGATCTCGCCGGATTCGTCGTTGGTGTGCTGGAGAAAAAGAAAATCATCGATCCGGCTGCGATTGCTCCTGGTGATATGTTAGTTGGCCTCTCCTCGAGCGGGCTGCACAGCAATGGCTACTCGCTGGCGCGAAAGGTGTTGCTTCAAAGAGGACGCTTAAAGCTCCAACAGCGAGTTGCCGAGCTCGGCCGAACCTTGGGCGAGGAATTGCTGGAGCCGACGCGGATTTATGCGAAGGTCACATGCGAGTTGTTTGCCAAATATCCGATCAAGGGCGCGGCACACATCACCGGCGGCGGAATCACGGGAAACTTGCCTCGCGTGCTGCCTCTTGGCCGGCGCGCGGTGATCGAGCGTGGCAGTTGGCCGGTGCCACCGATTTTTGATTTGATTCAGAGGATTGGCCGGATCGCCCAGAGCGAGATGGACCGTACGTTTAACAATGGTCTTGGGATGATTCTCGTGGTCGGCAAAAAGTCCGCGGCTGGAATCTTACAAACACTCGAAGAAATCGGTGAGAAATGTTTTATCATCGGCGAAATTCAAAACGGGCCGCGGGGAGCGATGATTCGGTCTTAAGAGAACGTTATGGCAAGACCAGTTTCCATCGGCGTGCTGATTTCCGGCAGCGGCACAAATCTGCAATCGATCATCGACGCCGTCGAAGCAAAGAAACTCGACGCTAAGATTCAGCTGGTGCTGAGCAACAAGGCCGATGCCTACGGACTGGTACGGGCGCAGAACCACGGCATCCCTATCGAGGTCTTGGAGCACAAGGGTTTTCCGAGCCGGGAAGCTTACGATCAAACAGTTGTCGATCTACTGCGCGGCCGCGGCGTGGAACTTGTCGTGCTTGCGGGTTTCATGCGTCTTCTTTCGCCGGTCTTTGTGAAGGCGTATTCCAACCGCATCATGAACATTCACCCGGCGCTTTTGCCCGCGTTCCCGGGTCTCCACGTGCAGAAAAAGGCGGTGGAGCATGGCGCGCGTTTTTCCGGCTGTACCGTGCATTTTGTCAATGAAGAATGCGACGAGGGACCGATCATTATTCAAGCCGTCGTGCCAGTATTTTCGGATGACACCGAGGAAACCTTGGCGGCGCGGATTCTCGCTCAAGAACATCGGATTTATCCGCGCGCGATTCAACTCTACGCTGAAGGCCGGCTTCATATTGTCGGCCGCAAAGTCGTGGTGGATCGCCTCGAAAAAGATGATGCGCAAGTGCTCATCGAGCCTTCCCTGGAAGGATGAAAAAGGCCAAGCCCTTCATCATTTTTCTTTTGAAACTCCTCGTCAGCGGAGGCTTGCTCGCTTATTTTCTTTCGCGGATTCACGTGGAGCGGTTCGTTGACACCTTCGCATCCGCAAAATTGTCTTATATTGCCGTAGCCCTTGTCGTATACCTGGTGGCGCAGGGGATCAGCGCCGTGCGATGGGCAACTCTGGCTCGCCCGATCGGCATCAAAACGCCGTTTACGGAGATGTTGCGGTACTACTTGATCGGCATGTTCTTCAATCTGTTTGCGCCCAGCACGGTTGGTGGGGATGTCACCCGAGTCTATTATCTCGTCAAAGATGAAGAAGCCCAAGCCAAAGGACGCGCCGTCACCACCGTGCACGCGACGATGTCTGTTCTGATGGACCGGGGCATTGGCATGCTGGTACTGGTTTGGCTTGGCGCGGCTGGGCTTTTGCTGTTTCCCGACTACCCTATTCCTGTCCCGGCTCGAACTGCAACCTTGTGGCTCGCGCTGGCCATACTCGTCGGCATATTGTCAATACCCTTGTTGAGACGCATGTTGCCTGAAGACGGCCATCAACTTCTGGTCAAGTTGCGGCTCGCGTTCAGAAGTTATCGAACCCACTGGCAGGCGCTCGGCGGAGCGACGCTGCTTTCCGTGATGGTTCATTTGATTCAGACCTGGATGCATGTCGCTATGGGACGCGCTCTCGATTTAGACTTGCCGTTCTCTTTTTGCATTATCGTCTATCCGCTGGTCGGCACGTTCGCCGCGATACCGATAAGCGTCAACGGTCTCGGTCTGCGCGAGGGGGGGTACGTTTTCTTGCTCGCGGTCCTCGGCATTGGCACAGAGAAAAGCGTCGCCTTCGGACTTTTGCTTTTTTTAATTGTGGTGCTCGACAGCTTGATCGGCGGGCTGCTATTCCTGTTTCAGAAAAGCCCCAATACCAAGGTCGCGTCGGAAAAAGCGTGATAGCCAAAGTTGTTCATCGCCGATCGGATTGATCTTCATTAATCGGTTTTAACCAACCGGCCAGTCGTCCCTACATGCAATCAACCGTCACGCTCTTTGTCCGTTGACAGCGAAAGCTGTCGGCGGTTTGAATTACTTTGTCCATAGGACCGCAAAAAATTTACTTGACATGATCGGTCGCACTTTGGTGAAAGTGCAATCCTTATTCGATGTAGTCAATTCGATCAAATAATCCCATCAAAAACTGTCAATAAAAGATTTGATCCGTTCAAAAGCTAAACGATATGGCAACAACCCACGCTTTCTTGATCATGGAGTGTTTAGTTTCAAAGTCTTTTTGACGCCGGCTCGCAGGCTCCATTTGCTTAACGTCGCTACGCATTGCACTGACAGCAGCCGTCTTCTCAGAGCCAGAACGCATTGTGTTCGCTGCCGAAGGTTTGTTGCTTGCTCATCGCGTCAGCCGAAACTGCGGAATCCGGATTCAATGTTCAAGCTGAAAGCCTAGAACTCGGAACCGGATCGCCCCGCCGGAACTTTTAATGACGCGGGCCAGAAGTTTGCCTTGGTGATCCGTTCAAGAAAAAAAAGTCCCGTCCTTCTTTAAATCTTCTTTTAATCCTGCACAATTAATAGAGAGCCCAAAAAATTCAGCACAGGTGTCCTGAGAGCACGCGCTCGTTCGTCGTATTTGTGAAACAAGCTAAGAACCGTTTTAGGGACAGCGCGTAAATGCTCAACTAACAAAGGAGATCGCTATGGGTAATCCCGTTGTTCACTGGGAGCTGATGTCGAAGGAGCCGGCGAAAGTGGCCGAGTTCTATGAGAAGATTTTCGACTGGAAGATTCAGCATATGCCCGAAATGAACTACCGCGTAGTTGACACTGGCGGCCAGGGCGGCATCAACGGCGGCATCTTGAAGCCGGAGCGGGAAGGTCCTTGGCCAGGCAACATGACTTTGTACATCGCCGTCGACGACCTTGCGGCCTATCGCAAACGCATCGTCGGGACCGGAGGCAAGATCCACGTCGAGGAGCAGGAGGTGCCCGGCATGGGCGCGCTCACGCTTTTCACGGATCCCGAGGGGCGCATGATGGGACTGTGGAAAGCGGCGAAAAAGCAATAAAGCAGACACCAAAGTTAACTATTTGTTCAACAGGCATCGCAACCGCGGTGCTTATGATCACGTACACAACCTCGACGGCCGAATGACGGGCTCGCCGTAAGGAATCGTCGCGTGAAACTCAGGAGGAATAAATCATGAGCCAAGTACGAGTATTGGTTGGTACACGAAAAGGCGCTTTCGTCCTCACGTCGGACGGAAAGCGCGAACGGTGGGACGTTAGCAGCCCCCACTTTGCGGGCTGGGAGATCTATCATCTCAAGGGTTCCCCCACGGACCCCAATCGGCTGTATGCCTCACAGTCCAGCAGCTGGTTTGGCCAGATCATTCAACGCTCAGATGACGGCGGCAAGACCTGGCACCAACCCGGCACACCCCCGGGCGAACCGACTACCACGCCGGACGGCACGCCCAAGGGCGAGAGCAACAAGTTTGTTTACGACACCTCTCCTCAAACCGGCAAGCCTCTCACCACGCACCAGTTCTACGACGGCACGCCGCGCCCCTGGGAGTTCAAGCGCGTCTGGCACCTCGAACCATCGCTCACCGATCCGGACACAGTCTACGCCGGAGTTGAAGATGCCGCCCTGTTCCGCTCGACCGATGGTGGCCAGACCTGGCACGAACTTGCCGGCCTGCGCGGCCACGGCTCAGGGTCTTCGTGGGCACCGGGTGCCGGTGGGATGTGCCTGCACACGATCCTTCAGGACCCGAGCAACCAGAATCGGATCTTCATAGCGATCT
>Ga0114129_10013996_pt1 | contig 11430 bp, 8 predicted proteins | sample RhiMetdeltSRZDD1_FD_80071 | JGI IMG/M metagenome (GOLD analysis project Ga0114129, IMG submission 80071) | Populus rhizosphere microbial communities from Tennessee, USA - Rhizosphere MetaG P. deltoides SRZDD1 (version 2) (version 2) | ecosystem: Host-associated > Plants > Roots > Rhizosphere >... | reverse complement strand
GCCGCGCGCCGGCCCACCGCGCTGCGGCCCGACTTCAGCACGAAGACTGGCACGCCGCGGTGATGGGCGCGCGCCAGCGCCCGGCGGAAGCGTCCCGCGTCCTTGATGTCCTCGAGGTAGCAGCAGGCCACCCGCGTCTCCTCGTCCTCGACCACCTCGGCCAGGATCTCGGCCGCCTGCACGTCGGCCTCGTTGCCGGTGCTGACCCAGTAGTTGAGCCCGAGCCCGGCCGCGCGCGCCATCTCGTAGATCATCCCGGCCATCGCGCCGCTCTGGCTCACCATCGCGATGGGCCCGGTGGCGAGGCCGGGCTCGAGGAACGGCGAGGCGAAGGTGGCCACGAGCCGCGAGGGCAGGTGGGCGAAGCCCTGGCAGTTGGGCCCGATGATGCGAAGGCCGGTCCGATTGGCCAGCTCGCCCAGCCGCGCTTGCACGACGCGCCCCGGCTCGCCGACCTCCGCGAAGCCGCTGCTGAACACGATGGCCGCGCGCACGCCCTTGACCGCGGCCTCCTCGAGCGACTCGAGCACGCGCTCGGCGGGCACCACCACGATCGCCAGGTCCACCTCCTCCGGGATCGCGCCGATCGAGGGAAAGGCGGGCAGGCCCTGCACGGTGGCGCGCGAGGGATTGACCGGGAAGACACGCCCCGCGTAGCCGTGGCGCAGCAGGAACGCGAGGGGCCGGCCGCCGATCTTGACGGGATCGTCGGAGGCGCCCACGACCGCGATGGCGCGAGGCCGGAAGACAGCACTGAGGTCGGTCACGGGGTCGGAGTATAGAGTACTCGCATGACCCGGTGGGAGCTCCGATCCACGCTTCTCGTCGCGGCGAGCCTGGCGGTGCTGCTGGGGCTGCTCGGCGGCCTGGCGGTGGACGCCGGCCGTCCCTATCCGGGCTTCTTCGTCACGCCCGACTACTACGTCGTGCCCGTCGAGCCCGCGGCGCGCGCGGCGGGCCTGCGCGCGGGCGACCGGCTGGTCGCGGTGGAAGGGGACTCGCCGCTCACATTGGCCCTGCGCGTGCGCACCGCCGCCGGGCCCATCCGCTACGAGGTGGAGCGCACCGGGCGCCGGCTCTCCGTGGAGCTGGCCCCGCGGACCTTGACCTGGAGCCGGCTGGTGGACCACTTCGGGGTCTACTTTCTGGTCTCGGCCGTCATGCTGATCGTGGGCGCGGCGGTCTACGTGCAGAACCCGGCGGCGGCGCCCAACCGCCGCTTCCTCCTCTATATGTGTCTCTGGGCCGTCTCCAACGTGGCGGTGCCCGAGGCGGTGCTGGGGGCACGCCCGTACGCGGGAGCCCTGGTCGGGCTCCTGGCCCCGCTGCTCTCCATCCACGGGTGGGTCTTCTTCCTCACCTACCCGGCCAATGCCAGCCGCGAGCGCTGGCTCGAGCGCCACCGCGTGATCCCGCGCCTCTACCGGGTGGCGGTGGCGCTCGGCCTGGCCGGCGCGCTCTCGTTCATCCTGATCTCGGTCTTCGCGCCGGCGCTCCTGGTGAACGGCTGGATCTATCCGGTCTCCGCGGCGGTGCTCTCGGTGCTCAGCACGCTCTCCTTCCCGATCAAGGTGGGCGCGCTGCTCGACACACGCCGGCGGGCCGCCTCGCCGCTCGTCAACCAGCAGACCACCGTGCTGCTCTTGGGCATCGCGATGGGGCTCGGCGCCTGGCTCTGCCTCATGCTCTGGCCGCTCCAGCAGCTCTACGAGAGCCCGTTCGATCCGCAGGTGGGCTCGGCCCTCATGCTGCTCTACCCGGCGGCCATCGGCTACGCCACCGTGCGCTACCGTCTCTTCGACGCCACCGTGGTGATCCGCCGCTCGGTGATCTACACCGGGCTGGCCGGGCTCATCACCGGGGCCTACGCGTTGCTCCTGGCCGGGACCAACGCCCTGCTGGCGCAGACCGACCTCACGCGCTCGCCGTGGTTCTCGGCCGGCTTCATGTTCGTGGTCGTGCTGCTCTTCAATCCCCTGCGCGAGCGGGTGCGGCGGGCGGTGGACCGCACCTTCTTCCGCGAGCGCCACGACTACGCGCTCGCGATGCGCACGCTGGCCCGCTCCATGTCGAGCCTGCTCGACCTGGACGAGATCACCCGGCGCCTGACCACCACCATCGAGTCGGCCATGCACGTGCGATCCACGCGCCTGCTGGTGGACGGGTTCCCTCACGACATCCTGGCCGCCCTGGCCGTCGCTCCGGGCGCGCTCTCGCGCTACCAGCTCGCCGCCGATCCGAGCTTCGGCGCCGACCGCGGGGCCGCCCTGGCCGCCTACCAGACGCTCGGCGCCGAGGTGGTGGTGCCGCTGCGCTTCCAGGAGGGGCTGCGCGCGCTGCTGGTGCTGGGCGGCAAGCGGTCGGAGGCGCCCTATACCGGCGAGGATCTGGAGATGCTGGAGGCGCTCGCCGACCAGGCCGCGGTGGCGGTGGCCAACGCGGAGGCGCACCGCCAGGTGCTGGACTATGCCCAGCAGCTCGAGCGCAGCCTGCTCATCCGCGGCAGCCTCGCCAAGTTCGTGCCGCGCCGCGTGCGCCAGCTCATCGAGGAATCCCCGGAGGCGCCGTCGCTCGAGAAGAAGGAGACCGACGTCAGCGTGCTCTTCGCCGACATCAGCGGCTACACGCGCCTGTCGTCGCGCCTTCAGCCCGACGACCTGGCCGGCCTGGTGGAGCGCTACTTCGGCGCGTTCCTCGACGAGATCGTCAAGCACGGCGGCGACGTGAACGAGACCGCCGGCGACGGGCTCATGGTGATCTTCCACGAGGGCCCGCACGCCCGCGCGGCGGTGGACGCGGCGCGGGCCATCCATCGCCGCGCCGCCGAGATCGGCGCCGAGCTGGCCGCCCGCTTCGAGCCGGTAGCCATGCACGTGGGCGTCAACACCGGCCCCGCGCTCCTGGGCGCGACCAAGATCGAGGGCAGCGCGGGCACGCGCTGGACCTACACCGCCTCCGGCATGACCACCAACATCGCGGCGCGGCTGGCCGCCCAGGCGGGCGACGGCGAGATCGTCATCAGCGAAGCGACGCGGGCGCGGCTGGGGGACGACCTGGTGGTGGAGGACCTGGGGGTGCGCGAGCTGAAGAACGTCGAGACGCCGATGCGGCTGTTCCGACTGCGGTACCCGAGGTGAGCGGGCGCGGAGCCCCATGCTTCGAGTCGCGTTCGGATGAGCGTGTGAAGCCGAGGTGCATCACCACAACGTCACCGTAGACGAGCGAGACGCCGACATGGGTGGCGGCGCGGTCTTCCACGACAACCGACACCCCGCTCTGATTCGGGATCACGGTCAATTCGATCGGCCGCCTCAGAGGTGGATCCGCTCGGCCCGCCGAATCGCTCGGTATCGCTCGAAGGCATGTCGGTCGCTCTCCAGTCCCAGCAGCGACGTGAGCGTGCTGCCGCGGAAGGTGTGCCGGAGCATCTTCATTCCATGCCGCACGCCGAACCAGGGGCTGTGCACGAGGGCGGCCGGCAGGTGGCGAAGCTTCATCCAGCGCTCGGCCCGCCAGCGAAGGTATTCGATGTCTTCCGCCTCGAGGTGCTCGCCGCGCACGACCGCGGTCGTGCCGTCGTACTCCTCGACCCGCTCGTTCACGATCAGCCCCTGCTCCTGGAAGTCCTTTCTCATGGGCGTGCCGGGGTACGGTGTCGGGTGCTGGATGTACGGGTAGTCGACGTGGCGACGCGCGAACTCGAGGTTCGCCTCGATCGACTCACGCGTGTCGCCCGGGTTGCCGACGATGAGCCCGCCGACCACGTACATCCGGTGCCGGTGCAGGTGCTCGATCGCCGTGAAGGTCGCGTTGATCTCGGCTCCGCCGTTGCCCCGCTGACGATTCTTCGCGCGCGCCCGGAGAAAGTCGAGGTCCTCGTCGATGATGTTCTCGATCCCGAGGAAGACGTAGTGAAAGCCCGCGCGGCGCATCAGGGGCGCGAGGGTCGCCCCATGGCTCGCGAGCGCGGAGGTCATCGCCTGGACCAGGTAGTCGACGTCATCGAGGCCCGCGTCGATGATCGCCTGGCACAGGGCCTCGAACCGGCGGACGTTCAGGGTGAGGTTGTCGTCGACCAGGAAGATGCACCGCGCCCCGTGGGCCTTGGCGTCGCGGATATCGGCCAGAACGCGGTCGAACGTGAAGGTGTGGAAGTTCCGGCCCCGCATTGCGATGATCGAGCAGAAGCTGCAGTCGAAGGTGCAGCCGCGGGATGTCTCCACGACGTCGACCTGGCGCCCCACCATGGTGTAGCCGCGGAGCACGCGTGCGCCACGATCGGGGGGGCGGATCGCGCCGTCGTCGAGCCCGCCGACCGGCCGGTCCGGGTTGTGAGTCAGATGGTTCCCGTGGCGGAAGGACAGACCGGGGATGTGCTCGAAGGTGCCGCCCTGCTCGATCACCCGGATGAGCTCCCGGAACGTGATCTCGCCTTCCCCGCGCACGATGAAATCGACCCTCGCTCCTTCGACGTCGCTGTACACGTGCGGAGCCAGGCTCGGATCGTAGCCTCCGACCACCACGCGGGCCTCCGGCCGGAGGCGTCGGACCAGCTCGACGATCCGGAGCGCGGTCTTCCGCTGGAACGTCATGATCGACAGCCCCACGACATCCGGCGAGACCTCGGCGAGCAGCCGCTCGATGGTCTGGGGCACCCGACCCTGCGCGAGAATCAGGTCGGCCACGGCCACCCGGTGATGCGGATCGACATTGCCGGCGAGGGACGTGAGCGCGCCGTTGGGCATGCGGATGGCCACCGGGGGCATGTGCTCGAACCAGTCGGGCATCGACAGCAGGAGAATGTTCATCGGTTACGCGCAGCGTACACCATCGTCTGGATCTCGGCGTGGCCAGCGGCCCGGCGTCGACTATATCGCAGGAGTGCGCAGCATCCGTCAGCCGGGAAGGGCCCGCGGTTGACCACCTGGCCGAGAGTGTTCTACTTTTCAAGCATGGACAATGTCGAGTTCGACGGCGAGCCGCCCGCCAACCTGACGACTCTGGTCATGGCGTTCGGGGGATGGATCGACGCCGGCCGGGCGGCCACCGGCGCCCTGCGCCACCTGGCCAGCGACCTCCGGGCCGCGCGGCTGGCGCGGATCAGCCCCGAGGAGTTCTTCGTCTTCACCCAGGAGCGGCCGGAGGTGAAGCTGAGGGCCGACGGGGGCCGCGACATCCACTGGCCGCGAAGCGAGTTCTTTGCGTGGCATCCGGGAAATGGACGGGACGGCCTCCTCCTGTTCTGCGGCCCGGAGCCCCATCAGCGGTGGCAGACCTATACGAAGGCGTTCCTGGACGTGGCCGAGCGCTGTGGGGTGAGGCGGATCGTCTCGCTCGGGGCGCTCCTGGCGGGCGCTCCTCACACCCGGCCGGTGCGGGTCACGGCCCGCTGCACCGACCCCGCGGCGAAGGCGTTGCTCGAAGCCTGGGGCATCTATCGGCCTCCGACCTACGAAGGCCCGACCGGCATCTCCACGATCGTCCTGGACGCCGCGGAGCGGCGCGGCATGCAGCACGTCGGCTTCATGGGACAGGCGCCGCACTATCTACCCGATTCCGAGAATCCGGCGGCGATCGAAACCCTCGTGAGCTATGTGGCCCGTCTGCTCAACCTGAGCCCGGACATGTCCCACTTCGCCGAGGCCATCCAGGACTTCCGTGTCCAGTGCGATCGGGCGGTGGCTCGGGACCGCGACACCCGAGAGCACGTGCGGAAGCTGGAGCAGGAGTACGACGCGGCGGCGGCCGAGGAGCAGCAACCGTTACCCGGCGGAGAGCTCGACTCGGAAAGGCTGATGCGAGAGGTCGAGGACTTCCTGCGCACCCGGCGGGAGGGTGACGCGGGCGGAACGGGCCCTTAAGGGCGGCCCCCCATCTGACAGAGCAGTCGCCACTCGGCATCGGTCACTGGCTGAACCGACAGCCGGGGCAGCCTGACCAGGGCCATGCCGGCGAAGCGCTTGTCCGCCTTGATCCGATCGAGGCCGACCGGCGTCGGGAGCGGTTCGACCGCGGCGACATCGATGGAGCGCCAGGCGGGATCGGTCGAATCCGGGTGCGCTTCCGCGATCACCTTGACGATGCCGACGATCGCGCGCTCCTTGCCGGTATGGTAGAAGAACGCCTGCTCACCCTTCTTCATGGCGCGCAGGTGGTTCTGGGCCGAGAAGTTGCGGATTCCGGTCCACTCCGCGCCTTGGCGGCCCTTCGCGACCTGCTCGGCCCACGACCAATCATCGGGCTCGGACTTCAGCAACCAGTACGCCATGGCCAGGGTAGAGGGAGCTAGCGCGAGATCGTCAGGCGCTCGCGGCCGTAGTTGTCGTCGTCCACCCAGGGGCGGCCCTCGGCGAAGCGGGCAGCCCGGAAGGGCGTGAGGTCGACGGTGCGGGGCTTGCCCTCGAGGATCCACTCCGCGAGGCACTTGCCGATGGCGGGCGAGGTCTTGAAGGACGTGCCGGAGTCGCCCAGCATCACGTAGAGGCCGGGGATCGACGGGATCTGGTCGATGATCGGGCGCCCGTCGGGGCTCATCATGATCATGCCGGCCCAGCCGCCGCGCATCGTGGAGTCGGCGAAGAGCGGCAGGCGGTGGCTGAGCCGCTCGCGGCAGAGCGCCACGTAGCCCTCGTCCACGCCCTCGTGCAGCTTGTCCGGGTCGCCGCCGTAGGCCGCGCCCAGCTCGACGCCAATCAGGCTCAGGTGACCATCCACCGGGCGGATCCACGCCTTCTGACCCGCGTCGATCACCACCGGATGCTTGCGGGTGAGCGTCGGCGGCCAGCGGAAGAGCGAGACCTGGATGCGGAAGGGCTGGAGCCCATAGTCGAGGCCGAGCGGATCGAGGAGCGGCTGGCCCCAGGCGCCGGGCACCAGCACGACCACCGGGGCCTCCACGCGCCCGCCCGCGGTCTCGACGCCCGTGACGCGGCCGCCCTCGGTCAGGATCCGCGTGACGTGGCAGCCGTTCTCGATCGTGACGCCCAGGCGCTGCGCGGCGGCCGCGAAGGCGAACGCGGTGGCGCTCGGATCGGCGTACCCGGAGCCGGGCTCCCAGGCGGCGGCGCCGATGTCGTCCACGCGGCACTCGGGGAAGAGCTCGCGGATGTCGTCGCGCGAGACTTCTCGAGTGTCTACGCCGAGGCGCTGTTGACGTTCCAGGTTGCGGCGCATCGCGGCCTCGTAGCCCGGCGGCACGATCTGCAGGAAGCCCGGCGCCTCGAAGCCGCAGTCGCCGCCGACGACAGAGGCGAAATTGCGGAAGATCTTGAGGCTCTCGAGGGCGAGGCGGGACTCGTGCTCGTTCGTGTAGTGCATGCGCACGAGGGCGCCGGACTTGCCGGTGGCGCCGGCCGCCAGGTGGCGGCGCTCCAGCAGGCGGACGTTCTTCGCGCCCATGCCGGCCAGGTGAAACGCGGTGCTCGTGCCGTTCACGCCGCCGCCGATGATGACGATGTCCGCTGTGGGGCTCATGGCGCTGGATTCTGTCATGTTTGGGACAGGTTCGCCACCGGCGCCCCGGCTTGACAGGGCAGAGGGAAACCCCTATAAATGACGCACCGCGAGCGGTCTCCGTCGCCCGCCGCGGTATCCAGACGGAGCCCCGACGCAGCTGGAACCCTAGGAGGAACCACCACCATGGAATTGACCCGACGTGACCTGCTCAAGGGAGCGGCCGCCCTCGGCGCCGCCGCCACGGTGCCGCTGACCGCGGGCGGACTCGCCGTGGCCCAGACCACCCAGAAGAAGGAGCTGGTGACCGCCCAGGCGGGCGACATCTCCAAGTTCGACCCGCACTTCAGCACGTCGTCGAACGATATCCGGGTGTCCTTCAACCTCTTCGACAACCTGACGAGCCGTCACCCGGACGGCAAGCTCTACCCGGGGCTCGCCACCGAGTGGAAGCTCGAGAACCAGACCACGTGGCGCTTCAAGCTCCGCCAGGGCGTCAAGTTCCACAACGGCGATGCCTTCACCTCCGCCGACGCGAAGTTCAGCATCGACCGCACCTACGACCCGGCGGCCAAGACGATGGTGGCCACCGCGCTCGCCACGATCGAGAAGATCGAGGCGCCCGATCCCTTCACGCTCGTCATCACGACCAAGAAGCCGGATCCGCTGCTGCCCGCGCGCCTGGCCTTCTACGGCGGCCAGATCGTGCCGAAGAAGTACCTCGAGTCGGTCGGCAACGACACCTTCAACGCCAAGCCGGTCGGCACGGGCCCGGTGCGCTTCGGCTCCTGGGTGAAGGACGACAAGGCGGTGCTCGAAGCCAACCCCGACTACTGGGGCGGCAAGATCGAGGTGGACCGCTGGACCATGCGGCCGATCCCGGAGACGGCGCCCCGCATCGCGGCGCTGCTGAAGGGCGAGGTGGACATCATCACCCAGCTTCCGCCCGACCAGGGCGAGCGGGTGGCCGGTACCGCCACCACGCGGGTGGCGGGCGCACTCTACGCGGGCCTCTACGTGCTCGGGGTGAACAGCAAGCGGCCGCCCCTCGACAATCCGCTCGTGAAGCAGGCGCTGTCGCTGGCCATCGATCGCGAGGCCATCGTGAAGGAGCTGTGGCGCGGGCGCGGCATCGTGCCGAACGGCCCCATCGCCAAGGGCGACAACCACTACGACGCGAGCCTGCCGCCGCTGGCCTACAACCCGGCCGAGGCGAAGGACCGGCTCAAGAAGGCGGGCTACAAGAACGAGGAGATCTTCATCGAGACCACAGTGGCCTACGTGGCGCAGGACAAGGCGATGGCGGAAGCCATCGCGGCCATGTGGAAGGATATCGGCGTCAACGTGAAGGTCGAGGTCGTCGAGTACTCGGTGCGTGCCCAGAAGAACCGGGAGAAGAGCTTCAAGGGCATGTGGTGGTCTGACCCGACCTCCACGCTGGGGGACCCGGACGGCATGATGTGGCGCTTGCTCGGCCCCGGCGGGCCGATGGACTACTGGCGTGATGCCCGCTGGGACGAGCTGGGCAACGCGGCCCGGTTCAGCGTCGACGAGAAGTTCCGGGCCGGGGCGTACAAGGAGATGAGCAAGATCTTCCTGGAGCAGCTGCCCTGGCTGCCCGTCATCCAGCCGTACGAGGACTACGGGCTGCAGAAGTACGTGGACTTCACCCCGAACCCGAACCAGCAGTTCGAGCTGCGTCGCTTCAACCTGAAGCTTCGTCGCGCGTAGTCGTCGCCCCCTCACCCCACCCTCTCCCAATCGGGGAGAGGGTAGGGAAGAGGGGAAGTTCTGATATGCGCGGATTCGTTCCGTTCGTCGGTCACCGCTTCTTCCGCGCTCTCATCGCGCTCTGGCTCGTGTCCACCGTGGTCTTCGTGGTCATGCGCCTGTCCGGCGACCCGGTGCCGCTGCTGCTGCCCCCCGACGCGCCGCACAGCGAGATCATGCGCGTGCGCCGCGAGCTGGGCCTCGACCAGCCGATCCCGGTGCAGTACGTGATCTTCCTCTCGAACCTCGCGCGCGGCGACTTCGGCCGCTCGATCCACTTCCGCGAGCCCGCCTTCAACGTGGTGCGCGGCTACCTGATGGCCACCCTGGAGCTGGGGCTCACCGCCTTCGTGCTCGCCGCGGTGGTGGCGGTGCCCGTCGGGCTCTTCTCCGCCATGCGGCGCAACACCGTGGTGGATCACGTGGCGATGGGCCTGGCCCTGATCGGCCAGTCGGCGCCCACGTTCTTCCTCGGCATCCTCTTCATCCTGCTGCTGTCGCTCAAGGCCGATCTCTTCCCGACCTCGGGCCGCGGCGACTGGCGCAACCTCGTGCTGCCCGCGCTCACGCTGGGCGCGTTCACCATGGCCTCGATCGCCCGGCTCACCCGCTCGGCCGTCCTGGAGGTCCTGGGGGCGGACTACATCCGGACCGCGCGGGCCAAGGGCGTGGCGGAGATGTGGGTGGTGGCGAAGCACACGCTCAAGAACGCGGCGATCCCGATCGTGACCATCACCGGGTTGCAGTTCGGCACGCTGCTCGGCGGCGCGGTGGTCACCGAGACCGTCTTCTCGTGGCCGGGCATCGGCCGGCTCGCGGTGCAGTCCATCTACAACCGCGACTACGCGGTGGTGCAGTGCACGGTCTTCCTGGCCGCGCTCATGTTCGTGGTGATCAACTTCTTCGTGGATCTGATCTATGGTGTCCTCGATCCCCGCATCCGCGCCGGCTGACGCGGTCCTCGCCGCGCCCGCGGTCCGCGTACCCCCGCGCCGGCGCCGGTTCCCGGCGCTCGTGGTGGCGGGCGTGGGCTTCGTCGCGGTCCTGCTGCTGGTGGCGGCCGCCGCCCCGCTGCTCGCGCCCCAGGACCCGATCCGCCAGAGCCTGCGCGGCCGCCTCGCGGCGCCCACGTGGCAGGGCTCCGACGGGCGCGCCCACCTGCTCGGCACCGACCACCTGGGCCGCGACGTGCTCTCGCGCGTGATCCACGGCTCGCGCGTGTCGCTGGTGATCGGGTTCTCGGCGGTGCTGGTGGGCGGCCTGCTCGGCTCGGCGGCGGGGCTGGTGGCCGGCTTCAGCCGGGGGCGCCTGGACGCGGTCATCATGACGGTCGCGGACGCGCAGCTCGCGTTCCCGTTCATCCTGCTCGCCATCGGCATCATCGCGGTGCTGGGCCCGAGCTTCCCGACGCTGGTGGTGGTGATCGGGCTCTCCGGCTGGGTGTCCTATGCCCGCATCCTGCGCTCGCAGGTGCTGGTGCTGCGCTCGCGCGAGTTCGTGGAGTCCATCCACGCCCTCGGCGGCTCGCTCGCCCGCGTCGTGCTCCGGCACGTGCTGCCCAACGTACTCTCCTCGATCGTGGTCATCGCCACCCTCGAGCTGGCGCGGGCCATCGTGCTCGAGGCCACGCTGTCCTTCCTGGGCCTGGGGATCCAGCCGCCCACCCCGTCCTGGGGCGGCATGGTGCAGGAGGGCCGCGAGTACCTCGACTCGGCCTGGTGGATCTCCACCTTCCCCGGGATCGTGCTCATGATCACCTCGATCGTGGTCAGCCGCACCGGCGACTGGTTGCGCGACGTGCTGGACCCGACTCTCCGCGGAGAGTAGGGCGAAAGGAGCCCTCCGATGCCCATCACCGAGCTGATCGAGTACGAGGTCGCGAGCCCCGAGGTGCGCGCGGTCTACGACGACATCATGGCCACCCGCAAGACGGACTGGATCAACAACTTCTGGAAGGCGATCGCCAACCACCCGCCGACCCTGCGGCGCACGTGGGAGAGCGTCAAGCAGATCATGGGGCCAGGCGCCCTCGACCCGCTGACCAAGGAGATGATCTACCTCGCGGTGAGCGCGGCCAACGGCTGCGACTACTGCATCGCCTCGCACACCGCGGGCGCCCGCCGGGCCGGCATGACGGAAGCCATGCGGGGCGAGCTGCTCGCGGTGGTCGGCATGGCCTGCGAGACCAACTCGCTGGCCGACGCCTAT
>Ga0114129_10013995_pt1 | contig 11430 bp, 6 predicted proteins | sample RhiMetdeltSRZDD1_FD_80071 | JGI IMG/M metagenome (GOLD analysis project Ga0114129, IMG submission 80071) | Populus rhizosphere microbial communities from Tennessee, USA - Rhizosphere MetaG P. deltoides SRZDD1 (version 2) (version 2) | ecosystem: Host-associated > Plants > Roots > Rhizosphere >... | reverse complement strand
TGGGATATTTGTCGAACCCCACTATTTCGTCAGGCGAAAGAGTTACGTTAGGCGCGCCTTTCTTTTGTGGATGCGGCGAGCGTGAGGGGCTTGGAGTTTCAGTTGCGCTCGGGGACGGGCTTTCTTCGGGAGTCGCTGTTGGCGTGGGAGAAGCTTTTTTGAGTTTTGACTTTGTTTTTGGTGTGGCTGTCGGAGAGGGTGTCGGTGAACTCTTCCTGTGTTTTGGCGAAGCCGTTGGCGATGGACTTGGCGTCGCTTTCGTCGCCGAGCTTTTCCTATGCTTGCGTTTCGGGGCTGGCGTTGGTGTGGCGAAAATCTTCTTAATCTTTGTGCCTAACGAATCTTCAGCCGCCTCCGGCGTAACGATCAAGCCAAGGCAGATTGTGCTGAGTAGAAGACCCCGCAGGGTTATTTTCTTCGCGGGAAACAATCAGTGTGCAAGCTCCTGAAGGATTGCTTTGTTGAGGCGAATCCCGCCCTCGAAATTTTCGAGAGGAAAATTCTCGTTAGGCGAATGCGCGCGGCAATCGGGCAGCGCGAGGCCCAACAGCAGTGTTTCGATACCCAGAATGCCACGAAACTGCGAGACAATCGGGATGCTGCCACCCTCGCGGATGAGTGCCGGATCGCGGTCGAAAGCTTTGCGCAATGCGCGCTGGGCCGCTTCGCCAATCTTCGAATGCGGATCGGTGAGATACCACGGACCACTATGGCCGTCAGCAATTTCCATCACGACGCCTTTAGGCAGATTTTTTTGCAAATGTGTCCTTGCCAGTTTGAGAATTTCATCGCCCTCCTGATCCGGAACGAGACGGAACGTCAGTTTCGCCATCGCATGACTGGCGATGACCGTCTTTGTCCCCTGCCCCTGATATCCACCGCCGATTCCATTGATCTCGGCTGTTGGCCTCGCCCAGATGCGTTCAAGTGAATTGTAGCGGGCCTCGCCGAAAAGCTCAGGCACGCCCGTTTCCTCGCGAACCAGTTTGTCGCCGTCGACTGGAAGTTTGCGCCACGCTTCGCGCTCCCATTTTTCAAGCGGTTTAACGCGATCATAAAATCCTGCAATCGCCACACGGCCTTCACGATCGTGAAGCGTCGCGAGCAATTGGGCCAGCGCCGTGATTGGATTTTGGACGGCACCTCCAAAAATACCCGAATGCAAATCCATTTTCGGTCCGGTAACTTTAATTTCCATGGCAGTCACCCCACGCAGTGCATAGCTCAGCGTTGGCACACCGCGTGCGATCATTCCAGTATCCGAAACCACGGCGACGTCACTTTTCAGGGCGTCGCGATTTTCGCTGAGAAAGGGGCCCAGGTTCCCACTGCCGATTTCTTCTTCCCCTTCGATCACCAGATGCAAATTCACTGGCAGATCGCCACTTTGTTCGATCGTTTCCTGAATGCCGAGAATGTGCGAAAGGATCTGGCCCTTGTTGTCCGTCGCGCCACGCGCAAAGACGTAGCCGTTTTTTAGAACGGGCTCGAACGGCGGCGAATCCCACAGTTCCAGAGGATCCGGCGGCTGCACGTCGTAGTGTCCGTAGATCAAAACGGTGCGACGTCCGGGCTGATGTTTGTTGCGCGCCCAGACGATGGGATGGCCGCGCGTGGGAACGAGTTGTGTCTCCAAACCAATACTCGTGAGCTTGTTCACGAGCCATCGTGCGCAGTCCTCCAGTTTTTTCTTGTACTGATCATCAGTCGAAACACTCGGAAAGCGCAGGAACGAATAGTATTCCTCAAGGTAGTTGTCACGCATGGCGACAAGCTAGTCGGTTTTCGCAGTTTGCCTACGATTTCCGTCGCACGTGAAAGCGAACGAAATACATGATCGATGCAAGCGCGAGCACTATTCCAGTCACCAGAAACTCGCGAGCCGTCGCATGGGTAAGAATCCAAAAAATCGCGACGATCGCCAGCGCAGGCACAATTTTCATTCCAGGAAAATTGAAGGGCTGCGCGCCGTCGGCCCGCACGTCGCGGTACACCAAAACCCAGCAACCGGCGCAACAAAGCAGATACATCAATAACACCGCGACGTTCGAAAGCACCGCCAGCTTTTCAAACGTTCCGCTGATTGAAAGCCCAAACGCCAGCGCCGCGTAAGTAATAATCGCGACGTCCGGTGACCGATAGCGAGGATGAACATGCGCGAAAAATTGCGGCAACGCACCATCGCGGCCGAAAGCAAAGATCAAACGCGGCGAGCTCAGGATGTCGCTCGTCACAAATCCAAAAGCTGAGATGGTGGCGCCAGCCAAAAGGATTGTCCGCCCCAGATTGCCCAGGAAAGTCGCGGCCGATTCGGCAAGCGGCGCGCCAGGATGATTTGCAAGATCAGCGCCGAGTGTCCCCTGCCCAACGATTTGGATCAGAATGTAAATGAACGTCGTAATGACAAGCGCCAGATAAGCGGACCGCGGAACAGTCCGTGCGGGATTCTTCACTTCACCGCTCGGAATCAATGCCACCTCAATTCCAACGAACGCGAAAATCAACAGGATAACCGCATCGCCTAACGACTTGCTACTGGGCCAACCGCTCCATCCAAGATTCGGGGCGTGAATAAAAAATATTCCCAAGCCAATGAACAACAGAAGCGGCAGAAGTTTTGCCACCGTGATGACAGTAACGGCGCCTGCGCCTTGCCGCACACCGCGGATATTGATCAGTACCAGCGAACCGTAAACGGCCAGCATGACGATAATGCGCATCGCCGGACTGCCGAGGAATGGAACGACGAGCGCAACGGAATTCGCGAGCACGTTCACGACGCCAGCCACCGCGCCGAGCGCAGTTAGAAAGTAAAGCATGCCGGCGAGGAAGCCGACGTAACGCCCAAACGCGACTTCGACGTAGGCGTACAACCCACCGGTCAGCGACACCCGACTGCCCGCAATTGCAAAGCAAGTGACGAACAAAACCATCGCAACGGCACAACAAACAAAGGCGAGTGGCGCAGCGGATCCAAGTTGTTTCGCAACCGTTGCGGGAATCACGAAAATTCCCGCACCAATTGTCGAGCTGACAATATTCGCAGTCAGAGCGGGAATTCCAATGCCGCGAACCAGTTGATGATCGACGCGCTCTGCTTGTTGGATCGACAGCGTCGATTCATCCGCCATTGACGCATCCTGCGTGATTCAGTTGTTCAAAGCAAGAGCACGAGGTAAGCTCGCGCCAAAGGGGTCGTATTTTCGAATGGCGGGTAATGCAAACGTGGGGACTGCGATGGGACGCCCCTCCTTGGTGGAGGAGAGGGAGAGAATCGAATCGCAATACCGCGGATTGTCCCGACACCTTACCTTCATCCCCCGCCCGCATCGTAGGGGACAGACTTGGCTGGGCGCACCTTCCGGCGACCCCAACATCCTGTGGTGGGGTTCTGACAGAAACCCTCCACATTGTGTGTTTTTCGCTTGTCACCCTCAAATGCTTGCTGTATTGACCTCGTGAGGCCCGAGGTTTGGCCGACCATGCACTTACAATCGCTCGAGCTGCTCGGCTTCAAATCGTTCGCCGACAAGACCCTTCTTAATTTTCACGAGGGCGTCACGGCTATTGTCGGGCCGAACGGCTGCGGAAAATCGAACGTGCTCGATGCCGTTCGCTGGGTGCTCGGCGAGCAATCCGCCAAATCTTTGCGCGGCGATGAGATGGCGGATGTGATTTTCAACGGCAGCGAGACGCGTAAGCCGGTTGGGTTCGCTGAGGTTTCTCTGACCTTTACCGATTGCGGCGAAGAGCTTGGCATCGATTGGCACGACGTTCGCGTAACGCGTCGCGTCTATCGCGATGGCAACTCCGAGTATTTGCTGAACAAAACCCTGTGCCGGCTTCGCGATATTCAAAGTCTCTTCGCCGACACCGGCATTGGGCGAGCCGCGTACTCGATGATGGAACAGGGCAAGATTGACATGATTCTCAGTTCCCGCCCCGAAGATCGCCGAGCGGTTTTTGAGGAAGCTGCCGGAGTCACAAAATACAAGACGCAAAAACGCGAGGCGCTGCGCAAGCTGGAAGCGACCGAGGCAAATCTGCTGCGCATTGGCGACATCATTAAGGAAGTGAAGCGTCAAATCGGTTCGTTGCAGCGGCAGGCGGGCAAAGCGCGCCGCTACCAGGCATTGCATGATGATCTTCGCGTGCTTGATACCAATCATTCGCGCAAGCAACTCGAGCTGCTCGAAGCTGACCTCGCCCATTGCCAGACTGAGATTGCGCGCCTTGGCGAATCAGAAGACGCCACTCACGCCAAAATTGACCGAGAAGAAAACGACCTCGCCGAGCAGCGCCGCGCGTTGGAAGAAATCGATGCCCAGATTGCGAGCAGCCGCACCGAAGTTCAGCGTGTCGACAGCGAAATTAACGCCCATCGAAATCGAATTCATTTCAATCAGCAGCGGGCCGAGGAATTGAACGAACTGATCGAGCGTTCCCGAAACGATATTGCTGCTGCCGAAACGAAACGCGCACAGCAGGGCAAGGAAATTCAAAAGGCGAACGCGCTCATTGAAGAGACGGGCAAGGCTCTGCAGACCAAGGAGGCGGAGCTGAGTAAACTTACCGGCCTGCTCTCGGACCTTCGCGCCGAGCGAAGCACGCATGAATCGAAACTCGAGACGCTGCAAAAAGCTGCGTCAGAAATTGAGAGCCGCATCGCGGACCTGGAGGAGGAAATCTCCGGGCTTAAGATTCGCCGCGAAACGACAGAGGAGAATCGCCGTGGTTTAGACACCGCGATTTTCAACATAGAAGCCACCCGGGCCCGACTTCAGGAAGAGACGGCCTCTGCACGCGCAATGGCCGAGAATCTCCAGAGCAAAGTCGATCATTGTCGATCCGCTGTTCAGAACGGCCAAGAGACACTGCGGCAGCATCAACAACTTGTCGCCAGCACAGAGAAAGAGCTCGCCAGCATCGAGCGCAGCCAGACGGAAAAAGAATCGCGTCTTGAAATTTTGCGCCAGCTTAACGAAGAAGGTGAGGGTCTCGGGCAAGGATCGCAGGCCGTGCTCAAGGGCCTGCACGATCGATCGCGAATCAAGCCTGCGCTCGCCGGCGCCTTGGTTGCAAATCTCGACGTGGAAAAGAATTTCATTCCGGCGATTGAAGGTGTGCTGGGCCGGAATTTGCAGGCAATCGTACTAAAAGACGCACAATTGGCACCCGAAATTATTTCGGCCCTGAAAGAGAAGAAACTTGGCCAGGCGGCGCTGGTCGTTCCAGAGCTCGGCAACGGCCCTACAAGAGAGCACGGAAAACGCGCTCCTGAAAAATCGCTCGGGTGGGCAGTCGACAAAGTGAAAGCCCCGGAGCCGTTGGCGTCGCTCGTTGCACAGTTACTTCACAATGTTGCAATCTTTACGACGCTCGAGGACGCGCTGACTGCCAAGAAAAAATACCACGAGATCGCAGCTGCGACGCTGGACGGCGAATTTGTTTCTACCGAGGGCGTTGTGTTTGGTGGGAGTCGGGAGACATCAGCGGATTCCATGCTTGAACGCAAAGCGCGAATGTCGGCCCTGGACCAGGAGTGTTCCGAGATCCGTAAGCAGCACGACGCTCTACTTAAAAAATGCAATGAAGCGAGAGCGGAGCTCGAGAAATCGAGCAGTGAATTAGAAGCAGCCCGTCGAGAGTACGAAGCGGTGGGAGGTGAAAAGTCCGATTCCGACAATCGAATTCTTTTTCTCACGCGAGAACTGCAGGAAGGCGAACAAAAGCAGACCCAGGTCCGCTCTGAGCAAAGTACTCTGGCCCGACAGATCCAAGCCGCAGACGAGCGCATTGCCAAACTGGAGGACGAGTTGGCCGGAGAACAGGCCACTTTGGAAGCGAACCGAGGCGAGTGCGAAGCACTTCAGACCGCGCAGGATGATTTCGCAAAGCGCGAAAACGAGGCAAGGGAGCAGCTAACCGAATTGCGTCTCATCGTCGCCACTGAGCGACAACGTTACGAACATCTGATCGCGCAACGCCAACCGATGAGCGCCCGCGATGCGGAACTTGGAGAGGCAATCACCTCGCGTCAGACCGAGATCTTCACTTTCGAAAAGCGGCTTACCACGCAGGCTGAAGAGTCGCGAACGGCCGAATCCGCCATCGAGAGGCAAATCGGGCAGCGTGCGGATATTGAGGGAACGCTCGCTACGCTGACTGAACAGCGTCGCGAACGGGCGACAACAATGAACGAAGCGGAGTCGAATCTGCGCACAATTCGAAACTCGTTAAACGATCTGCGCGACTCGCGTTCCAAGGAACAAGTGCGTCAGGCGGAGCTGCAATTGAGGATCGATAATCTCACCGAACGCGTTTCACGCCGGTATCAAATCAATTTGCGCGAATTTGGTTCGGATCACGCTGTGTTTGAAAAAACTCTTCGAGCGCAGCTGAAAAGACGGACCGATCGTTCCGCGGGAGATGTCCCCAATGGCAGCGAAGGTGCGGTGGATTTACCATCGCGTTCGGAGAACGCGGCCGACCTCGCTGACGCCGATCTCGATAAGTTGGTCAGCGAGCTTCGAACCCAACTCGATAACATGGGGCCCGTTAACCTGGATGCTGTTCATGAGTACGACGAACTGGAAGAGCGATACAAATTTCTCGAAGCGCAGAATAACGACCTTACCAACTCGCGTCGCGAATTGCTCGAGGTAATTGCGCAGATCAATTCGACGACCAGAAAGTTGTTCAGCGAGACCTTTGCTCGGGTTCGAATCAACTTCCGCGAAATGTTCGAAGAGCTCTTCGGCGGCGGTCGTGCGGACCTCACCCTGCTTGACGAAAACGATCCGCTCAACTGCGGAATCGAGATCAGCGCAAAGCCCCCGGGGAAACAGTTACAAAGCGTTTCTCTGCTAAGCGGCGGCGAACGCTCGATGGTCGCAGTGGCGTTGCTGTTCGCGATTTACATGGTGCGACCGAGTCCGTTCTGCATCCTCGATGAAGTGGATGCGGCCATGGACGAGGGCAACATTAACCGGTTCATCCGCGTGCTGGACCGGTTCATAGAGCAGAGTCAGTTCATTATCATCACGCACAACAAACGCACCATCGCCAAAGCCGACGTGCTATACGGCGTGACGATGGAAGAGCGCGGCGTGAGCAAGCTGGTCGGGATGAAGTTGACCGCGCCGCAACAGATCTCCACCGAAACGTTTGCGAGCCCAGAACAGAGGCCGAGACAACAACGTCTCGCGCTCGCGACGCGGTAATTTTCCATCTGGGGAGGGCAGCTGCTAGCTTGGAGCTATCGGCAGTTTGTCCTCCCCCAGAGACAAACTCGTGAGCCTGCAAAAATTTTTTGCGCGGGCTGGCCGATCTCGCGTAAAATTGCGGGATGCTTCAGACGGCGCAGCGCCAATCAAAGACCAAAAAGACGAAGGTTGCGCCGACGCACGAACGCTTTCTCGAAGCATTTCGTTGGATGCTGCTGGCGCGGACGCTGGAGGAAAAACTTGTTAGCCTTTATCGAGGCGGCCTGATCACTGGCGGTGTTTACATCGGCAAAGGTCAGGAGGCGGTCAGCGTAGCGTGCGGTTTGTTTTTAAAAAAGGGCGATATCTTTGCGCCATTGATTCGTGATCAGGCAGGACGCTCTGCGTTCGGCGAATCGCTGTTGGATGTCACGCGCACTTATCTGGGCTCGCGCCAGGGCCCGATGCGCGGACGCGACGGCAACATCCACCGAGGCCGGCCGCAGGAGAACCAGCTCGCAATGGTCAGCCATCTCGGCGCGATGGTTTCGGTCACCGTCGGCACGTTAATGGCTAAACGCTTTAAAGGGGAAAAAGGCTTCGTCGGCCTGTCGTGCATTGGTGAAGGCGGGATGCAGACCGGTGCGTTTCACGAGGGACTGAATATCGCGGCAGTAGAACAGGTGCCGCTGGTGGTCGTTGCGACAAATAATCATTATGCCTATTCCACGCCCAACGACCGCGAGTTTGCATGTGATGACCTGGTGGATCGCGCGATCGGTTATGGTTTTGAAGGCTACAGCCTTGATGGAACAGATCTCAACGCATGCCTCGAGGTAATCGGCGGCGCCGTCAAACGCGCTCGCGCAGGGCGTCCGCCACAGTTGGTGGTCGCTTCCGTGCTGCGGCTTTCCGGGCACGGCGAGCACGACGATGCCAGCTATGTGACGGAGGAAATCAAACGCGAACCATTTGCGCGCGATTGTTTGAAGGTCGCCGAGCAGACGATCGCTGACTTGAACCTGGCCGATCCAAAGACTCTGGCTGAGTGGCGCAAAGAGGCTGTGGCAAAGGTCGAGGAAGCTATTGCCACCGCGCAGAAAGAAGCTCCGCCCGAAGGCGACAAAGAAGATTGGTGCGCATTATCCAAGCGCGACCTCGTGGATAGCCCGCAATGAGCATCACCTATCTCGAAGCAATCCGTGAGGCGCAGGCGAAGTTGCTTCGTGACGACAAACGCGTCTTTATCTATGGGCAGGACGTCGGTGGCGCATTTGGCGGCGCTTTCAAAGCAACAAAGGGTCTCGCTAAGGAATTCCCCGGACGCGTGCTGAATACGCCAATTAGCGAAGACGCAATAGTAGGGACGGCCATCGGCGCTGCGATCGAGGGGATGCGACCTATCGTCGAAATGCAGTTCGCCGATTTCTCAAGCATTGCCCTGAACCAAATTCTGAACAACGCCGGCACGCACTATTGGCGGACGAATATGCCCGTCCCCATCACCGTTCGCCTCCCTTCCGGCGGAACAAAAGGAAGCGGACCGTTCCACAGCCAATCGATGGAATCAATTTATGCGCATTATCCGGGGCTCGTTGTCATGACGCCCGCTACGGTGGAAGACGCTTATACCATGCTCATCGAAGCGGCGGCCATTGATGATCCGGTTGTCTACTGCGAGCACAAGTATCTCTATTACCATCTCAAAGCAGACAAGCTGCCGACCAAAGGTCTGCCCACGGGCAGGGCCCGCATCGCCCGTGAAGGGCGCGATCTGACCATTGTGAGTTACAGCGCGATGGTGCACGAAGCGCTCGCAGTCGCGGAACAACTGGCCGGCGAAGGTTTCGAAATCGAAGTTGTCGATCTTCGTTCGGTTAAGCCGCTCGATACCGATACCGTTCTCGCTTCGGTCGCGCGTACCGGCCGCCTCCTGTGTGTGGGAGAATCGTTTCCATGGGGCGGCGCGACGGCCGAGGTGATTGCGCGTGTTGCGGCCGAAGGTTTTCATTTGTTGGACGCAGCGCCGCAGCGTATCAACGCAAAAGACACGCCGATCCCTTATCACCCAAATCTTTGGTCGGCCCATCGACCTAATGCAAAAGAGATCGGGCGAAAGGCTCGCGCGCTGCTTCGAGAATAGAACGTTATGCCGCAAGTCCCAATCATCATGCCGCAGCTGGGCGAATCGATCGCCGAGGCCACGATTGTCGATATCAAGGTGAAGCCGGACGATGACGTTGCAGATGATCAGGAAATTATTGACGTCGAAACTCAAAAAGCGGTGATGGGTGTAACCACCCCGTGTAAAGGCAAGATTGCCAAAATCACTGTGCAATTGAAAGAGACCTACCCAGTCGGGTCAGTCCTTGGCTATGTGGAAGCGAGCGAAGCCGACGCCGCGAGATTTGCAAAACAAGCGCCACCGCCACCGCAGCGCGAAGTTGCGGAGGAAATTCCCGTGCGCGCGGATCAGGAGGTCACTCCCGCACGCGGAAAAAAAATTGCCGCGCGCGATGGTGACGGAGCTGGTGGATTGCCTGTGCCCGTTGCGGCGAAGGGCGCGACGTTCATGTCCCCGCGTGTTCGGGCGCGAATGGCAGAGTTGCAGCTAACAACTGCCGATCTCGCAGGGATCATGGGCACTGGCGCAGGTAATCGTGTCACCATTAAGGATCTCGAAAATTTCCTGCAAAAAATTGAGAACCAAACGGCGCACGAAGCCTCCGCGATTCGCGCAGGCGTGGCTGACGCCATGCGGCGTAGTTGGACACGACCGCTTTCAACGATTGGCTCATCGGTAAATCTCGATCCCGTGCTTCAGGATCGACAATCGCGTGAATCCAAACCTGGCCCCGGGCTCTACGCTGTGCGCGCTCTCGCGCTGGCGCTTGCGGAAGCTCCTGGTGCAGCGGCGAAATTAATCGGTAATCGCGTTGTCGAATCAAACTCGATCGACGTCGGTATCGCAGTTGAAGCGGAGGATGGAATCATGGTGCCGGTCATCCGCACGGCAAACAAAGCGTCGCTTGCCGATCTCGCGACGAAATACAAGGAGCTCGTCGATCTCGCGCGACAGCGGCGTATCTCACCAGATATGCAAGCCGGTGGCGTCGCCACCGTTTCGAACTTTGGAACTTTTGGAATGGAATGGGGAACGCCAATTCCATTGCCGGATCAGACATTGCTGCTCGGTCTTGGCGCTGGGAAAAAAGTACCGTCATGGGATGAAGAAAAGAGAGAATTTGTTCCCAAGACCGAGGCGCAGATCACGCTAAGCTTCGATCATCGCAGTATTGACGGCGGCGGTGCGGGCCGCTTGCTAAAACGGGTAATCGAGCTGCTCGAGGCTCCCAACCAGTTGTAGAGGTGCTCGTAGCGGCGAGCGCCGAGCCATTGTAGCGCAACTGCGCCGCTTGCCGAAACGAGTTCATAATTGGGCAAGCGAACCGCGTGCCGTAAAATCATCTATTCCGACAAATGAATCCGGCGATTTCTTACATCATCGCTTCTGTTCAGCGCAGCGGAACGCATTTGCTTTGCAGCATACTCCGAAGCACCGGCGTAGCCGGGTCGCCGGAGGAATATTTTTTGTCGAAGCCCGGAGAAACCTGGGAGGAACGATGGAGGACGCCATCGCGCGTCGCCTACCTGCAGCAGGTTTTACGTCAAAAGACGGCAGCCAATGGAGTCTTCGGCACCGTCGTAATGTGGAATTATTTCGAACGAATGCTCCAACTGTTGCAGGAAATTCCCGAATACAAGAATCTGAATGGAGCGCAGCTTTTCGCAGTTGTTTTCAACAAGCCGAAATACATCTGGATGCGCCGCCGGAACCAGATCGAGCAGGCGGTTTCCTGGGCCATTGCATGCCAGACCGGTGTGTGGACCCAAAAAGGCGGGAAGAAATCGAAATCGCGCATCGCCCCCAAGTTCGATTTCAAGGTAATCGACGAGTGGTGTAAACGCATAGCGGCACATGACGAAGGCTGGGCGAATTATTTTCGCGAGAATCGCATTGAGCCTCTGGTTCTCTTTTATGAAGATGTCGTTGCGTCTCATCGCACCGCGGCTGAGCGGGCTCTAGAATTTTTGGGAGTACCATTTCCACCGGGTTTGGAAATCCCTCCGCCAGACTTTGAAAAACAAGCTACTCGAATCTCCGAGGACTGGGCAGCACGTTACCTCAAGCGAAAAAGGGCGAAGCCGGGGGCACTTAAGCGCA
>Ga0114129_10013993_pt1 | contig 11430 bp, 8 predicted proteins | sample RhiMetdeltSRZDD1_FD_80071 | JGI IMG/M metagenome (GOLD analysis project Ga0114129, IMG submission 80071) | Populus rhizosphere microbial communities from Tennessee, USA - Rhizosphere MetaG P. deltoides SRZDD1 (version 2) (version 2) | ecosystem: Host-associated > Plants > Roots > Rhizosphere >... | reverse complement strand
CCGCCGTGTGGGTACAGCCGGTGGCCGGGTTGCAGCCGTCGGTCGTGCAGGCATCGCCGTCGTTGCAGTTGACCGCCGTGTGGGTACAGCCGGTGGCCGGGTTGCAGCCGTCGGTCGTGCAGGCATCGCTGTCGTCACAGCTGACCGCCGTGTGGGTACATCCGGTGGCCGAGACGCAGGAATCGGTCGTGCAGGCGTTGTTGTCGCTGCAGCCGGTCTGCCCGGTGGCACCGCCGCACGAACCGTCGCTCTGGCAGGTCGTGCCGGTCGTGCAGGCATCGCCGTCGTCGCAAGTGCCGCCGGCCACGGGCGTAAAGACACAAAGCCCCGTCGCCTGGTTGCAGCTGTCCGTCGTGCACGGGTTGTTGTCGTTGCAGATCACCGTCGCGCAGCGATTCAACTCCGCGGTCACGACGAGGTCCGTGCAGTCGCATTTCGACCCGGTCCCCGCTTGCTGAAGGCTCGTGCAAGAGGTCTTGTGGTTTGCGTTCTGCTCCCAGACCCGGCAGGAAGGAATGCGGAGCTGACCGTTGACGATATTGCACTCGACCGTCGCGTTGACCGTCCAGTCGACCGGACCTGCGCTTGCGCTGAGGTCTCCACATGTGTCGGCCGTGTTGGGGGTAGACGAGTGGCCACTGGGATCGAGGCTCAGGAACAGGTCGGTGTCCGCATCCGGATACGCATTGTTGTTGCCCTGACCAACGAGGGCAGCCGCCCCGGAACATGCGAGGGCGGTGCTTGGTTCCTGTACCGTTCCGCCGTCTCTGGAGACGAAGAGTCCCAGATCAAACCTTGAATTGGACGTCGACGCATACGCGGTCGTAATTTGGAGTTGGATCGTGTCGGTCAGCGAAGTGCAGACGTCGTTGTTCAGGATGGTCACGGCCTTTACCGTCGTCGTCACGTCGTTCGCGGTACACGATTGCAGGTTGCTGGGACACGCGACCGGGGGCAGCGGGACGGGATTTGTCGAGAAAGTGCCGACGACGCTGTCTTCGGGCGTCGTGATCTGGATGCCGGAGAACGCTTTCCCGGGCTTTCCCAGAGCCGTCAGGTTGTAGCCCATTTCCAGAAGGGCGCCGTTCGTAATGACACACGCGCTTCCGGCGTCGTTGCATCCCTCGCCCGAGAGAAGCGCGACCGGGAAGAACTTGGCGGTTCCCTTCGCCTCACCGGCAAAGGTCTCGAACCGAGCCGTCTCGACTCCGCCCGCGGCGTCGATGTCGACCGAGATCCTCAGGTCGCCGAGCGTGCGCTCTCCCGACTTCTGACTGAACTCGAGAACGGCGCTGCTCGGTCCACCGGCCGACTCGCGCTGCACGCCCGCGTAGAGGACCTCGTGCTGCAGCCCATCGATCGTCGTGAAAGCGTAGCCGTTCTTCAGAATCGCCGAGCCCGTCCGGGCGTTGAACGCGTCCCACGAATCGAGAAAGTCCGGAACGCCGTTCTTTCCGGGCAGGCCGGACTCGTTGAGCGCGTCCACCCACGCGCGGGGCGCGTGAACCTGGAACAGCCCGCTCACCGCCGGCTGAACGGCGCGGACGCTCGCGCTCACGCCGTTCGAGGTGAAAGCCGTAGCGGGGTTCGCGCCGCTCACGGCCTGCGCAGTCGACGCTCCGAGGAGGAGCACGCCGACCGCGACGAGGAAAATAAGAGAATGTGGAATACATCGTACGGACAATCGTTCCCGAGTCATCTCTTCCTCCCTTTCTTTCGATCTATTGATCAGGGTTCGCGAAGCCATCCTTGATTGCCTTCTTGCTGTGAATCAATTGGACATTGGTAGCTCTCGACAGAAGTCGAGTTTCTGAGCAGGGCTGGGGAAATCAGTGCGAGGAATATCCGACTAACGTCGACTGCGTCGACAACTTCCGCATTCGTCTTTTTGTGTTCCATTGGACTGTCCGCGGCACCAGGACGATTCGCGCCGCCGACGCTTCAATGGCTCGGAAGCGGGGAAGAGTCCGGGGACGATACGGCGGCGAGGCTGATGGTGACCATCCGCCGGACGGCGGATCAGGGGATGAGAAAAGGACCTAGATCTTTGGTTGGAGCTAATCCAGACGAAGCATCGCGAGCGCGAACCGACCTTCGAGGCCGAGCTTCTGAAAGACGCTGTTCAGATGGCTCTTGACCGTCTTTTCGCTGATGTTCAGCTCGCGCGCGATCTCCTTGTTTCGAAGGCCGCGCGCCACTCCGTCGACGATCTGTCGCTCCCTCTTCGTGAGCTGGGCCTCGGGATCGGGAGCTCCGGCGCCGAAGTCCGTCAGGTGTTCCAGGGTCAAGGCCTGGGCCCGGCGGTTGGCCCAGATTTCGCCGGCCAACACCGCGCGGACGGCGCGCAGGAAGGTCTCATAGCCGACCTGCTTTCCGACGAGTCCCGACGCGCCCGCTCGGAGCACCTTTTCGACGTTCTCGTCGGCGCATCGACTCGCCATGACCAGGATGCGCGTACTCGGCGCCTGGCGCCGCAGTCGGGCAATCATTCCTTCCGAAGTCGAGCCCAGGCCCTCGGAGTCGAAGAGGAGGAGATCGGGCGTCTCTTTCTTCAGGATTTCGACGATCCCGGCCTCCTCGCGTCCTTCGCCGACGATTTCGATGGTCTCTTCCTCCGCGAGAGAAAGCGAAAGAACGTCTCGAAAGAGGGGAGACTGGGTTGCGATCGCGATGCGGGTTCGGCGGACTTCCTGCGGCTTGCCCGGGACCGGAGTCGCCGGTGAAAATCGAGGGAGCCGCCGACGGATGCTTCCTCTGCCGGGATTCTCCCGCTCTCCTCGGGCAATGTGTCGTTCCGGCGCTTTGCGAATCATTCCAACGTTTTCGTGCTGAACCTCCACCGAGCACGTTTTCGCAAGCGGGTGGTGAGCTCAATGAGGGAGGCCCCTCATTTCCGGCCGGTAGCGGACCTCATTCGTCGCCCGCGCGGAGCGGACTTCGAGGCGTGAAACAGGCGGATCGATTCGCTAGTTCGGCTTGTCTGCCGCCTTCGTCGGTTCGGCCTTCGGCGGTGGCTCGGCGAGGAGCTTGTCGATCTGCGCCTTGAAGGCGGCGTACGGTTGCGCTCCGGAGAGCCGGGCCACCGTCTTCACCTTCGAGCTGGTCGGATCGGTGTAAGCCAGGAAGAACAGAGGTGTTCCCGTCACGCCGGCCTTCGAACCCTCCGCAGCGTCCTTTCGAACCGCCTCGGCGTACTTCCCGGCGCTCAGGCATCCCTCGAACTTGGCGACATCGAGACCGATTGCCTCCGCATGAGGCTTTGCCGGCTCCAGGAGGTTCTGGTTCGCGAACAGGCGGTCGTGCATCTCCCAGAACTTCCCCTGCTCGCCGGCGCAGCGGGCCGCTTCGGCCGCTTTGAAAGCGAACTTGTGGATCGACTCCAGCGGGAAGTCCATGAAGACGTACTTCAGTTTTCCGGTCGCGACGTACTCTTTTTCGATCTGCGGGGACGTCTCACGGACGTGCCTTCCACAGAACGGTCACTGGTAGTCCGAGAACTCGACCAGCGTCAGCTTCGCGGTGCGCTCGCCTTTGAAGGGACTCTTCCCGAGTTCCAGGACGACGTTCTGAGGGGGCGGCGGCGGACCCGCCGGCCGGCTCTGGAGAAGGGTCTTGATCTCCTGGAGATCCTTCTGGATCGCCTTCTGGCTCTCCTTGATGGCCTCGATGTCCTTCTTCAGGTCGTCCGTCGGCGGCTGCTGCGCCATGGCGGGCAGCGCCTGGAGAAAACAGGCCAGTACGAGGCCCAGAGACAAACTCGCCTTGCGGCAGTCCATAAGACGTTTCCTTTCGTGAGGACGAACACGATAAGGCATCCCGTCACCTCGGTCAAATGTCAGGAGCAAGCAACGCTTGCAGTTTGCCCTTCCTTCCGGAAGAAAGCTCGAGACAAAAAAAGGCCCGGCTGGTTGGCCGGGCCTATTTCCAGGAAGCGGCCCGAGCAGGGAATCGCTCCCTGCTCGGGCCGACGACACTAATGTGCTGGGGCCGTTTTGGCCGGTTTGGCCGTTGGGGCCGCGGGAGGCGTGCAGGTGAAGGGATCGACTCGAAGCTTTCTCTCGCCGCAGAAGTCCGCCGGGCAGTTCGGCCCCGTCCCGTCGCAGAATTCTGGGGCATCGCACTCGTTTCCGGCATCACGGCATTGGATGTTGTCTGCCGGCTGGTACAACACGTCCGTCGGGCAGGCGCCCGAGGAACCCGTGCAGCTCTCCGCCGGGTCGCACACACCGGCGGATGCGCGGCACGTTGTCGTACTCGACTTGAAGCCGTCCACGCAGGTGTTGGCTGTCCCGAGACACGAGTCCGTCGCGTCGCAGGGGCCGCCGTTGGAGCTGCCCGTGCAGGTCGTCGTCGCCGGCTGGAAGGCGTTCGCCGGGCAGTTGACCGACGAACCCGTGCAGCTCTCCGCGACGTCGCACTGACCGGCCGAGGCGCGGCAGATCGTCGTACTCGACTTGAAGCCGGTCGTGCAGACACCGGCCTGGCAGGTGTCGGGGGCCTTGCAGTCGCCGCTCGACTGGTCACCGCAGGCGGTCCCATCCGACGCGTTCTGCGTGATCAGAGTGTCCTGGCAGAAGCCGGGGGACGTGCACTCACTTCCCCCGATCGTGCAGGCCTTCGTAGAGTCGTTCGAGCAACGGAGCGTACAGACGTTGACCTTGCACGAGTCCGTGCTCGGGACGGCAATACACGCGCCCGCCAGGACGCCGCAATTACACTTCGACGAGGTTCCCGCTTTGACGCTCGTCGAGCCCGTGCAGGTGATGTCGCTTGCATTCTGGGCCCAGGTCTCGCAGTGATAGACGTCGACCTTGCCGTCGTTGTCCTTGTCCACGCACTTGATCGTGACGGGTCCGAACGGCATCGCGCGGCCGGGGGGAACCAGGTTGTTCCCGGCGATCGCATCGGTGAGGTCACCGCAGGAATCCGCGGGCGATTCCGCGTTGACACCGTCGGTGTTGCTGAACGCGAACCTCGTACACTGCCCGTTCCTTCCGGCGTCCGGTACGTCCTTGCCGTTGAGCTTGGCGGTCGGTTCCGGGTCGCCGTTGGTGTCGATGAACAGCCCGACGTCGTAGCGCGTCTGGGTCGTCAGGACGAATCTGCCGGTCGCGCTGAACGTAACCGTTCCGCTCAAGACGCCACCCGTGACCACGCAGCTGTTGTTGGAAATCGAAAGCGAACCCGGGACGATGGCGGTCAACTGAATGTCGTTTGCGGTGCAGCCGGCCTTGAAACCGGAAACTTCCGAAACGCAGCCGCCGTTAACCCCTGACAGGGAGAACGTCCCGACCACGGAGTCCTCGGGCGTCGTGAGCTTGACTGCCTCGAACTTTTCTGCGTTCAAGAGCTGGGTCAGGTTGACACCGACTTCCAGGAGGGCGCCGTTCGCGACGGCACAGGCCGTGCCGGCGTCGCTGCACCCCTCTCCGGAGAGGAGCGCGATCTGGATGAACTTACCGCTCCCTTTTCCGTCCGGAGAATAGCTCTGGAACTGGACCGTTCCGAGTCTTCCCGAGGCGTCGATCTCGGCTCCGATCAGCAGGTCGCCGATGAGACGCTCGCTCGGCTGCTTGTTGAACTCGAAGGCGACCTGGCTCGGTCCTCCGGCGGACGCGCGCAGGACGCCGGCATAGAGGACCTCGTCGCCCGCGTCGTCGATCGTGTGGAAGGCATAGCCGTTCTTCAGGATGGCCGAATCCACCCGGGAGCGGAACGCCTCCCATGAATCGAGAAAGTCGGGCAATCCATCGGCGCCCGGCTGACCGGCCTCGCCGACCACGTCGGTCCATGCGCGCGGAGTGTGGACCTGGAACAGGCCACTGACCGCAGGCTGGACTCCGCGAACGGCCGCGTGCGAGAGAACCGGACCTGCAGCGGTCGCGGCTCGCGCGGTCGATGCGCAAATCAGAAACGCTCCGATCGCGAGGGAAAGAACCAAAGTGATTGGACTACATCGATTCTTGGTCACATCCGACCTCCTTCCAGAAAAATAGGTTGTCCCTCCTTCATGGACTTCGGGCAATACGGGGAGGCTACGGCCGTGTCATGCAGCGGTCTATCCGCCGTAGGACGGAGCGCCGAGTAAGAAAAGGGCCTAGGCCTTGGGTTGGACGGTTGTATCGACCAAGGTCGAAGTCGTTATTCCACCCGGCAGGAGTCCTTGTTTTGAAAGTGCAGACGTCAGCGGGGCGGATCCGCCGCGCAGCGGAAGCCGAAGTCTCCTTCGCGGTAGCCCGTATAGGCGAAATTGCGGCTCGACGCGGAGAGCACCGTCGGGCGGCTGTCCCACGAGCCTCCCTTCACCACGCGCGCCCGGCCGGTCTTTGGACCTGCGGGATCCTTCCGCGGGCTCGACTTGAAGTAGTCGGGGTCCCACCAGTCCTCGCAGAACTCCCACATGTTTCCGCCGGTATCCAGCAGACCGTAAGGGCTGGCGCCGGCCGGCCGGATTCCGACCGCGTCATTGCCTTCCTCACCCCAGTTGCGGCGAAACACTCCGCGCTCGGGGCTCGGCGGCTGGCTTCCCCAGGGCCACATGCGGCCGTCGGTCCCGCGTGTCGCCTTCTCCCTCTCGGCCTCGGTCGGCAGCCGGCCGCCCGCCCACTCACAGTAAGCCTTGGCCTCGTCCCACCTCACAAAAGCCACCGGGAAGTCGTCATGGACTCCCCAATACGGATCGGGTGGAAGCGGACATCCCGTGGCCGCCGCAAAGCGCTTGAAGCGACCCACCGTCAAGGGCAGCTTGTCCATGAGGAAAGAAGAAACGTAAACGGTGTGAGGCAGGGGCGCCCCCTCGGTCTGGAGGTTCCCCATCAGGAACTCGCCTTGCGGGATCTCGACCATGGTCACTCCGTCTCGTGCTCGCCGGAACTCCGGAAAACCCTGCGGGTTCTTGCCGGCGGCCCTGAGCGAGGGTTGAGGCGGAGTGCCGCTGCCCTCTGCCGCCGGTGACACCAGAACGGTCCTTCCCTTTACGATCGACACGGTTCGAGAGACCGCGGGCCCGGATGCACCGCGAATGCGGATCTCGTGCTGACCCACCGGGACGCCGGGAAGCCGAAGGCTTCCGTCGGCCCCGGCACGACCGACGACTCCGCCGTCCAGAACGATCTCCGAGCGCGGTGCCGCGTCCGCGACCGCGAGTGCGCCGTACTCGGTGGCCCCCTCGCGGCCCGCCCACCCGGCCCGGATGCGCAGAAGAACCTCATGGACGCCGAGTGCCTCGCGCCCGTGAGCATCCAGGAGAACGGGCACGACATACTCCTCTCCCGGCTCGAGCCGCGTGGACCGGCGGTCTGTCATGGCAGCGCCGTAGATCGGCTTGCCGTCCGGAGAGAGCCCGTTCCGTTGCCGTGACGTCAAAGTGAGCGCGATCTGGACCGCCCCCACGGGGCCCGGGTCCATCGCTCCCGCGTCCCAGCCCACGGTCACCGAGACTTCCTGGACCAGCAAAGGTGCCGGGCCGGCGTCGGAAGGCGCGGGAGATCTGGCGGAGAAAGCTCCGGCTCCGCACCGAGCGAGTATCCGGCGCGGAATCATGCCCGACTTCCCGGGAGACCCGGCCTCTGCCGATCCCGCCTCACCCAGCGTGCTCCACGAAGCAAACGAGAGGGCGGAGCTCGCGCTTTTCACCTGGGTGACTTCGCAGGGCTCGGCGGGTCCGCTCTCGCGGTTTGCGAGGAATTGGACGCGGACCTCGATGTTTCTGGAAACCGAAAGACGATCCGGCGACGCAGCCGCGAGCGCGCTCGCGAGAGAGGCCGTCACTATCCAGCAGAGAACCGTTGCGGGCTTCACTTTCCCTCCGGCTTCCGATCTTCTTCAACGCAACGGAAGCCCTGCATGGGACCGGGCCAGGTCGGATCGATTCCCAGGCGAGACGCAGCGCGAACCGACCCCGAGGGGCTCATCCAATTCCCACCGCGCACCACGCGTCTCGTCCCGGTCGCGGGTCCCGTTGGATCGTCGACCGGACTCTTCGCGTCGTATGCGTCCTCGTACCAATCCGTACACCACTCCGAGACGCTTCCGGCGAGATCGAGGACTCCGTGGGGACTGACACATTCCGGGTACGCGGCGGCCGGAGTCGGAGCGTGGGGGCCGCCATCTCTCGTGTTGCAGCGCCACGGGTCGAACGTGTCGCCCCAGGGGTATTGCCGCGAGTCGTCGCCGCGGGCCGCATGCTCCCACTGGGCCTCGGTCGGGAGCCGGCCTCCGGCCCAGGCACAGAAGGCGCTCGCCTCGGGCCAGGTGATGCTGGACGCCGGGAGCGCCTCGGGCATGCCCCAGACGGGGGACTTCGGAGGGGGTCGGTTCGATGCGGCCAGGAAGCGCTCGTACTGGCCCCACGTCACTTCGGTCTTGTCCATGAGGAAGCCGGTGACGCGGACGACGTGCCGCGGATGCTCGGAGGGATCACCTTCACCCGGTGGGCTTCCCATCGGGAACTCGCCGCCCGGAATGCGAACGACGACGGCTCCGTCCTTCTCGCGCCAGAACTCCTCGCCGCCTTGCGCGTTTCGCCCGAGCGGACGCAGACCGTCGGGAGACGCGGGCGAGGCCTTCAGGAGAGTGAGCGAAACGCTGCTCCGGCGCCCTCCCTCGACGCGAGTGACGGCGCGCGCTTCCCGCCCGCTGGCATCCTGGACGATGACCTCCCGCTCGCCGACGCGCACGGCGCCGAGAAGAACCGGTCCATCGGAAGAGGTCCGACCGACAGGTCCGCCGTCGAGGAAGACCTCGGCTCGCGGAACGTCGGCCGCGACGGAGATCTCACCGTACTGGACCGGCGCTTTGGAGCCCGCGGCGCTCACGCGGAACTTCAGGAGCAGCTCGCGAACCCGGAACACTTCCGTTTCTCTCGCGCTCGCGACCAGGATCGGGACCACCGCGCTATCGCCTTCGGGCACTCGGAAGGTCCTCGTCTCGGTTCTCCTGTCATAGGCCGGAGCCCCGCCTTGCGCAAAACCGGTCAGCCGCTGGATCGAGAACACGGCATCGATCGCGACCTCGCGGCCCGAGACGGTGGCTTGCTTGAGCGTCACGTCCACCAGGAAGTAGGGAGATCCGCGCAGTGTCCACGCCGTCGCTGCATGTTCCGATGAGACCTGCGTGCAACCGCTCGAGGAACGAATCGCGGACCACCCCGAATCGGAGTCGGCGCGCGCTTCTCCGTAGAAAACGCGCCAGCGACCCGTACGGCCTTTTTCCAACGTCGTCTCGATCTGACAGCGGTCGAATGCGGATCCCTCGGCGGTGTTCTCGACGAGCTCGAGACGCGCCCGTATCGGCGCGGCGCGGGCGGGAACGGAGCCTGCCGCGAAGATCAACGCGGGCAGCGAGGCGACCGAAGCGAACGCTCGAGCGACGCGCCCCGCCAAGGGGAGACTCGAGACGGATGAGCGAATCCCGGGACAGCCGACCGGGCGTTCTCTCATCGTCGTCTCGGAACCTCGGTGACGTGGGAGTCGCGAGGGCGACTTCGGAATCCGCTGCGGAGCCGACGTTTCGTGAGGACGAGCTCTACATCGCCCGCCTGGGGCCCAGCCGGCTTCGAGCCAGGATTCCCAGCGCGAGTCGGCTGTCGACTTCCAGCTTGCGGAACGTGTTGTTCAGATGACTCTTGACCGTGTCGACGCTGATGTTCAAGCGTAGGGCGATGACTTTGTTGCGAAGGCCCTTCGCGACGAGCTCGGCGACTTCCCATTCCCGTGACGTCAACCGACGGTCCTCGTCGGGCGCGACCGCTCTTTCGCGAGTGGCCTCCCGGGACTTCGCATCGAAGGTCGCGTCGCACTCTCTGCCCGCGGAGGCGGATTCGACCGTCCGCACGAGCATTCCCAGGTCCGAGCCACTCTGGACGACCGCGTACGCGCCCGCGCGGGTCAGGCGGCGAACCATCTCCTTGTCGGACCGCGCGGTGACGACGATGATCCGCGTCGCCGGGGATGCGCGATGCCGCCGTCGGATCCCGGCGATCCCCGTCGATGTCGAATCTCCGTCATCGATGATGAGGATCCTGGGCTGGAGCTCCCGTACACAGTCCGTCGCATCGGAATTCGAGGCGAGCGCTACGACATTCAAGCTGAGCCGGGCGGCCAGTGCGCGGGCCATCACGTCCCGAATCAGAACGGGTCGAGTCGCGACCACGACGTCCACGGGGAGGGCGCCTATCGGCCGGTGAAGCGTCCGCGGACCGGCGAACTTGTCGGAGTCGTCGATGTGCATTATTGGTTCGCATAGTGTTTCGTTCCAACTCAATGAAGCAATTGGACGTTGGTCGAGATTCGACCTAAGTCGGACCCCACTGACCTCCAATTCGGCGGATCCCAGCCCGAGCGCGGGGTTGATCTGACCTTTTTTTCGCTCGCCGGTGCATGAGCAGGTCCCGAGCAAGCGAGCGCGACGGTCTAAGACTGCTGCGACTGCTGGTCGAACATCGCGAGAGCGAACCGGCCCTCGAGGCCGAGCTTCTGAAAGATGTTGTTCAAGTGGCTCTTGACGGTGCTCTCGCTGATGTTGAGGTGCCGGGCGATCTCCTTGTTGCGAAGCCCCCGGGCCACGCAATCGACGATCTGCTGTTCCCGGTGCGTCAGCTGGCGCCGGGTCGCCGGGGCTCTTTCGGAGACGTCCGTGAGGTGCGCGAGTGTGAGCGCGGTCGTCCGGCGGTTCGCCCAGACTTCCCCGGCCGCGACCGCGCGGATCGCCCGAAGGAGAGTGTCGAGATCGAGCTGCTTGCCGACGAGGCCGCTCGCCCCTGCCCGAAGGACGCGCTCCGCGGTCTCGTCTCCCGAACGGGTCGCCATGACGAGGATTCGGGTGTCCGGGGCCACCCGGCGCAGCCGGGAAATGATGCCTTCCGAGTTGGCGCCGAGCGCCTCGTAGTCGAACACCAGAATGCGAGGCTTTTCCCGGGTCAGGAACTCGGCGATTTGATTTTCTTCCCAGCCCTGACCGACGACCTGAAAGTCCTTTTCGCGGCTCAGGAGACGCGAGAGTGCGTCTCGAAACAGCGTCGGTTGAGTCGCGATCGCCAGTCGAACGGGGACCCGGCTTCGGGTGAGGATCGGGCGCCGCGGCGCGACCGCCGAGGGTCTCGAAATGTGCAGGGTTCGCTTGTCGCGGGACCGAGTCGTCATTGACGGCGATTCCTCCGGAAACGGCGAACAGATCGAGTGTGCGGCGAGAACTGTTCCACTCCGATGGGGAATGCGTCAATTCGACCTTCGTGCATACGACTTTCGTCGTGACGGCGATCGCAAGGATCTGCATCGACGAATTTGCCCGGTCGCACACCGGGACGGAAGATCATTTCGATCGGAGAAACTCGGGTCGGTGCTGCTCGACGAGGAGTCGGGCGCCGCCGGAGATGTCTTTCCGGGCGTCCATCTGTCCGTCGGGCCAGCGGATCTCGAGCGAATCGATCTT
>Ga0114129_10013992_pt1 | contig 11430 bp, 8 predicted proteins | sample RhiMetdeltSRZDD1_FD_80071 | JGI IMG/M metagenome (GOLD analysis project Ga0114129, IMG submission 80071) | Populus rhizosphere microbial communities from Tennessee, USA - Rhizosphere MetaG P. deltoides SRZDD1 (version 2) (version 2) | ecosystem: Host-associated > Plants > Roots > Rhizosphere >... | reverse complement strand
TCCACGCCGACTTCCGCGAGGATCACTTCTGCCGTCCGCCGCGCGATCCCGTGGACCGTGTCCAGCTGGGTCAGCTGGCTCGCGAAAGGGGCCAGGCGCGCGTCGACCTCCTCGCTCACCGTCGCGATCGCCGCGTCCAGATAGTCCACGTGGGCGAGCAGTTGACTGGCCAGAAACGCGTGGTGGGGGCGGAACCGCCCGGCCAGCGCCTGGCGCAAGGCGGCGAGCTTCTTGCGGAGCTTGCCCCGCGCCAGGTCGGCCAGGACCTCCGGGTCGGTGGTGCCCTGCACCAGCGCCTCGAGCATGGCGCGGCCCGACACCCCAAGGATGTCGGTCGCCACCGAGGCCAGCTTGATCCCGGCGTCCTGCAACCGCTTGTGCAAGCGGTTGGCGGCGCGCTGGCGCTCCTGGATCAGGACCTTACGGTGCCGCGTCAGGTCCCGCCGCTCCCAGATCGGCGCCGGGGGCACGAAACTGCCCCGCAGCAGTCCGTGCTCCAGCAGTTGGGCGATCCAGATGCAGTCCAGCACGTCCGTCTTCCGCCCCGGGACCTGCTTGATGTGGGCGGCATTGACCAGCAGGCACGTGAAGGCCTCCTCGAGCACGTAGAACACGGGCTTCCAGTACACCCCCGTGCTCTCCATCGCCACGTGGGTCACCCCGTGCGCCTCCAGCCAGTCGCGCAGCCGCAACAGCTCGGCGGCCGTCGTCCCGAACGTGCGCACGTGCTGCTCCCGCTGCCCCTTCGCCCCCGGCACGCGCACGCACGCCGCGACGGTGTCCCGGTGCACGTCCAGCCCACAGCCCCGCTCGATCTGCCGCTCCATGGCGCCGCCTCCTGGACCAGATCTCGCCGCCGCCCGGAGGAGCCTCCCTGTGCACGACTCTGCTCGGCGTGCTCAAACCAACGCGACAATGCGGGGTGCCGAAAGCTCCCACGTCAGACTAACTACGGACTCGCCGGTACCAAGGCGCAACGACGTTGCCCGAGCTACGGCTGGCGCGATGGTAGCCGATTTTCATGGTGCATGGGTGGGCCAGGGCCCATGAGGACTAACTACAATTCGACCACGGGATACGCTGACCTGCATAACACGGTGAGCCCTGCGAATTCCTGCAGCCTATCCCGACCCGGGACCGACCTCTCGGTTTAACCTCCAGTCCTTTCGAGTCAGCCCCTTGGCCCCGGTTGGGACAGTCTTCGCAGGCCCAGATAGACTGCGTGGTCCTGCAGTGGTTCCCGCCGTGGTTGGGTTTAGATGCGGCCGACCATGTCACGGGGTGAACATCCGGTCCACTGGGCTCCGCACCGCGGCGGGCCCGCGATTCAACACGTGCGTGTAGGTCATGGTCGTGCTCACGTCACGATGCCCGAGGGGCTCCTGCACGGTGCGGATGTCGTGGCCGTCCTCGAGCAGGTGCGTCGCGAACGAGTGCCGAAGCGTGGGGGGGCTGGCCCGCTTGGCGAGCCCCACTCGGCGGACGGCGTCCTTCCAGGGCGCGCTGGAGGACCGTCTCGTGCAGGTGGTGGCGTCGCCGCTGGCCCGTCACCCGGTCCCGGTAGATCCGCGTGGCGAGAAAGACCCACTGCCAGGCCCACTCCCGTCCCGCGTGCGGGTACTTCCCCCGTAGGGCGGTGCGAACCAGGTCGAGGAGACGGGGTTTGGGCGGGGTGACCGGGTGGTCTCCCGCACGGCGAATCGTTTCAGCAGGCTCGCCAGCGGCGCCTTGTAGACGGCCGACGCAAGCATGACCCGGTACCCTCCCTTAGGTGGGGGTAGGATAGCCAAACCATCACACTCGGGCAACGCAGGCGCGGCCGCGCAGGAATAACACGGTGACGCGGTTCACTGCAGGGAGCATGCCCCGGCGGTCGAGGCCCCGTCCCTCCCAGGAGCGCGGCGCTGTCGCTACGCGAGGGTGGGAATGTCGCCCCAAATGATGCGAGCCGTCACCAGAGGGTCACGCACCATCCCTCGGCTGCGGTCGACTCGACTCCGCGCCGGTGCCTGGTTCGCGAGCGGCGCGAGATCCTCTGGGAAGCGTGGCCGGGGGGTCCCGCCGCGCGTCAGCCGAGGCTGCCGGCGGCACCGGCGCCGTGCGCCAGGCGGTGTGTGGGAACCAAGACGCCGTGGTAGGAGCGACGGTCGGCGCGGCGCGGGCAGGGGGCCGCGAGGCGCTCGAGCAGCTCCAGGGGGTCCAAGACAGGCGCGAAACTCGAATGTCGTCGGCGTATTGCGCATGTCTCGCCCGCGCTGATCTCTACGCGAGGTGCGCTGTCGGGGGACCCACCGCGACGCCGCATGCGGGGCTATACTGACGGGGTGGACGCGTCCTCCGTCCGGCGATTCGTCGACCGCCCCTGGGACCTCCTCCGGGCGGCCAAGCGGCGCCACTGGGCGGAGGAGGTCGCCGCGCGCGGGCCCGAGGCGCCGCTACGGGCCTCCCGGGCGCTGTGGCTCCACATGCGGCGCGTCCGCCCGGACTGGCCCTCCGACGCGGAGCGGGCCGAGGATCTCGCGCACCACGTAGAGCTCAAGGGCTGCCTCGACCGAGCGGCTCGTGCCCTCGCCCGCCTCCCCGATCGGTGAGCTGCTCGCCGCGGTTCGCGCGGCGCTCGAGCCTTTCGGGGTCCGCTGGTACCTCTTCGGCGCCCAGGCCGCCATCCTCTACGGCGCCGCGCGCCTGACCGCCGACGTCGACATCACTCTCGACGTCGGGCCGCATCCAGTCGAGGATGTCCTGGCGGCCCTGGGGGCTCGACGCTTCGCGCCACGCGTTGGATCGCGGTGACCGGCAGCGCCGGGAATCCATGTGGAGCGAATCGATTCACGCGTGGCTCACGGAGCGAGCGCCACGGGCGCTCCGGGAGGCGTGAGGCACCGGACCGATGGTTGAGTCCTCGGCTCGCTTACGCATCGGGATCGACACCGGCGGCACGTTCACCGACGTCGTCGCGGTGGACGAGGCGACGGGCGAGGTCTTCGCGACCAAGACGCCGTCCAGGCCCGAGGATCCGTCGCTCGCGGTTCTGGAAGGGCTGCGGAAGGTTCTCCGGCTCGCCGGGGCGCCGGCCGGCGCGGTGGCCGCCGTCTCGCACGGGACGACGGTGGCGACGAACGCGCTTCTGGAGGAGCGGTTCGACGACCTCGGGCTGGTGACGACCGAGGGGTTCCGGCACGTTCTCGAGATCGCGCGGCAGAGCGTCCCGCAGGGTTACGGGAACTCCTACTTCTGGGTGAAGCCGGAGCGGATCGTGCCGCTCCACTGGGTGCGCGAGATCCCCGAGCGGATGAGCCACCGGGGCGAGGTCCTGCGGGAGTTCGACGAGGCGACGGCGGCCGAGGTCGCGCGCTGGTGCCGGCGAAAGGGCATCTCGGCGATCGGCGTGAGCTTTCTCCACGGCTACGCCAATCCGGCGCACGAGCAGCGGATGCGGGATGTTCTCGCCCGCGAGTACCCGGAGGCGCACGTCTCGCTCTCCTCCGAGGTCTGGCCCGAGTACAGGGAGTACGAGCGCACGGTGACGACCCTGGTCGACGCCTTCGCCAAGGGCCGCGTCTCCGGCTACGTCGAGCGGATCGGCGCGCGCCTGGCCGCGGAGCTCGGGCCCGGGGTGCCCTTTCAGGTGATGAAGTCCAACGGCGGCGTGATCTCCGCCCGCGAGGTGGTGAGCCACCCGATCACCACCATCCTGAGCGGGCCGGCCGCCGGCGCGCTCGGCGCGGCCTTTCTCGCCGGCGCCGCCGGCTTCGATCGCATCCTCACTATGGACGCGGGCGGGACCAGCACCGACGTCTGCCTGGTCGAGGGCGGTGAGCCCGGGCTCACCACCGACGGCGCCGTCGGCCGCTTCCCCGTCAAGGTGCCGATGATCGACCTCGTCACCGTCGGGACGGGGGGCGGCTCGATCGCCTGGCGCGCGCCCGACGGCGGTCTCAAGGTCGGGCCTGCCAGCGCGGGAGCGGAGCCCGGCCCCATGTGCTACGACCATGGCGGCACGCGGCCCACGGTGACCGACGCCCAGCTCGTCCTCGGTCGCATCCCGCCTCACCTCCTCGGCGGGGAGGTGCCGCTGTCCCTCGATCTCGCCCGGAAGGGCATCGAGGCGCTCGCCGCTGAGCTCGGTCTGACCCCAGAGCGCACCGCCGAGGGCATCCTCGAGATCGCGGCCTGGAACCAGGCCAACGCCGTCGAGCAGATGAGCGTCAAGCGCGGCCTCGATCCGCGAGACTACACGCTGGTCGCGTTCGGCGGCTCCGGGCCACTCCTGGCGGGCCGGCTCGTCGAGCTCCTGGGGCTCCGGGCGGCCTTGATCCCGGCCTCGCCCGGCACGGTCTCGGCGTTTGGCCTCCTCACGGTCGACCTCAAGAACGACTACGTCCAGACCGCGGTCGAGCATCACGCCCGGCTCGACCTCGGCCTCGTTAACGGCCACCTGGCGCGGCTCGAGGCGAAGGCGGCCGCGGCGCTCGTGCGCGAAGGCGTGCCGGAGTCGGCCCGCCGTCTGGTCCGCCTGGCCGACCTCCGGTACTTCGGCCAGGCGTGGGAGGTCTCCGTGGAGCTGCCGCCTGGCGCGATCGACGCCGCGCGCGCCGCCGAGACCGTGGAACGCTTCCACGCGGCGCACGAGAAGCGGTACGGCTACAGCTACCGGACCGAACGCCCGGGCCCGGCCGGGGCCCAGCACGGCGTCGAGTGGGTGAACTTGAGGGTCGTGGGCATGGGTCTCACCGAGCGGCCGACGCCACGAGCCTCCGCCGCGGGCGACGGGCGTGCCGAGCGCGCGCGGACGGCGACGCGGGCCGTCTGGTTTGAGGGCCGGGAGGTCGAGTGTCCCGTGTACGACCGCGCGCGGCTCCGGCCCGGCGATCGCCTGACCGGTCCGGCGATCGTGGAGGAGTTCGGCGCCACGACCGTCGTGTTTCCCGGCCAGCGGGTCGAGGTGGATCGGTTCGGCAATCTGGTCCTGACCCGCGCGGACGCGCGCGCCACGGCGGACCGGGCCGACGCCGGGACCGTCGCGACGCCAGCCGTCGCGACGCCGGAAGGAGTGTCGACCGGCCCCGGCCCCGGTGTCAAGGTCGACCCTGTCATCCTCCAGATCGTGCAGGGGACGCTGGCCTCGGTCGAGGCCGAGGTCGAGGCGGCCATCGAGCGAACCGCCCGGTCGCCGATGATCCGGGAGGCCCGCGACTTCCGGGCCGGCATCCACGACCGGCACTGCCGGAAGCTGACCGGCCGCTCGTACTCCTCCCTCGTCCAGCCGGTGGTGCGGGACTTCCCGCCGGAGACGATGCGGCCCGGCGACGTCTACTTCCACAACGACGTCTACGAGTCGGAGGGCGGGATCGGCCATCTCCCGGACCTCTGCGTGACCGTGCCGGTCTTCGATCCGCGTCAGGGGGACCGGGTGGTCGCGTTCGTCCAGGCGTTCGGCCACCACGACGACATCGGCGGCGCCGTGCCCGGCTCGATGCCATCCCACGCGACGAGCGCCCACCAGGAAGGCTTGATGGTCCCGCCGGTCAAGCTCTACGACGCGGGCCGGCCGAACCGGGACGTCCTCCGGATCCTCGTGCGGAACTCACGGCTTCCCGACAGCCTGCGCGGGGACCTCGACAGCGAGGTCTCGGCCTGCCGGCTCGGCGCCGCGCGGCTCGGCGCGCTCTTCATCCGGTACGGCGCGGCCCAGGTGGAGGCGTGCTTCGAGGCGATCCTCGCGCGGACGACCGAGACGTTCCGCCGGGAGCTTCTCGCCCGGATCCCCGACGGCACCCACGTCTGGGAGGATTACGCCGAGCACGACGGCGTCGACCCGCCCCGGCTTCACGCGCAGCGCATCACGATGACCAAGACCGGCGGCCGCCTGATCCTCGACTTCGCGGGCACGAGCCCCCAGGCCCGTGGTCCGATCAACCACGCGGGCAACTACGCCGACGGCGTGTTCCTGAAGAAGTGGCTCGCTCCGATCCTGCGCAACCTCGCCGACACGCCCGAGCGGATGGCCGAGCTGGACGTCAACGAGGGGGTCGTCCCGCTGATCGAGCTCCGGTTCCCGCCGCCCGGCACGCTCTTGACGCCGGTCTTCCCGGCCCCGACCAATGCCCGCACGTTCGTCATCCTGCGTCTCCTCGGGGTCCTCGCCGGCGTGCTCGCCAAGGCCACCGGGGGGCGGATGCCGGCCGACCAGGAGACGATCCGCTACACGGGCTTCCACGGGATGGATGCGCACGGCGAGTTCTACCTCATGCGCGAGGTGCTCGGGGGCGGATCGGGCGGCCGGCACTACGCGGACGGCTCCGACGTCGTGCACATCGTGCCGGACAGCAAGAACCTCCCCGTCGAGTTCACCGAGACGCGCTTCCCGCTCCGGGTCGAGCGGCTCGCCCTGGCGATGGACTCCGGCGGCGCGGGCCGTCGGCGCGGCGGGCTCGGCTACCTGAAGGAGGTCCGCACCCTCTCCGACGGCTACTTCCTCTCGGTCGCCGACCGCTCGATCCTCTCGTGCTGGGGGCTCGAGGGCGGTCGGGCGGGGCAGCCCTTCCGGGTGACGGTGGATCCGGGCGGCGCGGGGGAGCGTGTCCTGCCGGGCCTGGTCGACGACGAGCCCATTCCGGCCGGGACCCTCGTGCGCATCGAGACGACCGGCGGGGGCGGCTGGGGCGATCCGCTCGAGCGCGAGCCGCCACGGGTGGTCCTCGACGTGATCCAGGGCAAGGTGTCGGCACGGGCAGCCCGCGAGGAGTACGGCGTGGTCCTGATCTTCGACCCGAACGGCGCGGTGAGGCTGGACGCGGACGCCACGGCGGCGTTGCGCCAGCGGCTCCGCGAGGCGCGCGGCCGGCTGCCGTTCTTCGATCGCGGACCGGGCTACCGGCGCCTCGCCGGGCGGGACCAGGCAGACGTGGACGGGGTCAGACTTTGACTTCTGAACAATTCGGGTTTGGCCCGCGAGAATCCGGCGCCGCGACTCACCAACGAAAATGTTGAGAAGTCAAAGTCTGACCCCATGAAGCCCTCCGTCTTCGAGTACACGGCGGTCCAATCGATCGACGAGGCCGTCGCCGAGCTCCGGCAGCACGGCGACGCGGCGAAGCTCCTCGCAGGCGGCCAGAGCCTCGTCCCGCTCCTGAACATGCGCCTCGCCGCCCCCGAACGGTTGATCGACCTCAACCGGGTGGCGGAGCTCGCGTACATCACCGCGCGGGCCGGCGGTCTCGCCGTCGGGGCGATGACCCGCCAGCGGGCCGTGGAACGGAGCGCGCTCGCGGCTGCGCACGTCCCCCTCCTGAGCGACGCGCTCCCCTGGGTGGGACACTTCCAGATCCGGAACCGCGGCACCCTAGGCGGGAGCCTGAGCCACGCCGACCCGGCCGCCGAGCTCCCGGCGGTGGCCGTGTGCCTCGACGCTCGCTTCACCGCCCGGGGGCCGGCGGGCGAGCGGACGCTCGCCGCCGAGGAGTTCTTCCGGACCCAGCTGACCACGGCCCTCGCGCCGACGGAGCTCTTGACCGAGGTCTGGTTCCCCGCGACCCCCGCGAACGCGGGCTCGGCCTGGCTCGAGCTGGCCCGCCGCCACGGGGACTATGCGCTCGTCGGCGTGGGGGCGGTCGTGACGATGGGGGGCGACCGGATCGAGGAGGCGCGGCTCGCCCTGACCGGGGTGGGGGATCGGCCCATCCGCGCACGCGAGGCCGAGGCACGGCTCGCCGGGGAGGCCCTCACGCCGAGCGTGCTCGCCGAGGCTGTCGAGCTGGTCCAGCGGGCGATCGATCCCGGCAGCGACATCCACGCGACCGGGGCGTACCGGCGCCACGTCGCCGGCGTGCTCGTCGGGCGGGCGCTCCGGATCGCCGTGGCGCGCGCGACCGGAGCCGAGCGTGCCTGACCGCCGGGCTCGGCTTGGGGTGTGGGGGGTCCAGAATGACACCAGCCCCAATCCTGGTGCGTCTACGGGTCAACGGGCGCGGTTACGGGGAGCCGGCGCCGCCGCGCCTTCTGCTCTCCGACTTCCTCCGCCACCGCCTCAGGCTGACCGGCACCCACGTCGGGTGCGAGCACGGCGTGTGCGGCGCCTGCACCGTGCTCTTCGTGGCATCATGTCGACTTCTTCCAAGTAACGTCTTCAGGCCGGTGAACTGGCCGTGGGCACTGTATGCCACCACGTCGACTTGCGGGGTCAGCCGCTTCATCCCATCTGCCCAATCGCGGTCCGGTATGCACGCCAGTCGATGCCCAGCTTCCGCATGCGAGCGCGTAGCGTGTGTGGGTTGATTTGAAGGGCGGTAGCTGCGCCAAAGGGCCCTTCAATTCGGCCCCGGGTCTTGATGAGCGCGGCTTCAATATGCTGTCTCATCGCGGTGTCGAGAGGGGCCAAGCCGGACGATGGCAACCCTTCGACAGGCGCGACGCGACCGGCTGCCGAGAGGAGGCCCACCACGATCGGGGAGACCCCCGGTGAGACGCCGAGAGCGGTCTCCACCTTGAGGGATTGGCCCTCGCCCAGGATCGCCGCACGATCGATCACGGTCTGAAGCTCGCGGACATTTCCCGGCCACGGATAGGCCAGGAGCGCCGCGATATCGTCGGGCGCCGGCATCCGAGGGGCCAGACCGAATCGAATAGCGGCGCGCTCGGCGAAATGTCGCGCCAGCGCGGGAATGTCCTGCCCTCGTTCCCGGAGCGGCGGCAACAGGATCGGAAAGACCGCGATGCGGTACCACAGGTCTTCGCGGAACCGGCCTTCCCGGATCATCAGGGTTAGGTCTTGGTGAGTGGCGACCACGATTCGGACGTCGACTCGGATCTGAGCTCTGGCGCCCACGCGCTCGAGGTAGCCGTCTTGCAGGATGCGGAGGAGACGGATCTGCGCCGCGTGCGACAGCTCGCCGATCTCGTCCAGAAACAGAGTGCCGCCATCGGCGCGCTCGAACCACCCCTTGTGCTGGTCGGTCGCTCCCGTGAAGCTGCCGCGCTCGTGGCCGAAGAGCTGGGAGTCGATCAGCTCGGAAGGGATCGCCCCGCAGTTGACGCGGATGAAGGGTGCTGCTGCTCGAGCGGACTGAGTATGAATCGCCCGTGCGATCACTTCCTTGCCGGTTCCGGTCTCGCCCAGGATGAGCACGGGAAGATCCGACCGGGACACCAGCTTGACTCGCTCCATGACGGGCTGGAGGCCGGCGTCGGCTCCAATCAGGGTGTCGGCCAGTTCCTTTCGTCCCAGCCGGCTCAGGAGCGACTGCTTGTCCGCCTCGGCTGCCTCGCGGAGCGCGCGCAGCTCGCGAAGCCGCCGATCGTTCTCGAGGGCGACGGAAAACGGCTCGAGCAAGGCCCGGCCCATCAGGCGATGACGCGGCTCGAAGCGTACGCTGGGAGGCGCCTGCAGAAGGAGGACGCCGATCCGGCCCTCCTGACTCACGAGGGGCCCGGCGAGGATCTCAGCCTCGACGCCGCTCGGGACGAGCTTCCGCAGAGGGTCGACTCCAGAGGGAGGCCAAGCGACTGCCGTCAGCTCCTGGCGTTGGGACCATACGAGCAGCTTCCTCATCTCGCCTGGCGCGAGAGCAGCGCGACCATCGGAGGGGGTTGCGGACCGCGCGTGCGGCCCGGCAGCCACGGTCTCGACACAGGAGCGGCCGGTGTCGATCTCCCGCACGATGATGCGCTGGATCGGCAGGTGGCGGATCAGCATCCGGGCGATGGTCGCGGTCGATTCGTGGAGCTCGATGTGCCGGCACGCCTCTCGCCAGACGCCTAGTAGAACCGAGTCGAAAGGTGTCATGGGTTTGGTCTCTTTGACCTGCTCCTCTGGCAGACAATCATCCTTGCATGCGTCACGGTAAATCCATCCTATATCATAGGTTTGACCTAGCATATATCACGGGTCGAGCCGGCGAACCAGCGCGACCTCCGTAAGTACGCAAAGTTGGCCGGAGGGTGCATCGTGGCACGAGTGTTGCTCGACCTCTCCGTGATGTGAGGCGTGACGCAAACACTCTTGTGGACATCGCCGCGGTCGTTGTTCTGGCGCGGCTGATGCGAACGCAGGGTCGGCCCAAGACATGAGCGTGCTGACAGCCTTCTTCGCCGCCTGGCGCCGCGCGCCGCCTCGGGGCCTCCCCCCCGCTGAGGAGAGGGCGGGCATACGTCTCCTCGCCGCGCCGGTCCGTGCGCCGGAGACGCCGGTCGAGCGATTGCTCGTGGAAACCCTGGCCGCCAAGGGGCCACTGTCCCGGCCCGCCCTCGTGTCACTCGCGGCACTCGCCCTTTACCAGCAGGAGCTCGCCCATGGCGGCTGGGTCGCCGATCTCGGCTTCTTCGGCGAGGGCCTCTTTGTCCGCGAGGTCACTCGCGCGCTCGAGGGCGCCCGCGACGTCCTTTGGGAGATCGAGAACCCCGGCTATTGTCGCGGCTGATCCGCGCGCCATCCGGCGCGCTTGGCCGACTTCCCGGACGCGAATCCAGGCATCAGCGCCAGTGCAATCCCCACGAATCCCAATTTCGGCGTCGCCCGACCCATGATCGGTCCTCGTGGCGGAGACGGTGGCGGCCACGATCAAGAACTTGACTATCTTGCTCGGGGTGCCTCGCCCGCCGCAGGTCGGCTCGGGAGCCTGAACGGAGACGCGGGCCCGACCAATACGGGGGACTGCTCGAGCGTCCTGAATCCCTGACGGACGCCGTCATCTCGCCTGGCGACAGTCCGGGTGCGCCACGCGTATCCGGGCTGTCCGCCCTTCTTCCGGATGTCCTGAATGTTGGAGAGGTGCCACATACCGCGGGAGCGACCACGACCTTCGTTGCGAACGCTCGACGGGACGCGATAGGATGTCGTCGTCACCACAGGAGGAGATGAATGGCCGACCATCTGGTGCCCCCGCACGGCGGGAAGCTTGTGAGCGGGCTCGTTCATCCCGAGCGAGCCGCCGAGATCAAGCTGGCCTCTCGGGACTGGCCCTCGTGGGATCTCACGTCCAGGCAACTCTGCGATCTGGAGCTGCTCGTCACCGGTGGTTTCTCTCCGCTTTCTGGATTCCTGAACCGCGCGGAGTACGAGGCTGTGTGCACGTCCATGCGGCTCGCGGACGGCACGCTATGGCCCATTCCGGTGGTCCTTGACGTCCCGGAAGCGACCGCACGGCAGTTGGGAGCGAGGACCTCCTTGGCTCTCCGGGATCCCGAAGGCGTGCTGTTGGCGGTCCTCCACGTGGACGAGGTATGGGAACCGGATCGGGTCACCGAGGCCGAGGCCGTGTACGGGACCACCAGCAGGGACCATCCAGGCGTCGCACACCTGCAGGGGCATACTCATCCCTACTACATCGGGGGGCGACTCGAGGGCGTTCAGCTGCCGATCCATTACGACTTTCGTACTCTGCGCCTCGCCCCCTCGGAGCTCCGAATGGAGTTCGTTCGGCTCGGCTGGCG
>Ga0114129_10013991_pt1 | contig 11430 bp, 10 predicted proteins | sample RhiMetdeltSRZDD1_FD_80071 | JGI IMG/M metagenome (GOLD analysis project Ga0114129, IMG submission 80071) | Populus rhizosphere microbial communities from Tennessee, USA - Rhizosphere MetaG P. deltoides SRZDD1 (version 2) (version 2) | ecosystem: Host-associated > Plants > Roots > Rhizosphere >... | reverse complement strand
TCTTCCGTCAGCCGCTGCAGATGATCGAGCGTCCAGTCCTCTGTGTACTGCCGGATCGGGCTCGAGCCGATGAACGTGCAGCATTCGATGACGACGCCGGTGCGCTGCGCGATCTCGACGATCGGCGTGATGTCGGCGAGCATGGTCCGCGCCGCGCAATTGGGCCGTACCCGCAGCTTCGCGGCGTCGATCTCGCGCGCCAGCCGTTCGACGTCCCGCGCGACGTGCGGACCCGCGCCCGGCAGGCCGATGTCGGCCGTGTCGATGCCGAGCGCGTCGATGAGGTGCAGGATCTGCAGCTTCTGATCGATCGTCGGCGTGCGCACACTCGGCGACTGCAGACCGTCGCGCAGCGTCTCGTCATCGAGCATCACGGGGGCGAGCGGAGCGGCCGTCGGCTCGACGGTGTTCCAGTCGTAGATCAGACGGTGCAAGACGTCCTCATCTCAGCCTGATGCTGAGCGTCGTCCATCCGGCCCCGACGATGAGGCCGGTCCAGATCGTGGACATGATCCAGCCGTCGCGGACCGACTGCGCCATGACGACGTCCATGCCCGGCTCGGCGCCGCCGCGCAGCTCGTACTCGGCACGCTTCTGCAGGTACTCGCGCGCGCCCCGCGAGACGTAGAGATCGAAGAAGGCGTTGAAGACGGCGATACCGATGACGAGCCAGAGCACCGCCATCAGCCGCCGCGACACGTCACGCTCCCGCGCCGAGGTAGCGGATGACCATCACCGTGATGTCGTCGCTCTGCGCGGCGCCGCGCGTGAACACCCGGACGTCGGCGATGATGCGATCGACGATCGTCTGCGCGGTCGCCTCGGCGAGCGACATCGCGATCGCCTGGAGGCGGGCGTCGCCGAATTCCTCGCCTTCCGTGTTGAGGGCCTCGGAGACGCCGTCGCTGAAGATGATGATCGTATCGCCCGAATCGAGCCGCACCGTCTCCTGGCCGTACGGCGCGAACTCGAGCAGCCCGACGACCGGGCCGCCGGCCTCGAGATGCCGCAGCCCGCGTTTGCCGATGACCATCGGCGGATTGTGACCGGCGTTGCAGTACGTCAGTTGTCCGTCGGAGGCGACCACCCCGAACATCAGCGTGACGAACCGGGATTCCAGTCCGCGCCGGCACAGCGCCTTGTTCATGTTCGCGACGGCGGCAGCCGGGCCGTCGGCGAGCAGGGCGTGCGAGGCGAACATCCCTTGCATCAGCGCGCTCATGAGCGCCGCCGGCGGACCCTTGCCCGCGACGTCGCCGAGCGTGAATCCGAACGACGCGCCGGGATCGTCCAGGTAGTCGAAAAAATCTCCGCCGATCGAGCGGCAGGGAATGCTGGCGGCGGCCGCTTCGACGAAGCCGAGACTGGCGCGCGGCTTCGGCAGCAGCGCCTGCTGAATCTCGGCCGCGATGCGCATCTCCTGTTCCATGCGGCTCTTCTCGATCTTCTCGCGGTACAGACGCGCGTTCTCGATCGCCACGGACGCCTCGGCGGCGAGCGTCTCGAGCCCGGCGCGCGTCGCGTCCGAGAGCAGCGTGCCCTTTTCGCGGCTGTCGAGGTAGAGCACGCCGATGCGGCGATCCTCGGCGCGCGCGTCGGCCGACTCCACGTAGTGGACGTAGTTCAGCGGCACGCACACGACGTGGCGGATGCCGAGCGCGACGGTGCCCATGTGCACGTCCGCAAAGCCGCTGTCGAGCAGGTCGGCGACGACCTTCGTCTTGCCGACGCGATAGACCTCTTCCGGAATCTTCCGGCTCGTCGCGAACGTGCTGTCGGTGAGCGTCTGCTTCGCCTTCCCGCGCGCGAGCTTGAACTCGAGGCCGCCTTCGTTGCCCACGAGCATGATGAACGCACGCTCGGCGCCGGAGATCTCGATCGCCGCGTCGAGCACGAGCGCCAGCACTTCCTGGAGCACGCGGCCGGATCCGAGCGCGCGAAAGCCTTCGAGGAGCGCCGTGATCTGCCGCAGGTCGTCGCGCGCGCCGGTCGTCGACCGGTTCGACAGGCTCTGCTCGTCGCCGGCCGCGAGGAACACGAGATCCGCGCCGCCGCCGCGCCCGAGCCGCACGCGATCGCCCGACCGAAGCTCACATTCGGTGACCGGCTCGCCGTTCACGAACGTGCCGTAGCGCGATTCGCGATCGCGGAGCAGGAAGCGGCCGTTGTCGGCGACGATCTCCGCGTGCTCGCGCGACACTTCGCTGCCGCCGAGACGGAGATCGTTCGTCTCGCGGCGCCCGATCGTGAAGGGCATGCGGTCGAGCACGACGATCCGCTCGCCGAGCACGTCGCGAACTTCCAGCCGGGGATCAGGCATGAGTCAACCGATCAGTCTACACGAGGCCGCAGGCCTACCGTCGCCGCCAGAGCCACCACACGACCACCGCCGCCAGCATGAAGCCGGCCCAGCCCAGATACATCGTCGAGGCGCCCTCGGTCAGGGCCGGCGGCAGCAGCCACAGCCCCAGGGCGATCACGGCGATCAGCAGCAGCACGCCGGGGGTCACCAGCGACCGGCGCCGACCCGCCGCCGGCCGCGATGGCGCGGCGGGAAGATCCGTGGGCGTCCCGCATCGGAAGCAGACGATGGCTTTGTCGGCGATCTCCGTGCCGCAGGCGCGGCACTTCACGGCCGCACCTGTGATAGACACTCACTGACACGTGAAGCACGCGCCATCCGACGTTTCATGATTCCGCTTCGCGACGTCATCCCCTCCCGGACGAGGCCCTGGGTCACGCTGGCGCTCATCGGCCTCAACGCGCTGATCTTTACGTACGGACTCACGCTCGAGCCGGACGCCCGCACGCATCTCTTCTTCACGTACGGGCTCGTGCCCGCCGACGTCTCATGGACGTCGCCCCTCACGTCGCTGTTTCTGCACACTGGCTGGCTGCACCTCGTTGGCAATCTGCTCGCCCTCTGGATTTTCGGCGACAACGTCGAAGACCGGATGGGCCACGGCAGATTTCTGGGCTTGTATCTTCTCTCAGGCGTGGCCGGCGCTCTCGCCGGCGCGTGGATGAGCTCCGGGCTGTCGGTGCCGATCGTCGGCGCGGGCGCGGCTGTCGCGGGCGTCGCCGGCGCGTACTTCGTGCTGTTCCCGCATTCGCGCGTCCTCGTGCTCCTCCCGCTCGTGGTGAAGATCGACGTCATCGAGGTGCCCGCGCTGCTCATTGCGGCCTTCTGGGCGGTCCTGCAGATCGTGGGCGATGGTGGGCGCCTCGTCGTGTCGGCGGGCGATTCCGCGTTCATCCTCTGGTCGCACGTGGCGGGTGCTGCGACGGGTGCCGTCGCCGTCTGGATTTTCCGGCGGCCCGAGCGGCTGTCCGTTGAATGGTGGTCAGCGTCCCGTTTTCCGCCGGACGTCTCTCGACACGAGTGACAGCTCGATGATCAACTTCTCGAACTCGCGATCGAAGTCGTCAGGCTTCATGGTGGGACGTTTGCGGCGCAGCTCGTCGACCTGCTCGGTGAGCACCTTCTGACGTTCCAGCATCTGCTGGATGGCCGGATCCGAGGAGGTCGGCAGCGCGACCGCATCGAGGTACGTCAGGCCGGCGATCGTGCCGCCCGGCCCCTTGCCCGCCGCGTCGCGGCCAACGCCATCGCCGGTGTCATCGAACACCGCGTGCTCGGTCACCATGTGGTTTTCCTGCTCGTAGTGCTGCGCGACCAGCCGCGACGCGTACGTGAACGCTTCGAGCAGCGAGATGCGGCCGTTCTTGTCGACGTCGGCGTCCTCGGCGGTGAGCGCGCGAATGAAGGCGTCGGGAAAGAACGTGTGGAATCGCTGGGCGTTGCTGTTGGTCGCCGTGATGACGACGCGGCCGGGGGCGGCCAGCCCCTTCAAATACGGGAAACTCGCGCTCGTGCTGTCGACGATCGCCATCCGTCCGGCAATCGGCTTGAGCAGCGCCGCCCAATCGGCGACGCTGAGATCCGGTCCCACGAGATTGAATTTCGCCTCGTCGCCCTGACCGCCGCCATGGCCAATCAGCAGCACGAAGAGAAAGTCGTCGGCCTTGAGCTGTTTCGCCAGCCCGGCGAACACGGCCTTCACGTTCTCGGCGGTCGACCGCTGCTCCCCGTCGCGCGGCTGTTCGGTCAGGAGCGAAACGTGCGACTTGTCGATCTTGAATCGATCGACGAGCAGCTTGGCCAGGCTGTCGATCCACTGGCGATGGAGCGTCGCGTACTGGTCCTCGCCCGACGCGCCCTGGACGAGCACGGCGTAGCGCTCGCCCTGGGCGTGCGCCGTGGCCGGGACGGTCAGGAGGACGAGAGACAGGAAGGCTCGAACGGCGCGCACGTCAGTCCTTCCCAATCGCAGCGAGCAGCACGTCCTGCGCGCGCGCGAACGTCGGGGCTTCCTTGAGCGCGAGCAAGGCGGATCGGCGCGCTTCGTCGCGGCGGCCGAGCTTCAGGAGCGCCTCCGCGGCGTCGGTGTGCGCCTCGGCGAGATTCGGCGGGCCGCCGGCGATCGCCGCCTGGAACTCGACGAGGGCAGGCGCGGCCTCGCCCTTCTCCATCAGCCGGCGGCCGAGCTGCGTGTGCGCCGACACGTCGAACGGATCGAGATCGGCGATGAGGCGCAAGGCGAAATCGCGATCCGCGCTCGCATCCGGTCCGCTCGCGAACGTGGCGAGCCGGCGCGCCTGATTGACGTTGGCGTGGTCGTAAGTGAGGAGCTGCCGCAGTTCGCGGCGGACGCGGGCCGTGTCTCCCTCACGCTCGGCAATCTGGGACAACAATGCGCGCGGGCTGCCGTCGCCGCTGGCCTCCGGCGCCAGCTGCGCGGCTTTTTCGAGGGGTGCCTTGGCGGCCGCCGGCTGGTTCGCCTTGAGCAACGCCGCCCCCAACGCGATCTGGCTGTAGAAGTTGCCGGGCGCCGACGCGGCGCGCGCCGTGAGCCCCGGCAAATCGTCCGACTCGACCTGACGCGGAGGATCGCCCATCGCCGCGCGAAGCGCGCCGTACCGCTGATCGACGAACGTCTTGAACGACGCGTCGACCGCGTCGACGCTCTTGCCGAACGCCTTCGCGAACGCGTCGGCGTCGTTCGCGCCGTCGGCATACGCCAGGAGGAGCGTCCGCAGTCCGGCATCGCCGTTCAGTTCGACCAGGTGTTCGACGACGAGCGACGCTTCGAAGTAGGCCAGGGCCAGAAGCTCCGGACGCTTGAAGGCGTCGGGAAGCCCCTTCACGCCGAAATTGCGGCCTTTCGCGAGCTGGCGGCCGTACTCGAGCGTGAGCTCGCGACCCCACGCCGGCTGGCGGCGGTGCTCCTCGAACGTCGAGATCCCTTCGGTCAGCCACCGCGGCACGCGGTACTTCGAGAGCTGCAGCGTGAAGACGTGCGCCATCTCGTGCCACAGCGTCGCCTGCCAGCTGAATTCGCCGGGCGGTCTCGCCTTGGGCGAGTCCATGGTCACGACACGTCCGAAGCACGCGCCCAGCGCGCCGACGAGGCCGGGCAGCCCGAGCGTGCGCACGGCGAAATCGTCGTGCACCGGGAACACTTCGATCAGGATCGGGCCTGCGGGTTTGAAACCGTAGCGCGCGACAAACGTCTTGTACGCTTCTGCGCCGAGCGAGAGCGCGTACGGCCGCAGCACGGCGGATTCGTCTTTCGAAAACTTGAACACGAGATCGCCGGCGTCGATTACGTCGAACTTCTCGAGCGAATCGAGCAGGTCGAGCAGGTTCTTCGTGACGCGATTACTTCGGTCGTAGCTCCACGCCAGCTCGAGCGCGACTCGCGCCTCCTTCTCGTCGCCGGTGCGAAGCAGGTACAGCCCGAGATCGACCTGCGCGTCGGGATCTTCGGAGTCGATTTGCGTGGCCTTGCGCGCGAACGCCGCGGCCTCTTCGAACCGGTAGTGGCTCGCCGCACGCTGCCCAGCCAGCCGATAGCTCAACGCCGTCATTGGGGGCGCCACTCCGCTCGCCGTGATCGCGGGTTCGACCGCTGCGGCGCCGCCGCTCTCGTACGCCAAGGCGGCCCGCAACGCCGCTTCCTCGGGCGTCCCCGGCCGAACCTTTTTGAGTTGATCGAGCGTCGCCTGCGCCGCCTGAAGCTCGTCGGTCTCGAACGCGCGCTCGGCACTGAGCACGAGCACGGCTGGATGATTTGGCGCGATTTTTCGAGCAGCCTCGAACTCCGCGCGCGAGAGCTCCGGCTCGTCGTCCGCGTACGCACGGGAGAGACCGACGTGTGCCGGCACCCACGCCGCATCGGCTTCGAGCGCCCTGCGGTAGTTCGTGGCCGCGTCGTCGGGTTGATGGAATTGCAGGAACAGGTCCGCGTATTCGGTTTGGATGTCCGCGCGCGCGACCTTCTCGATTTCCTTGTACGCGTCGTTGGCCAGCTGGAATTCGCGGACGCCGCGGGCCGCACGCGCGAGCCGGAAGTAGTCGTCGGTGCTGTTCAGGACGCGGTTCTGTGACAACGGCAGGAGCAGCTTCCGCGCCCGATCCCGGCGTCCCCGCGACAACTCGAAGAGCCCCAGCTCGAGCGCGGCGTCGCCGCCCGGACTCGCGGCAAGCGGTTCCAATCGCGCGCGCGCTTGATCGAATCGGCCTTCGAAGATATCGAGGAGCGCCGAGGCCAGCTCTCGCGGTGCTGCAGGACCGGACGCGCTCTGCACCAGCCGGCGCGCGTCATCGACCGCGCCATGCGCCAGGGCCGTCGTCACCTGCTGCGCGAGCGTCTGCGTCTGCCCACGGCCCTGGGCGCCTGCCGTAATCGCGGCCAGCGTGAGCGCAACGGTGAGTGTGCTGAACCGGACGAACGATCGCGATGCGTGCATGGAAATCTGACTGCTATGGACCGTCTGACGGGCTGACCCGCGTTTCGGCCGGTGCGACGAGCCCGAGCGCCCGGTCCTCAAATCGTACTCGCGCCCAGAGCACGATGCCAAACAACACGAGGATCACCGGACCGGTGACGCGCGCCCCGACCATCATAGCCGTGCCCACGAGCTCTCCCACCACGGCGATGTAATTCGGATGGCGGACGTAGCGATAGGGCCCGGTCGCGACCAACGGCAGGCCGGGAACGATGAGCACCCGGAACGACCACCGCTCGCCGAGCGCGCGAATAGCCGCGTACTTCAATGCCTTGCTCGCCACGAACAGCACCACACCGGACGCGAACCAGGACGGACCCGCTTCTGTCGCGGCTGCGGGCGTGCTTGGGAGGGCCGCCGCGCGATAGAGACCTTCGATTCCCATGATGACGAATGAGGAGGGATAGAGCGCCGCGAGCGCCCACAGGACGTCGCCTGGCGGTTCGATGGCGCCCTTCGCGCGCAGAGCCCGCTCGTGCCGCCACGAGATTCGGGTCTCGGCAATCAGCAGACCGATGATGACCGCAAGCACGAACGCGACGGTATTCACGCGGCATCCCCGGCGTACCAAACGGCGCGCTCGACCAGACGCGGCGCCAGCGTGGCGCCCATTGCCGCCAATTCAATGGCCACGGGCGAGTCGACCAGCCGGCGGACGAATCGATTGAATCGCACCTTCGGTCCGAGCTCCTCGTGCCGCGCCGCCGCCAGCCGCGCGACGGCGCCGGCGAAATCGCCGTGCTCGAGCGTGCGCAGCGCTTCCACCGCCGCCAGTTGGGCGCTTCGCATCGCCAGCGACAACCCATCGCCGGTCATCGGATCGACGAAGCCAGCGGCGTCGCCGGCGAGGAGCAGTCCCGGGACGCCCGGCGCGCGCGCGTCAACGGCCAGCGGACCGAGCACGCGCACGCTGCCTGCGAAGTCGGCGCGATCGAATCGCCGCGCGATCGCCGGGTCCCGGTCGATGGCCCGCCGGACGATCTCAATCGGCGATCGCCCTTCCGGACGCGGACCCGTGACGACACAGACGTTGCACGCGCCGCCGGCGAGCGGCGCGATGCCGAGGTAGTAGCCCGCACGCACGTGCATCTCGCCAAGATCGCCGACGCCCTCGATCCCGTTTGCGTACACGCCGAAAGCCCATCGTCGCGGCCAGGCTGGATGAGCGGCGAGCGCAAGCGATCGCGCGATCGTGGAGTGCCGTCCGTCAGCCGCGATCGTCATCGTCGCCGGCATCCTGATTGACGTTTCGCCGGCTCCGCGACGATCGAGTGAGAGACCGCGCACGAGGGGCCGGCCATGGGCGCCGTCGAGCAGCGCTCGCCGCGCGATCAATCCGGACTCGAATCTTGCGCCCGCAGCAATGGCCTGGTCGAGCAGCCACGCGTCAAGATCGGTTCTCGTCAGCGCCAGACCGGCCTGCTGTCCCGGATAGCGCGCCTCGACGCGCTTCCGTCCGCCCGTGACGATCATGCCAGCCAGCGGCTTCGCGGTCTCGAGCGGACCGCCCGTGAGTCCGAGCGAGGCGAGCAGTCGAATGGCACCCGGGTTGAGCGTGTCGCCGCACAGCTTGTCGCGGGGAAACGTCTCACGATCGACGACGAGCACGCGGGCTCCGGCGCGTGCGAGGACGAGGGCGGCAATGGAGCCCGCCGGTCCTCCACCTGCAATTAGCACGTCGAGCATGGCGTGTGCTGTTTAGAGGATCGCACGAGTCGAGGCTTGAGGCTTGGGGCTCGCCGCGATCAACTATCGCGCCGGTTGCAGCAACACGTCCCAGGTCGGCCTGGTCGATCCATCGCGAAACGCGACGCCGCGAGGCAGGTACGGCGTGTGGTCGGCATCGTCCATACGCGCGTAGTCGTAAGACAGCGAGACGACGCCATACACCGAAAGGGATTGCACTTCGCCACGCTCGCTGATCCCATTGCTGTTTACGTCGCGCCACAAGCCGAGATGCGCGAGCTCGGGCCCGGAGAGGTGGCCGTCACGATCGTCATCGAGTGCGCGCATCGCGTCGTATCCGTTCTCCCAGAACATCCAGAACGTCACGCTGCCGAAGAGCTGCAAGCCGGACCTGATCTCGCCGCGGCCGATCTGGTCGTAGACCAGCCACGCCGCGTCAGATGAAATCCATGTCCACAACGCCGGTCCAGCCATCCGCGTCGAACGTCACAGTCTTGTCGCAACCGACGACCTCCGCGAGAGATATGTGGTCGCGCAAGGGAATCGCGACAGGCGTGATCGGACGAGGAATCCGTCGAATTCGCTCCTGGCGCTCACGCAACGAGGCAATCTCGGCGGCGTCCTTCGACGAATCGAGAAGCGGAATCAGATAGTCAATCGCCTCCGCTGCAACGTACATGTTGGCTGAACGAATGACGTCACGATACGTCGCCATCGCGCTCGCCTTGTCGCCAGCTTGCTCGAGACACCAGCCGAGGCTCAGTCGCGCGATGTCGTGGTTCTGATTGATCTCGAGCGCCTTCCTGAAGTGCTCGATCGCGGCCTTCAGGTGGGCGGCGGCGGCTGCCTGCTTGACGGGATCGCTGGTCGATTGCACGCGAAACGGCACGTAAGGCGCGCTCAGTTCCACGAACGGCCACTGATTGTTTGGAGCAGTTCGTTCTCGAGCTGCCAGCACCGTTCCGGTCTTCTGCGAGTACGCCATCGCGTGCGCGCGTCCGATGTTGATCTGAACCCAGGAATCCGTGGGCCGTTCCTTGGCGATGACCTCGAGATTCGCGACTAGTCGATCGATAGGAACTTGCTCGAGATCGAAGGGCGCGTACGTCGCTTCCAAGGGCCACGCAGAGAGCAAGGCGGCGACGAGAACGATGACGCGGGCGATGCTTCGCATCGGATCAGTGTAGCGGCCGGCCGAACCGCTTGCGGCCGACGATCGCCGGCTCGAGCAGGAGCAGGTTGTGCCGGGCCTTGCGGGTGTCGAGCGCGACGATGGCGCGACCGCTCGGCGTGAACGCGAGCCCTTCGGCTTTGCCATCGATCTTCCGAATCCGCCAGCACGCCGTCAGTGAAGCCGTCCCGCCACCGGGCGCGAGGTCGTCGAGGCGCGCGATCGATCCTGACTTGTCGCTGAGGAGGTACAGCCGGCCATCCGCCGCGACTTCGAGGTCACTGAAGTCGGCGCAGGCTTTCGCGAGGGTCTTGTCGGGCCACCAGACCGCAAGCGCGACGTAGCGGTGGTCGCCGGCAGCGATGGGCCAACGGGCACCGTCCTTCAGCTGCACGCCGCGGACGAAGCCGCGCGAGCGCGCACCGCGCGGACCGAACTCGATGAAAGCCGACGGGCGCTTTTCCTTGGCGACGAGCAAGTGACCACCGCGGAGGAAGACGGCCCCTTCTCCGCGCGATCCATCCGGATCCGACCACGAGCGCGCCAGCTCGTCACGACCGGGGACGTCGAGCGCGATCGAGGCCACGACACGCGACGCCGCGATATCTGCGAGCTCTGCGCGCGGCGGCGTCTCCTGAAGGAGCAGCACGCGGCCGGCGCCGTCAGCGCAGACCGCTTCGATTTGCGGATCATGCTTGGGGAGCCGCGAGCCCGTGAGGCGCGCGATGCTGGTCTTTCGCCAGTCGAGCCTCGCAGAGTCTTTTCGGGGTAGCCGGGCCCACGCCGCGACGGCAACACGGTCGCCAATCGCAAAGAGCGACATCACGCCACGTCGTCCACGCAGAAGACAGACGCCAGAGACTTCGCGAAGCGGCACGTCGACCACCCTCCGCACGCGAAGCCGACGCTTTTTCGCCATTGACCACGGTTGCCAGCCAGACGCCGGCCTAGAGTCGTCCCAGCACCAGCGCGCTGTTCTTCGATCCGAAGCCGAGACAGTTGCACAGCGACGCCTCGGCCTGCGTTTCGCGCGCTGTGTTGGGGATGAAATCGAGGTCGCAGTCCGGGTCCTGATCGGTCAGGTTGATCGTCGGCGGCAGGACGCCATACGTCATCGCGAGCGCCGCCGTCACCACGCCGGCTGCGCCGCTCGCACCCTGAGGGTGCCCGATCATCGACTTCGTGGAGGATCCTGGCAGCCGCTCGGCGTGCGATCCGAACACCCGCCGCACGCATCGCGACTCCACCGCATCGTTCAGCGTTGTCGACGTGCCGTGGTAGTTGACGTAGCCGATCTCGTCCAGCTCGCGGCCGGAGCGGCGAAGCGCCAGCGTCATCGCGCGGACGATCTCCGTGCCGTCCGGATCCATCTGGACGCGGTGGTACGCATCGCACGTGGATCCGTACCCGTCGACCGTCGCGTAGATCTTGGCGCCGCGATCGCGCGCGCGCTCCTCGCGCTCGATCGTCATGAGCCAGGCGCCCTCGCCCAGCACGAAGCCGTCGCGGCCGCGATCGAACGGGCGGGACGCCTCCGTCGGCCGATCGTTGTAGCGGGTCGATGTCACGCGCATCCGGCAGAACCCGAAGATCATGCCTGGCGTCACGCACGCATCGGCGCCGCCGGTAAGCAGCACGTCCGCATCGCCCTGGCGAATGAGCGCGGCCGCGTAGCCAATCGCGTCCGTCGAGCTGGTACAGCCTGTCGAGAGCACGTGGCT
>Ga0114129_10013990_pt1 | contig 11431 bp, 11 predicted proteins | sample RhiMetdeltSRZDD1_FD_80071 | JGI IMG/M metagenome (GOLD analysis project Ga0114129, IMG submission 80071) | Populus rhizosphere microbial communities from Tennessee, USA - Rhizosphere MetaG P. deltoides SRZDD1 (version 2) (version 2) | ecosystem: Host-associated > Plants > Roots > Rhizosphere >... | reverse complement strand
GATCGTGGGCTCGGTAAAGAAGCCGGTCTGTTCGGTAGCCGTGACGCTGGGCTGGGCGGCAGGGGGGGTATTGGTGGGCTCTTGTGCCTGCGCGAGGGTCGGAGCGATCGCGAGACAGAGAGCCGCGAGTGCAGTAAGACATCGCATCGGGCGCCTCCGTTCAGACTCCCAGAGGGGCAGTACCCGTGCCAGCGTCGCGGCCGTGAATCACTTCGAAATCACGGCCGCATCCGGCGCCCGCTGCGGGAATGTTCGCGGAACCGTCATCGAAACGCGAGGATTCGCGCAGCGGCGGTTCGTTTGAGATCCGCGCGCTTGTCCCCATCCAGGTCCTGCAGCCGCCGCCGCGCCGCATCGAAGGCTTCGCGAATCGCCACGTGCGCGTAGCGATGCAGGACGCCGATTTCGTCACGCTTGCGTGTGGCCGGCGTCGCAGCATCCTTCAGCGCTGGTTGCAGCGATGGTTCATGCGTAATCACCAGCGGCGGCCGGCCCGGCATCGTCATCTCGATGTGCACGTGCATGTGGCGCCCGTGACCGCGATGGCGGTGCGGCACCTGCAGCCGCACCCGGCAGGCCATCAGTGGCGGATAGAACTGCTCCAGCCAGGCGATCCGATCAGCAATCTCCTGCCTCAGCTCCTCCGACGGCTTCAGCCCGTGAAAGGTAATCTGGGTGGCACGGGCTGTCGTTCTCCTGGCGCGCATGATGTCCTCCGCTCTCCGCGGCACGTGACGTGCCGTTACTGGCGCTCGCGGATGCGGGCGCCGTCGACCAGTGTGTCCGGCGGGTGCAGCACGACGCGCTCGGTTTCGCGCAGGCCGTTCACCACTTCCGCCGACTCATTGTTGCGTTGTCCGATTTCAATCGTCCTGAGGCGCGCCCGGCCGCCGTCGGCCACGAACACCGCCCAGCTGTCGCCGCGCCTGAACAGGCTGCCGACTGGAACGCCCAGCACGGCGTCGCTCTGCCAGACGACGATCCGGACGTCGACGCGGTAGCCGTCGCCGAGCTTGCGGGCGGCCCGGGCCGGGTCGTCAAAGTCGATCACGACGTTGACACGCTGTTCCTCGACGCCCAGCGCCGAGACCTTGAGAAAACCCGAGGGCTCGACGCGGCGCACGCGCGCCGGCAGCGCGTGACTCCCGCCCCACCGTTCGATCGACACGCGGCTGCCCGGCCTGACGCGGACCGCATCGGTGGACAGCAGATCGGCCATGACTTCCAGCTGCAGCGGATCGCCGATTTCGAGCAACGGTTCTCCGGCGCCGACCACGCATTCACTTTCGCGCAGGCGTTTCAGCACGACGCCGTTGACCGGCGCGGCCAACTCGATCACCCGCCCGGAATATGCCGGACGCTGCAGGCGGGCAAGCGCCTGTTCGTGCTCGCGTTCCGCCCGGGCCAGCGCAAACTCCGCGGCCTGCTGCGTCTTCGCCGCCGTTGTCACCGCGGTTTGCGCGGTGTCGAAATCCTCGCGCGACACGGCGCCGGCCTCGACGAGGTTCGCATACCGGCGCGCCGTCGCCTGAGCCCGCTCGCGCATCGCGCTCGCCCGATCGACCTCGGCGCGCGCCAGGCCGACTGCTTCACGTGCCGCGTCTGCAGCGGCCCGCAGCTCCGCGAGCGCCCGCGGATCCAGCAGCGGCGCATCCACGGGCGCCAGCCGCGCCACGATTGTCGAGCCGCGCGTCACGGCATCACCGGGCTCGAGCTCGATCCGCTGCAAACGGCCGCCGACCGGCGCCGACACGACGAATCGATCGCGCACCCGCGTTTCGCCCTCCTCGTCAACGGTGACCTGCATCGCGCCGCGCGCCACCGCGGCGATGTCCACCTCCGCCGCCTCCGGCCACAGCGCGACGATCGCCATCGCGATCACGATGGCGGCGCCAAAGACCAGCCGGACGATCTTCCAGACGCGCATGGCTTACTCCCGCACCTTCAGCACGGCGATCAAGTCGAGCCGATCGAGGCGACGCCGCACCGCCAGGCCGGCCACGGTGGCCGCACCCAGCACCGCGAGCGAGGCCCACGCCACCACGTTGGGCGAGACGTGCAGCGGAAAGCGATAGACCTCGGTTTGCACCAGTTGAAAGATCAGCAGGGCCAGCCCGTAGCCGAAGACCCAACCGACGGGGAGGGCGGCCAGGGTCAGCACCGCGAGTTCACTCATCAGAATCAGCGAGATTTCCGCGCGGGTGTAGCCCAGCACGCGCAGGCTGGCCAGCTCGTGGCTGCGCTCCGACAGCGACACGCGCGCCGCGTTGTAGACCACACCGACGGCGATGATCGACGCGAAGATCACATTCGTCAGGATGGTGACGTTCATCGTCGCCGCCATCGTGTCGCGGAAGGTGGCCAACACGGTGCGGGTGAAGGTGACGCCGGCGACGGCCGGCGTCTCCCTGATCGCGCGCAGGAAACGGGGCTCCTCGGCGGGATCGAGCAGCAGCATCGCTCCGGTCGCGGTTCCGGCTTCGCGCATCATCCGGTGAAGCGCGCCCAGGTCCAGGTAGATCGACAATCCCATCACGTCGTCGACGACGCTGCCGACGCGCAGGCGATGCTCGCGCCGATCGCCTTCCAGCACGTCGACGCGAATCTCGTCGCCGGCGCGCACGTGCAGAAGATCGGCGAGCATGCGCGACAGCATGACGCCGCCGGCCGGCGGCGGCAGCGCGCGGCCGTCACGATCGACAATGCGATGCAGGCGGGCGGTGGCGTCGATGCCGATGAGGGAGAGATAGCGATAGCGGTGCCCGGCTCGCACTCGTGCCGCCACGGCACGCTGCGGCTCGACCGCGAGCACGCCGGGCAGATGGGCCAGATCGTGACCGGCCGACGCCGATCGCGGCTCGATGAACGACACCACCGCATCGTGCCGCGCGCCGCCGAACTGCGTGGCAATCAGATGCTCCATGGCGTCGAACATCACCAGGCCGACCATCAGCAGCGCCACTGCCGCCGCCACGCCGAACACCGACGCGGCCGCGCGCATCGGGTGGCGGGAGATGTTCCGGATCACCATGCGGCCGATCACGCCGAGCTCGGCCGCGACGAGAGGCGTTTCGACGATCGAGCGGCGGTACCGCGCCGGCGGCTCGGGCCGCATCGCTTCAGCGGGCGGGATCCGCACTGCGCGCATCACCGCGAAATAGGCGCCGGCCACCGCCGCGGCCAATGTGAAGCCGGTGGCGCCGAGCAGCGTGCTGGCCGGCAGCACGAACACCAGCTCGGGGAAGCGGAAGTACTTGTTGTAGAGATCGCCAATCAGCGCGCCGAGCCACGCACCCGCGGCGACGCCGATGATGAGCCCGGCCACTCCGACGGTGAGCGCCCATTTGATGTAGTGCCACCCGAGCGCGGCGTTTGAATAGCCAAGTGCCTTGAGCGAGGCAATCTGTGGCCGCTGCAGCGCCAGCGCGCGCGTCAACGCCACGTTGAGCACGAATGCCGCGACCAGCAGGAAGATCAACGGCAGGATCAGGCCCACGCTCTCGAGCTGCTTGAGCTCGTTCTGCAGCGTCCAGTGCGACATCTGCAGGGCGCGCGGCAGCGCGCCGAGGCCGCCGTACCGATCGAGCAGCAGATCGAGCGCCGCGATGACACCATCAGGCGGCACTCCCGGAGCGAGCGCCAGCGTCACGTCGTTGAAGCCGCCCTCCATGTCGAACGCGGCCGCCAGCGCGCGGTAGTCCATCCAGAAGATGCCGAACCGGCGATCGTCGGGCACCAGCTCCGACGGACGGATGACGTAGATGTATTCCGGCGAGATGGCGACGCCGGCAATCGTCAGCGTTCGGCGCGTGCCGTTGATGATCGCGGCCACCGTGTCACCAGGTTCCAGGCCGTGCGCATTGACGAAGCCTTCGCTCGCGATCACCTCGTCAGGGCGGGCTGGATCGAGCCATCGGCCGCTGCGCAGATAGAGATCGTTGACGAGCGGCCGGCGGTCGGCCGGAACGGATACCAGCCTGCCATGCGCGGGTTCGTCGAGACCTTCGACATCGAGCACCACTTCGGCGACCACGCGCAGCTCCGTGGCCGTCACTCCGGGAATGGCGCGGATGTCGGCGGCCAGGCTGAGCGGCGCACGCTTCAGCGACGCGAAGACGTCGCCGAACCGCTGCCGCTGGTAATACGACGCCTGCGTGCGCCGCAGCGATTCGTAGTTGGCGAGGTAGGTCACATACAGCGACACGCCGGCGGCCACTACCATCGCAATCGCAAAGGCCTGGCCGCGCATCTTCCACAGGTCGCGCAGCAGTTTCCGATCGAGCGCGGTGATCACCATGGCGTCACCACGACAGCTCGCGCGCGGCGAGCTTCCTTCCGGTGCGCGCTTCGATCGCGGCGACGCGGCCGTCGGCCAGCCGGATCACCCGGTCGGCCATGCCGGCAATGGCGGCGTTGTGCGTGATGACGACGGTCGTGGTGCCGAGCTCGGCGTTGACACGCGCCAGCGCTTCGAGCACCACCACGCCGGTGGAGATGTCGAGCGCCCCGGTGGGCTCGTCGCACAGCAGCACCGCGGGCCGCTTCGCGATCGCGCGCGCGATGGCCACCCGCTGCTGCTCGCCGCCCGACAGCTGCGCCGGAAAATGGTCGCGGCGATCGGACAGGTGCACGAGCGCCAGCGCCTCGGCGGGCGTCATCGGCGCCGCCGCAATCTCCGTGACCAGCGCGACGTTCTCGAGCGCCGTCAGGCTGGGGATCAGGTTGTAGAACTGGAAGACGAAGCCGACGTGGCGACGGCGGTAGGCCGTGAGCTCGCGCTCATCCGCGTCGGTGAGCTGCGTGTCGCGGTACCACACCTGTCCGCTCGTCGGCACGTCGAGCCCGCCGAGAATGTTGAGCAGGGTGGACTTGCCCGAGCCTGACGGGCCGAGCAGGACGACCAATTCGCCTTCGGGCAGGGTCAACGTGACGTCGCGCAGCGCATGCACGTCGATGTCGCCCATGTGATAGGTCTTCGACAGCGCGCGCACATCGAACACGGTCGGCCCCGGACGGGCCCCCGCCGCGCAGGCTGTGCGCGATGGGGTGGAAGACACGCCGGTCATTACCGGCGATTTACTGCACGGGCCGGGCCATTACGAAGGCGGATGGACGGGCGGAAAACGGCGCCATCCGCATCGCCGGCGGGGAAGTTTCCGGTGCGGTGAGGAGTTTCACGCAGGAGAGTGCGCGTCCCAACGAGCTAGCCCGCGGTTCCCGCGCGCGTCGCCGATTGCAGCAGACCGCGCACCTCGTCGTCGGTGGTCGGCGTGAAGTCGAGATACCACATGCCAACCGCCATGAGGTTGGGCGGCATGCGCGCACAGATCACTTCGTCGGCAAACTGTTCGAGGTGACGGCACGTCTCGAGCGATCCGATCGGCACCGCGACGACGACGCGGCCCGGCGACAGCTCGCGCACGGCCGTCACCGCCGCCAGCATCGTCGATCCGGTCGCCAGTCCGTCGTCGATCAGAATTACCGTCTGTCCGTAGAGATTCAACGGCGGGCGCTCGTGACGATAGAGGCGCTCGCGCCGCGCCAGCTCCCTTTCCTCTTCGGCGATGATCGTCGCCACCATCAGCGGGGCGATCCCCAGCCGACCGATCAGCGCGTGATTCAGGACCCGCGCGCCGCCGCTCGCAATCGCGCCCATCGCCAGCTCGTGATGCCCCGGCACACCGAGCTTGCGGACCACGAACACGTCGAGCGGGACGCCGAGCTCGCCGGCGACCGTTGCGGCCACGGGCACACCGCCCCGCGGGAGTCCGAGCACGATGACGCCGGCACGCCCCGCATACCGCCGCAGGTGGCGGGCGAGCTCTTCGCCCGCTTCGACGCGATCCGCGTAGGGAATTTCTCGCGGATTGAAGCTGGTATCCATCGATCGACAGTGGAGAGCAAAGCGCGTGCCGGGCAGCGGCATGCGCCTTGCGTTGCACGCATCCGGAGACCCACATGAAAGTTGCTACTTTCGCTGAAGTCGTCGAAATTCCGGCGGGTACCGCCAGGCTGGCGGCGGACTTGCGCGTGCCGGCGCGCGCGCAGGGACTGGTGATTTTTGCCCACGGCAGCGAAAGTGGCCGCTTCAGCGCCCGCAACCGCCGCGTCGCCGACTCGCTGTACGACCGCGGGTTTGCCACGCTCCTGCTCGACCTGCTGACCTCACATGAGGAGTCCACCGACTTCTATACCCGGCAGTACCGGTTCGATATCGAACGGCTCGGCACGCGCGTCGGCGTCGCTGCGGCATGGGCCGATAACATTCCGGAGATCGCCGACTTGCCCATCGGACTGTTCGGCGCCAGCACCGGCGCGGCGGCGGCGCTGGTGGCAGCGGCCAACCAGCCCGAACTGATTCGTGCCGTGGTGTCGCGGGGTGGCCGGCCCGATCTGGCGGGCAGCGCCCTGCCGCGTGTGATCGCGCCGACGCTGCTCATCGTCGGCAGCCACGATCAACATGTTCTCGAGCTCAACCGCCGTGCCATGCACCGGATGCTTGCGCCGGTGCAGCTGCACGTCGTCGAGCGCGCCACGCATCTGTTCGAGGAGCCGGGCACGCTGGAGGACGTCGAACGCGCGGCAGCGGACTGGTTTGAAAAGTACCTGAAATAATCAGGACAGTGGGAGCTGCACCGTCACGGTGGTGCCGCCCGACGGCGGGCAATCCACCGTGATGCGGCCGTCGTGCGCTTCGATGAAACGCTTGGCGGTCGGCAGGCCCAGACCGGTGCCGCGGCGCTTGGTGGTGAAGAACGGCGTGAAGATCTTGTCGCGCACGTCGGCCGGGATGCCGGGACCCTGATCGCTGACCGCGATTCGGCAGGCGTGATGGGCGGCGCTGACCTGGACGCGAATTGTCCCCTGCCCGTGCATCGCGTGCGCGCCGTTGATCAACAGGTTGTGAAACACCATCTTCAGCATCTCGCCGTCGGCCGGCACCGGCGGCGCGCTGCCGGCGATCTCCACGTCGACCTGCCGGGCGCCTTCGTCCTCCTTCAGCAGTCCAGCGGTGGCCGCGAGGAGCGGCACCACATCAGTGGGAGCGCGTCGCGGTTTCGGCGGCCGCGCGAACAGCAGCAGATCCTTCATCATCGCGTCGAGCGAATCGACGCGCTTGACGATCTCCTTCATCATCGCCGCGTCGGTGTTGCCGGCGGCCATGCGCCCGCCAATCACCTGCACCGCACCGCGGATACCAGCCAGCGGGTTCTTCACCTCGTGGGCAATCATCGCAGCCATCTCGCCGAGCTTGGCGAGCGCGTTGCGCTCGCGCAGCTGCTCTTCGAGCGCGACGCGGCTGCTCAGATCGTGCAGCATGCCGGTGAACTTGCGCTCGCCCGCCACGCTCATTTCGCCGACTGAGAGATGCAGCGGAAACACCGTGCCGTCCTTGCGCCGTCCCATCACTTCGCGGCCGATGCCGATGATCGCAGCCCGGCCGGTCGTCAGGTAGCGATCGAGATAGCCATCGTGTTCTTCATGAAACGGCGGCGGCATCAGCATCCTGACGTTCTGGCCGATCGCTTCGGCCGGTGTGTAGCCGAACAGCCGCTCGGCGCCGGGATTGAACGCTTCGATCGATCCGCGGCTGTCGATCACGATGATGCCGTCGACGGTGGTGTTGATGACCGCATCGAGACGCTCCGCGCGCCCGAGCGCAAGCGCCGCCTCCGCCCGGGCGTCCGCATGCGCGTCAGCCAGGCGGCGGTTCAACGACGCGATGGCGATGCCGATCGCGACAAACAGCCCAAGCGACAACACGTCGCTGGCGGGCAGGACGTTGGTGCCCGCCCGGTCCATTAACGTCACATATCCGGCCGCTCCAGATCCAACGGTGGCGACCGTGCCGGGCCAGAACCCGCCGTACCAACTGGCAAGGAGAATGGCCGGGTAATACAAGAGATAAGAGTTCTCTCCCAGGTGGGGCGCCAGAACCGCGCGCACCAACACCGACAGCGCGACTGATGCAACTGCCACCACGTAACCCACGCTGCGTCACCTCAGGGAAAACGACTCAGGGGAATCCCTAGAATACGTCGATCCAGCCTGAGCTAATCAGGGTACGATGGGGATGATGCGCAACATCCTATTGTTTACATTTGTAACCGCGGTCGCGCTCGGAGGGTTTGCGGCAGCCTGGACCCCGCAAAAACCCGTCTCGTCCCGCACCTCGATCATCGTCTACAAGTCCCCGACTTGAGGGTGCTGCAGCGCCTGGATGACGCACCTCCAGGCGCACGGCTTCCAGGTGGAAGCCAATAACGTCCCTGATCCACAACTCGTCGCGATCGGCCGGCAGGCCGGCGTGACCGAGGATCTCGCGTCGTGCCACACCGCGAAGGTCGGCAACTACGTCGTCGAAGGCCACGTGCCGGCCACCGATATTCAACGCATGCTGAAAGAGAAGCCGGCCATCGCGGGCATTGCGGTGCCCGGCATGCCGATGGGCTCACCCGGCATGGAGCAGGGCGGACGCACACAGCCCTACAGCGTGATCGCATTCACGAAGGACGGCAAGAAGACGGTCTTCGCGAAACACTGACGCGCACGAATCAACGCGGTTCGCGGCCTTGCCCTCCGTAGCTTTCGCGAAGGAGGGTGGTTGCTTCGGGGAAGTGGCCGTAAACCGCACCCTCGATGGCCTCGTGCAGCCGCTCCACGTAATGCACATATTCCACGTACGCCTTCACGAACTCGCGTCCCGCGGCCACGTCGCCGCGCGGCCAGTTCGACGTCTTGATGACGTGATCGAAGTGCTCGCGTAGCCCCGCCTGCAGCGCCGGCACCAGCAGCGCGTTGAGCGCCGCCAGCGAGTCCTGCGCGATTGCCTGATCGGCGGCGAAGATTGCGGGATTCGGTCTGCCCGTGGCGGGTTTCAGTCCCGTATACGGCGCGCCTTCACCGGAGCGGTGCAGACGGACCACCGTTTCAAAAAAAAAGCGATCGGCCAGCGCCTTCGCCGTGTCGTTGAGATCGCGAACCGCCAGCGCGCGATCGAATGCCTCGCGCACTTCTGTTTCATCCGCGGGCTGGACCCAGATCAGCGCCTCCGTCACCTTCCGTGAATCCAGCGCACGCTGCGCCGCCCTCACCACCGGACCGTCGAGCGTGTCGCAATGCGCGAATGCACCCGCCGGCCACACCGCCACCGTCGTGGCGACGATGACCAGCGTCGCAGCATGTTTCAGAGTCATGGTGCCTCTCCTTCCCAGTCGGACACTGCACGACTGATGCCGCCGTGCCTCGCTCGGTCACGCGAATAATTTCCCGCCGCGGGAAAGATTCGACACTTGGCCGATCCAGGTGCGTAGGAAATCCACCACTCCGGCGGGGCATGTCTCTTGCTCAACACTCGGCAACACCGCCCGCGCGATGGTCATGACGCCTGTCATACACAAACGCGACGGGCTCAGTCAGCCTTCGACCAGAGGATAAATGCGTATTCACGCGGCGTTGCCGGATTTGTCGCACTGGAAGGCGCAGGTGAAGTGCCAGGCCGGCTGCCCGGTCGCGACCGACGCCGGCCGCTACGTGCAGCTCATCGCCGAGGGTCGCGACGAGGAGGCTTTTCTCGTGGCGCGCGCGCCGAATCCGCTGGCCTCGGTCTGCGGCCGCGTCTGCGCCGCGCCGTGTGAAGACGCCTGCCGCCGCGGACTGATCGACGGGCCGATTTCCATTCGCGCGCTCAAGCGCCACGTCACCGAACAATTCGGCGTCGAGTCGATGCATCCCGAAACGCAGGATCGCCTGTTCGATGCCGGCATCGACGAGGGCAATCGTTACGCGGGCCATCTGCCGCTGCCCTTCTATCGCAGCGAACCGAAAACGGTCACCGAGACACACGGGCGGCGTGTTGCGGTAATCGGAGCGGGGCCGGCCGGTCTTGCCGCCGCGCACGACCTCGCGCTGCTCGGATATCGCGTCACTGTTTTCGAGGCGGCGGCCGAGCCGGGCGGAATGATGCGCTTCGGCATTCCCGAATACCGCCTGCCGCGGACGCTGCTCCGCGCTGAGATCGATCGCATCATCTCGCTCGGCGTCGAGCTGCGCCTCAACACGGCGCTGTCCGCCGCATTCGGTCTGGCGCAGTTGCGCCGTGAATTCGATTCGGTGTTTCTGTCGGTCGGTGTGTCCCGCGGACGCGATCTGCAGGTCCCCGGCGTCGAGCTCGACGGCGTCGTCAAAGCGGTCGATTACCTGCTCAACGTCAATCGCGGTTTCCGCGTCGATCTCGGCCGCAGGGTCGTGGTGATCGGCGGCGGCTTCGTCGCCTTCGACGCCGCCCGCACCGCCTTGCGCGTGGGCCGCGAGGACCCCGCGGCCGCCGACCCTGCGGAAACCGATGCGCGCGTCAAGGAGGCGCTCGATTCGGCGCGGGCCGCCATCCGCGGCGGCGCCACCGAGGTCACCGTGGTGTCGCTGGAGGATTTCTCCGAGATGCCGGTGCTGCGCACCGTGCAGGGCCACGAAGAGTTCGAGGAAGCGAAACGCGAAGGCGTGCGTTTCATCACGCGTCGCGGACCACGGCAGTTCATCGGCGACAAGAGGCTCGAGCGCGTCGAGCTTCGCGGCGTGACGTCGGTGTTCGACGCCGCCGGCCGGTTCGCCCCGGCCTACGACGACTCAGTGATCGATTCCATTCAAGCCGATGCGTGCGTGCTGGCGATCGGCCAGAAGCCGGATCTGTCGTTCATCAGCGAGAGCGACCACATCGCGCTCACGCCAGGCGGCATCATCAAGGTCGACCCGGCGACCCTGGCCACGTCCGCGCCCGGCATCTACGCCGGCGGCGATGTCGCGTTCGGACCCCGCAACCTGATCGAGGCGGTCGCCAACGGCAAGCGCGCCGCGCGATCGATCCACGAATTTCTGGAGGGGCAGTGCGCGCATCTCGAATCACATCTCGAGATCGAGACGTTGATGACCTCTCGATACCGGATGGCGGCCGGCTTCGAGCGCTTCGATCGTGAATCGCCGCCGACACTCGACCTCGGCCGGCGCACCGGCATCAGCGAGGTCGAAACCGGATACGACGCCGCAGCGGCGCGGATCCAGGCCGCGCGTTGCCTGGTGTGCCACGTCCAGACCATTTACGACCCGGAACACTGCGTGCTCTGCAACCGCTGTGTCGATATCTGTCCCGAGTACTGCCTCGCGTTCGTGCCGTTCGACGAGCTCGATCTCGACGCCGCCACGCGGGAGGCGCTCACCGAACGTGCCGAGGCCAATGGTTTCCCGCTGGCGGCGCTGATCAAAGACGACGACCGCTGCATCCGCTGCGGCCTGTGCGCGGTCCGTTGCCCCACCGAAGCCATCACGATGGAACGCTTCACCATTTCCGAACGATGGGCGGCCACACCATGAGCGACGACAAACATCCGGGCGCCGGGATCCGGGAACCGGGAACCGATCGACGCGATTTTCTACT
>Ga0114129_10013988_pt1 | contig 11431 bp, 13 predicted proteins | sample RhiMetdeltSRZDD1_FD_80071 | JGI IMG/M metagenome (GOLD analysis project Ga0114129, IMG submission 80071) | Populus rhizosphere microbial communities from Tennessee, USA - Rhizosphere MetaG P. deltoides SRZDD1 (version 2) (version 2) | ecosystem: Host-associated > Plants > Roots > Rhizosphere >... | reverse complement strand
GGCAGTGAGCGGTGGAGCCACGACGGGTTCAGCGACCTTCGTTCTTTCCCTTGAGGGCATCTTTGTGAAGTGTTAGATAGCGGGAATGATTACAGGCCCTATCATCGCCGAAATCGCGACGCTCGTCGGAGACGCTGCGAGAGCGACGATGGTGTCGGCGCTTCTCGATGGCCGTGCTCTGACCGCTACCGAGCTTGCCTTGGCGGCGCGGATCACGCCTCAAACTGCGAGCACTCATCTCGCGAAGCTAACGGAGGCGGGCTTGCTCTCGATGGACCGTAATGGGCGGCATCGCTATTTCCGGCTTGCCTCACCGGCAGTCGGAGACATGATCGACGGGATCGTCGCCGTCGCTCTCGCGAAGAGACCGCGATACCGCCCGCTCTCCTCTCAAGCGCGCGCGCTTAGTGCGGCCCGAATCTGCTACGAGCATCTTGCGGGCCGCCTCAGCGTTGATCTCACCGATTCCTTCGTCGCCCGCAAATACGTCGTGCTCCACGTCGAAGCCGCCGAGATCACGAGAGCCGGCATCCGTTTTTTCACCGAGTTTGGGATCGAGGTTCCGACGCTGCGTTCGGCCCGTCGCCAGTTTTGCCGACTGTGCCTCGACTGGACCGAGCGACGTCCACACATCGCGGGTGCAGTGGGAGCCGCGATCACCAAGCGCTACTTCGATCTGGGCTGGATGGAAAGGATGAAGCGCAGCCACGCCGTGATCGTCACCCCGTTGGGACGGCGTGGCTTCCGTGAGACCTTCGGCATCGAGGTGTCCGAACCAGCCGATCGCAGAACACACTAGCCGTCGCTTCGGTCGCCCTCGAAGTGTTCATCGGCGCGCCAGATCATTTCTGGATGTACGATCGCAGCCGTATTGGGGTACGCCTCTCATTGCCGAGAGCGTGAGCCTCGTCGGAGAGCGTGCGCGGGTGAAGATGCTCCGAGCGCTGGCGGGCCGCGGAACCCGCATAGCGGGACGTGGAGGGGTAGCCATGCTAGAAGGGAAAACGCGCATCCCACCGGTCGATGTCGAGACGCTCCCGGGCGACCTGCGCGAAACGCTCGAGGAACAGCGCAAGCTCCGCGGCGCGGCGCTCTATCCCTACCTTTTTTACGCCCGCAACCCGGCTTATTTCCGCGCGGCGACGGCGATGTGGACGGCCCTCCAGCAAGAGACGAAGCGCGTGCCTGTCACCCTGCGGGCGCTGCTCAATCGGCGCGTGGCCTCGTGGAACGGTTGCGAGTTCTGAAAGGATGTCAATGCTGCCGTGGGCAGCAGGAACGGTGTCTCGACGGAGAAGATCCAGGCGCTCGACAACTACGCGAAGAGCCCGCTCTTCAGCGACGAGGAGAAGGTGGCGCTCGAATACGCCGACGCGATGACGGACACGCGCCGCGACGTCGACGACGACTTGTTCAGGCGCATGCAGCGGCACTACGACGATGACACCATCGCGGAGCTCACGATGATCATCGCGTGGGAGAACGCATCCTCGCGCTTCAACCGGGCGTTCCGCATCCCATCGCAAGGGTTCTGGAAGCCATAACCGCTCCACAGCGCGCGCCCGCGTCGGCCCTCCAGTCTCAGCGCAACGTCTCGGCCCCATCTCCATCACGCTTCCGGTGTTTGATAGCGTCAGCGGCGAGCCGTTCGAGCTCGCTCAGTGCGGGGTCATACGGAAAGCGTCGGCGCCAGATGCGGCGTGCCGGTGTTTCCCGGATCGCGCGCGCCTCGTCTCCTTGGCGCGGACTCTGGTCTTGGCGGCGCCATACGGGGGACCACGCTTGCCGTCGGAGCGCGCGATCGATCCGTGCGAGAAGCGCGCGCTCCTCGAGCGGTACCGCGAGCCAGTTCGACGGTTCACGGTCGATGGTGGTCAGGCCCCACCGCCCGAGCCGCATGACGGCATAGCCCGCGGCCAACAAGGTGGCGGTGAGGTCGGTCCAGTCCGCCCCAGCGCGGTGCAAGTGGGACTCCGACGCTTCGAGGACGATGACGGGCCGGTCGGTGCGCAGGCGGCGCTCGCCGCCGCGCAGAATGCGGACCTCGTGCCCCTCGGCGTCGATGGCGAGGAAGCGGAGCGGCCCGGTAAACGCGTAGTCGTCGAGCGCAACGACATCCACCTTCACGTCACCGTCTCCGAGGTAGCCGACGCCGCTTTGCTGCGCGGGCGGCGCCACGAACCCGGCCCAGCCGCTTCGATCTGACACCGCACACGGGACGATCTGGACATGGCCCGGCATCGTGCGTCCGAGCGCTTCCGCGTTCGGCGGATACGGCTCGAACGCGTAGACGCGACCGCTGGGCCCAACGATATCGGCGAAGGCGATCGTCTCCGTCCCGACGTTGGCGCCGATCTCGGCGACGATCTCCCCGGCACGACAGACCGTCTGCGCCACAACCCAGAGTCGCCAGTCGTGGAAGCCGTGGAGCGCGACGTAGCGGGCGTGGACGTCGGCGGCGTTGCCGCGATACACGCCGCCGGTGCGCACGCGGGCGGTGAAATCGCGCGCCTCGCTTCGCGCCAGTCGGAGCGGATACAGAACGTCGGTCAGGCGAGCGGCGAACACCGGCGGCAGGATATGACCGGCGAAGCGCGCCAATGCGAAGCGCATCCTCGGCCCTCCGAGACCCTGGCCTGGCGGGGCACCCAGGAATGCCCGCTCCGACAGCGGCGGCGCCGTGCGCTCTTCATGAGCCGGACGCGGGGATGGCAACGTAACGTCGTGAAACTATTGGTGCAACCGATCAGATCGGACGCATCACGTCCAGCTTGGGAAGCTGGCATTCGGCGATGAATTACTGCCGCTCGCTTATTCTACTCCGATTGATCGCCGCGTTTTCTCTCATCGGCGCGAACCGTTGACCTCCGAACGCCATGCATCTTCGCAGCTCGGCTCGCCGCTTCCGGATCGTGGAAGGACCGTCGCGAAAGCCGTCGTCCGTTACGAGGTTTCCGAGCGTTCGCTCGATCGCGGGACGGCTCGTTGCTTCAAGACCTGCGCCCTGACAGGGACTCCGCCAACCGCTTTCGGACGAACAACCTGGCGCGGTGCAACCGCGTCTTGACGCCCGCGCTACCGAGGTGCAACACGTCGGCGATTTCGGCACACGACAAGTTCTCGACGTCGCGCATGATGAGCGCAGCGCGATAGTGAGGGGGCAACTCGTCGATCGCCGACCTCACGGCGAGCCGTATTTCGAAATCGCGGGACGGATCGTCGACGGCGGCGGACCAGTCGACGACAGCTTCCGCATGACGTCCATCGCCGTCGAATGCCGGGAGCAGGTCGTCGAGTGCGACGTGGATGCGCCGCCGTTGCCGACGTCGGGCCTTCTGGAGGGCGGCGTTGGCGACGATGCGATAGAACCACGATCCGAAGGCCGACGCGCCGCGGAATGTGTCGATCTTCCGAATCGCGCTCAAGAAGGCATCCTGGACAGCCTCCTCCGCGTCCTCGGCATTCGCGGTGATGCCCACGGCCAACCGATACGCCCGACTCTGGTACGTCGCGACGAGGCGCTCCGCGGCGTCGGCGTCACGGCGCCGGAGCGCTTCGACGAGCGCGCGATCGCGGTCGTCTCGTCCCGTGTACGTGTCCAATCCCCGGGCGCTCATGACCGTCGTTCACGCGAAGGGCTAAGATCCCGCCGCGCGCGTGTCGGAGCGTGACTGGATCTCCGCGGCGATTTCCCGCGCCAGCCTGGCGAGCGTCCGGTTCATCCCCAGGACGAGCTGCTGGTAGCCCGCTCCGGTGATCGTCTCGTTGATCGTCGACCGTTTCAGCGCGATTTCCTGACCTTGCTTGCCGAGGAGTCGCCAGCGCGCATCCAGGGTGACCTCCCGGCCGGACGAGCCTTCGAACGCGAGCACCATCACGACCACCTGGTAGTCGAGCACCCGCGCGACGCCGCCGCGCCACGGAAAGACCGTGATCCGCTCGCTGCCAAGCTCCCGGCCGAGGTTGTCGGCGAGCACCTGCGCGATGCCGTTCTCCAGCGGCTCCGCCCACCGGTCGTCCACGGAGATCTCGAGCTCGTCGTTGCCATTGCGAGTCACGATCTGCAGCCGCTCGAGATAGCGGGGCATCTGTACGGGACCGACGCCGACGGCGGCGCCGGCGGAGACGGCGGCGGGCGCAACACCTCCTCGCGCTGCCGGAGTCGGTGAGAGCGCGTAGTATCTGGTCCGATCCGCGACCCCGGCGCAGCCCGCCAGGAGCAGTGCGCCGGCAGTGATGAGCAGCGCGGCGGCGCGGGCGTGATGGCGTATCACTGGCCGTTCCGGACAGGACGGCGGCCGTACACCAGCGCATCCGGATTCCGCTCCAGATAGTCGGCCAGCGATCCCAAGGCCCGTGCGGCCTCGCGAATTTCGATGAGCGCCCTGCCGAGCTCGGAGCCGAGTGCCGAGTCCTGGCCGAGCGTTGCGTTCACACCGGCCAGCGTTGCGTCCACACCGGTCAGGGTGCCTTGCGCGCGCTCCAGCGTGGCGCCGGCAGTGTCCGAGGTCTTCTGCAGCGACGTGAGCAACGGATCCGCGTGTGCGTCGAGCTTGGCGACGACCCGGCGGACGTCCTGGACGAGCGCGGGCACCTGAGCGAGCGCGGTCTGCGCGGAGACCAGAGCGGCCTGAGCGTCCGTGGACAGCGGGCCCACCTGGCTGTTCACGTTGGTGGCGAGCGTGTCGACCTTCCGGACGAGCCCGCGGGTCTCCGCGAGGACCCCGTCGAGATTCTTCAACGAGCTGGCGATTTCCGGCGATTTCAGGAGTCGCCGCGCTTCGTCTATCGTCGCGATCGCAGAGCGTGCGAGCTGGTCAAGCGGCAGTGCAGTGAGCACGTCGGCGATCTTCTCGAGCTTCGCCGTCCACACCTCGATGTCGGTGGGGACGGTGGGCAGCTCGACCACCCGCGTGTCCAGGTGTCGCAGCACGATCGGCCTGCCGGGAAATTCGTCGAGCGCGACGTAGAGGACGCCCGTCACGAAGCTTTGCATCCTGAGCTGAGCGCGCAGGTGGCGGTCTTCGATGCTCCGGTGGATCGCGTCTTCGAGGTCGCGGGGCCGAACTCCCTTCAGGCTGTCCGGTTGGAAGTCGGCGTACACACCGACGAGCGAGGCGCCCCAGCGCACCTCGATGTCCGTGACTTCGCCGACGCGAACGCCCCGCATCAAGACCGGCGCTCCTTTTTGCAGGCCGGTCACCGCGGAGTCGAAGTACATCACGAAGCGATACTTCGGCCTGAACATTCCGGTCCCGCCCCAGAGCAGGAGGCCGGCCACGAGCAAGACGGAGGCACCGAGGACGAAGGCGCCGATGAGCGTCGGGCTGGCGCGCATACTCATGACGTCATACCTCTTGCCGCGGAGTCTGTTTCACCGCGGCGCAGGAACGTCCGTACGACGGGGTTCGGGCACTCGTCGCGCAGCGTTTTGGGATTGCCGACCGCGATCATGGTCCGGGTCTCGCCGTCGAGGAACACGGCGTTGTCGGCGATGGCGAAGATGCTCGGCAGCTCGTGGGTGACGACGACCATGGTGGCGCCGAGGCTGTCCCGCAATTCCAGGATGAGGTCGTCGAGCCGGCGCGAGCTGATCGGATCGAGCCCGGCCGAGGGCTCGTCGAAGAACAGGATATCGGGGTCGAGCGCCATGGCGCGCGCGACACCGGCGCGCTTGAGCATCCCGCCGCTGACCTCGGACGGATAGAACTCCTCATATCCGGCGAGGCCGACCAGCGCGAGCTTGAGCGACACGATCTCGCGGATCTGCCGCGAGGGCAGCTGCGTGAACGTCTGCAGCGGCAGGCCGACGTTCTCCGCCAGCGTCATCGAGCTCCAGAGCGCGCCGCTCTGGAACGACACGCCGAAGTGCCGGCGCAGGCGCTCCTGGCTCTCGGATGTCGCGCGCCAGAAGCTCTCGCCGTCGTAGACCACGTCGCCGCGGGCCGGTGTCTTGAGACCAACCATGTGATTGAGGAGCGTGCTCTTGCCGGAACCGCTGCCGCCCATGATCACGAAGACCTCGCCCCGCTCGACGACGAAGTCCAGGTCGTGCTGGATCACGAAGCTTCCGTACGCCATCGTCAGGCCGCTCACGTGAATCCGTGGCGCTGAGCTAGAAGCCGAGGACATTGAGGATGACCGCGAAGACCCCGTCGAGGACGATGAGCCACACGATCGCCGTCACCACCGCGGACGTCGCCGCCAGCCCGACCGCGGCCGCGCTGCGGCCGGACTGCATCCCGCGCAGGCAGCCGGCGAGCGCGACGATCACGCCGAACACCGAGCTCTTGGTGATGCCGATGAGGAAATCGCTCACCTTCACGGCGGCGCGAGTCTGTTCGAAGTACTCGGTGGGGCTCAGACCGAGCATGCCGATGCCGACGACGGCGCCGCCGAGGATACCCACCAGGTCTGCGTAGACGGTGAGCAGCGGCATCATCGCGATGAGCGCGAGCATCCGCGGCAGCACCAGGAACTCCATCGGCGAGATGCCCATGGTGGCGAGCGCGTCGATCTCCTGGTTCGTGTTCATCGTGCCGAGCTGGGCGGCGAAGGCGGCGCCGGTGCGGCCCGACATGACGATGGCGGTCATGATGCCGCCGATCTCACGGGTCATCGCGATCGCGACCAGGTTGGCGACAAAAATCGAGGCGCCAAACTGCGCGAGCTGGACGGCGCCGACGAAGGCCAGGATCAGTCCGATCAGAAAGCTGATCAGACTGACGATGCCCAGCGCGCGCGGGCCGCATTCCTGAATGACGAGGAGGAGATCGGAGACGCGAAAGCGCGCGCGGCCGCGCACCAGGGCACCGAGCGCGACCAGGCTCTCGCCGAGGAAATCGAGTCCGACCGTGATCGCCGTCGCCGTCGCGATGGCGCGATTGCCGATGCGCGCCAGCCACGGCGGCACCGCGCCGGTGCGCCCGGTCTGGCGTTCGGGTACCGCCTCCGCCATCGCGATGAGCCGGCGAACCCCGTCGGGGAGCCCCGCGCGGTCGGCCGCGACGGCCTCCGCCGTGACTTCGCCGAGCACTTGGAGCACGAAGGTGACGAGGCCCGAATCCCACGCGGTGACGCGACGGGCGTCGAACGCGAGGTGACGGATCCCGGCCTCGCGGAGCTCTGCCACCGTGCTCGCCGGTTCCGGCAACCCGTGCTGGCTGTGCCAGGCGCCGGCGAACTCCAGCACCGCGCCGTCCGGCTCCAGATGCCGGACGGCTACCGTCGGATCCGCTGCCGCGACGAGTGCCACGTTCACGTCGACGGCTGTGTGCAATATCGCGTCCACATCGGTCGTGCGACGCGATCGTCGGTCTTGCGATTTAACGTCACGGTGATGCGACGCGTTCACGCGGTGTTCGCGCGGCCGCGGGTGCCAAGCGGTTCGTCGTTTTTCGCGACCCCTCGTAAGAAACTCGCGAAGAAGCGCAAGTGCGGGCGGCTGCTGCATGTCTCCGCGCAGCGGTCTCCGGCCGTACCCACGCGTCGAACTGCTCTCGGATCACGACCCCGAGCCGGGATGCTTGCCGAATTTTCGACCAGCGACGCCGGCGCCCAGTCGGAGCGCGTCGAAAGAGCGGACACAACGAGTCGACCGGCGGCGCCGGAGGCCCGTTCAACTTTCGGCCGGGCGGAGATGCGTCCAAATCACAAATCCCGGATGGGAGACAGACGATGCGTCGTTTGGTGATGGCACTGGTGGTGGTAGGAGGTCTTGTTGCAGCGCTCGCGGGACTGGCCGTCGCGCAAAGCGGGACGGGAACGCTGAGCTTGACCGACGGCTCGGTGGCGGCCGGCGTCGGCTTCACCTGGGGAAAGGGCACGCTGACTTACGCGGGCAAGACGTATCCCGTGAAAGTTGAGGGCCTGTCTCTCGGAGAAGTGGGAGTGAGCCGCGCCACAGCGGTGGGCACGGTGTCGAACCTCAAGAATCTCTCCGAATTTTCAGGCACGTACGTCGCAGCTGGCGCCGGCGCGACCGCCGCCGGCGGCGGGGACATCGCCGTGATGCGTAACCAGAACGGCGTCGTCATCGAGGTCAAGAGCACGACGCAAGGCGCGAGCCTCAAGTTCGGCGTCGACGGAGTCCGACTGACGCTTGCGAACTAACGGCCGGAACAGGATGCTTCGGCCCCCGCGTCGAAGCATCCTGTCGCGGCAAAAAGGCTACCCCGACTTGAAGCGCCGCTTGTCGATCTTCAGCGCCTTGATCTTCGACTCCAGCGTCGATGACGGGACGCCGAGCCGGGCGGCCGCGCCGAACGGGCCGGACACGCGGCCCTTGCTCTCCGCGAGGGCAGCCTCGATGGCGTCCTTCTCGTGAGTCGCGAGCGTGGCGATCGGTGCGATCGCAACCGTCGGAGGTCTGGGGCTTCGTCGGCCAGAAAGCCACCGCTCATCGATCGAAAGGGTGTCCGAGTCGCACACGATCACCGCGCGTTCGATGACGTTCTGCAGCTCGCGGATGTTCCCCGGCCAGTCGTACGACTGCAGCAGGTTCGACATCTCTTTGCTGATGCCGCGGATCCGCTTGGCGGCACGCTTGGCGTACCGATGGACGAAATACTCGACGAGGAGGGGAACATCCGCCCGACGCTCGCGCAGAGCGGGCACTTCCAGGGGAAAGACGTTGAGCCGATAGAAGAGGTCCGCTCGGAAGGCGCCGTCGGCGATGGCCGCCTCCAGATTCCGATTCGTTGCCGCGATGATCCGGACGTCGACGCGGATCGGTCCGGCGCCGCCGACACGCTCGAATTCTCGCTCCTGCAACACCCGCAAGAGCATGACCTGGGTTTCGGCAGGCAGCTCGCCAACCTCGTCGAGGAAGATCGTCCCGCCGTCGGCCAGCTCGAAGCGACCCTGACGTCGCTGGACGGCGCCGGTGAACGCGCCCTTCTCATGGCCGAAGAGCTCCGAGGCGATGAGCGAGGAGGGAATCGCCGCACAATTGACGCTGATGAACGCGCGCGCCGACCGCTTCGATCGCTTGTGGATCGCGCGGGCGATGAGCTCCTTCCCGGTCCCCGTCTCGCCCGTGATGAGCACGGTGGAATCCATCGGAGCGACCTTCGAGACGTGCGACAGCACCGTGCGCAGAGGCGGCGACGAGCCGACGATCTCCTCGAACATCGATACGTGATTGATTTCTTCTCGTAGCGCAACGTTCTCCTTGTCGAGCCGCTCCTTTAACATCTGTATTTGGTGAAACGCAGCCCTCAACTCTTCGTTAGCCGCGGCAAGCTCTTTGGTGCGTTGCTCGACCCTTTGATCGAGTTCCACTGCGACCCGCTTCTGTTCGCTCAAGAGCCGCGCCTCTTGGAATCCGATCACCGCCTGATTCGCCGCGACGCTCAGAAGAAGTCTCTCCGTCTGCGCCGGGAAATCAGTTCGCTCGGAGCCTGCGACGATCACCCCGAGTTCACCCTGCAGCCCCAGTGGCAACGGGATGATCGACATGTCTCCGTCCCTGATTGGGTTCTCTACCCGCGAAGGCCATTCCTGTGGGTCATCTCCCACGGCGTGATTGAGCGCCGCGCAGATCTCTTGTGGGCGCACCATCAGCCTTCGCGACCGAGCGACCCGGACCATCTCAATGGGGGCGTCGCCGACCCGGTCCCGCAATCGCAGATAGACGAAATCCAGGTGCAGCATCCCGATGAGCGAGTCGAGGAGGGTATGAGCCATCCGGGATGGCTCGGCGCCGCTCCACATGGCAGGAAGACCGAGGATGCTGACCAGGTCAGTAATGCAGCGCTGAAGGCGCTTGACGTCCTCACCGGGATATTGGAACTGCACGTCCACGTTAGACAGCCGTCAACGGTGAAACGCTCCACCGGCCCGGCGTTCCCGAACTTCACGCAAGAACTCGTTCGGTTGAACGAAGAACGGATTCTGCTGAAGAATGCCCCCGATAATGACCATCGGATGTGTTCGCACGGCATCGATAACGGTGTCCCCGCGAAACCGATCGAGATCGTACGTACAAATGACCGCGTCCGCAGACAGAGGCCAAATGTGATTCACCCTTGCCTCGAACTCCAGTAGAACGTCGATGCTTGCTCCCTCTTCCAGGGCCCATTCGCCATGCGCAACGTACCGGGTGACGGGGAACCCCTGCTGTCGACCGCTCTTGAGCGCATCTTCAAGGAGTGCAAGCTGTCGATCGGGTTCGAGCGGACCGTCGCGGGAAAATGTTTCGCGCCAGTCATGCAACTCAAACTGGCCGCCCTGCTGCCGAGAGTCGGGATCGATCCCGAAGGATGTCAGGCGCTGGAGATGATCGGCGCGTCGAACCGGGTTGATGAGATGGACCGCCTTGTCGCCGCATTCGAAACCGTCTTTGATGAACGGAAGCGTCACGCGGTATTCGTCGTCGCGGCTCTTGAACAACGCGCAGACATGACGGGCTTTGCCGAGGTGCGAGCCGGCGAGGGAAATGGGTGCCCCGGCGCTCCTCATGGTGTACTCCTCCGCGGTCTGGAGGTGCTTTACGGCGGCATCATCGCGCAGCCCCCGGCTGACGTCCACCCGTGCGTTGGTGACGCAACGCAACGCAACGATCGTTCAGTCGATGACTTCATCCGCGCGCAGCAGTAGCCATAGGCGAATCGTGAGGCGAAGGGGCTTGGCGATCGGATCTCCTCGGCTGCTCGACCGGAAGATCGGCCGGCTTTGCGCCCCCTGAGTATGCGATCTATATGACGTAACTCATCTTTTCTCCTTCTTGAATCGCGGGGTTCACGTTCCGGGCCGCCTGCGTACGAACGCGCTGCTTTGATCGAAGCTGTCCCAGCGCACTGAGCCAGTTCTCGAGGTTCGGAGTGCCGGCGTCGACGCTCGAGTCGAAGATCAAAGCCCTGAACATCGACAAGCGTCGCTTCAAGTCTCGCTAGCGTCACGCTCCCGCTTCGATACCCTCGGCGAAGTCCCGCAGCGCTTGCCGGTGTGTGCGGTGCGCAACCTCGTGCCCCACGATCATCACGATCGCCAGTGGCCATTCGATGATCTCGATGATCGCCATCACGGCGACGCCGGCATACCAGCCGAGGCGGGGATGCGGGAGCTTGGTCGCCGTCCTCGAACGCCGCCCGGGTGGGGGACGCTGTTGCGCTGTCCTCGTCCGTCCGTTTCGCCGGCTGGTCGTCCGGAGCACGCTCGCCGCGTCGACCTTGCTCCTCCGTGAGCCACGCGGCAACGTCCGGGCTCGGGTGTTCATCGAGCGGTCGCTTCAAGCTGCGTTTCGACCTGCAGCGGCTCGACGTCGAATCCGGCCTGGCGCCAGCCATCGAGTCCTCCCTTGAGAGGATGGACGTTCGTATAACCGTGGCGAGCCAGAAGGAGCGCCCTGCGGGCGCTCGTCGCCTCTTTGGGCTCCGCGCAATAGAACACCACCTCGCTGTTCTTGTGGATCAGCTGGTGTGGCTCGTCC
>Ga0114129_10013987_pt1 | contig 11432 bp, 5 predicted proteins | sample RhiMetdeltSRZDD1_FD_80071 | JGI IMG/M metagenome (GOLD analysis project Ga0114129, IMG submission 80071) | Populus rhizosphere microbial communities from Tennessee, USA - Rhizosphere MetaG P. deltoides SRZDD1 (version 2) (version 2) | ecosystem: Host-associated > Plants > Roots > Rhizosphere >... | reverse complement strand
TGGCGGAAGCGTGGCGTCGAGGACGCGAGAGCCCTGGGGTCTGTTCATGCCCGAGACGATATCACTGCTGAAGCTGTGTGCGGTATGCGCGCTCAGCCCGTCCCAACCCACGTCACAACCCTTGAAGGTAACGGGCAAATCGTCCTAGCATCCATTCGGCGCGTCTCAGCGCTCCCGCACGTTGGCGTCTGTTTTCCTGAGGGAGAAGAACAGATGAAGCGGCTCCTCTTCGTCCTGACGATCCTGGCTCTTTGTGTTCCCGCGCATGCGCAAGAAACTCGCGCACGCATCACTGGCACCGTCGTCGACAGTCAAGGCTCGGTCGTCCCCGGGGTGACCGTTACGGCGCTCAATACGGCCACCAACATTTCGACCGAAGCGGTGACGAACACGAGCGGCGTCTTCACGGTGCAGCAGCTTCAGCCCGGCCCGTACAAGGTGAGCGCATCGCTGCAGGGCTTCAAAACGTTCTCACGCGAGGGCATCGAGCTTCATACGGCCGAAACCGTCACCGTCAACGTTCAGCTCGTCGTCGGTGCGGTGGAGGAAACGATTGCGGTGAGCGCACAAGCCTCAGCGATCGAATCCAACGAAAGCACGGTCGCGCAGACCATCGAGAACAAGCGGATTACCGAGCTCCCGTTGAACGGCCGGCAGGTCTACATGTTGATGCAACTCACGGCCGGCACCATCTTTACTCAGACGACGTTCGGCGCGACCGGCTTCTCCGGGACGCGGGCGTGGGACGTCAACGGATCGCTCTCGGTGCACGGCAGCCGCACCGGCAACAACGAGTTCCTCATCGAAGGGGCGCCAAGCTCCGGCACTGGTGGCGGCACCGGCAGTTGGAACTATGCACCGCCGGTCGACGCGATCGAGGAGTTCAAGATCGGGACATCAGCCGTCGATGCCTCCTTCGGCCGAACAAGCGGCGGCGTGATCAACATGACGCTCCGTTCCGGCACCAACCAGCTTCGCGGATCCGGCATCGTCCTGCATCGTGGCACGTGGCTGGACTCAAACCAGATCCAGAACATCCGCAACAACATCTCGAACGAGGGTCACAAGTATTACAACGCGGAAGGCATGGTCAGCGGGCCGATCAGCCGCAACAAGACGTTCTTCATGGGTGGCTACCAGGGCTTCTACGAGAACATCCCGTTCCCGACGACGAGGACCGTGCCGAGCGAGGCGCAGCTGCGCGGGGACTTCTCGCAAACCACAACGGCCAACGGCACACCGATCCTCATCTACGACCCGGCCACGACGACGTGCACGGCAAACCTCAGCTCGTGCACACGACAGCCGTTCCAGGGGAACATCATTCCGGAGAACCGGTGGCACCCGATTGCCAGGACGCTGCTCCCCTACATTCCGCGACCAAATGCGACGCCGAGCAACCTCGCCGGCTCGAGCAACTTCGTCAGCTCGCCGAACATCGGCCGCTATCGCTACAACTCGTACCTAGCGAGAGTCGATCACATCTTCAGCGAGAACCATCGGCTGTCGGGCAGTAACAGCGGCAACTGGGGGATCGAGTACCGCAACGAGAACGCACTGCCGGAACCTGCGATTCGCAGCGATAACTACCCGACGCACAGGAACCACTACCTGATCACGGTCGACGATAACTACACGATCAACTCGTCGACGTTGTGGAACACGCGGTTCTCCTGGGATCGGTTCGACGAACCGCACGAAAAAATCTATGGAAATATCGACCCGCAGCTGCCGTTCACTGGGCCGTACCAGCTGACGCCGCCGCCGTTCCCGCAAGTCAATCTCGACGGCTTTACCGAGATGTTCCCGCGAACGTTCCGTCAGCCGAAGAACGACGCCTACTCGGTCAACAGCAACATCTCGAAGAGCCTGGGCAAACACTTCGTGAAGGCGGGCGGCGAATACCGCGCCTATCAGTTCTTCCGGTACGACGAGGTCAACTCGAACGGCTCGTTCACCTTCGGCAACCAATTCACCCGGCGCGACCCGCTGAGCAACACTGGCGCGGCATCCGGCAACGCGGTCGCGACGTTTCTCCTCGGTCTGCCGACCGCCGGGAACGTGGTGACCGGCACGCCGAGAACGGAGCAGTACCGCTATTACGCGATCTATCTCCAGGACGACTGGAAGATCGGCTCGCGGCTCACGGTCAATCTCGGCGTGCGGTGGGACTACCAGCCGCCCGTCACGGTCAAAGACGACCTGACAGTCTCAGGTTTCGACTTCGCCGTCACGAACCCCCTGCAGTCGCAGCTGCCGCAGGGTGCCAACACGATCAACCCGGCCACTGGCCAGCCGCTCGCGCTTACGGGCGGACTGCTGTTCGCGAACCGCGGCGGACCGGAGACACCGTTCAAGTCGGACTGGAACAACTGGCAGCCGCGCGTCGGCCTTACGTACCGCGTCAATGACTGGCTCGGGATACGCAGCAACTACGGACGGTCGTACCTGGGCTTGTCGAGCGGCGGGCAGAATGGCGTCTACACGACTGACTTTCAGCGCACCACGCCGTTCGTCTCGATGGCTCCAAACAACGTGGATCCGGGCACACCGTGGGCCAACCCATTTCCCGACGGCTTCCTCTACCCGCTCGCCGGCGAGCTCGGACTCCTCACCGCGCTCGGCACAGGGCCCACGATCCCGAACCGTGATTACGAGATCCCGTACACCGATCAGTGGGTGGCGGGTGTCGACATCCAACTGCCTTGGAACATCGGTCTCGATGTTGCCTACGTCGGCAATCAGGTCAGCAAGCTGGGCGTGAGCCGACAGGTCAATCTCTGGCCGAAATCCGAGAACGACAAATCGATCCCGAGCATGGGCGGAAACGCCGGCTACCTGAATCAAACGTTTACGAATCCGTTCGCCGGGTTAATCCCTGGACAAGGGCTGAACGCCGCCACGGTGTCACGGGGACAGCTGCTCCGTCCGTATCCGGAGTTCACGGGTATCTCGATGAACCGGCTGAATCGCGGCTACTCGTACTACAACGCGCTCGAGGCGGTCGCGACGAAGCGATACACGAACGGTGTCATGTTCGCGGTGAATTACACGCTGATGAAGCTGGAGGACAAGCTCAACTTCTTCACGGACTGGGACGAAACGCCGTATCGCGATCTCCAAGGCGACCAGCGGCGGCACCGGCTCACAATCACCACGCTACTCGATTTGCCGTTCGGGCCGGGGAAGCGTTTCGGTGGCAACACGACCGGGCTCGTCGCCGGGTTGATCGGCGGTTGGCAGTTCAACACGATTGGAGAGATCCAGTCGGGCCGGCCGCTCGGTTACAACGCCAATGCGATCCTGCTCGACCCCGACGTCGCGCTGCCGAAGAGCGAACAGTCGTTCAGCCGCTGGTTCGACAACAGCAGCACCGCGCTCAACAACCCACGGCCCGACGGCACGTTCGCGTGGACGCTGCGCGGCACCAATGAGTACCGCCAAATCAAGGGCCGATTCCCGGATGTGAACGAGCCAACCGAGCCGCAGTGGGCATTCTCGTTCTTCAAGAACAATCCATTGGGCGGCGGCAAGAATCTGCAGATCCGCGTTGAAATCTTCAACGTGTTCAACGTGCGTGTCTACGGCGGGCCGAACACGGATCCGACCAGCGGCAATTTCGGGATCGTGGACACCGCGAGCCAGGTGAACTTCCCGCGAACGATTCAGCTGGGGGCGCGGCTGGCGTTCTGAGTAGACGAGGCAACGGAGTCGACGGCGGTAACGCGTTCACAACGGAGAAACGAAGTCAACGGAGGACGAACGGAGGCGGCACGCTGCAGTTGCCAGCGTGGCTGCCTCCGTTTCGTCTCCGTTCGCTCCGTTCCTCCGTGTGAGACCCGTCGTCTCCGTCTACTCCCGGCGATCGTTTCAGGTTCACGGTCGCGGGCCCACCGACGTAATGATGCTCACGATCTCCTTCACCGAAAGGGGCTGTGGTCGAACCTGCAGCCCTTTCACTGCAAAGCGATCGCCGGCGTTGTGAACGATGACGAGGCCGTCTTTCGAGGCTGCTGCCGTCTGGAAGTCTCCCGCTCGACGAATGCCGGGAACGAACACGCGGTCCACGTACTCCTGATCGCTCGAGATGTCGAACCTATCGACATCAAGCACCGCCCTGGAACTGGGCTCGACACTCACCGCCAACAATGCCGCCAGCGCGGCATCGCCGCGGGCCACGATAGCGGCCCGTGGATGCTGGCGCAGCGCCGCGACGATGTCGGCAACTCGCTGGCTGGCCGGCGTGCGATTGTAGGTTTCGAAGTGATTGATCTTCGCGGCGGCTTCCTTGTTGAATGGCGTGAACTGCATCACGACGCTGCGCAGTCCCTTTCCCTTCAGTTCGGCTTCGAGTTCCGGATTCGACTCCGAGAGGAGCACGGTTCGAGGGCGCGCGAATTTGTCGGCGAGATTCGCGACCTTTGTTGATGGTGAAACGCCGAGCGCGTGCTGCAATGACTCGAGCAGCACGGCCGGCGCAGTCGATGCGAGCTGCCGCTTCGCCTCCCCAATCCAGTATTCCGTCAGCTGCGCGGGAGTCACTGAGCCGGGCGGCAGCGGCCGGCCGTAGAACACGAGCAGGTTCTGGGGTGACTCCGGCGAGAACGACTTCTCCGCGATCCGATCCTGCGCCGGTCCATTCTTCAACCACCGAGCCATCCACGCGTACATCGCTTCCCGGCTGGGCTGGTTGTAGTTGTGATCGTCATCGATCCGTACCGCGTGGACTTTGTCCGTCGCCCCCAGCAGCGAGTAGATCGACCGCACCGCCGGGTACTCGAGCTCCATCGTCTCTTTCGTCCAGTCGCCGGTCGCTGAAATCATCAGCAGTGGACGGGGCGCAATCGTTGCCGCGATCTCGACGTTATTGGTGTCGAGACGAAGGCTCGGGAGGTTCTCGCACAGACAGCCCCCCTGCATGTGCAGCGAGATCATGTTGACCGGAACCGAGACAGCAATGCGCGGATCGACTGCCGAGAGGAGGAACGTCTGCGTCCCGCCGCCTGATTCGCCGGTCATGCCGATGGCGTCGCGCCGGACGTACGGCAGCGACTCGAGAAAGTCGACGGCGCGCATGCTGTTCCACAGCTGCAATCCGGCCAGGCTCAGTCCCCATAGCAGCTCGCGGCGGCCGCCAAACGTGTGCGGCAACTGCTGGCTGTCGTTGTAGCCCACCATGTCGTAGGTGAACACGACGAATCCTTGCCGCGCGAGGCCGATCGCGCGTCCCGGTCCCGAGTTCAGCTTCGTGTTTTCGAGACGGCCGTACGTCCAGTGCCCGTGCGGAGAGAGGACGGCCGGAAAGGGTCCGTCGCCGGTTGGCCGGTACAGATTGCCGGTCACCAGGAATCCGGGAAAACTCTCGAAGTGCACCTTCGCGACCGTGTAGTCGGCGCGTTTGATCTCGCCAAACACGTTGACGTTCAGCGGCCGCTTTTCCGGTAACGGCAGCAGACCGGCGGTGGAGAGCACGTGCTGCCGCACATACGCGGCCCGCGCATCCCACGCCGCACGATCCGTATACGTCGGTGCGAGAAATCGATCGTTCAGCGTGCGATATGCCGGCTGGGATGTGCCGACGCTGCTGACGCTGACGATTACGACAACGGTAAGCCAGGCGAGTTGAAAACGCCGGACCATTGGTGGCCTCCTGTGGCTCGGGGCTCAAGGACTCAGGCTAGAGCTCACAAATCTTAATCGGACAATGGTGATCTCGGAGAACCTCCCGAGCCCGAAGTCTTGAGCCGGCTTTGCCCGAAATCGTGACGCGACCATGTGAACGGGACGCCGATCACGCGACTACGGGACGCGGATCGCGCGGATCAAGCTGTTCAGACGACCGGCGTCACGAGCCGAGAGGCGGCCCGGCGGCCTGGCATCGCCAGGCCGGTGCGGTGGAGTCGCAAACGAGAATTCGCACGCGGCGGCCCTTCTTGGGCGTGCGGATTCCCGTTGCGGCTCCACCGCACCCGCGCCTCCGGCGCGGCCGGGCCGGACATCTGCGGGATCCGCGTCATCCGCGTCTGAACCAACCCGCTGCCTATCGGCGGTGAACTAGCGAGCAAGGCCCCTTGAGCCTGAGCCTTGAGCCTTGTGCCTTGTGCGTGCTAGTGTCCAATGCCATGAAGAATCAGACAGATTTCTCCCGCCGATCCTTTCTCGCGATGGCTGGTGCGCTCCCGTTTGCGGCCTCGACGCTCGCGCACGCGATGCAGAGCAAGAAGGTGCCGGTCGGTATCGAGCTCTACTCCGTCCGCGGCGAACTCGTGAAGGACTTGAACGCGACGGTCACCGGCGTCGCCAAAATGGGCTATCAGGTCGTGGAGTTCTACTCGCCGTATTTCAAGTGGACGAACGAGCAGGCGAAGGACGTCCGCAAGTTGCTCGACGACAACGGGATCAAGTGCTTGTCGACGCACAATGGCGCGAACGCGATTGATGCCGACAACGTGCAGCGGGCGATCGAGCTCAACCAGACAATCGGCAGCAAGGCCATCATCATTGCCAGCCCGCCGAAGGTCTCGGGGCCGGACGGATGGAAGACGTTCGCGGACACTCTCACGGCAGGCGCGGAAAAATTGCGGTCCGCAGGAATAGTGACAGGGTTCCACAATCACCAGTTGGAGTGGCGACCGCTTGAAAACGGCCAGCGTCCCATGGACATCCTGGCCGCGAACACTCCGAAAGACGTCGTGCTGCAACTCGACGCCGGCACATGTGTCGAGGCGAAGGCCGACCCCGTCGCCTGGATCAAAGCCAATCCGGGCCGCATCAAGAGTATTCACCTGAAGGACTGGGGCGCGGCTGAAGGGCGCGGCTACAACGTTGCCTTCGGCGAGGGCGACGTGCCGTGGAAGCCGCTGTTCGCGGCTGCCGAATCAGTCGGCGGGATCGAGTACTACCTGATCGAACAAGAGCACGCCGGCGCCATCGGCGAGATGGCGATGGCGCAGAAGTGTCTCGATAACTATCGCAAGATGCAGAGTTAAGAAGGGAAAAGGCAGATGGCAGAAGGCAGAGGGGAAATCTGCCTTCGACTGCCTTCTGCCTTCTACCTTCTGCCTTCTGCCTTTTTTACCCTCCACTCCGTCCCCGTCCCCTGCCCCCTCGTCCTTGCGGCCGCTCGGTCGCGAGTGCGTCAACCGGATATTTTCCGGCCCACGCGATGCCGCGCAGCAGCATCGGCTGCACGCTGGGGTTCGAGAAGTTCACGTAGTTGTGGCCCTGCATCCAGACGAACGCGCGGAACGGCTGTGCACCCGGAAGCATGCTCTTCTCGTAGGTCCAGATCTGCGGCACGACTTCACCGGCGTGCGTGCCCGCGCTTGGCGTTTTCGCCATCACGGCCGTCGCGAGCACGGTGATCTCCGGCGCCTTCGACCACGTCATGTTGAAGAACGCCTCGTCCTTGATCGTGAAGTTCTCGACGCCCTGCATGATCGGGTGCTTGGTATCGACCACCGTGTACGGCACGTCGGCCTCCAGCGTGTAGTTCACTTCGCCGTGCTTCTTGGCGCCGCCGACGACCGAAGAGAAGTGCTCAGGATCCGGCCCACACAGCGCGTCGTGAAAGCTCACGACTCCGCCGCCGCGGCGGAGGAAGGCGTCGAGCGTGGCGCGATCCTCCATGCTCAAGTAGCCGGCGTCGCCCTTGTAGATGACCATCACGTCGACGTTCGCAAGCTCGCGCGCCGACGGGAAGTGCAGGCTGCCATCGACGATGGCGCCGCGATTGGTCAGGAGCTTGCTCCAATCCGCGAGAAACTGCGGGTAGTCGTGCTGCCCTTCGGCGTGCGTCTTGAGTCCCGCGTGAATGTACACGCGAAGCGGCGGGAGCGCCGATGGTGCAGGAGCGGCCTGCGGGCCGGGTGCGGGCTGTGCCGGCGGCTGCTGCGCCAGGACTGACGTGCACAGAAGCGCTGCCGATGACAGCGCCGCGAGTTTTCCCTTCATCTGATCTCCTCTCTTTGCCTGATCCCTGACTCGTGTGCGGCGAGCCTTGCGCGGCTTTTTCGCGTTCGCCACGTCACAGAACCCCGGCCTTCTTCATCACAGCGATGGTTGTTTCCAGCCCGAGCCGCGCGCCTTCTTCAGGCGACATCTCGGCGGGCACCCGCCCGAGCGGTTCGGGGCTGATACCGTCGGTGTATCCGATCTTTTTGAGCGCCTGGAGGAACCCCACGAGATCGATCGAGCCCTCGCCCGGCATGTGACGATGGTTGTCGCGGATGTCTTCAGCCGGCGCCGGCTTGGCGTCGGAAATGTGGATGTGGACGATCGCAGCTTTGCCGGCGGCCAGGATGTCGGCCACCGACCCGCCCGAGAGATGCCAGTGCCACGCGTCGAGGATGGCGCCGATGTTCGGGCCGCATTCTTTCGCGAATGCGACCGTTTCGGGGAGCGTCCAGATGAACGGATGCGGCGACTTCGGATTGTTTCGAAACGCGAGCACCCCGAGAAACTCGAGGCCGAGGCGAATCTGGTGTTTGACGAGGATTGCGGAAATCGGCGCGAGCCGGTCCCTCAGGAATTTGCGCCGCTCGTCCTTCAGCTGCTGGCTGGCGGGCGACAGGACGACCATCATCCGGTTCAACCCGATCGCGTTCGCGAACGCCGCGTTTTCGTCGAGCTGCTTCATGGCCTCCTGATAAGCCGCCTCGTCGGTCGACGCGTACGGGACAGGCAGACTGCAAATGGCGGCTCGAAGCCGCAGGCTCGTGAGCAGCGAGCGGGTGGCGTCCACGCCGTCCGCCTTCGCCGCGTTGAAGTTGACGTCAACGCCGCCGTAGCCAAGCTTCGACGCGAGGCGGGCGAAGTCCGGCCACGACATCTGGCGGGTCAGCGAGGAGTTCAGCGACACGTACATCGCGGTCGAGGGCGTCGGCTGAAAACGCCCGGCGATGGCGAGCGCGCCCGCGGACGCGGTTCGTTCGAGAAACTGCCGCCGGTTGAGGTGCGTCATGTGGTCCAAACGATTTTCGAGCCGCCAGCCGCGAACAGCGAGCCGCGAGAATAGCACGAGCCTGCGTTTGCATGCAGGATTACGCCGATCGAGCCGGAAGTGCTTCACTCAATCACCGATCGGCCCTGTGCTGCATGCAGGGCATGGATTAGTCACGGATGACACAGATTCCAGGAAATGGGTTTAGACTCCGCACCATGCAAGCTGCGACGACCGTTCATGACGTGGTGATAGTGGGATCGGGCGCCGGCGGGGGCACGGTGACCAAGGTGCTCGCGGATCTCGGCGTCTCGGTCCTGCTCATGGAAGCCGGCCCGATGCTGAGCATGGGCGATCTCAAGGAACACATGGTGCCCTATCACGTGCCGCACCGCGGCGCAGGCGCCAAGGGTGAGGCGTACACCGGCGGCCGCACGGGTTTCACGTACAGCGCGACATTCGGAGGCGCGCAGATCGATGGCGAGCCGTACACGGTCGCGCCCGGCAGCGACTTCTCCTGGTTCCGCTCGAGAGTCCTCGGCGGCCGCACCAACCATTACGGCCGCGTGACCCTGCGGTTTGCCGACTACGACTTCCGCCCGCGCTCCATTGACGGCCTCGGCTTCGACTGGCCGATCACATACGAGGATCTCGCCCCGTACTACGACAAGGCCGAGACCTTCATCGGCGTCACCGGCACGAAGGAAAACATTCGCAGCGCGCCCGACGGCATCTTTCAGACACCGGCCGCGCTCCGCGCCCACGATACGCTCGTGCAGCGCTCGTGCGCGAAGCTAGGGATTCGCGCCGTCCCCGGCCGCCAAGCGGTCATCACGCGTCCAACCAACGGCCGCCCCGCATGCCACTACTGCGGTCAGTGCGGACGCGGGTGCATGACGGCGTCGAACTACGCGGCGAGCTACGTCCAAATCTTCCCGGCCATGAAAACCGGCCGCGTGCAGGTGCTGCCAAACGCCATGGCGCGCGAGCTCATCACGGATGACAGCGGCAAGGTCACCGCCGTCTCGTACGTCGACAAGGCGACCGGCACCGAGCGGCAGGTCCGCTGCCGGACTGTCGTGCTCGCGGCCAGTGCCTGCGAGTCGGCGCGGCTGCTCCTGAACTCGAGGTCGTCGCGTCATCCGCAGGGACTTGCGAATTCGTCCGGTATGGTCGGTCGATACTTGATGGACACGGTCGGTTCCAGCCTGAGCGCGTTTGTCCCCGCACTGGTGGGGATGCCGCGCTACAACTCCGACGGTTACAGCAACCATCTCTATGTGCCGTGGTGGGGATGGGAGAAACAGCAGGCGCTCGGGTTCCCGCGCGGCTATCACATCGAAGTCGGCGGCGGCTACGGCATGCCCAGCATCGGCTCCTTCAACGGCATCGTCAATCGCCATGAAGGCTATGGCGTCAAGATGAAGCAGGCGATTCGCGACGAGTACGGCACGTCGATCGGCCTCTCGGGCCGCGGCGAGATGATCCCCAACGAGAAGTCGTTCTGCGAGATCGATCCCGAGATGAAGGACCGCTGGGGCATTCCGGTGCTGCGCTTCCACTGGGCGTGGAGCGATCACGAGCTGAACCAGGTACGCCACATGCAGGAGACGTTTCGAGCCATCCTCGAGGGCCTTGGAGGACGAATCATGCAGCAGCTGGCGAGCGGAGCACGTCCGCCCATCTCACGTGGCGGCGCAATCATCCACGAGGTCGGTACGGTGCGGATGGGCAACGATCCGAAGACCAGCCCGTTGAACAAGTACTGCCAGGGCCACGAGGTGAAGAATCTGTTCGTTGCCGATGGAGCACCATTCGTGAGCAACCCGGACAAGAATCCCACGCACACAATCATCGCGCTGGCGTGGCGCACGGCGGAATACCTGGCCGAGGAAATGAGGAAGGGCAATGTCTGAGATCTCACGACGCGACGCGCTGCGCCGGCTGGCCCTCGTGCTCACCGCAACCGGCGTGATCGACCGCGCGGGCGCCGAAGAAGTCCATGCGTTCGCCGCCGAGGCGCAAGCCTCAAACGGCGGCACGTACTCGCCGAAGACGTTTACGGATCAGCAGTTCCGCACGCTCGAGCGTTTGTCGGATCACATCATCCCGGTTGAGAACGGTGCCCCCGGCGCAGTCGCTGCCGGTGCGGCCGCCTGGATCGACACGATCTCGAGCGAGAACGATCGGCTGAAGACGATCTACCGCGACGGGTTCACGTGGCTCGACGCGGCGATGAAGTCGCGCGGCGCCGAGGACTTCGTGAGCGCCACTCCCGAACAACAAACGACGCTGCTCGATCTGATCGCGTATCGCCGCAATCAGACGCCGGAGCTCGCGCCGGGCATCGAATTCTTTACGTGGGTCCGTCGCATGACGGTTGACGCGTTCTACACGAGCGCCATCGGCTTCAAGGACGTCGACTACCGCGGCAACAGCCCGATGGCATCGTATCCGTCACCGACGGAGGCGATTGAGTATGCGTTGAAGA